>Ga0302314_10007834_pt1 | contig 19154 bp, 16 predicted proteins | sample III_Palsa_N2_3_FD_200533 | JGI IMG/M metagenome (GOLD analysis project Ga0302314, IMG submission 200533) | Peat permafrost microbial communities from Stordalen Mire near Abisko, Sweden - III_Palsa_N2_3 | ecosystem: Environmental > Terrestrial > Soil > Palsa > Peat permafrost | place: Sweden...
GTTCGACGGCGCGGGGCCTGCCGCGCGGATCACGGTGGGCAACGGCGCGCCCGCGGGACTGAACGCGGTGCTGGACGCCGGACAGGTGCAGCAAATCGCCCACATGAACGGGCTCGACTGGACCAACGCCAGGGGCGTCCGGCGGATCATCGTCCATGGCGGCGCGGTTGCGACCGAGGCCGCGCCAAGCGCGGTCGCCGCCGTCGCCGGCAAGACCGTCGAGGTGCTCACCTATGCCCGCAGCCTCGCCGCCGGCGAAGTCGTGCAGCCCGCCGACCTGACCTATGCCAAGGTTCCGGTCTTCCAGGCGCCGCAGGACGCGCCCCGGGACGCCGCCGACATCATCGGCAAGGCCGCCCGTCGCCCGCTGCGATCGGGAACCGTGGTCGCCAGCCTGGACGTCACCGCCGCCCAGGTGATCAAGCGCGACGACATGATCGCCGTGGCCTTCCACGCCGAGGGCATGACGCTGACGCTACAGGGCAAGGCCCTGGGCGGCGCGGCCATGGGCGAGACGCTGAACGTCATGAACCTTACCTCGAAGAAGGTGATCCAGGCGGTCGCGGTCGGTCCCGACCAGGCCGTCGTCGGCCCCGAGGCCGAGCAGATCAAAACCGCCGGCGCCCCTGGCGCCTTCCTGCAATACGCCGCCAACCGTTGAGAGATCAGATGCGTAGAATCCCCCTGCTCGCCCTCGCCGCCTTGGCGCCGATGGCCGCTTGCTCCGGCGTGGTCGAGGCCGTGAAGGGTCCGAGCATGGCGCCGATGGGCTACCCCTCCGAACTGGTGGGCGAAAACCAGGTGATGACCCTGGCCTCATCCCGGGACAGCATCCCGCAACCCGCGTCAGCCAACTCGCTCTGGCGCTCCGGCGCCCGCGCCTTCTTCTTCGACCAGCGCGCCAACAAGGTGGGCGACATCCTTACCGTGCTGATCACCATCAACGATAACGCCAACATCCAGAATGAAACGGCCGCCTCGCGGATCGGCGCCAACACCTCGGGCATCACCAACCTGTTCGGCCTGGAGTCGACCCTGGGCAAGGTGCTGCCTCACACCTTTGGCCCCAACACCCTCAACACCAACAGCAGCCTGGCCAATTCCGGCACCGGCACCATCACCCGGCAGGACCAGATCAACCTGACCATCGCCGCGGTGGTGACCAAGGTGCTGCCGAACGGCAATCTGGTGATCCAGGGCCGCCAGGAGGTGAAGACCAACCAGGACCTGCGCGAACTGACCGTCGCGGGCATTGTGCGACCGGAGGACATCACCTCGGCCAACACCATCAACCACACCCAGATCGCGGAAGCCCGCATCGACTACGGCGGCCGCGGCGACCTGGCGGCGGTGCAGAAGACCCCGATCGGCACGGCGCTGCTGCAGCGGTTTTCGCCGTTCTGATCGGGATTGGAGTCTGATTGACGTCAAGCGGCCGGGCCTATGCCCGGCCGTTTCGCGTTCAGCGCGCCCGCTTGCCGCTGACGGACTGTTGCACGCCCAGGGCCGAGAGGCTGGCGCGGACAATGCCGTCCGCGTCCAGGCCGGCCTCGGCATACATGGCCTCGGGGGTGTCGTGGTCCTGGAACAGGTCGGGCAGGGTCAGGGTGCGGACCTTCAGACCCCGGTCCAGGCCGCCGTGCTCGGCCAGGGCCTGCAGCACGAAGGCGCCGAAGCCGCCCATGGCCCCCTCTTCCACCGTGATCAGGGCCTCATGCTCCCGCGCCAGGCGCAGGATCAGGTCGACATCGAGGGGCTTCGCGAAGCGGGCGTCGGCGACGGTGGCCGACAGGCCGCGCGCGGCCAGCATCTCGGCCGCCAGCAGCGATTCCTGCAACCGGGTTCCGAACGACAGGATGGCCACCGCCGTGCCCTCGCGGACGATGCGGCCCCGGCCGATCTCCAGCGGCTCGGCCAATTCGGGGATGTCGACGCCCACGCCCTCGCCGCGCGGGTAGCGGAAGCCGGAGGGGCGGTCGTCAATGGCCACCGAGGTGGCGACCATGCGCGCCAGTTCGGCCTCGTCCGAGGCGCCCATCAGCACAAATCCCGGAAGCTGGCCAAGATAGCCGATATCGAAACTGCCGGCGTGGGTGGCGCCATCGGCCCCCACCAGGCCCGCCCGGTCGATGGCGAAGCGCACCGGCAAACTCTGCAGGGCGACGTCGTGGACCACCTGGTCGTAGCCGCGCTGCAGGAAGGTCGAGTAGATGGCGCAGAACGGCTTCATGCCGTCGGCGGCCATGCCGGCGGCGAAGGTCACCGCATGCTGCTCGGCGATGCCGACGTCGAAGGTGCGGGTCGGGAAGGCCTGGCCGAACAGATCAAGGCCCGTGCCCGAGGGCATGGCGGCGGTGACGGCGACGATCCGCTCGTCCCGCTCAGCCTGCTTGATCAGCTGCTCGGCGAACACCTTGGTATAGTTGGGGGCGTTGGTCGCCGCTTTGGACTGTTTGCCGGTGACCACGTCGAAGCGGGCCACGGCATGGTGCTTGTCCTCGGCGCTTTCGGCGGGGGCGTAGCCCTTGCCCTTCTGGGTGACGACGTGGACCAGCACCGGCTTGTCGTCCATGTGCGCGACATTGCGCAGGACAGGCACTAGGTGATCGAGGTTATGGCCGTCGATCGGCCCCACGTAATAGAAGCCCAGCTCCTCGAAGAAGGTGCCGCCGGTGGCCATGCCGCGCACATATTCCTCGGCCTTGCGCGCGGCTTCCTTCAGCGGGCGCGGGAAGGCGCCGGCCACCTGCCGGCCCAGCTTGCGGAACGACTGATAGGCCCCGCCGGAAACCTGGCGGGCCAGATAGGCGCTCATGCCCCCCACCGGAGGGGCGATCGACATGTCGTTGTCGTTCAGCACGACGATCAGGTTCTTGGTAGTCTCTGCGGCGTTGTTCATGGCCTCATAGGCCATGCCGGCGCTCATGGAGCCGTCGCCGATGACGGCGATAACCTTGTGGTTCTCGCCCCGTTGATCGCGCGCCGCCGCAAAGCCGAGGGCGGCCGAGATCGAGGTTGAGGCGTGGGCGGTGCCGAAGGGGTCGTACTCGCTCTCCGACCGCTTGGTGAAGCCGGACAGGCCGCCGCCCTGGCGCAGGGTGCGGATGCGGTCGCGGCGACCGGTGAGAATCTTATGCGGATAGGCCTGGTGGCCGACGTCCCAGATCAGGATGTCCTTGGGCGTCTCGAACACATGGTGCAGGGCCACGGTGAGCTCGACCACCCCAAGGCCCGCGCCCAGGTGGCCTCCGGTCACGGAGACGGCGTCGATCGTCTCGGCGCGCAGTTCATCCGCGAGCTGATGCAATTGGGCCGATGAGAACCCGCGCGTGTCGGCGGGCGAACGGACCTTATCGAGGAGCGGCGTGGACGGCGGCATCATCCTTCGAGCGGAACCGCCCGACCTATAATCGCTGGAGGCTAATGGGTACGGTCTAACACGAAATCGACACTGTCTCTCAGGTATTCGCCCCGGGCGCCGAACATGTCCAGATGTGACTTGGCCTGGGCCGACAACAGCTCAACCCGCTCCTTGGCCTGGCCGATCCCCAGCAGGGTCACATAGTTGACCTTGCCCCGGGCCGCGTCCTTGCCGCCCGCGGCCTTGCCGAGCAGATCGGCGTCGCCCTCGGCGTCCAGCAGATCGTCCACCACCTGATAGGCCAGGCCCAGATCCTGGGCGAAGGCGCTCAGGGACAGCCGCTCGGCCTCCTTGGCCCTGGCCAGCACCAGCGGCAGGTCGAAGGCGCAGACGATCAGGGCGCCGGTCTTCATCCGCTGCATCCGCGCCACCGCGCCCAGGTCGTCGCGCACGCCCAAAAGGTCGATCATCTGGCCGCCGACCATGCCCCGGGCGCCGGAGGCCACCGCCAGCTTGCGCACGAGTTCGGCGCGAATCGCCCCGTCGTCGTGGGTGTCCGGATGGGCCATGATCTCGAACGCCGCCGCCTGCAGGGCGTCCCCCGCCAGCACCGCGGTCGCCTCGTCATAGGCCTTATGGACCGTGGGCCGTCCGCGCCGCATGTCGTCATCATCCATGCAGGGCAGGTCGTCGTGGATCAGGCTGTAGGCGTGGATGCATTCCAGGGCGCAGGCCGCGCGCAGCACCGGCCGCTCCTCCAGATCGAACATCCTGGCGGTCTCGAGCGCGAAGAAGGGCCGCAACCGCTTGCCCGGTCCCAGCGCCGCATAGCGCATCGCCTCGGTCAGCCGCTGCTCCGGGCCGTCGGCGCGCGGCAGCAGGGCGTCCAGGGCGACGGTGACCAGGTCGGCGGCCTCGGCGACCCGTTGGGCGATGGCCTGTCCCATCGGGTCTAGGTGAACTCGGCCGGCTCAGCGCCCGCGGCGCCGGAGGGGCCGACGACGATCTTCTCCACACGCAGGCGCGCGGCCTCCAGCCGCTTTTCGCAATGGGCCTTCAGCGCCGCGCCGCGCTCGTACATCTCGATCGATTGTTCGAGCGGCGCCTGGCCCGACTCGAGCTGGCCGACGATCCGCTCCAGTTCGGCGAGCGCCTGTTCAAACGATAGGGAGCTGATGTCGGGCGCGTCGGTCATGATCGGCAAACTAGAGCGGTCGGCCGGCGTGTGAAACTGCTTTTGGCGTTTTGATCACCTCAAACACCGGCGTAGCGGCCAGGCCCCCTCAGTCCCTTCGGGACAGCTCCCCCATCGGGGGAGCGATTCAAGAGTTCAGCGCTGCATTTTCTGCATCGCTCCCACGAAGGGGAGCTGTCGCCCCGAAGGGGTGACTGAGGGGGCCTGGCCGCTTCTGCGGCGCCGGCAAATTGGTCAACTTACCAAGCCGACGCACCTATGGTCAGAGCAGACCAGAGTCGATAAGTCGGGCCTGTTCAATCCCTCCAAAGGCGGCCCAACGCGTGGACGACGCTCCTGATCTTGCCGAGCCCGACGCCGCCGAGCTGACGCTTGAGCAGCGCGAGGCGGCGTACGAGAAGTTTGTCTGGGACAACCTGCCGCGCAACTTCGCCGCCAACTTCATGCACGGCATGCTGGGGATGACCGGCTTCCGGATCGTGGTGAACACCCCGACCTTCATCCCGGTCTATCTGCACATGCTGGCCAGCAGCGCCGCGGCCGCCCTTCCCGCACCCCTGCGCCTGTTCGCCAACCCTGACATCGTCATGGGTCTTGGTCTGGCGCTGCAGCAGGTCGGCCAGATCATCTCGCCCATCTTCGGCGCCTCCCAGATCGAGCACCGCAAGAAGGTGCTGCCGGTCTCGGTGCTGATGGGCACGATGATGCGGGTGCAGATTCTGGGCATGGCGATTTCCGGCTGGTTCCTGTCCGGCGCGCCGCTGCTGTTTGCGATGCTGATCTTCCTGACCCTGCTCGGCCTGTTCTCGGGCGCTCAGCGGGTGGCGTTCCAGCTGTTGCTGGCCAAGGTCATCCCGATCAGCCGGCGTGGAACCCTGCAGGGCTGGCGCAATGTCACCGGCAGTCTGCTGGCCGCCGTGCTGTCTTATGTGGCCGGGCGCTACCTGGTCGGGACGCATCCCTACACGACCGGCGCCAAGATTTTCGGAATCCAGCTTTACCACAACGGATATTCGACCACCTTCTTCCTGGCCTTTGTCCTGACAAGCCTGGGCCTGACAGCACTACAGCTGCTGCTGCGCGAGCCGGAGCCGCCGAAGCTGCGGCCACAGATGAAGGTGGGCGACCGGCTGCGCGACCTTCCGGGGCTGCTGAGGCACGACAAGGGCTTCATGTATTTCATGATCGCGCAGATCTGCGCCATGGCCAGCCGGATCGCGGCGCCCTTCTACATCCTGTTCGCGCAGCACACGATCGAGCTGACCGGCGCCAACATCGGCCTGATCTCGGTGGCCTTCGTCATGGGCGACGCCCTGTCGAACATTCCCTGGGGCTATCTGGGCGACAAGTCGGGGTTCCGCTCGAGCTTCATCAGCGCCCTGGTGCTGTGGATCGCCGCCACCCTGCTGCTGTTGCTGGGTCATGTCCCCTGGCTGGTGTTCCTGGCCTTCTTCGGCCTCGGCGCGGCGCAGTCCGGCTATCAGATGAGCTCCCAGACCATGGTGCTGGAGTTTGGCCTGCGAGAAGACATGGCCATGCGGCTGGCCTTCTCATCCACGGCCGAGGGACTGATGCTGACGCTTGGTCCGCTGATGGGGGGCGTGATCGCGGCGATGGCCGGCTATTCGACTCTGTTCGTCATCTCGATGACCTTCGAGGCGGTGGCCCTGGTGATCCTGCTCACCCTGGTCGAAGAGCCGCGAACGCGGAAGAAGCTCCCGGCGCGGGCCTGAAGCGGCTTCAGTTTTCCAGCACCGCCGCGGCCAGTTCGCCGGCGCCGGTGACGATCATGCCGCGCCGACGCTCGAACCGCCGCATGGACCAGTAGCGAAAGCCCTGGTTGGACGTCAGCTTCCAGCCGTCGCGCTGCAGGCTGAGGCCGATCATGGTGTTGAAGAAGCCGTGCGCCACCACCAGCACGTCGCCCTGCGCCGCCAGGGCGATCAGCCGGTCAGCGGCGGCGTCGGCGCGGCACTGGGCCTCGGCGCGATTTTCTTGCGTGTGATAGCGGTGGAAGTACCACCAGTGGGCCCGGGCCACCGCGCCCCAGATCGGCGGCGGCAACTTCAGCCAGTTCGGCCAATGCGGCGGCGGCAGCGGCGCCTCGATCAGGCTGACGTCGATCTCGACGGTGCGGCCGCCCGCGACGGCCTGGGCGGTCTCGATGGAGCGCGGCCGGGTCGAACAGAGAATTGTGCTCGCCCCCTCGGCAAACAGCTTCAGGCCCTCGGGCGCGGTCTGGCCGGGTTTGAGCCCCGTCTCCTCATATCGGCCCCACCAATCGGCATAGCCCCGCGCGCTGAGCCGGACCTTTTTCGACAGGTCGGGTTCGCCATGACGGGCGAGCACGATGGCGCCATAGCGGCGCGCCGGGGCGGCTACTGGCTGCGCCGTAGTGACGGTCTTGGCTGAACCCTGGTCGCTGATAACCTGCACCGACATGCTGTTCGTACGTTTATCGCGGCCGATCGGACGATTGTCGCGCGGCCGAGCCCCATAATGCGCCGCCTTAGTAGCACCGGCGCCATTCGGCTCAAATCCTCGACCGGACCGGATCGATTCGCCAGCCCCAGCGTCAGCGTCAGCCCTGACCGAGCGCGCGGACGTGGGCCAGGGCCGACTGGCTCAGGCCTTCCAGGTCATATCCGCCCTCCAGCGACGAGACGATGCGGCCCTTTGACCGCTTGCGCGCCACCTCGGCGATCGCGTCAGTGGCCCAGGCGTAGTCCTCGGCCTCCAGCGCCTGTTCGGCCAGGGGATCGCGGGCATGGGCGTCGAAGCCGGCGGAGATCAGGATCAGGTCGGGGGCAAAGTCGTCCATGGCGGGCATCAGCCCCTCGAACGCGGCGCGCCAGGCCTCGCGCGGGGCCATGGGCGGCACGGGGGCGTTGACCACATTGCCGACGCCGCGCTCAGATTCCGCACCGGTGCCGGGGTAGAGCGGCCACTGGTGGATCGAGGCGTAGAACAGGGAAGGATCGGACTCGAACGCCGCCTGGGTGCCGTTGCCGTGGTGGACGTCGAAATCCACCACCGCGACCCTGGCCAGGCCGGCCTGCTGCGCCACCCGCGCGGCGATCGCCACATTGGAGAAGATGCAGAAGCCCATGGACTTGTCCGGCTCCGCATGATGGCCGGGCGGGCGGACGGCGCAGAAGGCCCGCGCGGTCTCGCCCCGCGCCACCGCGCGAACCGCCTCCACCACCGCGCCGGCGGCGCGCCGGGCGGCGATCAGGCTGCCGGGGGACATGCCGGTGTCCGGATCGAGCTTGACCCAGCCCTCACTGGGCGCGGTGGCGATGATCGTGTCGATAAAGCGCTGCGGATGGACCAGGGCCAGGTCGGCCATGTCGACCAATGGCGCCTCACGCCGGTCCAGGTCCAGATCGCCGGCGTCATTCAGGGCGTCCAGCACGGCGGTCAGCCGCGCGGGCCGTTCCACGTGGCGATTACCGGGATTGTGCTGGAGCATGTCGGGGTGGGTGTAGAGGGGAAGGCTCATCCGGCCAGATTAGGCGTGGATGCGGAACCGCGTCCAGTCGGCAGCGGTTGAACAGCTAACGCATAGGCTGCGCGCTCAAACCGGATGATGCAGATGAAACTCGACCTGGGCCATTCCAACAAACCGTCAACCCCCGACGAGGCCGTGGCGGACAAGACCCCAAGTGACGGGTCTGTCCCCAGCGAGCCCCGGCCCTTCCTGGACCGCGCCGGCGATGAGGTCGCCGCCTGGTTCGGCAATGTCGACGCGCTGGGACGCCGCCAGCGCGACGAGGCGGTTGGCGATCACGCCGGCAAGGGGCCTTCGGACGGATCCGCCCCCGACGCTCGCCTCCTCGCCGACGCGACCGACCGGCTGACCCAGGACGCGACCCTGGACGCCTCCCGCATTCGAATCACGGTGCTGAACGGGACGATTGTCCTGAGCGGATCGGTGACCACGGCGGCCGACAGGGCTGCGGCGGAAAGGGACACCCTGTCCGTGGGCGCCACGCACGTGGTCAACAACCTGATGGTCGGTTAGGCCCCCGCCCTACTGAGTCATCAGCGCCACCCCGCCGTCGCCCGGTCGCGCCGACTTGGCCGTCAGGCCGGCGAGGTGACCGGGCTCGAACACGGCGCCGATAGCGAACAGAGCTTCGATCTGCTCGTCGGGGACGCCCATCTCACGCAGCAGTTCGGCGGTGTGCTCGCCGATGTCCGGTGTCGGCCGCTCAAACCCGCCCGGGCTGCGGCTGAAATCAGCATAACTCCGTACACTGACGATGTCGCCGACCCGGGGATGACGCCACAGGTCGAACAGGCGATTTTCCCACAGCCATTCGCTGTCGAAGGCCTCGATGCCGCGCAGGGCCGGGGCCGCGGGAACGCCCGCGGCCAGCAGCGCCTGCAGCACCTGGTCCCGCTCCCGGCCAATGAAGGCCAACTCCAGGGCCTCGGCCAGGGCGCCGTCGCGCGGGGCGGTCAACGCCTCGGCGGGATCGAGGGCCACGCCCAGAACCTCGCCAACGGCCTTCGCCGCCTCAGGCGTTTCGCAGACGATGGCCGCCCAGCCGTCGGCGCAATGGTAGTAGCGGTGCAGCGCACGGACGCCGATGCAGTCCTCCGACCCGACATCGTTGGCCGGGCGGCCCGCATAGTGGACCACCTCGCCGAGTTGGAAGGTCAAGCTCTGGGCCATCAGGCTGGACAACACCTCCTGCCCCTCCCCTGTCTGCTCGCGCACGTTCAGGGCGGTGACGATGCCGAAACAGACCATGGCCGAGGTGGCGACGTCGTTGACGGGAATGGTGTGCAGCACCGGCTCGTCCGCCCCGCCCTGGGCCGCCATCATGCCGCCTTCCGCCTGCAGCAGCGGATCGAACCCCGGCAGGGCCACCCGATCGCCGATGTCGCCATAGGCGTTGATCGAGCAGGAGATGATGCGCGGATTGATCGCCTTCAGCGCCGCATAGTCGATGCCCAGCCGCTTGCGCACCCCGTGGCGATAGTTGTCCAGCACCACGTCGGCGTTGCGCACCATGTCGTGGAACAGCGCCAGCGCCGCCGGCTCCTTCAGGTTCAGGCCCAGGCCGCGCTTGCCGCGGTTGTAGGCCAGGAAGCCGCCGCCATCGCTGCGGAAGGGATCGCCGTCCATCGGCTCGACCTTGATCACGTCGGCGCCGAGATTGGCCAGCACCCCGCCCGCGTGGGCGCCGGCGATCACCGTGCCCATGTCGAGCACACGGATTCCATGCAGCGGCGGCGCCTGTCCGCCGGCCGCTGGCCCGGACGGCTGACGCGATGACCAGGGCGCGCCATCCGCCGGTCGCGCCAGCCCGCGCACGGAGCCCGGGGTGGCGGACAGCTTGATCGGGGTATTGGGAATGCTGACCGGCCCCAGATCGGGATGCTCGAACGTGCGCTTCAAGTCGCCCTGGGCGATGGCGGTTCCGGCGAACCAGGGCTCGCGCGGCCCTATCGGCGCGCAGGGCACCCCCGCCGCCTTCAACAGGGCGATCCATTCGTCGCGATCGCGGGTGGCGAAGACGCTGGCCAGGGTCTGCCGCGCCAGCAGCGGATCCATCACCATGTCCTCGAAATATTTCATCAGCCCCATGGCCTCGATGGCGCGGACATAGAAGTTGGCGAACAGGGTGCCGAGGAACAGCCATTTGCCGTCGCCGCAGGGGTAGAGGCGGTAGCTGGGCATGGCGCCCAGAGGCTGGCCGCGGGGCAGCGGCGGCCCGGCCAGGGTCCGCACCGGGCCGGTGACTTCCGACACCCCATGCAGGCCACTGACGGTCACTGCCTGGCCAAGGCCGCTGTGGGTCCGCTCCAGGAGGGCGGCGCTGATCGCGGCGGCGCCCATCACTCCCTGGCCGTACCAGACCAGGGGCAGGATCAGGTGGATCGGCTGGTCCGCATAGGCGCCCTGGCGAAACGCCACCCCGCTGATGGCCGTCAACAGCGAGTGATGCGGCGGCAGCTGGCTCCATGGGCCGCTGGTTCCATAAGGGGGCATCCAGACGTGGATCAGGCGGGGATGGGCGGCGGTGAGGGTATCCGCGTCCAGTCCCAGCCGCTCCAGCCCCCCCGGCGCGTGGTCGAACACGGCCACGTCCGCCAGGGCGATCAGCGCCTTGGCCTCGGCCAGGCCCGCGTCGGTCTCGAGATCGAGGATGCGGACCTGTTTGTTGCGGTTATAGGCGTGATAGCCCGGATGGTCCTTGGCCCGGTCGCCGGCGGGGGGTTCGATCTTCACCACCTCGGCCTCGAAGTCGCCCAGCAGCATCGAGGCCATGGGCCCCGCCACGCCTTGGCTGAAATCGAGCACGCGCAGGCCTTGGAACGCGGACAATCGTCATCTCCCGTCTGAAAAACCGCGACGCTTGGTGCGCCGTCTTGGCTTGGCTGAGACCCTATCGCGAGGGCGCGGCGATTTCAAAGCGCTGCGTACTGTAAACTAGAAGATCGTTGAAACGCGGACGAGACCTTGGCCTCTCCCCTCCCCGTGGGCGATAGTTGTCGCGCCAAATCATCCGCAGGGGGCGACGACAAGATCATGAGCCGTGTGATGCCGCGTCCGGCGTGGGCGGATGACGCCGACATGCTGACGGCGCTGGGCCGGGCCACCTTCACCGAGACCTTCGGCCATCGCTATCCGGCGGAGGATCTCGAGGCCTTCCTGGCCGCAGAGCACACGCCGGAAAAGTACGCCGCCTGGGCGGTCGATGACCGTTACGGCCTATGGGTCGCCGAACAGGATGGAGAGGTGCTGGGCTACGCCCTCGCCGGCCCCTGCGGCCTGCCGCACGCCGAGGTGACGCCCGACTGCGGGGAGCTGAAACGCATCTACATCCGCGCCGAGGCCCAGGGCGCCGGGGCGGGGTCGGTGCTGATCCGGCAAAGCCTGGACTGGCTGACGAAACCTGGCCGCGCGCTGTGGATCGGCGTCTGGTCGGAGAATTACGGCGCGCAACGGCTGTACGGGCGGCATGGGTTCGAGAAGGTCGGGACCTACGACTTCATGGTCGGGGCGTGCCGCGACCATGAGTTCATTCTGAAACGCGAAGGGTAGAGCGCCAAAGCCTTCCCCACCGCTCGGGGAAGACCTTGGGCGCCCCTCGACCGCGAGTCGGCCGCCGTCCCGCCCCAGCAGATAGGCCAGGACCCTATGGTCGGGATCGCGGTTTTGGCCGGAGAGATCGCGCCTCCAACAGCTCGGCCGCCTCATCAAGGCTACGCGCGTTGGCGGCGTCAGCGGCGGTCCTGCCGGTATCGCTAAGGATTGCAGCATCGGCGCCATGGGCGAGCAGGATTTGCACGACCTTGACGGCCGCGCCCTCGTCGTCGGGCAGGCAGAACAGCGGCGTCGGGGCCTCCGGCTCCGCCAGCCGATGATTGGCCAGGGCCGGATCAGCGCCAAGGACCTCTTCCAGCCGCTCAAAGGCTGCGAGGCTGGTCAGCGCCCGGACGTCATGACTAAGCGGCACAAGGCGAGCGAACAGATGCGGACGGCCCAACACCGCCGCCCAGCTGAGGGGCGTGCCGCGCCAGCGATTTTCCCGCAGATCGACGTCTGCGCCGGCCGCCAGCAACCGATCGACCACGGCGGCCGAGCCGGACTGGACGGCGCGGTGCAGCGGGCTGAAGCCCTCCTTGTCGAGGCCGCGGGGATCGGCGCCGAGCGCGAGCAGGATGGCGACGGCCGCATCGTCGCCGAACTCCGCCGCGGCCAGCAGGGGCGCTGCATCGCGCACCAGCTCCGGCGCCGCGGTAGCCTGGGCTCGGGCCGACGCCTCGTCATGGCGCAGCACCGCGGCGCGAAAGGCTGCGGCGCCTTCCAACCGCGCCGGCCGACCGCCATGGCCTTCCAAGAGCGCCGCCATCCGCAGATAGCCCGAGGTCTGAGCCAGGGCGTGAACAGGCTGATGCGTGTAGGCGTGACTGGCGTCCGGATCGGCGCCCCGCTCAAGCAGCCAGCGGGCGCGCTCCAGGTGGTTCTGCCCCACGGCGTTGCCGAGCAGGTAGTCGAGCATGGACTTGCCCAGCCAGCCCTGGGCCACGTCCCGCCAACGGTCCAGGTCCCCCCTCGCCTCACAGTGACGCCACAGCACCTCGTACCAATGCAGGTCGGCGCCGACGATGGAGATGTTGTAGAGCGCCTGGCGGTCGAAGGGGTCGGCCCCGGCAGCGACGAGCAAGTCGACCAGGGCCTCGGCCTGGGGATGGCTGGGTCGGGCGCCCTCGCCCAGGCGGATGGCGCCGGTCAGCACCTTGAACGGCGAGCCCCAGCCATCGTCGAACTGGAAGTTGGGATCGGCGCCGGCGTCCAGCAACAGGCGGGCGATGGCGAGACCGTTCACCGGATCGAGCCGGCTGTAGGCCGCGTAGGCGAGCGCGGTCCAGTCGCGCAGGCCGCCTGCCTTGATCGCGGCGCCGGGATCGCGGGCCAGCCGACGCTCCACATCGGCGAGGTCGCCGCAAGCGGCGGCGGCATAGAGACTATCCCGGGCGACGGCCGGATAGCGGGCGAGGATGCGCCGCGCGGCCACCGGATCGCCCGTCCAGGCCTGGTCCAGCACCAGGGCGACGCGCTCCGCCTGGCTTTTGCGGGCGAGCGCGAGGTCGTCGAGCGCCGCCTTGAGCGCGATCCAATCCTTGCAGCCATACTCCAGCGCCAGGGCCTGCTGGACGTCGCGCAGGACCGGTTCGGGCGGCGGCGCCGGCCAGACGGCGGCGAGCCGGGTTCGGGCGCGGGGGTCGCCGGCGCGCAGGGCCCTGAGCCAGCGCTTGGCGTCTTTCCGCAAGGTTTCGAGATTGGATTTAGGCGTGAGCGTGCGGCTCATGGAAAACCTTCCTTCCCATGCCAGACGTCCGCTTACGAAAGGCCGGAAGAAGGGTTCGTAAGGTAAAGTTCAGACTGGATGGGAGCCAGCTCCCTTGCCGCGGACAGGCGGCGCTCCAGAGGCGCGCTAGGCCAAGAATTGGATTTGGGAACGCCGGTTGTCAATCGCCAACCCATTCCACCCCCGCCACCGCCGCAATCGCCTCTGGACAGAGTCCCCCTCTGCGACCAATCTCAATCCCAAACGTTTGTTCTAAACGCCAAGGCGTCCGCCATGTTCATGAACTTCTTCAACGAGCTCCGTCAGGCCAAGGTGCCGGTCACCTTGAAGGAGTATCTGATGCTCATGGAGGCGCTGGACCGCGACGTGATCGATAAGACCGTCGACGACTTCTACTACCTGTCCCGCGCCGCCCTGGTGAAGGACGAGAAGAACCTGGACCGGTTCGACCAGGTGTTCGGCCATGTGTTCAAGGGCCTCGAGAAGCTCTCCGACGTGGGAACCGCCGACATCCCGGCCGAATGGCTGAAGGCCCTCTCCGACAAATTCCTCACCGAAGAGGAAAAGAAGATGATCGAGGAGATGGGCGGCTTCGACAAGCTGATGGAAGCCCTCGCCGAGCAGATGAAGCAGCAGCGCGATGGCGGCGACGGTGACGAGGAAGGCAAGGAGGGCCGCCGGGGCCAGGGCCAGAACAGCCCCTTTGGCGCCAACGGCTTCCACCCCGAGGGCATCCGCATCGGCCAGGACAAGGGCCGCCACGGCAAGGCGATCAAGGTCTGGGACAAGCGCGACTACAAGAACCTGGACGACACCGTTGAGCTGGGCACCCGCAACATCAAGGTCGCCCTGCGCCGCCTGCGCAAGTTCGCCCGCACCGGCCAGCCGGACGAGCTGGATATCGGCGGTTCGATCAAGGAGACGGCCAACAAGGGTTATCTCGACCTGGTGATGCGGCCGGAGCGGCGGAATACCATCAAGGTATTGATATTTTTCGATATCGGCGGGTCGATGGACAGCCACATCAAGCTCTGCGAGGAGCTGTTCTCGGCGGCCAAGACCGAGTTCAAGACCATGGAGTTCTTCTACTTCCACAACTGCCTCTATGAGACCGTGTGGAAGGACAACCGCCGCCGCAATGTCGAGAAGATCGAGACCTGGGACGTGCTGCACAAGTACGGCCACGACTACAAGATCATCATTGTCGGCGACGCCACCATGAGCCCTTACGAGATCACCTATCCGGGCGGCTCGGTGGAGCATTGGAACGAGGAAGCCGGCGCCATCTGGATCGATCGGCTGACGCAGATCTACAACAGCGTGGTCTGGCTCAACCCCACCGGCGAGCGGCACTGGGACTACACCCCGTCGATCGCCCTGATGAAGCAGCTGGTGAACGACCGCATGTTCCCGCTGACCATCGAGGGGCTCGACAAGGCGATGCGTGAGTTGGTGCGTTGACGACCCTGGTCGGCGCCGAGCCGCCGGCCCATCCGGACCGCGACGCGGACGCCCCTGAAGACCTGGCCCTGACCAAGAATATGGTCTTCGCGGCGGCCGAGCGGCTGTTCGCGGTGCATGGGTTCCAGAAGGTTTCGGTGCGGGACATCACCGCCGAGGCGGGGGTGAACCTGGCCTCGGTGAACTACCACTTCGGGTCCAAGGACGCCCTGCTGCTGGAGATTTTCCGCCGGCGGACGGCGGAGTTGAACCGGATGCGGGCACGGCTGCTGCACGAGGCCAGCGACGCCCATGGCGGCAAGCCGCCGGTGCGGGCGATCCTGGAGGCGCTGATCGCCCCGCCGGTGCTCTGGCTCGACCCCAAAGGCGACCGGATGATTTCGGTGCAGTTCATCATCCGCTCCCGCAGCGAAGGCACCGAGGAGATGCGCGAGGCCCTGCGCTCGGACGTCTCCCATCTGCGCCGCTTCGCCGACGCCCTGCTGTCCGCGCGGCCGGACCTGGCGCCGGAGGAGGTCTACTGGCGGCTGCACTTCGTGCTGGGCATGATCCACAACAACCGCTTCGCCGAATTCGACCGTCTGAACACCCTGTCGGAGGGCCTAACCCATGAGGCGGATTCAGAAGCCTTGATCAAGCGGATGGTGGACTTCGCCGAGGCGGGGTTCGGGGGGTAGCGGGCGCCTCTCCCGAAGGAGACTTCTGCAAAACCGCCTGCGGGTCCGAAATCCGTGTGCTTCGACAAGCTCAGCATGAGGATTTCTATTGCGATTTCAGTCGTCCTTACCTTGAACTTGTCGAAGGGTGAGGGCGGGCCACGACTCTTGCAGAGGTCTCCTTCGGGAGCGGTGTTTTTTAATCCGCCCCGTCATCCGCGCCGGCGTAGGTCGAACACCCGGTCTTGGCGTCGAGCACCACCAGGTAACGCCCGTGAGCCTCCCCAGGCGGCAGGGTCCCGCGCACGACCCAGCGATAGTCATCGAATCTCACCGTGAAGGGCTCCTGACGCAGCACCGAGGGTTCGCCCATGATGTCGGCCAGGTCGTGACGGGCGATGCGGCTGGCGGCGGCGGCGGTCTTGGGGACTTCCCCGTGATTGAGCGGACCGCAGGCCAGGGTCGGCGGATGCACCCCCAGGGCGCCGCAACCGCCCAGCAAGGCGCCGGCGGCAAGGATCAGGACGAGGGAGCCGACTCGCTTTTGCGTCATGCCTGACGCTAGCGAGCTTGGGCGAGGGCGTGAAGATGCGCCGCTTGCGGGGTGACCCACGGCGTTTGACGCGTTAAGCCAGGGCCATGGTCGCCGTACAGCCCATCGAGACGTCGCCGCCCGCCATCCAGGCGGCCCCGCCTGAGCCGCCGCCCACCCCCGCCAACGTCTTCGCCGCCCGGATGGTAGCCATAGCCGTGGCCAGCGCCCTGCTGATGGAGTTCGTCGACGCCACGGCCCTGTCCACCGCCCTGCCGACCCTGGCGCGGGCCTTTCACACCGACCCGATCCACCTGAAGCTCGCCCTCACCTCCTACATATTGGCGTTGGCCGTGGTCGCCCCTGCCTCCGGGTGGGTGGCCGACCGCTATGGCCCGAGGCGGGTCTTCCTGATCGCCATGGGCGTCTTCCTGGTTGCCTCGGTCATGTGCGGCCTGTCGCATTCCCTGGGCGAGCTGGTGGCGTTCCGCATCCTGCAGGGGCTGGGCGGGGCGATGATGACCCCGGTCGGGCGGCTGATCGTGGTCGGCGCCTCGCCCCGCGAACAGCTGGTCTCGGCCATGAGCTGGTACACCATGCCGGCCCTGATCGGCCCGCTGACGGGGCCGGCGATCGCCGGCCTGATCCTGCATTTCGCCGACTGGCCCTTCATCTTTTTCGTCAATGTGCCTATCGGCCTGTTGGGCATGGTCGCGGTGATGCGGTTCGTGCCGCGGCTGAAGCAGCCCGATCCCGGCAAGTTCGACACCTTTGGCTTCATCGTCGTCGCCATCGGCCTGACCGCCCTGGTCGGGGCGGCGGAGACCATCGGCGTGTCGCTGGTGCCGCCCTGGGTTCAAGTCGCCGCCGCCGTCATTGCGGTCGGCTCCGGCGTGGTGTTCTGGCTGCATTTTCGCCGCCAGCCGCGCCCGGTCCTGGCCATCGGCCTGCTGCGGTTCCAGACCTTTCGCACCAGTCTGATCGGCGGCACCCTGGTGCGGCTCGGCATCGGGGCCACGCCCTTTCTGCTGCCGTTGCTGCTGCAGGTCGGGCTTGGCTGGTCGCCCCTGAAGGCCGGCCTGGCCAGCGCGGCTCAGGCGGTGGGGATTTTGGTGTTCAAGCCCGTGGCGCCCAGACTGATCCGCCATTTCGGCTTCAAGCGGGTGCTGACGGTGACCAACCTGATCGTCGCGGCGGTGACCATGGCGCCGGGCTTTTTTCGCGCCTCGACGCCGCTGTGGCTGATTGTGGGATTGTTCGCCGTGGGCGGCTTCTTCCGCTCCATGCAGTTCACCTCGATCAACACCATCGCCTTCGCCGACGTGCCGCAGTCGTCCGTCAGCCGGGCGACCACCTTAAGCACCGTGGTGCAGCAGGTAGGTCTGGCCCTGGGGATCAGCTTCGGCGCCCTGGTGCTGCACCTGACTCGGGGCGCCGGCGGGGTGCTGACTCCGGACCGCTTCACCCTGCCCTTTATCGCGGTTGGGGCCATCACCCTGATCGCCGGGCCGTTCTATCAAACGCTGGCGCCGAACGCGGGGTCGAACGTGAGCGGGCATCGGGGGTGAGGTTTGGGTGGTGTGCGTTCGATCCTGCGTGCTTCGACACTCGCCTTTGGCGCGGCTCAGCATGACGTAGACTTATAGAGCCCACCCAAACACGTCATCCTGAGCCGCCGCAAAGCGGCGCGTCGAGGACGCACGAACGTCTCAGCTCCCCTTGATCTTCCTCGGGATGGGCGGCGCGCCGGACGGCAGGGGCGCGGCGGGGTCGCGAATGTAGCTTTCCACATCGCGCCACACCACCGGCGCCTGATGGTCCACCAGCAGCAGGTGCCAGCCGTTGGCGTAGTAGACCGTGCGGTCGCCCGTGGGCAGCCGATGCACCGCCTTCAGCATGGCCGAGGGCGGCACCAGCTGGTCGTGGGCGCCGCTGAGATAGAGGGTCGGCGTCTTGACCCGGGCGATGCCGGTGGACGCGTCCTGCATCAGGTTCACCAGTCCATAGAGGGCGTCGGCGCGGGCGCCCCACAGCATCAGTGGATCGCGGCCCATGGCGCGCAGCTCGGCGATATTGTCGCTGGCGCGCACGGTGGTGGTGATGAAGCCCGGCGGCTCCAGGTCCAGGGTGGGCGTCACATGCGACACCAGCCAGAGGGCGGACTTGTAGGGCACGGGCTGGGTCGACCAGCCCCACACCGCCGGAGCCAGCAGCACCAGGCGATCGGCGGTAGGCGGCCGGTCGGAGGCGAAGGCGTCGATGGCCACCGCCCCGCCCATGCTGATTCCCGCCACCACCAGGATGGCGTGCGGATACCGCTGGCGGATCAAGGCGCAGAAGGTGCGCAGGTCCTCCGTCATCAGCGCCTCCCCTGGCCAGACGCCCCGATTGGGGGAACGGCCATAGCCCCGCTGGTCGAAGGCATAGGTGGCGATGCCGTCCGCCGCCCAATAGGGCCCGGCGAGATGGTAGGCGTTGGAATAGTCGTTGATGCCGTGCAGGCCGACCACCACCGCCCAGGGTTCCTGGCCAGCCGGCGGGTCCCAGTGCTTCAGCCCGAGCCTGGCGCCGTCGAAGCTGTAGAAGGCGTCGTCGGTGATCTTCGGGCCGGTAAAATCGACGCCGGGGGTCCCCTGTTTCTGCATGATCGGGGCGCAGCCGGTGAGGCACAGGGCGGCGAGCAGGATCAGCAGCGGTCGGATCATTCGGCCAACATAGCCGCGACCCGCATCCGAAGATAAGGCGTGATTTCATCCTCGAACCACGGATTGCGCTTCAGCCAGCCGGTGTTGCGCCAGGACGGGTGCGGCATGGGCAAAAAATGCGGCAGATAGTCCCGCCAGGCGGCGACCGTCTCGGTCATCGATCCCTTGGCGCGCCCGCCCAGATGCCAGCGCTGGGCATAGCTTCCCACCAGCAGGGTCAGTTCGGCCTTGGGCAGGCCCGCCATCAGCCGGGGTCGCCAGAGCGCGGCGCACCGGGGTGGCGGCGGAAAATCGCCGCCCTTGGGATTGGTCCCGGGGAAACAGAAGGCCATGGCGGCGACGCCGATCGCAGGGCCGTAGAAGGTCTCGCGATCGACCCCCATCCAGGTTCGCAGCCGGTCGCCGGACGGGTC
>Ga0302314_10007835_pt1 | contig 19151 bp, 19 predicted proteins | sample III_Palsa_N2_3_FD_200533 | JGI IMG/M metagenome (GOLD analysis project Ga0302314, IMG submission 200533) | Peat permafrost microbial communities from Stordalen Mire near Abisko, Sweden - III_Palsa_N2_3 | ecosystem: Environmental > Terrestrial > Soil > Palsa > Peat permafrost | place: Sweden...
CGATATCTATGCATCGCTGCGATCGCTGTGCTTCGACGTGCTGGCCGTGGGTGAGCCGGATGAAAGCGGTGAAGAGAAGATCGCAGAGTGGGAACACCTCAGCGCATCGCGGGTGGAGCGGGCACGGCGAACGCTACTGGAGATTCACGACAGCGGCCAGCGCGATCTGGCCACCTTGTCGGTGGCGGCGCGTCAGATTCGTTCGATGACGCGCACCAGCGGGCGAGGAGCTGCCGGGTGAGCACCCTGGGTTTTGTTGCGCCGGTTCATGTTCGGTGGTCGGATATCGATATGTACCAGCACGTGAACCACGCGACCATGGTCACGATTCTGGAAGAGGCCCGCATCCCGTTTCTGTCGCCGGCGTTCGCTCCGGACATTCTCACCACGGGCCTGCTGATCGCCGACGTGCGGGTCACGTACAAGGGTCAACTGCGGCTCGTGGATTCGCCGCTTCAGGTCATGATATGGGTGAAGCGTTTGCGGGCAGTCGATTTCACACTCGGATACGAAGTGCGATCGGTGGGCGCCGATCCGGAATCGAAGCCGGCGGTCATCGGCGAGTCGCAGTTGGCCGCATTCAACATCGATGAGCAGCGGCTGGTGCGCTTGGCGCCGCATCACCGGGAATACCTTCAGCGGTGGTTGAGGTAGCCGAGCGAGGAGTGTGGCTGGGCCCGGAATCCGTTGCCGCGCAGCGCGCGGACCTGGCCACCTTTGTCGAGCGAGCGGCGCGGCTGGATGCCGCCGCGGTGATCCGATTACGCGCCCGTCCAAGTGGGGAATTGACTGCCTGGACGGCCACCGGCCTCGACGTGCTGGCAAGCCGGGTGGTGACCGGCGTCGTGCATCCCGACGACTTATCCGTCGGTGCAGACGAATTGGGCCGGGGGCTGGCCGCGGTGGACAGTTCCGGCTACGTCAACCCGGGTTTCCCGATGGACTCGGCATGGCGTGGAGCCTTGCCACCGGACTCGGGCTTCGTCCACCTCGACGACGTACCGGTCCGCCTGATGCTGGACCTGGCGCAGCGTGGCGCTGAGTTGGCCAAGGAGCACAGCAGCGCGCAGGGTCCACCCGTGTCTCTGCTGGATCAGGAAGTAATCCGGGTCAGCTCGGCCGACGTCAGCGTCGGAGTGCCGATGCGATGCGTATTCGCGCTGACCGCAATGGGTTTCCTGCCACAGTCGCCGGACGCGGTCGACGCCGGCGAGATCGTCCGGGTTCGCATGTTCAAGGCTTGGCTGCGCATCGATGCGCGGTTCGGTTCGGTGTATCGCCGCCACGGCGACCCGGCACTGCTGCTGCGCTGATCAATCGCGGTCGCGCCGGTCAGGGCGGATAGCCCGACCACAACGGCAGAACCGCGTTGAGGTGGTCCATGAATTTCTTGAGCCCCACCCGATATTGGCCGTAGCCGTACGGGTCTGTCGCGTACGCGGGAAAGGCAATGCCAAGCCCGAACAGGCCGGGAGCGATGATGCCGTTGGCCGCGTTGTAATCCAGCTGTCCCCAGGGTTTGACCTCGGGCAGCGTCCGGCGCTCGAAACCGACGGTGTAGATGGCGTGGTCGCACTCGGCGACGCGATCGTCGAATTCCGGGCTCTCGGTCCAGCAACGCTCGAGCCCGTGCGGAAGTACGCCGTCGATGTTCTTTCGCGCCCAGTCGGCTGCGTGGCCCTTCAGGCCGGTGTCGTCGAACAGGATCCAATCATCTTGGTAGACAGCATATTTGAGTGGGCTGCGATAGAAATTGATCACCCGCTTGACGGGCTGATGCAAGAGGTGCGGCATGGTGATCATCGTCGAATGCGACGACCCGAAAACGGCGACCGTGGCATTGTCCAGCGGCAGTTGTGCCAGCTGGTCCGGGTCGACGGCGACCTCGATTGGGATCTCCTTCAGCTGGGGATACGACAGCTTTTTCGGAACCGCCCCGACCGCCAGAATCACGTTCGTGGAGACAAGTTCGCTGTGCAGCGTTTCGATTCTCCACCGGTTCTGTTCCAGGGAGAGAGCGCTCGCGGTCGTCTCGAAGACCTCGACCCGCTCGCGCAGTCGCTCGGTGACCCACACCAACGGGTCGGCGACCAAGCCCAGATCGCAAGTGTCGTGCGGGTCGAGATCGCCCAGCGGCGTCGGCGGCGACGCTGCGAACCCGAACGCGGCCGAGCCATTCAGGTAACTGAGAAAAGTGCCGACCTGTGTATTGCTCGAAACGGTCCGCCACTTTCCGCCCAGGTCACCGCCGGCGAAAGCCGGATCGATCCATGCGATGCGTGCCGCTTCGACTCCCTGGTCGAGTAGCTTTCCCACGGCGGCAGTCCCGGCGGGTCCGGCTCCGACGACCGTCCACTCATAGGTTGCCATTTGCACCATCTAAGAGAAGCGGGGCCGCATGCGCTAGTTCGACGCGCGGTCCGGGGGGTCAGATCAGCCACGCGGCGGTGTTGGGCGGCAACGCTCCGCCGACCACGGGTGCGCTGGCCAGTAGGACTTCGCCATCCGGCAGCGGCAGCGGCCCGGTCCCGGCATTGAGCACACAGCGCAGCCCACCGTCGCCGCGGGCAAACGCCAAAGCGTCGGGCGGGGCGTCCAGCCACTCGAACTGTTCACCGGCGAATTCCGCTCGGTTATGGCGAATTTCGATCGCACGCTGAAAGAAAGACAGCGTCGAGTCGGGCTTGACGAGTTGGTTCTCGACGGTCAGCGCCGCCCACTCCTGCGGCATCGGCAGCCAGGTGTCGTGCGACGTCGAGAACCCGAACGGGGGAGTGTCGCCACTCCAAGGAATCGGAATGCGGCACCCGTCGCGACCGCGCACGGTGTGCCCGGAGCGCTCCCAGGTCGGGTCTTGCAGGGCCTCGTCCGGCAATTCGACGTTGGCCAGGCCCAACTCCTGGCCGTTGTAGAGGAACACCGCGCCAGGTAGGGCCAGTAAGACCATCGCCATCGCGCGGGCCTGATCGAGTCCGCCGTAGCGAGTGGGTCCACGTACGACGTCGTGGTTCTCCAACGTCCATGTGGGCGTGGCATTTTCGATCGCGGCAGCGGCGAAGGTGTTCTCGATCGCGTCACGTATCTCGATGATGTCGTATTCGGCGCGCACCATCCGGAAATTGAAGCCCAGGTGCAGCTCATCGGCGCGCACGTACTCGGCCCAGCGGGCGTTGTCGAATACCCACACCTCGCCGATGGTCACCGCATCGGGAAAGTCATCCATTACACGGCGGATGTTGCGGTGAATGTCGTGCACGTCGGGATGGTTGAATCGAGGGTCGCCGTCGCTGAGCATCCGCGGTCGCATCTCGACGTCGGTGTCCGGAAGGCCCGGCGGCTTGGCCATGCCGTGCGCCACGTCGATGCGGAAACCGTCGACACCGCGTTCCAACCAGAACCGCAGTGTCTTTTCCAGGTCGTCGAACACCTCCGGGTTGTCCCAGTTGAGGTCCGGCTGTTCGGCATCGAAGAGGTGCAGATACCACTGGCCCGGCTTACCGTCCGGCTCGGTCACCCGGGTCCAGGACAGTCCGCCGAACACCGACTGCCAGTTGTTCGGCGGCTCCGCTCCGCCGGGTCCCCGACCGTCGCGGAAGATGTAGCGGTTGCGCGCGGCGCTGCCCGGTTCGGCGGCCAGCGCTTCCTGGAACCAGGGATGTTGTGAGCTGGTGTGGTTCGGCACCAGATCCGTGGTGACCTTGATGCCACGCTCGTGGGCCGCGGCGATCAGTCGCTCGAATGCGGCCAGGCCGCCGAAGAGCGGATCGACGTCTCGCGGATCCGCCACGTCGTAGCCGTGATCGGCCATCGGCGACACCATGATCGGGCTGAGCCACAGCGCATCGATGCCTAGGTCCTGCAGATAATCCAGCCGCGACGTCACACCGTCGAGGTCGCCGACGCCGTCGCCGTCGCTGTCGGCGAACGACCGCGGATACACCTGATAGAAGACCGCACGAGCCCACCACGGCTCGTGTTGTGGCGTGCTCATCAGAACGCCGAATTGACGAGTGAATTCGCGGCCATCTGCACGTAGTTCAGCAACTCGGTTCGATGCGCGTCGTCGAGAGTTGCGGAATCGACGGACGCAACCGCGGTCTGCATGCACCGTAGCCAGGCGTCGCGTTCGAACGGGCCGATCTGAAACGGCGCATGGCGCATCCGCAGTCGCGGGTGCCCGCGCTGATCGGAGTAGCTCCGCGGGCCGCCCCAGTACTGCTCCAGGAACATCCGCAACCGTTCCTCGGCGCCGGCCAGGTCGTCTTCGGGGTACAGCCGCCGCAAGATTTCGTCTTCGGCGACCAGTTCGTAGAAGCGCGAGACGATCGCATGGAAGGTCGCTGCGCCACCGACAGCGTCGTAGAAGCTCTGTTCTGCTTGTTCCATCGACTCCATTGTGGGCCATGCCCGAAGCCGGCCGTCGAGCGCCGTGTGAACCTTGGTCGCGGAAGTCGCCACCGGCTGTTCACCGGATTGACCAGCGGACACCCGGCTATTTGGGCTGCGCTGGCTGGCGAATCGTGGTGAACTGTCGCTGGAGGACGTATGCCGCAGCGCAAAAAACGCCGCAGCCACCACACTTCAGGGGCGGCGGCAGCCCTTCCCGGGCCCGCGACCGGCTCAAGCCTGCACAGCGTCCAAACCGTCGACACCCTCCCGTCCGCTTCGCACGAAAACGGCTCTATCTGGAATCGCCGACGGGTTCTGCTGCTGAATTCCACCTACGAGCCGTTGACCGCGCTGCCCGTCCGGCGGGCGGTCATCATGCTGCTCTGCGGCAAGGCCGACGTGGTGCACGAGGACCCGACCGGTCCGGTCATCCACTCAGCGGCCAGGTCGATCGCGGTGCCGTCGGTGATCCGGCTGCGCACATTCGTCCGGGTGCCCTATCGAGCGCGCGTGCCGATGACCCGTGCTGCCCTGATGCACCGGGATCGCTTCGTCTGCGCCTACTGCGGAGCCAAGGCGGACACCGTCGACCATGTGGTGCCCCGCAGCCGTGGTGGCGAACACTCGTGGGAGAACTGCGTGGCGTGCTGTTCGACCTGCAATCACCGCAAGGGTGACAAGTTGCTCGCCGAGCTGGGCTGGTCTCTGCGGATGGCACCGGCGTCGCCGAAAGGTCAGCATTGGCGGCTGTTGTCGACGGTCAAAGAACTCGATCCGTCGTGGGCGCGATACCTCGGCGAGGGCGCGGCGTAACGACACGTGTGTGGCTCTCGGGTCCCCGGTGGGTTACGGTTTGCGTCGTGAGCGCGATGGAAGTTCATCTGTTCTTCGTGGGTATCCCGTTGTTGTTGACGGCCCTGCTGGCAGCGGCGATCTGGTCAGGCAAGGGCAAGCATCCGGCGACCTACGAGCTGTCGGAGCCTTGGACGCACGCGCCAATCCTGTGGGCCGCGACCGACGAGGTCATCGGTCATGGTCACGGCGCATCGGAGTTCAGCGTGGGAGGTGGCGCAAGTGGCAAGTGGTGAACTCGCAACAATCGCTCCCGCCGGACTGCCGCATGGCTCGGCGTTCACGACGAGCGGACGCATCTCCGCAGTCACCGAGCCCGGCGAACTCTCCGTGCACTACCCGTTCCCGCTCAACGACCTGGTTCACCTCGACGACGCGCTGACCTACGGGTCGCGGGCCGCGGGGGCGCGGTTCGCCGTCTACATCGGCGACCTGGGCAGCGACACCGGGTCGCGGGCACGCGAAATCCTGGCCAATGTGCAGACTCCCAACGACGCGGTGCTGATCGCCGTCTCACCCGATCAGCATGCGATCGAGGTGGTCTACGGCTCACACGTCCGCGGCCGCGGAGCCGAATCGGCTGCGCCGCTCGGCGTGGCCGCCGCGGCGTCGGCGTTGAAGGACGGCAACCTGATCGACGGTCTGGTCAGCGCGATCCGGGTGACCAGCGCCGGTATTTCGCCGGCGTAACGAGCGGTCGGCCGATCAGGCCGCGCCGCCGCTGTCGAACTTGCGTGCTTGCAGCGACCGCTCGACCCCGGCGCGACCCTCGAGTACCAGTCGGCGAAGCGCCGGCGGCAGCCCGTCATCGCCGAGGAACTCATCGGCCGCCGCGATGCCGTCGTCGCTGATATCCCACGACGGGTAAAGACCCACCACCACCGTCTGCGCCACCTCGCTGGACCGCCGCTCCCACAAACCGGGGATCGCCGCAAAGTAGCGGGCTCCGAACGGCTGTAGCAGTTCACCCTGTCCGGGCTGGGCGAAACCGCTGATGATCGAGCGGGTGGTGATGTTGGCCAACGTGTCGTCCTCGGTGACTGACGTCCACGCCGCCTCCTTGACCGCCGCCTGCGGCCGCGCGGTCGCGGCCTGGGCGCCGTTCCGTTTTCCGGCTGCGGTGGGGTCGCGCTTGACCTCGGCGTCGATGAACGGTGTCTCCTGGCCATCGGCGTCGATCTCGCCCGCGGCGGCCAGCGCAGTGACGATGCGCCAGCGCAGATCGGTGTCGATCGCCAGACCGGCCAAGTCCGAGTCGGCGGGATCGTGTTCGAGCAGATCGGTCAGCACCGCGACATGCCGCTCCGACAGCAACGACGTGCAGAGCGCGTTGACGAAGGCCAGCTGGTGATCCGAACCGTTCTCCGCGGCGCGGGCCAGCTCCAGCAGCCGGTCGGCAAATGCCGGCCAGCCGTCGGACTCAGCCCAGTCGGGGTCGGCGTAGGAACTCAGCGCGGTCTGCGCCTGCAGCAGCAGCCGTTGGGCGACTCCGACCTCGGTCTCGGCCTGGATGCCCCCGGAAACCAGCGACACGAAATCGCGGGCCCGCAGCTCGGCGTCGCGGGTCATCTCCCACGCCGCCGACCACACCAGCGTTCGCGGTAGCGGCTCGGCGATGTCGGCGATGCGGTCCAGGGCCGTCTGCAGCGACTCGTCGTCCAGTCGCAGTGAGCAGTAGGTCAGGTCGTCGTCGTTGACCAGGATCAGCTTGCCGTGCGGGACGCCAACCAGCGCGGGCACTTCCGTGCTCTCACCGCTGACGTCGAGCTCCTCACGATGCACCCGCGTCAACCGACCGTCAGCGTCGTCGTCGTAGACGCCGATCGCCAACCGGTGCGTCCGGGTTTCACCCGCGCCGGGCGCGGCGCCACCTTGCGCCACCGCGAACCTGCTGAACTTACCATCGTCGTCGACGTCGAAGTCCGCGCGAAGTGTGTTGAGGCCGGTTGTCTTCAACCACTGCTTGCCCCAGTCGGAAAGGTCACGGCCCGAAGCCTTTTCCAGCGCGCCCAGCAGGTCGCCGAACGTTGCGTTACCGAATGCGTGCGCTTGGAAATAGTCGCGCAAACCGGACAGGAAGTCCTCCAGCCCGACGTAAGCCACCAGTTGCTTAAGCACACTGGCGCCCTTGGCGTAGGTGATCCCGTCGAAGTTGACCTCGACGGCAGCCAGGTCCGGAATGTCGGCGGCCACCGGGTGCGTCGACGGCATCTGGTCCTGGCGGTAGGCCCACGACTTCTCGGAGTTGGCGAAAGTCGTCCACGCCGTGGTGAATTCGGTCGCTTCGGCCTGGCACAGCACCGAGGCGAAGGTGGCGAAAGACTCGTTGAGCCACAAGTCATCCCACCACCGCATGGTGACCAGATCGCCGAACCACATGTGCGCCATCTCATGCAGCACCGTCTCGGCGCGCCGCTCGTAGGACGCCCGGGTGACCTTGCTGCGAAAGACGTAGTCCTCCAGGAACGTCACCGCGCCGGCGTTCTCCATGGCGCCCGCGTTGAACTCCGGCACGAACAGCTGGTCGTACTTGCCGAATGCGTAGGGCACGCCAAAGTTCTTGTGGTAGAAGCCAAAACCTTGTTTGGTCTGCGTGAAGAGCCGCTCGGCGTCCATGAACTCCGCCAGCGTGGCCCGGCAGAAGATGCCCAGCGCGATCTCACCGTGCTCGTCGCTGTAGACGTCGCCCCAGCGGGCATACGGGCCCGCGATCAGGGCCACCAGGTAGGTGCTCATCTTCGGGGTGGTGACAAAGGTGTGCACGCCGTCCTCGACGGTCGCCGTGGCGCCGTTGGACACCACCTCCCAGTGCTGGGGTGCCCGCACCGAGACGTCGAACGTGGCTTTGAGGTCGGGCTGGTCGAAGCACGCGAACATCCGCTTGGCGTCCGCGGTTTCGAACTGCGAGTACAGGTACACCTCGTTGTCGACCGGGTCGGCGAATCGGTGCAATCCTTCGCCGGTGTTCGAGTAACGGCAGTCGGCGTCGACCACGACGACATTGTGTTCGGCGAGACCGGTCAGCGCGATGCCGGTCGACTCGTTGTAGCCGGACACGTCGAGGTCGCGGCCGTTGAGGGTCGCGCTGCGCACGGTGTCCGCGGCGACGTCGATGACGGTGTCGGCGCCGGCGGTCGCATCGAACTCCACGGTCGTGGTAGAGCGGAATGTGCGTTCGCCGGGGTCGCCGCTGCCGTCGGTGAGGTCCAAGTCGATTCGGTAGCTGTCGACGGTGATCAGCGCTGCGCGCTCGACGGCCTGGTCGCGGGTGAGGTTGGGGAGTGCCACGTGTCCAATCTAGGGCGGCGACGATGCAGGCCGCGAAGTGGCCTGAGGAGGAGCTGGCCAATCCAATCTAGGGCGGCGACGATGCAGGCCGCGAAGTGGCCTGAGAAGGAGTCGGCCAGTTCGGCCTAGGCGTGCCGATGGCAGCGGCGGGAACAGGACCGCCGCGTCTAGGGTTGTGCTGGACGGCTAGCCGTCCGTCGAGGAGAGGATTCCGCATGTCTGAAAAGTCAGTAGCCGATTTTTGGTTCGATCCGCTGTGCCCCTGGGCCTGGATCACCTCGCGCTGGATTCTCGAAGTGGAAAAGGTCCGCGACATCGAGGTGAACTTTCAGGTGATGAGCCTGGCGGTGCTCAACGAAAACCGTGAGGGCCTGCCGTCCGAATACAAGGAGAGGCTGGCCAAGGCGTTCGGCCCGGTGCGGGTGGCGATCGCCGCCGAGCAGGCCCACGGCTCCGAGATTTTGGCCCCGCTGTACGAGGCGATGGGCACTCGAATTCACAACGAGGGCAACAAAGACCTCGACGACGTCATCACGCAGTCGCTCAAGGCGCTGGACCTGCCGGCCGAGCTCGCCGACGCTGCCACCAGTGAGGCCTACGACGAGGCGCTGCGCAAGAGCCACCACGCCGGTATGGACGCGGTCGGCGACGACGTCGGCACGCCCACCATTCACATCAACGGCATCGCGTTCTTCGGCCCGGTGCTGTCGCGGATTCCCCGCGGCGAAGAGGCCGGCAAGCTGTGGGACGCATCGGTGACGTTCGCGTCCTACCCGCACTTCTTTGAGCTCAAGCGAAGCCGCACCGAGGGCCCCGAATTCGACTAGCGGCAGTCGTCGGGGAAAGATCACGATCATGCGTGTCTACCTCGGCTCCGACCACGCCGGTTACGAACTCAAACAGCAGATCATCGAGCACCTGACAAAGACCGGCCATGAGCCGATCGATTGCGGCGCCTACACCTACGACGCCGAGGACGACTACCCGGCGTTCTGCATCGCGGCCGCGCTCAAGACCGTGGCCGATCCGGACAGCCTGGGCATCGTGCTGGGCGGGTCGGGCAACGGTGAGCAGATAGCCGCGAACAAGGTCCCGGGAGCGCGGTGTGCGCTGGGGTGGAGCGTCGAAACCGCGTCGCTGGCCCGACAGCACAACAACGCGCAACTGATCGGCATCGGCGGCCGCATGCATACCGTGCCCGAAGCGCTGGCGATCGTCGACGCGTTCTTGTCCACGCCGTGGTCGAAAGCCGAACGCCACCAACGGCGTATCGACATCCTCGACGAGTACGAGCGCACGCATCAGCCACCGCCGGTGCCCGGCGCCGACGGAGCGTAGCCGGCGTGCCCGAAGGGCATACCCTGCACCGACTCGCCCGCCTGCACCAGCGTCGCTTCGCGGGATCGCCGGTCGCGGTCTCGAGCCCGCAGGGCCGATTCGCATCGGAGGCATCCGAGGTCGACGGTCAGGTGCTACGACGGGCGACCGCCTGGGGCAAGCATCTGTTCCACCACTACGTCGGCGGCGCGACCGTGCATGTGCACCTCGGCCTGTACGGCAAATTCACCGAGTGGCCGCGCTCGTCCGACGACGGAATACCCGACCCGGTGGGGGCGGTACGAATGCGCATGGTCGGCGCCGAATACGGCACCGACTTACGCGGCCCCACGGTGTGTGAAGTCATCGACGAAGCTCAGGTCGCCGACGTCGTCGCGCGACTCGGGCCCGACCCACTTCGTCGCGACGCCGACCCGTCATGGCCGTGGGAGCGAATCAGCAAGTCGCGCAGGCCTATCGGCGCACTGCTGATGGATCAAACCATCATCGCCGGCGTCGGCAACGTCTACCGCAATGAGTTGTTGTTCCGCCACGGCATCGATCCGTACCGTTCCGGGCGGGCGATCGGTGAAGCGGAGTTCGCCGAATCGTGGACCGACTTGGTGGCCCTGATGAAAGTCGGGGTACGACGCGGCAAGATCATCACGGTGCGCCCTGAACACGATAACGGTGCTCCGTCGTACGGTCGGAGCCGGCCACGGACCTACGTGTATCGCCGTGCCGGCGACCCGTGTCGGGTGTGCGGGACATCAATCCGCACAGCCGAATTGGAGGGCCGTAACCTCTTTTGGTGCCCAACCTGCCAGACGTGACCGTGGCGGCGCCGCCGGCTTCTCATCCGACCAACAGCGTCCGCTGCGGGCGCGCATAGCCTGGTCAGGTACGCATAGCCCATGAACAAGTTTGCAAGCTGTGTCATCGCGTCGGCAGCGATGGCCGCAGCTTTTGGATTGGGCGGCATTGCCGACGCTCACGCGCAACCCGGACCGAACTGGTGCCCGGGCGATTTCTGGGACCCGTCATGGGGATCCAATTGGGATTGGAACGTCTGCCACGGCAACTCGGTCCTGCCCCCGAACGTCAACAACGGACCGACCATCGTCAACAGACCGCCACCGGTGATCGGTCATCCCGGTGGCCCCGGCGGACCCGGCGGTCCTGGACCCGGCGGTCCGGGTGGCCCAGGTGGACCGGGTGGCCCAGGTGGGCCCGGTGAGCCGGGCGGACCGGGCGATGGACATGGCGGCCACGGGCCGGGAGGTCACGAGCCCGGTGGTCCCGGAGGGCACGAGCCGGGTGGCCCCGGCGGACACGAGCCGGGCGGTCCCGGAGGGCACGGCCCTGGAGGCCCGGGTGGACCTCCGGGGGAACCTGGTGAGCCTGGGGGCCCGGGCGGTCCGGGCGAGCCCGGTGGTCCCGGCGGGCACGATCCGGGCGGATCCGGCGGTCACGATCCCAGTGGCCCGGGGGCGAATGGTCCAGGTGCTGAGGGCCCAGGGCCTGCGGGGCCGAGCGGCCCCGGTTCTGAACCCGGGTCGGGTACTGCTGGACCTGACGCCAACGGTCCCGGATCAAGCGCACCTGGACCGGACGCCGGCGGTCCCGGGCCCGAGGCCGGAACACCCGGACCGGATGCGTCCAGCGGGCCTGACGCGTCAAGCGGACCGTCGATGGGTGGCGACAGCTCGGGCGGCGATGCCTCGGCCGGCGCCGATACGTCCGGCGGATCGGACTCCTCAGGAGGGGGCGACTCCTCGGGTGGGGGCGACTCATCCGGTGGAAGTAACTGATCTGAGACCCAAGTTACTGCTGGTGACGGTCGCGGTTATCCCGCGACCGTTACCCTTTCGCGTCCTGGCCAGCGCGGAATGAGTCGGTTCGGCGATGTCACAGATCGAAAACGGTTGCACCGCTGGCTGTTTGGCGACCAAGGCGCTGGGTACCCTGACCCGATGAACAAAAAAGTACGTATGGCCGCGGCGACAGCCGCGCTCGCCGCCGGTCTGGGATTCGCCGGTATGGGCGCCGCGACTGACGCTCAAGCCCAGCCTGGTCCGTTCCCACAGTGGTGCCCGGGGGAGTTCTGGGATCCAGGGTGGGGCGACAACTGGGACAGGGGCGGCTGCCACGACAACTTCCGCGGAGCGGGTGGACCCGGATGGGACCGCGGCGGGCCTGGATGGGACCACGACCATGGTGGCGGACCCGGCTGGGACCACGACCACGGCGGTGGCGGTGGAGGCGGATGGAATCACGGGCCGGAAGGCCATCGGTAAACGCCGTCTCCCAATGATCCGATAGCAGCATCCGCACAGAAAAACCGCACCTGCCAAGGCCGTTTGCCGGCGAGGCAGGTGCGGTTTTGTATTAGTGCTTCTCGACCCCGAGTACCGCGTAGATCTCGTCGCTCATGACGACGCTGCGGGGATCGGCATTGGACTTGGTCGGATCGAAGTGATTCATCACGTAGGCGTAGCCGATCCGGTTCTCCAGGTCGACGAAACCGAATGAGCCGCCCAGGCCGCCGTGGCCGAAGATCGACGGGTTGGGCCCGTTGACGCAACGTTGGTTGAGCATGTAGCCCAGTCCCCACCCGTGGTCGGCGACGCGCGGACCCAGCACCAGGTCCGTCTCGAGGCCGCCTTGCACGACCCTGATCAGATCCATCTGCCGCCGGCTGAGCAGTTTCTCCTCCGCCAGAGCGTTGTAGAAGGTCGCCAGTCCCAGCGCCGACACCTGCCCGTTGGTCCCGGGAAACTCGAGCTCCCGCCACAGTTCCAGATCGTTCGAGCCGACTTCGTCGTCCGGCGCGAATCCCATCGACACGGCCAGGCCCGCCTTCGGGTGTTCGTCCAGCGTGGTGGGGTAGCCGGGAGCGTTGAGGTCGGCCAGGAGCTCGCGGACATGCGGTTTGGCCACCCGGTCGGCGCAACGATGTTGCTCGGTGCGGGACAGGCCGATGTGGATCTCGGCGCCGAGCGGTTCGGCGATTTCAGTGCGCAGGTACTGGCCGACGGTGCCCCCGGTGACCCGGCGGAACACCTCGCCGAGGATGAATCCGAAGGTCGTCATGTGATAGCCCTGCGCAGTGCCCGGCTCCCACCACGGTTCGGCGGCGGCCAGTCGATCGCACACCAGATCCCAGTCGGTGACCTGGGTCCAGTCCAAGCGTTTGCGCGGCCCGATGACCCCGGATCGGTGGCTCATCACCATGGCGATGGTGATGTCCTGCTTGCCTGCTTGCGCGAACTCGGGCCAATAGCGGGCCACCGGCGCGTTCAGATCGATCTCGCCACGCTGGATGAGTTGATGGACGCAAGTGCTGGTCAAGCCCTTGGTGCCGGACAGCACCGTGGACAGCGTGTCCACTTGCCACGGCCGCGTACCTTCGGCGTCGGCCGTTCCGGCCCACAGGTTGACGACCAGTTCACCGTCGACCCATGCGGCGACCGCCGCGCCAATCTCTTTGCCCTGCACGAAATTCTCGGCGAACGCCTCGCGCACTCCGTCGAAGCGGGTCGCGCATGAGCCGTGGATGTCGATATCGGCGGTGGCGCCTGAATGCTGAATCGGTCGGCCTCCTCAGCTTGCCGGGGCGGCCTCGCCGGCCGCTGGGCCGACGCGGGCGCATTGAGCGTCCTCAGCCTAGTCCGCCTGGGGTTCCGGCGCCGGTATGGAGCGGGCGACGGGAATCGAACCCGCGTAGCTAGTTTGGAAGACTAGGGCTCTACCATTGAGCTACGCCCGCGTGTTTTAGTCGAGCGCGACTGTACGTTGCGGCTGACATCCTATCCAAATGATGCCTTTCCGTGACCCGGTCTTGAGGCCGCTACGGGGACGACGAGCCTTGGCCGTAGGATTTCGAGGTCACCGCGGGGTGTAGCGCAGCTTGGTAGCGCATCCGCTTTGGGAGCGGAAGGCCGCAGGTTCAAATCCTGTCACCCCGACTGGCATGTCCACCCAAACAGGCTTGAGTAGTACAGACCATCAGCACAACCGAGGAGTACACGCGTGAAGAGCACCGTCGAGCAGCTGAGCCCAACCCGGGTTCGCATCAACGTAGAGGTGCCTTTTACCGAGTTGAAGCCCGACTTCGACCGCGCTTACAAGGAGCTGGCCAAGCAGATACGGCTGCCGGGATTTCGGCCGGGCAAGGCGCCGGCCAAACTGCTGGAAGCGCGCGTCGGCCGCGAGGCGCTGCTCGACCAGGTCATCAATGAGGCGCTGCCGAGCCGCTACGGCCAGGCATTGACCGAATCCGACGTGAAGCCGCTTGGTCAGCCCGAGATCGAGGTCACCAAGAAGGAGTACGGCGAAGAGCTGGTGTTCACCGCCGAGGTCGACGTGCGACCGGACTTCACCCTGCCCGACCTGGGCACCTTGAAGATCACCGTCGATCCGATCGACGTCAGCGACGAGGACGTGGACGGCGAACTGCAGTCGCTGCGCGCCCGGTTCGGCACGTTGACCGGTGTCGAGCGTCCGGCCGCATCCGGCGACTTCGTCTCGATCGACCTGTCGGCCACCATCGGCGGCGAAGACGTTCCCGAGGCCGCGACGAAGGGTCTGTCGCACGAGGTCGGCTCCGGCCAGCTGATCGACGGTCTCGACGACGCGATCGTGGGTCTGTCGGCCGGCGAGTCGAAGGTGTTCACCACCGAGCTTGCCGCCGGTCCGCACGCCGGCAAGGAGGCCGAAGTCACCGTCACACTCGGCGCGGTCAAACAACGCGAGCTACCCGAGCCTGACGACGAATTCGCCCAACTGGCAAGTGAATTCGACACCATCGAGGACCTGCGCGAGAACTTGGCCGACCAGGTTCGGCAAGCCAAGCGGGTGCAGCAGGCCGAGCAGATCCGCATCAACGCGCTGGAGGCCCTGATCGAGCAGGTCGATGTGCCGTTGCCGGAGGCGATCGTGCAGGCCCAGGTGGACAGCACGCTGCACAACGCGCTGCACGGGCTCGACCACGACGAGGCGAAATTGGCCGAGGCGCTGGACAAGCAGGGCACCACGCGGGAGAAATTCGAAACCGACGCCCGCTCGGAGGCCGAGAAGGCGATCAAGACGCAGTTGGTGCTGGACGCGCTCGGCGACGACCTCGACATCCAGGTCAGCCAGGAAGACCTCACCGAACGACTGGTGGTGACGTCGCGGCAGTACGGTATCGAGCCGCAGCAGCTGCTGGGCTATCTTCAGCAGCAAAACCAGCTGCCGGCGATGTTCGCTGACGTGCGCCGCGGGCTGACCATCGCCGCGGCGGTCGAGTCGGCAACGGTGACCGACACTGACGGAACCGTGATCGACACCGCCGAGTTCTTCGGTGGGCGCGACCACGGCAAGGACGAGGACACCGCCGAAGCGGCAATCGACGCGGCTTCGTCGGAGGAGCCGTCGGGCGACACGAAGTGACGCTGTGAGCGAACGCGGAAGTTTCGGGGAGTGCACGACGGCCCCGGTTGGTTAGTGTCGGTGGATATGGAACTCGAGAAAGCAGGTAACCCACTGTGAGCCGTGGGACTGAATCGCGCGCGAGCGCGCAGGGGCTGAACCTCGTCGACTCGGTATATGAGCGTTTGCTCTCCGAGCGCATCATTTTCTTGGGGTCGCAGGTTGACGACGACATCGCCAACCGGTTGTGCGCGCAGATCTTGCTGCTCGCGGCCGAAGACTCAAGTAAAGACATCGCGCTGTACATCAACTCGCCCGGCGGCTCGATCAGCGCGGGCATGGCGATCTACGACACGATGGTGCTGGCCCCGTGCGACATCGCTACTTATGGCATGGGAATGGCCGCGTCGATGGGCCAGTTCCTCCTGGCCGCCGGCACCAAAGGCAAGCGTTACGCCTTGCCGCATTGCCGCGTCCTGATGCACCAGCCGCTGGGTGGGGTGACCGGTAGCGCTGCCGATATCGCCATTCAGGCCGAGCAGTTCGCGCTCATCAAGCAGGAAATGTTCCGGCTCAACGCCGAATTCACCGGGCAACCGATCGAGCGCATCATCACCGATTCCGATCGCGACCGGTGGTTCACCGCCCCCGAAGCCCTGGACTACGGCTTCGTCGACCACATCATCACCCGCGCCGAGACCAACGGAGTCACACCATCATGAACCCCGACATCCAGCCGCAGGCGCGTTACATCCTGCCGTCGTTCGTCGAGCATTCCAGCTGGGGTGTCAAAGAGTCGAACCCGTACAACAAGCTGTTCGAGGAACGCATCATCTTCCTCGGTGTGCAGGTAGACGACGCGTCGGCGAACGACATCATGGCCCAGCTGCTGGTCCTGGAGTCGCTGGACCCCGACCGCGACATCACCATGTACATCAACTCACCCGGCGGTGGGTTCACCTCGCTGATGGCGATCTACGACACCATGCAGTACGTGCGGGCCGACATCCAGACCGTGTGTCTGGGCCAGGCCGCTTCGGCCGCGGCGGTGCTGCTCGCCGCGGGTACACCGGGCAAGCGGATGGCGCTGCCCAATGCGCGGATTTTGATCCACCAGCCGTCGCTGTCCGGCGTGATCCAGGGCCAGTTCTCCGACCTGGAGATCCAGGCCGCCGAGATCGAGCGGATGCGGACGCTGATGGAGACCACGCTCGCCCGCCACACCGGCAGGGACGCCGCGCAGGTCCGCAAGGACACCGACCGGGACAAGATCCTGACCGCCGCAGATGCCAAGGAGTACGGGATCATCGACACCGTGCTGGAGTACCGGAAGCTCTCCGCGTCGAACGCGTAATCGGCTGATCGGCCGACTAGGTCAGCACGGCCGCCAACTCCGCGATGTCGTCTGGCCGGACTCGGCAGCACCCGCCGATCACCCGCGCGCCCGCTGAGACCCAACCCGTCGCCAACTGAGGCGAAAAGCGCGCTGGGCCAACCCAGGTGCTCCGTGTGGCGTCCCAACGCTCGCCGCTGTTGGGGTACACGATCACCGGTTTGCCGGTGGGCGAAGCCAGTCCGATCGCGGGCAGCACGTCAGCCGGTGCGCAGCAATTGACCCCAACCGCAACGATTTCCGGGACTCCGGCGGCCACGGCGAACGCGTCGGCCACAGGCTGACCGGCCCGTGTGCGCACCCCGTCGATGGTGTAGCTGAGCCACGCGCGCACGCCGAGCGAGCGCACGATGTTCACCAAAGCCTCGGCCTCGTCGACATCGGGAATGGTCTCGAGCGCCAGCACGTCGGCGCCCGCGTCGGCCAGCACCTCCAGCCGAGGCCGGTGCCAGGCTTCCAGCTGCGCGACGCTGAGTCCGTAGCGTCCGCGGTACTCCGAGCCGTCGCCCAGCGCGGCGCCGTACGGGCCCACCGAGGCCGCGATCCACCGTTGTTCTGCGGACGACCCGGCTACCTCGGTGCGCGCGGCTTCGCCGCGCTTGCGATCGCCCGGTTGTCCGGCTACCTCAGTGCGCGCGTCGTCGGCGAGCTCGACGCTGCGCTGCAGCAACCGGATCGTCTGGTCACGTCCGACCCCGCGGGCCGCGAAGGCATCGAACGACGCCTGATAGCTGGCCGTTGTTGCGATCATCGCGCCGGCGCGGAAGAACGCCGCGTGCACCGCGGTGATCTCATCGGGTGCGTCGACCAGCATCCGCGCCGACCACAGCGGATCGGACAGATCGTGACCCCGCGCCTCGAGCTCCGTCGCCAAGCCGCCATCAGCGACCAACACGGTATCCTCGGCTACAGCGAAACCCACAGACCTCAATGTAGGACTGTTGGATACGTAGGACTCTCAGTCGCATAACGGGCGCGACACGCCAGAGACACAGTGGCGCGTACACGCGAGCTTGGGGCCTCCACAAGCGATATGTTCAGGCGCACAACACGAATATCACCGACGCGATTCACCTCTATCGGTCGCATCGCCGTAGAGCAAGCGGGTAGCGTCGGGAAATACACGCGACGTAGCACGATCCAAACGGTGAACAGGAAGTAGGCCCCCAGCACCATGGCGCGCATCGGAGACGGCGGTGACTTGCTGAAGTGCTCGTTCTGCGGAAAGAGTCAAAAGCAGGTCAAGAAGCTCATTGCTGGGCCAGGCGTTTACATCTGCGATGAGTGCATTGATCTGTGCAACGAGATCATCGAAGAGGAACTGGCCGACGCCGACGACGTAAAACTCGATGAGCTGCCCAAGCCCGCCGAGATCCGGGAATTCCTGGAGGGCTACGTCATCGGTCAGGACACTGCCAAGCGGACGCTTGCTGTCGCGGTTTACAACCATTACAAGCGAATTCAGGCCGGCGAAAAGGGCCGTGAATCCCGCTCGAGTGAATCGGTCGAACTAACCAAGTCCAACATCCTGATGCTCGGTCCCACCGGCTGCGGAAAGACCTATCTGGCGCAGACCTTGGCCAAGATGCTCAACGTCCCGTTCGCGATCGCGGACGCCACCGCCCTGACCGAGGCCGGGTACGTCGGTGAGGACGTCGAGAACATTCTGCTCAAGCTGATCCAGGCTGCCGACTACGACGTGAAGCGCGCCGAGACGGGCATCATCTACATCGACGAGGTCGACAAGATCGCCCGCAAGAGCGAGAACCCGTCCATCACCCGCGACGTGTCGGGGGAGGGCGTGCAGCAGGCGCTGCTGAAGATCTTGGAAGGCACTCAGGCGTCGGTTCCTCCGCAGGGCGGCCGCAAGCACCCCCACCAGGAGTTCATCCAGATCGACACGACCAACGTGCTGTTCATCGTGGCCGGGGCATTCGCTGGACTGGAGAAGATTGTCTCCGACCGGGTCGGCAAGCGCGGTCTGGGATTCGGGGCCGAGGTCCGCTCGAAGGCCGAGATCGACACCACCGACCACTTCTCCGAGGTCATGCCCGAAGACCTGATCAAGTACGGTCTGATCCCCGAATTCATCGGCCGGCTGCCGGTTGTGGCCTCGGTGACGAACCTCGACATGGAATCGCTGGTCAAGATCCTCTCCGAGCCGAAGAACGCGCTGGTTAAGCAGTACTCCCGGCTGTTCGAGATGGACAACGTCGAGCTCGAATTCTCCCAGGACGCGCTGGAGGCGATTGCCGAACAGGCGATCCACCGTGGCACTGGAGCGCGTGGTCTGCGCGCCATCATGGAAGAAGTCCTGCTGCCGGTGATGTACGACATCCCTAGCCGCGACGACGTTGCCAAGGTCGTGGTTACCAAGGAGACCGTGCAGGACAACGTGCTGCCGACGATCGTGCCGCGTAAGCCGTCGCGCAGCGAGCGCCGCGACAAGAGCGCTTAGCAACCTTCGGGCCGGCCATCCCTGACGGCCTCTGCGTCATCA
>Ga0302314_10007836_pt1 | contig 19149 bp, 15 predicted proteins | sample III_Palsa_N2_3_FD_200533 | JGI IMG/M metagenome (GOLD analysis project Ga0302314, IMG submission 200533) | Peat permafrost microbial communities from Stordalen Mire near Abisko, Sweden - III_Palsa_N2_3 | ecosystem: Environmental > Terrestrial > Soil > Palsa > Peat permafrost | place: Sweden...
GCCCGAGGCATCATGAGCACATCATCACCAGGCATCATCACCACTCTTAGCCCTCAACGGCCGCACGGCCGCTCAGGCTCGGTGATCAACGGCCTGCTGAGAAGGTGGGAGAAAAGCTCCGCTTACGCTAGGCACATACCTCCAGGAGGTAAGGTGCGCGCGCATCAAGCCCCTAGCGCCTCATAGATTCTGAGAGGTGCCGCATCGCGGCCCAAGGTACGGATGCGACGCCATGCGGCGTCTGACGCCGCCATGCGATGTGCGTCGCAAATGCGGGAAAAGGGGTCATAGACAACGCGATATCCCTTCAGTCGCAAGGCGGCGCTATAGGCCACTCCAGCGGCATCGCCAAAAGCATGAAAGCCAATCCCCCCCATCTCGATCAAAATGCTGCGCCGCGTCGCCATAACCTGCGATGCGATAGCATCAACATTAGAAGCGATCTGGCCATTGAACCAATGGCCATTCGCGTTGTCGAAAGAGCCTCCGCCAATCGTCCGATAGATTCCATCCTCGTCCAGCAGCATGCCGCCGCTCCGGATTTGTAGCCCCGGATCAACCGTCTTGCCGCCAGCAGCTCCAACTAGGGGGTCTATCGTTGCGTAATGGGCAAGGCGTGTCACCCAGTCAATGCCAAGAAATTGCGCTGTCGTGTTGGCGAAAGCAACGACCTCAGCATCAATAGACCGCAGGTACTCAAGCATTTCCTCATCACTTTTAATTGGAGCGCCAATACCGTCCGACGATCCAGGGTCGAGGCAGATAATATGAAGCGTGACATGGGGCGCCAGCACGTTTGCAAATCGAGCTCTAATTTCCGACTCAGCTTCATCAGACCCACGCGACAATAATATTAGCGCCACGCTGGGAGGAACACCGTCAAATGAAAGTTGGAATACACCGGTACGCGAAGCCTTAAACACGTTTGGCCAAGTCTGTTTCGCAGCAACCCCCAAGGCTCGGAGATACCGATCATAGACTTGTAGCAGCAATTGTTCGATGCCCGGCTTGGCCTGAGTGCTCAAGGCCACAGAGGAACGATGCTCGCGCCACAAATAGAGGGGCTTGGCCAGATGTCGGACATTAGCGCCGGCGGCTACCAGTGCACAGGTTACTCCCAGGTCCTGGACATTGTCGATTTCGTTCTGCAGGCCGCCAATGGATAGGAGCAATTCACGGCGAACAACTTTGAAATGCACAATATAGTTTGTTGAGAGAAGAAACTCCGGAGACCAGTCAGGTTTTCTGGAATAATTTTTTAGATTTCCATCATGATCTATCATCACGTGGTCTGTATAGATGAAATCAGTAGCGCTATGCTCACGCAATAACCCCACAATTTCCGACAATGCATTGGGGGTCAACAGATCGTCGTGATCCAAGAACCCAACGTATTCCCCCCCCGCCAGTTCAAGCGCAGCATGTGACGCACCCGCGATGCCACGATTGACATCAAGGCGATGCGATATAATGCGTGGGTCTGGCGACTGCGTCAGTTCCTCGAATATCGCGATGGTGGAAGGAGACGAGGACCCATCATCAACAACACATATTTCCCAGTTCGTATAGGTCTGCGCAAAGACCGACTGCAGCATTTCACGAAAGAAACGCGGCGGCGTATTGTAAATTGGAATTATTATCGAAATAACAGGAGAATAAAGAGACTTACTAACCCGAGCCGATATTTCAGCAGGCGTAGCCGATTGTTTAATGATATTTGATATATCTCTAGAATCTACAATCGATAATTGTTCAAAATTGCTACCCTCGAACAATCCAGGCACAATTCCATTGCGGTCAAATTCAAGTTGAGTATAGGAAAACCCCTTCGGGCCACTCGCACCCTCATTAAACCGCACTATCTCGCCTATCGCATTCTGATTACCATCCTGCGCTGCGCTTCGACGATAAAATTCGAGAGCCAAATCTTGCATCCCGAGAACCTTGTGCAAATGCGCCAGATTAAGGAGAAGATCTGCATTATGGGATTCAATGCTTAGCGCTTGACTATAGGCGGCAAGCGCCTCCTGAAGCCGGCCGCCCTCTTTCAATGCGTGCCCAAGCTGCACCCAGATCGCAAAATCACTAGGCCGGGCCCCCACATGCAATCGATAATGCTCCGCCGCCGCGGACCAGTCGCGGCGGTTACGAGCTTCGTCGCCTCGAGCTCGCTCACTCTGTCCATTCCGCTTCAAGACCTTGATCAGGGCCGATTGCAGGACGCCCGCAGGCTTTACCGCCGCCAGCTGCGACGGCAAAGTCCGCACCGGCTGCTCATGAACTTTGCCAAGGGCCTGGAGCTCACGAACGGCGTCAGAATTGGCGTCTATGGCAGCGCTTCTCTGATAGTAGGCCGCCGCCGTATCAGGGCGGCCGGTTAGCTTGTAAAGATGTCCAAGATTTAACAACAGATCAGCGTCATTTGGGTTAAGCGCGACGGCTTTACTGTAAGCCACCAACGCATCCACAAAACTCCCCTGCTCCTTTGAAGCATGGCCGAGCTGGACCCAGATCGCGAAATCACGAGGTTTCTTCTCAAGGTGCAGCCGATATTGCGCCGCAGCCGTCGTCCAGTCTCTTCGATCCCGCGCATCATCGCCAGCCTGCGCCGCCGACCTGTTTGTTAACTTGCTCACAAAGCCTCCGTAGTTGCGTCTCGAAATCTAGAGCAATTTTAACATTGCGCGGCGCCACCAAGCAGTACTTCCACCCGCCTTGGCCTCATCAGCACAGATTGCTGGACTGAGCCTATGCGCGCGAAGGGCCGAATTTGGGCGGTGGTCTTCCGAGAAGTTTCGCGTTCATCGTTACTACATTCTTGCCATTTTCGATCATGATTTAGGCATTTGGAGAAGCCAAGGATTTACGACTACGCTCGTTTCTATGTGCCGCCAAATTTCATGTTGAGATGGAAAGCGTAGCAGCCGAAAGGGAATGGTCGCCTGATACCAGGCCGGATTGACGCTCGGTTCGGTCAATAAAACCCCCAGCCACCGCCGCTCAATCAACGCTTGCTCGGCCAAGTGTCTTGCAGCCTTGGCCGGATGAAGGTGGTCAAGGCCGCGCGTCTTGGATTCGTAGTGGTAGAGTGTGAGCGAGGGCGACCAGAGGACACGAAGTCCGGCAGCCCGAAGTTTCAGCGCATAATCCACATCGCCATAGGAAATCGCAAGATTGGCCTCGTCGAATCCGCCAACGGCCGCAAAATCGGCGCGTCGTGTGGCGAGAAATGCGCCGGTCACCGCACTGGCGCAGCGTGTAAGTTGCCAGCGGCGGGAGGGCCCGGGATCGCTCTGCGCTCGATAGAGACCATCATGGATCACCCCGCCCCGCCAATTGAACAACATGCCGGCATGTTGCAGGGTTTCGTCCGGATACAGCAGCCTGGCGCCGAGTGCGCCAATCTCAGGGCGCACCAACTGGCTTCTAACGATGCTATCCCATCCTTGCGCCAGCATCCGCATGTCATCGTTGGCAAAGATCAGATAGGGCGCCCGCGTCCGGGCTGCCGCAAGATTGTTGAATCTCGACCAATTGAAGGGCTCGTCCAGCTTCCAGACGGTCGCGGCCTTTGATGCGGCCAGCGCCGCCAGCCTGGCATCCGGCGGCGGTCCATCGCCGTTGTCGACAATCAATATCTCCAGCCTATCGGCGCGCGCCGCAAGCGCCCGAAGGCTTTCGACGAACGTAGCTACGTCAAGACTGTTGTTTTTGGTGCAAATAATGATGGCGATCTCGGCTTCGTCGTCCTGACCGGCGCCTGCCCCCTCATCCGCCAAACGTCGATAGGCTCGGACAACCTGAGCGTGGGCTTCGGCCGCCACGGCTGACCGCCCCTCCTCGGTTGGAACTCTGCGAACCAGCGGCAGCGGCACATGCGCGACTGGATGAAGGCCTACAAGGTTCAACAGCAGCTCGCTTCGCAGGGTGTGGCTCGACTTCGGATGAACGAAGGCGGACATCCCCGCGAGCTCGGACGAACGAACAGCGACCGTCTCGCCATATATGTTCGCTTCGAGCAATGACTCTCGATCAACCGCCTGTCGTAGGATGGGGCGCAGGTCATGCGTATACGGCTCCGGCGCACCCACCTCCTCGTCAAAGACAATGGCGTCACAAGGGCGGTGTAGGGCCACAGCCGCAATCCACGCCAGAGCGTGGGACTGCAATACAGCCCCCTCCGCCATGAGCAGAGTCCAGTCCGTGCTCAGCTCCTTTGCGGTCGCCAGCTCAATATCCCCGAGCGGCGCCTCTGGGGCGGCGTCAACCCAGCTAATGCGCGCATCAGCAGCGGCCACGCGCTTGATGATTTCGCGGCGATCTGAATCGCCTACCAACACCCGCAGGCGCCACTGCCGGTGGGACTGGTTGATCACGGCGGTCAGCTGTCGGTGCAGGGTCTCAAGCGGCTCTCGATCAGCACAGAGCACCAACCCAATCGAGGCCGCGCCCGTCGTTCGCGGCGGCGGCGGGTCGAACATCCGCCTCATCTCCGCATAGGCTTCGACCGGAAACGCGACTAACGCCTGGGAGTCGGGCAGCATGTTGCGCATTTGCTCGATCTGGACAGACATCTCGTCCAGACGGTTGCGGATCAGCATCAGGCTCTCGACTCCGCCTTCGCGCATCTGCTGCTCGTAGACGCGCACCTGTTCCGCCTGGTCGCCGGCAGCAGCTAGCTCCCGGCGCGCCGCGGCCAAATTCGGGCTGACCAAAAGCGCTTGCCGATAGCAGGCCAAGGCTTCGGATCGGCGTCCGGTGAGCTTATGCAGGTGGCCTAACTGGAGATGGATGTCCGCATTGCCTGGCGCATAGACGATCGCATCGAGGTATGTCGCCTCGGCCTCGTCGAATTGACCGGAATCTTTCAGCATATTCGCCAGCTGAACCTTGACGCTGGGTCTGTTCGGTCGCAACGCCAAAGCGACGCGGTAGGCGTCTGCCGCTTCAGCGAACCTGCCGGCGTCCCTTAGCTGGTCAGCGGCCCGCATCGCGCGCTGGAACGGCGGCAAGGGAACAGCGGATCCCAACGCCCTCCGTAAAGACGCGATGCTAAACATCAGCTGCCGACTTCGGGCGCGATGGTTGTGCGGATGACTCCGGGGTTTCGGGATTCGTTTAGAGCATCCACGATCACGGCAATATCCATGGGATGGTCCATTCGGCCCGCTTCTACCGCCCTGCCCCAACTCGACAAAACCGCCTTCTCCGCCAGACGCAGATCCGCAACACTTTCGTTGGCGATCTTGGAAATCCGGTCAGCATCGTCGGCGACCGCATGGAGCGCCGCAACAAGGTCTGCCTCGTCCCCACAGTCGACCAACGGCCCGACCTTCAACGGCGATTCCAGGTATGGAGGAGCCTTGGCATAGACACCGGGAACACCCGCAGCACCGAATTCCACCATCTTTATATCGGACTTGCAGTTCACAAACTCAATCGTCCGTTCATCGGCCCACAGTTCAAGGGGCGCAACCGCCAACAGGTTTTGGGTTCTCAGGGCCGTTCGATAACGATCGTAGCTCATCATGCCGAGGTTTATGACCTCGCAACCGAGATCGCTGAAGACGTTGGCAGGGGAGCCCATATAGATCAGCGGCAAGCCCCTCGTCCTGCAGAAGTGCTCGACACCGTTAAGAAAGGTCGCCCTAGACGTCGTCATCGGTAAGGCGTCGCTCGCTGCGAGCAGCAATCCGGCCGGAGGCCCAGAAAACCGCCTGGGGGATACAGTGTCCGTCACGTTGTAAGCGACCATGGCCCGGCGGGCGATGCTGAACGGCAGATGACTCTCCAACGACGCCGAGAGCCGCGGAGACGGAACCGTCACGACGCGCGAATGCTCTATCAGAGAGGTGACGAGCGTTATCCACTCTGGCGCCCACGGCGCCCGATAGCCGGGGGTTATCAGCAGGTTGTCGTCGATGTCATATACGTAGTTACCGGAGCACGTCTCAACCAAGAAGTTGACACAGCTAAGCGGAGCTCTCTGCGCCCAGACCACATCGACCTGGTCGAGTTCGGCAGCCGAGCCTCCTACGTGGACGACCTTGCCGCGATTGATCACAATGTAACCGCCTATGTTTCCATTGCGGCGCATAGCCTCAAACGGAATCTGTATCCGCAGCTGAATCAAATTCTCGTCCTCGTCCGTCAGCACCAAGACAACCGGCGCACGAGAACGGGACCCCAACTGACGCGCCGGCGCGGCGCCTTGAGCTTCTTGCAAAAACGCCGCTAACGAGGGGAACAACATCTGTGGCCGTCGGCTGAGATTGTTAATTTCAGCTAACGGCTCAGCCCAGCCCGGTATGAGGCCCTCAGCGCGGGCATAGGCCGACATCGCCTTGTCGACATCGTCAATTGTCTTGTAGAAATGCCCAATCTGGAGCTGCAGGTCGGCGTCGTCGGGTCTTCGCTCCGCCGCAAACAGATAGTGAGCCTCGGCCTCCCGGAACGCTCCGATTTCCTTCTTCATATGGGCGCACTGGACCCGAATGGAGAAGTTTTCCGGCTCATGAGCGAGTAGCTCAGAGTAGTGTTTGGCCGCAGCACCGTAGTTCCGGACATCCCTGGCGGCGTCACCCAACCTCGTGAGGCGACGGCGACGGCGGACCGCCAGAGCGTTGGAAACCCTCCGCCCCAACTGGTTCATCCACTTCATCGGCAATGTATCTTCTGTTCAGCAACAAGTGCCGACCCTACCGCTCGACCAGCCAAGACCCAACGATTCAATGAGCTCAATCGGTCCATTCCTCACTTGAGGCCGCGCACGCCGCGTAGCGCCACCGCGAGTGCGGCGAGGGTCAACGTGGAAGCGGCTGGCAACGCCCTGGCAGTCGGCCTCAGCGCGGCACCGACCGAGCGCACCGCAAGCGAAACCACGCTCATAAGCGACTTAACCGGGGCCGAGCAGGGGCCGGTGCCGAGCTGCAACTCTTGAGGGCGCAATCATCGGAGCTTGCCACAACATTGGCAACGAGGTCAAAATAGCTCGCGCGTCGAACACCATCCGCTGAGCCTTCTGTTGCATGAAGTGGTGAGGCGTCCCTTTCGCAAAGCTTGCCCTCACTAACACCCTGCTCCGAGGCGCGCTGTTGCCGGGAGGCTCGAAGCACTCCGTGGACGAGACCAAAACCCCGATGCTCGATCCGGGGCACGGACGCCCCCCCCCCCCACAGGACAGCTTTGAATACCACAGAATCGACAACCCGAACTTGGGGCTCGCCGCTGGACGAAACGTAACTTATCGTGGCGCCAGCACGCATCCCGCAGACTCGCACGACGCTAAGGCCATGGAATCCCAACAAGGGCTTCTTACGTCAGCATCAGCACCCTGGAAGTTTTAATCTCCTTGAAAATGGAATAAGTAAATGACCGCTGACGATTTTATCGCCGCCGCCTCAATTAGCCGGGACATGCTAGGGCTCGAGATTGGGCCGTCATTTAACGGGCGCTTTCGTAAGGCAGACGGCTGGAACGTTGAGATCGCAGATCATGCGCCCGCGAATGAACTTCGCGCGAAGTATGCTTCCATCGATGGCGTTGATGTCCAGAATATAGAAGAAGTCGACTATATATGGCAGGGCGGAGATCTGTCCAATTTGATCTCACACACTAACTATTACGACTTTATATTTGCTTCGCACGTTATAGAGCACATGTTAGATCCAATAGGGTTCATGCAAAGCTGCGAGAAATTACTTAAGCCGAGCGGAAAGCTAATTCTAATCGTTCCCGATAAGCGACATTGCTTTGACTTCCTTCGCCCTATCAGCACATTTGGCAATCTTATTGAATCTCATCAGACTAACTCCCGAAAACATCGCTCCGGAGCAGTGTTTGATCATTATGCTTATACAGGAGATTTAGGTGGTCACGCCATTTGGGAGGCCGGATGGGGTCATAGTCATAAGCTTTCCCCTTCATTCTCGGTCAATGACGTCACCGAGGCTTACGAAATATTCCGCAAGACGCTATCGGAGAGTGAATATTGCGATGTCCATGCTTGGAACTTTGTACCATCCAGCTTCAGACTAATCATGAAGGACTTGAATAGCGTTGGAATGATTGGACTGAGAGAGGCGGGATTCGCACCAACCCATCGCTGTGAGTTTTATTTTTCAGCATCTTCTATAGCTTCTGGATGCCCGCTGAGCAGGATCGACATCGTGCGTGACATCGCTCGTGAACAGATACAAGGGCTCTCGGAGATTATCGCAACTCAGTAGTTTCACAGGCCAATATTTCTACTTTCCATTGGCCTGTATTGGCGCGCTTGCGCAGCCCAAAACTACTCGGCATCGGTTAGGTCATGACGCCCGCGATCCCTCACCTGTTTACCCGTGCCTAAGTCAGCCTTCGGTTGTCCCAAGGACCGGCTCAGCGCAAGGCCCTCCACTCTCGCTGTTTTCACGCCTTAGCTGTCGATTACGCCCGCCGTCCGCGAGACTTCCTTCTCGTCCGCGTCATAGCCCTCCCGTTCTGCGGCACAATCATCGCGTTCAAGCAAAAACGCCACTTAACAGAGGCCGTCCCAATTCTCCGGCCCAGCCCTGTCAGGCGCATCACACTATCCCACACCTCGGGTTAGCGGAGCTGACTCTCGCCTCAGGCATCAATCGATTTGCGCCTCAAGGCGATCTCCCCGTCACTATTTAAACATGCCCCTCACGGCGCTTCACATGCGAATTTAACGATCGCGCTTAGCATCGTTTCAAATCATTCCTAGTGGACAAGTTTAGCCAACGAATCGGCCATCCAGCCCTACCCAGCACCATGATCATAGTTCAAATTATATACATCGCTTGTTTTCTGAGACCACTCGACAATCGGTTCTGATATCTTGCGCACAACGCAGGCGCTAGCCAAATAATTGAAGGAACTACTCACGTCTTCAAGACCGGGATCACTAATGTACTTTGGCACGACTTGAGCCGGGAGTCGGTATTGGGCATTCACAACTTCAAATCCTGTATGAGCATTAAATATTCCACCCCATGCTTCTTTTGAATAACGCCAGAAATCCCAAGGCTCATCATGAAGAGGATAGGCTGAATGGGACATAATATAGGCCATGCCCCCCAACTTTAATATCTTTCCCATCTCGATCGCTACCTTCCACGGCATGAGGAGGTGTTCAAAGACCGAAATTGAAAACGCGAAGTCAAACCTTTCATGAACAAATAGAGACATCTCGTGGGCATCGCCCACTATATCAACGTTCGGACCGGGAGTAATATCGAGGCCTCGATAATTTATATCGTCAGGAAATAGATTCCTGTATGAATTTCCACTTCGCGCCCTACTTCCAATCTCGATGAGGCTCCCTTTTTCTCGGGCAACAGTCGCAAGGAACCCTTCGATCATGTCGATACCCGGTTGATCCTCCATCGCGAATAAGTGGCGCGCTGGATCCGCAAACACTGCTTCCCGATGCAATTCGACAACAAGCTGCGTCCGATCAATGCGCTCTGGCGGCAAAAGAGCCATGATAACGAAACCCCACTTGCTCGCGGAAGGATCGCCGAAGAAATTTGCAACGTCAGGCCTGTCTACCCTCTCCCATAAAGTAGAAAGCTCCTTTCCATATAAAATTACACGCGGAGAAAGTCGTTCTGACCAGCCGGTTATATAAAGACTTCTTCCCATTATGGATACTTGGTCAAAATTATAACGCAAATCGCCATTACTCATATCGTTTCTCCCATTTTATATTGATGATCTGAGTAAATCGCAGATCGATATATTGTGATTGGCTGCTGGCTCGGAGTATCATTGCGAACCTCTCGATCTCACTCCACTTCATTGCCCGCCACTCATGCCTTACCTCAGGCGCAGGCTGATTTTCGCGGCCGCCCGCCCTTAAAGGCCGACTCGGAAGGAAGACGAGCGATATCAGCGACATGTGATCCAGTCGGCTTTGCGAAACATCGACCGAGAGACGCATGTGGACCGACACCATCCGTGAGGAGAGTGCCCGGAAGGGCTTGGGTTATTCAAGTGATTTTAAGAACGCGGAGTGGGCAGCTTTGGAACGACTGCCGCCGCTGCCGCGTCGGCTTCGCCGAGCTCGGAAGTGGATGACGCGGGATATGTTGAACGGTGTTCTGTATCAATTTTGAAACGGTGGGCGTCGGCAGCGTCGCGGCCGTGGGTATCGGTAGGGTGAGCCTGGATCATGAGAGCCCGCCTGTTGATATCGACCGTGGACGGCGCTTGCTCCCCTTGATCTTCTTTCCGGCACCCCCGGGACCAGCCTCTGGCTAGCCCGAGGACAGGCCCCCCGCCCGAAACGCTCGCGGTCCTTCATGACCAGGTGGTGGTTGACGGTCTTGAGTAGACCCTCGCCGCGAAAGCGCAGCACCCAGCCGCAGACCGTCGAGCGTGGTGGAAATTCCTTGGGAAGCAGGCTCCAGACGCAGCCTGGCCGCGGCACACAGGAGGTAGCGTTCATAGTCTCACGCGGCGTCCAACTCCGCGGTCAACCCACTCCGGCCGGCGGCGGCATGTCGGACCAATGATCGTCCCCCCTTGATCGGCCAGATCGCTTCCATAACGCAGGCGATCGCGGCTATGCTGTCACCGGGCGGTCGGCGTTCACGTGACAGGATCCAAACCGGCTTCAACAACCGGGTGGGATCGCATCTGCACCCAGCCGTTCACCCCAACAATCAAGTTTCAAGACGGCCTCTCACGCTTCTGTACGAAAGGATAAGAATAGATGACCAGCCAGCTGGATCCAAAGTGCCATGTGGTCATGGTCACCGACTCTGGGGAAATTCCGTCTTTCTTTGTCCGCTTTGCCGACCCCATCGCATTGGTGACGGATAGCTGCGATATCTTTCCTTACTATAGCGAAGCTGCCGAACGGGCCGGGCAAACCGCGGACCTGCTGGTGGTTCAGCGATGGCTGGGCACGCCGACGCGTCGCATCGTAGAAGCCGCCAAAGCGCGCGGCATACCCATTGTTTATGAGACAGACGACAATCTGCTCGACCTTCCGAAGTCTTCATCCAATCGAATGTCGGATGAACTGATCGACAATATTCAGGCTGTTTTGGCCATGGCGGATTTGGTCACCTGCTCTACTAACGCTTTGGCGGATAAGATGGCAGCCTATAATCCCCAGGTCACGGTGATCGAAAACTATGGTCTCGACATGCCAGCGATCGACACAGGTGGCAGGCCTCACCTGGCAGTAGTCAACACTGACTATTTCAAGCTCGGCAGAACGAAGGTTGCGTTCTTTTCGTCTATTGCAAGGGCCATCCAGGAACTTGGTTATCTTGTTTCTTTCTTTGGCAGTTTAGATCCGGAAATGACCGAACTTCGTGACCGATTTCCCGAAAGCGTTACGATTACTGGTGTATTTGTAGATAATCGCGCGTTATTTTTAAAAAATTTATCGGCTCACGGCATCAACGTAGCGGCAGTACCGCTCGAAGACACAGATCAACACCTTATAAAGTCAGATATAAAATTTGTAGACTTTGGATCCTTCGGCGTTCCAGCCATCTATAATAATACCCGTGTCTACGAAAACGTACGCCACCGTGTCGATGGCTACATCACTCAAGACAATGAAGAGGGTTGGTTTCAGGGATTTCGCTATTTCGCTGACGCCACCAACCGGCAACGCTGTGGGCAAGCTGCACATACGATTGTACAAACCCACAGAGGCATTACACAATATGCCGATCGTCTGGCGAAAATCTATGCACAATTGCTGTCCCGCAAGAAGCAAGAAGCGCTCCCGCCGATTGACGCCAATCGGTCAGGACTATTCTGGCGCGATGGAGACCTCTTTCTCCTGCATGAAGGTGCTAAATATCACGTTATAACCAAGCAGGTCATTGCACAGTTGATCGAACAGGGCTTCGGTTTCCTTGAGCCCCGCATGGAAGAGCTACTGTTTCGGCCTTCCAATCTCTCGCTAAGTGAGACGAAACAATTGCACGGCATGGCGCCGCTGCACAAACTATCGTCCCCGGCGCCGACAAGGCCAGCATCAGGCCGCCCGTTGAAGATTGCTTGGATCGTACCGCCTTTGATTATCGGCGGCGGCGGGCATCGCAACATCATTCGCTGCGCCTATCATCTCGAGCGGCTTGGGCATCAGGTCAGTCTGCACTTTATCGACAGCCAAGATTCCGGCGATGTGGTTCGGGCGCAAGTACGAGAACATTTCTATCCCTTTAAAGGGTACATCGGCCTGCTCGATGACAGCTTCGCGGCATGTGACATTACCTTTGCGACCCACTGGTCGACGGTCGCCCGCGCGGAACAACTGAAGGAGCGTATTGGAGAAATTGTTTATTTTGTCCAAGACTTCGAGCCCTTCTTTTATGCGATGGGATCCGAATATGTGCTGGCAGAGACTACTTATCGTAAAGGTATTTACGCGATCACCTCAGGTATATGGTGCGAACATTTCCTGCGGAACAGCTATGGCGCCGAGGCCGACCATTTCCAGTTTCCGATAGATCGCACAATTTATTTTGATCATCGATTACCCCGCAGCAAAAATCGGGTCATATTCTTCGCCAAGCCGGAAATGCCACGCCGCTGCTATGAGTTGGGAGTGAGGGCATTGCGGGAGTTCCATGCGCTCAGACCTGATGTGGAGATCGCCTTCTACGGGTCGTCCCATCAGACGGCGGTCGATTTCCCAGTCGTGCAACTGGGTATGTTGCGGGGCCCCAGCGATCTCGCAAAGCTTTACAGTGAGGCGACGATCGGCCTCGCTTTCTCGACCACCAACCCTAGTCTTGTGCCGTATGAGATGATGGCGTGCGGTCTACCTGTCGTTGACCTTGCGCGATCTGGCAATGAAATGAATTATGATGGCGGTTTCGAACTAGCCCGGCTTGCCAACCCCGATCCGGCGATCATGGCGCGGGAAATTGCCGAATTAATCTCTAGTCCAGACGAACTGGCCACCCGTTCGCGACGGGGCATGGAATTTGCCCGCACCTTCCCGGTTGAGGAAGATGTCGGTCGGCGTATTGAAATGCTGTTGTTGGAAAGGGTCCGGAAATGGCCTGCCAACAAGAAGGGCGCGGCGCTAACGCTGGCGCCGGCATGAGCATTTCCGGATGACGAGCAGCCCGTCGCCGGGACAGGGGCAGGCGTTGGGATCAGGATCGGTGATCACCCCGATCTGCGGCGGTTGAGGGCCAACGGCAGACGCTTTTCGCGGCGCTAGCGCGTGCGATGCGCCTTCACGCGAAGGCGTCCTCTTCCCTCTCCTGCCCGATCTCCGCCAAACGCCGAACCCTATCCTCGCAGCCCAGCGGCAGCCGGGCCTTGTCGAGCAGCAAGTCGTTTTCTGGCCGGTCCCGAAACTGGACTTCGGCCGCTGGAAACCGCGCCTAAGCAACCAGGTCATCGCCTTTGGCCCTGCGGCTCCTAACTGAACTCCCGTAGGGTTTGGGTAGCGAAACGGGCGTTTGGGACTTCTTCGTCAGCCCCGCCCCTATTGCCGGTCGTTCAACCGTTACAGATTCGCTCATATACTTGCGCAGCTTCACCAACATCATTGTAAAGCGTCGCCTCACCGCTCTCGATAACGATCGCGCGGTTGCAAGTGTGCCGGAGAAAATTTGTATCGTGCGACGCAATGATGAAGGATCTGTCTTGACGCTTATTGAACAATTCTTCTTCGCACTTTGCTCTGAATAGAGCATCGCCAACCGCGATAACTTCATCAATCAGGTAGCAATCGAATTCGATGGCTAATGAAATGCCGAAAGCCAACCGCGCGCGCATGCCCGAGGAATAGTGTTTCACAGGCATCATCAGGGCTTCACCCAGCACGGCGAAACGTTCCACGCTTTCAATCACCGCCTCGGCGGGCCGATCATAGATACGCGAAATAAAGCGGATGTTATCGATGCCAGTCAGCCCCCCCTGAAAGGCCCCGCCGAAACCCAGCGGCCAGGACGCACTCATGGTCCACCGCACCGATCCTCGGGTCGGCGGCAGGACGCCGCCGAGAATTTTAATTAGCGTGGACTTGCCTTGACCATTGCGGCCAAACAGCGCCAGACGCTCCGATGGCATCAACTCAAAGGACAAATCCTTGAACAGACGATGCGGATGGCCAAAGCCAGGATATGTCTTGGCAAGATTACGGACGACGAGCATCGCTTTCCGTCTTCCTATCCTACTGCTGCGTATGCTCTCGAAGCCCCGCGATAATCAGCGACACTATCCCATAGATCAGCAAACAACTTAAAAACACCATGCCGATAGAATACATCCGGCGCGGCATCCGAGCAGCATCTGGGATATTTGGCGGGACGACCCGTTCAAGATAAAGCCGCTTGCGACGCATATCTAGCTCAGCAGACTCCACCGCCGCCGAGGCTGCCGTCAGTTCCTTGGCGGCAAAATCCCGGTCGATCGTCAAACGTTCGTACTCGCCAATCATCGGCGCCAGGGAGGTGTCCTGCCCTGCGATTTTTGACCGTTGAATTTCCGTTTGGGCTTGGAGAGCCTGGATCTGTTGATCCACGATCGGCAGTTGGGGGCTCTCCGGAGCCGACGCGGCAAGCGCGGCTCGCTGGGCCTGAAGGGTGACGACCTGACCCTCAAGCTTGCCCACCAGATCGAGGCCGGCAAGCGACGAGCGTGTCGGATCAATCAGGCGTTCGCGGTTACGAAAGCTGGTGAGCGCGGCTTCGCTCTGCTCGACCCTGGCTTCAGCGTCCAAAATGTGCCGGTTAGCATTGGCGACGGCGTCAGCGTCGGCTCGATCGTTCAGCCGATTGATCAGGCGTTCGCCGCCGTCCAGAAGGGCGTTTGCCAACATGGCCGCGTCATGGGGATCAAAGGCGTAGACCCTCAAGGTGCTGATGCCAGTTTGGCCGTCGTATCCAACCGTCACGTAACGACGATAGGCTTGATAGAGATCCTCGAACGACCGTCCCTCCGTAGGCCGCGGATAACGACCGATGAAGTCGATGCTCGGCTTCGACAATATCCCCCTAAGGTCATGGTTCTTCTCGAGATCTCGAACGGCGTCGCGCGATGTAACGTATTCCTCGACCACATAAGCATCCGTGACGCTGGAGCTCGCACTGCCCAGCCCCACGCCGACCAGCAGAGAGTCAAAGGCGCCTGGCGCCGATTGCGACGGCGTGCGGACGAGGAACTTTGCGTCCGAGACGTATATCGGCGCCGCTATGATCAGATAGTAGAAGGCGGTTAGCACCGTTGGCAGAAGGACCAAAACGGCAAACAGAGGCTGAACCGGAAACCGCGCGCGGAGCCTTTGAAAGAAGCTGGGATCGAAGCTCAAATCGCTATGACGCTCTTGCTGCTCTGTGAACCGGATCAAAACGGAGCCTCTTAAGGTGGACGCTTCTATTGCTATGCAGGGTAACGCGGCGCAATCGAAATTCCATCCGCCGGGAGGCATAACAGGCGCGTCGCCACTCGCGTGTATGAGGTGGAAGAGGCGACCTGTCGGCGAGTCACAATGAGCCGCCCTCCAAGGCGTTCGTTATGGCGCGATCGCCGACAACATCCTATCCACTCATGATAGCGGAACGAATCAGCTGGTGATCATGTCTGCCACAAGTGTTCATCGACTGCGCCCAGCGGCAAGATTGAGGTGAACTCGGCTCAACGTCGCTGGCCTGCGCCTCAACCGCAGACGTCCAGGAAATGATCCAACGCTGAACATCGCCGCGATAACGGAGCCAAATCGCTGGCCGGCGGCTAAATTTTTCCTGGATTGGCCGTCACCCCATACACAAGGGGCGGTCTCGGCTATCCTGCACGGACCACCTTGGGCGGGCTCCATGAACCGACTAGCCGGCACGCCGGCGCGAAATCTGATCTCGATCCTCGTCTTCATGGCGACGGTCGTGGTGCTATCGACCGGCGCCTATATGGGCGCGGGATGGAGGTTCGCTGACGCCCTCTACATGGTGCTGCTGACGGTCTACACCGTGGGCTACGGCGAAGTTCACGCCATCAACACCCCCTATCTGCACGCCGTCACCATGGGCACTATCGTGCTGGGGTGTACGGGGATGATCCTGGTGACCGGCGCCTTGGTGCAGGTGCTGACCTTTTCGCAAATCCAAAGTCTGCTGGGCACGAACCGCGTGAAAACCGACATCAACAAACTGAAAGACCACGTCATCGTCTGCGGCTTCGGGCGCATCGGAGTGATGTTGGCCAGGGACCTGAAAGCTGGCGGCGCGGCCTTCGTGATCCTGGAGCGCGACGAGGCCCGCCTGGCCCAGGCTCGCGAGCTCGGCTACCTGGCCTGGCAGGGAGACGCCACGGACGAGACAGCGCTGCAGGCGGTGGGGATCGACCGGGCGCGGGTGCTGGCGACCGTCCTGCCGGATGACGCCGCCAATGTCTTCATCACCCTCAGCGCCCGCAGCCTCAATCCGGCGCTGCAGATCATAGCCCGGGGTGAGGTTCCCTCCACCGAGACCAAGCTGATGCAGGCGGGCGCCAGCCGGGTGATCCTGCCAACCCATATCGGCGCCGAGCGGATCGCCGAGCTGATCCTGTTCCCTGAGACCGCGCGGTTCATTCGCGGGTCCCAACGGATGCGCGACTTCGAAAAAGTGCTGCGCGATCTGGGGTTGGAGATGGAGGTGCTGGTGGCCTCCGAGGGAACGGCCGTGGTGGGCATGACCATCGAGCAGCTGGAAGGCCGCGCCAAGGGCGCCTTCTTTGTCGTGCAGATCAATCGCCGCAACAGCGACGCTGTCACTCGGCCGCCAGGCGACACCAGGATCGACGCCGGTGATGGGCTGGTGGTGGTGGGCCGCCCAGGCGCGAGGATCAATGCCCTGTTCAATGCGCCAGCGGAGCGACCTCGCGCGGGCCGAAACACCTTCTGACAAGCAGCTTTACGTCGATCACCCACCCGCTTGTTATGGACAGGCAAGTCCGCTTTCTATCTCATCGCGCCCAATGACAGAGCCGACACTCCTTCCTGAACGCCGCCCTCGCGGCCCTAACGCCGAGCGGCGCGCTTCGACGCGCGAGAAGATCATGGCCGCGGCGGTTCGGCGGCTCTACGAGCGCGGCTATGCCGGCGCGACCACGCCAGAGATCGCCAAGGCGGCGGGCGTGGCGCGCGGCTCGCTGCTGCACCAGTTCCCAACCAAGGTCGACCTGATCCTGGCGGTGGCCGAACACGCGGCGACCAAGCAAGGAGAATTCCTGCGCGCGCACCGGGTCACCGCGGGCTCCAACCGCGACCAGTTTGTCGGCTCGATCGACCGGCTGTGGGCGGCGCTGCGGGAGCCGGAAGGAATCGCCCTGATCGAAATCATGCTGGCGACCCGGCACGAGCCGGATCTGGCCGAGCACTACGCTCGGTTTGCGCGCGCCTATGAGCGATCTCTGGCGCGCGGCCTGCGCAAGCTGGCGGAGCGGACCGGCCTGGAGGCCACCGAGGCGCTGGAACGGCAGGCGCGGTTCACGCTGACGGCGCTTCGAGGACTGGCGGTGGAGACGATGTTCAGCGGCGATCCCCAGGCCAGCGAACAATCCGTCGCCCTGCTGAAATCCTATCGCGCGGCCTTCTTCGACGCCGCCCAGGCCAAGGCCCCTGCCCGCGCCAAGGCCGTGGCCGGCTAGCCGGCCAGTTCCCGCCGTACACGCGAGCCGTTCGCTTGGTGAAAGGCCCGCCGATAGCGGGACGGCTGATCACCAAACCGGTCGTGAAACAGACGGGCGAAGCCGGCGTTGGAGCCCATGCCAACAGATCGGCTGACGTCGGCGATGGACAGGCCAGTTGTCTCGAGCAGAAGACGCGCGCGATCCAGACGCAGGTCGACCAGGTAGCGGTGCGGCGTCTGGCCTGTGGACTGCCGGAAGGCGCGAAAGAACTGCGCGCGGCTGAGACCGCATCGGGTGACCAATTCGTCGACGTCGATGTCGCGGGCCAGATGCTCAGTCATGAAATCGACCACGCGCCGTAGCCGCCAGCCCGGCAGGCCGCCGCGGCTAGGGTCTGGAGGCAGTGAGCCGAACCCTCCGGAAGGCTCGCGCCGATACGGCTCATACTTGTCGACGGCAGACAAAGCGCCGTCGCAGTCGTCGGACATGAGGACTCTCCCGAACCTGACCTCCCTCAATCGCGCCCGGATTTGAAAACGTTACACGGCAGCGCCTGATCCGCCTGTGCTGGCGTGATTTCGAATTTGCGGTATGCACGAAGGCAACAACGAGGCCCGAGGAAACCCATCGCCATGCTGAAGAAGCTGCTGATCGCCAATCGCGGCGAGATCGCGATCCGCATTGCACGCACCGCGGCGGACATGGGGATCGAGACGCTGATGGTGTTCTCAGCTGACGACGCGGCGTCGCTGCATGTGAAGGCTGGGGATGGAGCGGCCGCGCTGGCCGGCGCTGGGCCGGCGGCCTACCTGGATCGGGCACAGATCATCGCCGCCGCCCGCGAGGCCGGGTGCGATGCGGTGCATCCCGGCTATGGCTTTCTCAGCGAGAACGCCGCGTTCGCCCGGGCTTGTGGCGAAGCGGGCCTGATCTTTGTCGGCCCCTCCCCCGGAGCGCTGGAGGTGTTCGGCGACAAGGTGAAGGCGCGGGCGCTGGCGGAGAGCGTCGGCGTGCCGGTGCTGCCGGGATCGATCGGCGCGGTCAGCCTGGCCGACGCCGAACGGTTCCTGGCCTCGCTGGGCGACGGCGGCGCGGTGATGCTCAAGGCGCTGGCCGGCGGCGGCGGGCGCGGCATGCGGCCGGTGCACCGGGTCGAGGACATGGCCGCCGCTTACGAGCGCTGCCAGTCCGAGGCCTTGCAGGCGTTCGGCAATGGCGAGGTCTATGTCGAGCGGTTCTTCCCCCTGGCGCGCCATGTGGAGGTGCAGGTCATCGGCGACGGGGCCGAGGTGGTCCACGCCTGGGATCGGGAATGCAGCGCCCAGCGCCAGCGGCAGAAGGTGATCGAGGTGGCGCCGGCCGTGGGTGTGTCCGAAGACCTGCGGGCGGAGCTGCTCGACAGCGCCGTGGCCCTGGCCAAGGCCGCGCGATACCGCAACCTCGGCACGGTCGAGTTCCTGGTGGACCAGAGCGGAGCCTCGGCGCCGCCGTTCGCCTTCATCGAGGCCAATCCGCGCCTGCAGGTGGAGCATACGGTGACCGAGGCGGTCA
>Ga0302314_10007837_pt1 | contig 19145 bp, 16 predicted proteins | sample III_Palsa_N2_3_FD_200533 | JGI IMG/M metagenome (GOLD analysis project Ga0302314, IMG submission 200533) | Peat permafrost microbial communities from Stordalen Mire near Abisko, Sweden - III_Palsa_N2_3 | ecosystem: Environmental > Terrestrial > Soil > Palsa > Peat permafrost | place: Sweden...
ATGGGAATCAGCGAGGAGGATCGCGAACGGGTGTTCGAGGAGTTCGAACGCGCGGCTTCGGACGAGATTCCCGGCACCGGACTGGGACTGGCAATTGTGAAGGAACTCGCCCGCGAACTGCAGGGCGTGATCCGCTTTGAATCGTACAAGGGCCGCGGCACCGTGTTTGAAGTGCTTTTTCCGCTGGTGCTTGAAATCGACGGTGCGGCTTCGGCGGATTGAGGCTGGCGCGTACCGGATGTTTCCCGGCGTCGCTGCTAAGCATAGAAGTTTTATGTGGTTCCAGTATTTTTCCTTTTGTTTAACATCGGGTGGCTAGCATTTGCTGATGCTCGCTGCCGCATTGGGGCGGCGAGCCACCCGGACAAAAGGAGTCTTCAACCGATGGCAGACGTATTCGCCCGCAGGGCATCCGTTCTCCATTCGCAGCTTGACCCCGACGCACGTCCCGCCGCCGCGCAGAAACCCAATCATGCGAGTCCGGTTTCTCCGTGGCTGCGCTATGTATCGTGGAGCATGCCGATTCTGCTGTTGATCGTGTGGGAGTTGTTCGCGCGTCTCGGCGCGTTGTCGCCGAACGTATTGCCCGCGCCGTCGAAGGTCGCTCTCACCGCCTTCGAGCTTGTGAAAGAAGGGCGTCTGATTGGCGACATGGCGGTGAGTCTGCTGCGCGCCGCAACCGGTTTCGTGATTGGCGGCTCGATCGGTTTCGTGCTCGGTACGGCTGTGGGCTTTTCCAAAGTGGCTGAGGCATTTCTCGATCGCAACATCCAGATGCTGCGCGCCATCCCGTTTCTTGCGGTGCTGCCATTGGTGATCGTGTGGTTCGGCGTGGGCGAGGCAGGCAAGATCTTTCTGGTATCGCTCGGCGTCATGTTTCCGATCTACATCAATACCGTTCTCGGGATTCGTCAGGTGGATCCCAAACTGATCGAACTCGGTCGCGTGCTCGGGCTGTCGAACTGGACGCTGATCCGGCGGATCGTATTGCCCGGCGCGTTGCCGTCGGTGCTTGCCGGCGTGCGTTATGCGCTTGCCACGGCGTGGCTCGCACTGGTGGTGGCGGAGACCATTGCGACCAGTACGGGCATCGGCTTTCTCGCGATGGACGCGCGCGAATTCCTGCGTACCGATGTGATCGTGATGACCATCGTGATCTATGCCGCGATCGGTGTGCTGGCGGATCAGCTGGCGCGTTTCCTCGAGCGCCGCTTGCTCTCGTGGCATGTGAATTTTGCGAAGGTGTCCCGCTGATGAATGCAGCCTTGAAGCCTTCGGGTCCGGCGGTTGTCGTTCGTCATCTGCGGCGTTCGTACGGAGAGCGAATCGTTATCGATAGTTTGAACCTGCGGATCGAGCGGGGCGAATTCGTCGCGTTGCTGGGCGAAAGCGGCTGCGGCAAGACCACCTTGCTGCGGGCATTGTCGGGGCTTGATCCTATAGACGGTGGTTCGATCGACGGGCCGCGTTTGCCAGCTATCGTGTTCCAGGAGCCGCGTTTGTTGCCGTGGGAGACGCTCTCTCGCAACGTCGCGCTTGGGCTTGCCCCGGGTCCGAAAAGCCATGCTGCCGCGCAGGCGGCGCTGGCGGAGGTCGGTTTGGGCGAACGCCTGGAAGACTGGCCGCGTAATTTATCCGGTGGCCAGGCGCAGCGCGTGGCGCTCGCGCGTGCGCTTGTGCAGGAGCCGCAACTGTTGTTGCTCGATGAACCGTTTGCCGCGCTCGACGCGCTGACGCGTATCAAGATGCAGCGTCTGGTGAAGCATTTGATCGAGCGCCATCAGCCGGGGGTCTTGCTCGTGACGCACGATGTAGATGAAGCGATTGCCCTCGCGGATCGTGCGCTGATCATGCGCGGCGGTGCGATTGCCGCCGAGTATCGGGTGACGGAGGCCGGCAGGCCCGCACTGCGGGAGACGCTGCTCGCGCAACTCGGCGTGGACGCCGACACGGCCACTCACTAGTCCCCAGCGTCTCATCCCATTCAATTTGTCTTGCCTCTCGCCGGCCTTCAACGGCGGGCGGGATTCCGTTCATCTGTTCGACTCCAATTCGTCATGTCAAATCCAAGTTCCTCTATCTGGTCGCGCCGCCGCTTCCTCCAAACCACCGTGGCTGCATCGGCGTTGGCCACCGGCCTCACCGCTTGCGGCAGCCGGAAAACCGACACGGTCCGCCTCGGCTGGGGACTCGGCGGCTTGCCGATGCTCGCCAAAGTCCGTGGCGAATTCGAGAAAACCCTCGCGAAAGACAATGTCAAAGTGGAGTGGATCGGACCATTCCCCAATCACGCGCCATCGCTCGCGGCGGTCACCGGCGGCAGCGCGGACTTCAGCTTCGGCGGCAGCACGACACCCGCGCTGGCTGCCATGATCGCGGGGTCGCCACTCGTGTTCACGCAGTTTTGTGTCGTCGATCCGCGCAGCACGGCGATCATCGCGAAGGATGGATCGGGTATTGACCGGGTGGAAGATCTGGTGGGCAAGACGGTAGCGGTGAATCGTTCAGGACTCGGCGAATTCCTGCTTGTGGCCGCGCTCGAAAAACACAAGGTGCCACGCGATGCGGTGAAGATTGTTTATCTGAATCCGCCCGACGCGGCGCCCGCATTCTCGCAAGGCAAGATCGATGCATGGTCGATGTGGAGTCCCGGCGTGGACATTGCGCGCGCGAACTACAAAGGCCACAACATCTTTCTCGAAGGGCGGGACCTGGATTTCCAGATCGATTTCAATTCCTATGTGACCACGCGCAAGTTCGCCGAGGACAACGCCGATCTGGTGAAGGCAGTCAACGCCGCATACGCACAGGAAGCGCAATGGGCATCGGACAACTCGCTCGAAGCCGAGACCATCGCCCAGCAGCAGGGTCATTACAGCGACGAAGTCCGCAATACGCTCAGCAGCATGAAGCGCAAGTTCAACATGCACGGCGTTGGCGACAAAGCCTTCGTGCAGGATCTGCAGACAGCGGCGGACTGGCTGGCGGCGCGCAGTGTCCTGCCGCAGAAGATCAATGTCTCGGACTATCTCGCGAAGGTCTGATGAAACGGCGTACCGTGTTGAAGCGGGGCGTCCATGCTATTGCCGCCGGCAAGGGTCCGGAGGTCTGTCGGCGAGGACCGGATAGGTTGCGGAGATCGTTCGCCCCGTGGGCGAGTTCGACGAGCTTTGCCAATGATGGGTCAGTCGCCAGGCCGTGTATGGCTGCGTGATGCCATCGCCACGGACACCGTCACCAGAAGGGCACCGGCCCACAGCATCGCGCTCATTGGGACATGCAGATAAACCGACAGGAAGAGGGTAGACAGAACCGGGATCGCATAGCTTAGGACAGCTGTCTTGCGCGGATCACCGCGCTTCATTGCAAAATCCCAGAGGTAAAACGCGCCGCCCATCGGTCCTAACCCCATGTACATAAGAACACTGGCATCGGTCATCGTCACATGCGGCCACGAAGACCTTGAAAAATAGAGTGCAAGGCACCCGAGGCCGGCGCTCAAACAGAAAAGCCCAACGGAGTGACTGGGGACTTGCCGATAGCGGGTGCCCAGCAGCGAATAGGCGGCCCAGGCAAATGCTGATAGCAGCGCCAGCGCGTAAGCGACGCACGTCGCCGCGATCCCGGCATGGCTTATCCCCAACGTCGTCGAACCTGCTCCGCTTCCGGATGCCGTGCCCCAAGATGCGAAGCAGGCCAGGATTGCGCCCGCGAATCCTATGGCGGGCGGCACGAGATGGCGGCAACTGACACGGACGTCGCGCGTGAAGACTGGGGAAAGAAGGACGATCAGAATCGGCCACAGATAGTGGATCAGGCTGACTCCGACCGGGTCACCAAGTTGGAGCGCGTAAAAATAGACGACATGGTATGCAAACATGCAGGCAGACCCAACGACAGCGAGTAGCGGAGGCATCCGCCAGTCGCGCGCCCATGGTAATCCGAGCAAACCACCCACCGTCAGGGCGATTCCGTTGACGAATAGGGTCGGTAGATGACCGAGCACGACCACGCATGATGCAAGCGTGCTCCACATCAGCACCGTGAGCGCGACTCCGAATAAAGCCATCGACAGGATCCCCCAAAACGCTTGACTCTGCGGTATGTCTTCTTGCGAGTCATCCTGCGTAGCGCAGGGGGCGCGGCGCGGTATCTTGCCAGTAAAATAGTAGAGAGCAGCAGAGGGTCCGGTGACGGAATACAGGTCAATCAAGGTGCATCGGCTCCAATTCGCGAGGTTGAAAACGTGGCAGCAGAATCTGCTGCCGGGCCGCTATCGCACGAAATCAACTGCCGACGCCGATCTCGACATCAGTAACGGCTGCTGCCACGAGTCAATACACTGTGAGTTCATCCTGTGAACAACTGAGGGCAACTTGTTATGAAACTCACCGACTTCGATACGCTGACGTTTGACTGCTATGGGACCTTGATTGACTGGGAGACCGGGATCTTCCAAGGTCTGCGTCCTCTTCTTGAGCGCGTCAAGCAGCCGCTGACGCGCGATCAGGTTCTTGAGGCTCATGCACGCCACGAATCCTCGCAGCAGAAATACACCCCTGCCAAGCGGTATCAGGAACTGCTGCCGATCGTGTACAAACGACTGGCCGAAGAATGGCAGGTGCCGTTCACGCTCGGTGATTGCGTAGCGTATGGGAAGTCAGTGCAGAATTGGCCAGCTTTCGAAGATTCGGTAAGCGCGCTGCAATACCTCAAGAAGCATTACAAGCTGGTTATCCTGTCGAACATCGATAACGAAAGCTTCACCTACAGCAATGCGAAGCTGCAGGTCGAGTTCGACGCGATCATCACGGCCGAAGACGTCGGTTCGTACAAGCCGTCGCCGCGTAATTTCGAATACATGCTGGACAAGCTTGGCGAGCGCGGGATCAAGAAGGAAACAATCTTGCATACCGCCGAGAGCCTGTTTCACGATCACAAACCCGCAAACGAATTTGGCCTGGCATCGTGCTGGATTTATCGCCGCCACGATCAGGAAGGCTTCGGTGCGACAATGAATCCGGGTCAGCAGCCCAAGGTGGACTTCCGCTTCAACAATATGGCTGGCCTGGTGAAAGCGCATCAGGAAGCCTTGCTGCAAAAGTAACGCCTGATAGGGTCTGCCGCCGCGCCGATTCGAACTCGCCCGGCAAGAGATAGAGGACGTTGCGCGGCACATTGCGGGCCGCGCAGTCCAATGTGATTTATTTTCTTGGGAGGTTCAAGTGCGACTCACTGATTTCAGGGCGCTCACCTTCGATTGTTACGGCACGTTGATCGACTGGGAACGCGGTATAACGACGAGTCTCACGCCTCTGATCAAACGCCTTGAGAAGCCGTTGACGCGTGACGATGTGCTTGAAGCGCATGCGCGTCACGAGGCCGGTCAGCAGCGCTATACGCCCGAGATGCCATACAGGGAGTTGCTCGCGGTCGTCTTCAAACGGCTCGCAGAGGAATGGGGCGTTCCCTATACGAGGGACGAGGCTGAAGCATACGGACGGTCAGTGGGGCAGTGGCCTGCTTTCCCCGACTCCGCGAGTACGCTTCAATATCTCAAGAAGTACTTCAAGCTGATCATCCTGTCCAACGTTGACAATGAAAGTTTCGCGAGTAGCAGGTCGATGCTGCAAGTAGACTTCGACGCGGTTATCACAGCGGAAGATGTCGGTTCGTATAAGCCCTCTCATCGAAATTTCGATTACATGCTTGATATCCTTCCTTCCCTTGGCGTGCGCAAGGAAGAGACGCTGCACATTGCGGACAGCATTTTTCACGATCACGAACCGGCGGCCGAGCTCGGCATAAAATCGTGCTGGATCTACCGTCGATTCGAGCAAAGGGGTTTTGGCGCCACCATGCGCACGGTCAATGCGCCGTCGGTTGAGTTCAAGTTCACGAGCATGGCGCAACTGGTGAAGGCGCACCACGAAGAGCTCAGCAGAGGGTGACAGACAGACCCGCCTGAAAAATCACCGGACGCGAGAGCACCATATGACCACTCGACAGAAACTGGATCGGATCGACATCAAGATCCTGGCGGAACTGCAGAAGAACGGCAATATAACGAATGCAAACCTGGCCAATGCAGTCGGGCTGTCGCCGAGTCCATGCCTTCAGCGTGTCAAACGGCTCGAATCGTCGGGCATCATCGCAGGCTACGGCGCACATCTCAATCTTGCCAAGCTGACGACTACGGTAACGGTGTTTACCGAGGTGATGCTGAAAGACCATCGACGCGAGGACTTCATCCGGTTTGAAGCGAATGTCCGGGAGATCGACGAGATCATCGAATGTCATCTGGTCAGCGGAGGTTATGACTATCTGCTGAAGTTTCTCGTCGGCAATATCGGCCACTATCAGGAGGTAGTGGAAAAGCTGCTGGATCTCAACATCGGCATCGAAAAGTACTTCAGCTACATCGTCATCAGGTCGCCATTCGTGAAGCACGCCGCGCCGTTGGACAGACTGCTGACAGACGAACAATGAAGTCCGTCTCGTCGGCAATCAATCGCGCCGCACCGGTGTGAAGACATCCGGTTGGCGTCCATAAGGAAGCCGTAGTAATCAGGTATATCGATTAAGCGATGGCTTTGCTGCGTAATGCCGCTCGCACATCGGCATGTTCGAGCAAATCGTCGAGCGTCTTCTTGACACGCTCGAACATCAACGCGAAGTCGTCCTGCGTGTAGCAGAGTGCGGGCGCAAAACCGAGGATGTTGTCGCCGAACGCGCGGAATATGATCTTGTTTTTGTACGCGGTTTCGAAGATGCGTTCAGGCAGCTTGAGCGACGCATCGAATCCTTGTCTGGTATCTTTGTCCGACACCAGTTCGAGCGCGCCGAGCAATCCGATATGGCGCGCGTCACCCACTAGCGGATGCGTCAACAACGCGTCAAGCCCATTTGCGAAGTGCGGCGCTTGCACGATGCCGTTGGCCAGCAAACCGCCCTCGTGATACAGGCGCATGACTTCGAGTCCGATCGCGGCACTGACCGGATGCGCGGAATACGTCTGGCCGTGGCCGATCACAACCGACTTATCCGCGCCGTCCGCTATGCCCTGATAGACCGCGTCCGAGATCAGCACGGCACCCATGGGCGCGTAGCCGGCGGTCAAGCCTTTGGCGACGGTCATCAAGTCCGGTTCAACGCCTTCAGTCTCGCACGCGAAGAGGGGGCCGGTGCGCCCGAACGCGGTGATTACTTCGTCGGCCACGAACAGGATATCGAGCTTGCGGCAAGCTTCACTCATTGCCTTGAGCCATCCTGCAGGCGGCACGATGACGCCACCGGAACCCTGCACCGGTTCGCAGAAGAATGCCGCGACGTTTTCGGCACCGAGTTTTGCAACCTTGGCTTCGAGGGCGGCGACTGAAGCCGCGATGATCGCCTGCGGATCGTCAGGTGTCGCGCTGCGATAAGGATAGGGCGATGGGATATGGTGCTGGGTGGGCAGCGGTACGTCGAAGTTGCGATGGAAGCTCGCAATCGCGGTCAGGCCGGCACCGACGGACGATGACCCGTGATAACCCCGTTCGAGCGCAATGACGTGCTTTTTCGACGGACGATTCGTCGCGTTGTAGAAGTGCGTGATGAAGCGGATTGCCGAGTCCACCGCATCGGAGCCGCCGAGTGTGAAATAGACGTGTTGCAAGGACTTGGGAGCCCGGCTGACGAGTTGTTCCGCAAGTTCGATTGCCGGCTCCGAGCCGAAATGAAAATAGCCGGTGGCGTAGGGCAGGCGGGCCATCTGCTCAGACGCGATTTTGACGATGCTGTCCTGCCCGTAACCGACATTGACGCACCACAACCCGGCGAAGGCATCCAGCAGTTCATTACCGTTTGCGTCGCGCAGATAAGCGCCGCGGCCGGACTCGAGAATGGTGACGCCGCGTGCTTCATGTGCGCGATAACTGACGACCGGGTGGATCAGATGCTTGCGGTCGGCTTCGGTGAGTGACTGGATCGACATGGAGGTGACCTCGTTTCGAAAGTGCTTGAGTGTGCCGGCTCGCGTTCCCTGTCGTTCATGTTGACGGGCGACGCGCGTATCGCGAGGCAAACAGCTGAGCCGGTTTCTCAGATTAAAACGTGAAACAGGGCGGCGGTCATCCTACGGAGCGTATGAAAAAAGCCAGTTAGTCTTCTCGAAGTCGATACAGCGCTACCGCTACTTGCAGCTGAAACCGCACCTTTGGATCTTCGAGCGACAGCTTCAGCGTGCTTTCGATGCGCTCAACGCGATAACGCAGCGTGCTGATATGAATGCCGAGCGCCTTCGCCGTGTTGGCGAGCTGGAAACCCTCGTCCGCGAGGTTGCACAATGTTTCCAGCAGCGACTCTCCGCGCCGTTTCTCCGAGAGCGGGCCGATCAGTCGCTCGATGAGCAGATCGCGAGCATTCGGGTCCCCCATCAACGCGCGAGGGAAAAGAATTTCGTCGAATTGATGCAGGCGTCCGGGGCGCAATGTCGGCACGAGCGCGTCTACATCCTGCGCCCCAACGGCCATACCTTTCACGCCAGTGTGAATCCGGCTGATCGCCATGGCCGAGCGTTTATCTGACAGCGCTTCCCACAATGACGTAGTCGATGCGTCTTCCGGAACAATAAATTTAATCTGGTTCAGCCATATCGCGATGAGCTCGGGGAGCTTCCTTGCACGCAACTGGCGCTTGAGCGACTCGACCCAGCGCTCGCGTCGTTCAAGCCCTTCTGTCGTCAGAGGGATGGGCTCGTCGAGCAGAACCAGGCACACGCGATAAGCTTTTGAATCGCTCCAGCCACACACCCGGGCGCGTTCGAGGGCACCGGCTGACGCTGAAAATTCGCCGTCCAGAAGGCCGGCAACAAGCGCATACCCAAGGCGGTCTTCCTGTTGTGCAAGTTGCCGCTGGTGCATCATGTGCAGCGCTGCGACCATGCTTGCATGTTCGATTGCACGCGCATCGAGCTCCTGGGTTTCGTTGCCTGCAAGATCGAGCCAGATGAGTGCGACGACCGTATCGTGCAGACGTACGGGGAAGACGATGCGATGCAGCAGCGCTGCCTCCGTAGCGAACACCACCACGAGCGGCCGTTGCATTACCGTGAAGTCGGCAGGCAGCGAGCCACCCTGCACCGCAGCAACGAACTGAGGTTCGAGCACAGTGAGTGCTTCGACCGAATCCGATCCACCCAGGATGCCGCCAGCCGGATCGGTGAATGTCACGAAGCGCCCCAGCAGGCTGGTCAGCGCGGCTGCGATGTCCGACAGGCTTGTCGCTGAGACGGCCGCGTTGGTGACTGCCCGGTGCAGTTTTTCGGACCGCTCGATGATGTTGCCCTGGAAGTTGATGATCTTCGCGAGTATTTCGTGAGTGACCTCGCTGAAGGGGACATCCCAGGGCAGTTCGAGAAGCGGCAAGCCAACCCGGTTGGCCTCTTCAAGCGCCTCAGGCGGGAAGTGTTCGCGAAAGTGGGGCACGGCGAGAACCACGCCCGCAAGCCCCACCTTGTTGAGGTTTCTGACCAGATTTCGTGAGGAAACCTCATCACTTGGCCAGTTGTATCCGGTCGTCAGCAATAGTTCACCCGGCTTCACCCATTGCGCAATGTCGGGATGGTCGACCATGTGAACCCACGTGATCTCCCGGCCCAGCGTCTGCGAACCCGCCACCACTTCGGCGTCACGTAATATCGTCTCCCTGATCGCGGTATCCAGTTTCATTTTTTTCCGTAAAAACGCAGCGTGAAGCGCTAGCAGGGCATGGCCAAGTCGGGTGATCTGCTCGCGACAGGTTGCCGGTAACCGAACAACACGCCGAACAGGCTGAAAGCAGCCGCGAACATCACATAGAACGCGGGCGCCATGGCCGTGCCGGTCTTGCTGATCAGCCAGGTCAGAATCAGCGAAGCAAAACCGCCAAACGTCATGACAGCGAGGTTGTACGCGACCGACAGGCCGGTAGACAATACCTTCGTCGGAAACGTTTCGGAGAGCGCGGCGAGAATAGGGCCGGTGTAGATCGCAATCAGCACGCCGAATACGGCCTGAAAGATACATAACGTGGCGAGCGACGGGGATGACACGATCATCGCGAACATCGGCCACGCGAGTAGAAGCATGGCCGCCGCTGAACACGCCAGGAGCCATTTCCTGCCGATCTTGTCGGACCACCAGCCGGTGATCGGCGAACAAACCGTAATCACCACGCCGCCCACCATCGCCGCGATGAAGGAGGCTGACTGCTGCAGTTTGAGCACCTTGACCGAGAACGTCGGCATGTAGAAGAGGATGACGTAGATACACACGGTCCACAGCACGACCATCGCGAAGCTCGCGAACGTCTGCCGTGGATAGTCGCGCAGCACGTCGGCAAGCGGCGTCTTGGACTTGTCAGTGGCGTTGAGAAAGACGGGCGTTTCCTCGAGGTTGCGCCGGATGAAGAAACCGATCGGTCCGATCAGCAAACCGGACAGAAACGGAATTCTCCAACCCCAGCTTTCGACATCCTGCGCCGAGAGTCCGAGCGTGATACCCGTGCCGAAACATGCGCCGAGCAGCACGGCGAAGCCAATGCTCGTCTGGATCCAGCTGGAGTAATAGGCTTTCTTTCCCTTCGGAGCATGTTCGGTCAGGAACGCGGTCGCCGTGCCCATTTCCCCGCCGGCGGAAAACCCCTGGAGCAGCCGTGCAATCACGATCAGGCAAGGCGCGGCGACGCCGATCTGCGAGTAAGTTGGGGCGAGGCCGATCAGCGCGGTGCCCGCGCACATCAATAGAATGGTCAGTGACAGAGCCGCCTTGCGGCCAGCTCGATCCGCGTAAATGCCGATCAGGATGCCCCCGAATGGGCGGACCAGAAAGCCGACGCCGAAGGTCGCCACCGACAGCATCAACGAACTCAGGTCGTTGCCGGTCGGGAAAAAAAGCTTGGCGATCGTGATGGCAAAAAAGCCGTACACCATGAAGTCGAACCATTCGAAGCCATTACCCAATACGGTCGCGACAATGGCGCGTCGCCGGATTACCCGGTCTTCGTCGTAGGTTGTCGTCAGATCTACCGTGTTCATCTCCACTCCCGATGCATGCGTGTGACTTCGTCTATGAGGTTGAACGCACGGGTTGTCCGCGCGCTCCCTGTTGGTCATTGGACTCAGCCACAATTCGCACAACTACCCTCAAAACAACGCAATGAACACCGTTGGATTCGTATAAAAAATAGGATAAGCGCCAGAAAAAAGGAAACTTTTTTGACTGTTTCGTATGTTTGATAGGTATCTCCTGTTTTTTTGAATTTCTACCCTGTGCCCTGGCCGAAAGTCTTCTGACATAGCATTCACAAATCAGCGCTCGCGCGATCAGGGTTGAACTCGTTGCGCCGATAGCGGAAACCGGGAGGAACAATGACAACGCCAAACATCACCATTGAAGTCGGCGAAGAAATGGTCGCGGGCTTTGCAAGGAAGGGGCTTGGCCAGGTTCGTCCGTCCTCGTCGCGAGACCGTGGCGACGGCCCGTTTCGCCGGCTGGTCCTGCGCGGTGCAACGGTGATGGACGGCACCGGGGCGCCCCCTTGGGGACCCGCCGATATCGTCATCGAAGGCGACCGGATCACTGAAATTGCAGCGGTAGGCGTGCCCGGACTTCCGATCAACGAGCAACGCAGGCCGGCCGCGGGTGACCACGAGATCGACTGCACGGCCAAGTTCGTGACGCCGGGATTCATCGACTGTCACGCGCATATCGGCACCCCGTTTCATGCGGAAAACGGCGAAATGATGCCGGCGGACTATGTGTACAAGCTTTGGCTTGCGCATGGTGTGACGTCGGTGCGTGAAGCGGGCTGCATGAACGGACTCGAATGGACCTGTGAGCAGAAGGCTGCGGCCGACGCGAACCGCATCGCGGCGCCGCACCTGTACCCGTATGTCTACTTTCCTGCCGTCAACGACTACCTCAAGACGATCTACAGTCCCGAAGAAGGACGGCAATGGCTGAGAAGAGTCAGTGAGAGAGGCGCAAAAGGGGTGAAGTTTTTCGGCGCACCGCCGGCGATCATGCAAGCGGCTCTGGACGAGTGCAAGCTGTTGGGGCTGCGTACGTGTTGCCATCATGCTCAGCTATCGGTGGGCCGTATGAACGCGCTCAAGACCGCGCAATGGGGGCTGACAAGCACCGAGCACGCGTATGGCTTACCGGAGGCGCTCTTCGAGGGCAGAACGCTGCAAACGATTGGCGACGACTATAACTATAACGACGAGTACCTGAGATTCTCCACTGCCGGCCAGACGTTCCTCCAGGCGGCGAAACCGGGCAGTCAGAAGTGGAATGACGTGCTGGATGCGTTCCTCGCCGTCGGCCACACTTTCGTCCCTACGATGAACGTGTATGACGGCAACCGGGATCTCATGCGTGCACGCAGGGCTGAATGGCACGACGCGTACACGGACAACACCACGTGGAAGTATTTCCAGCCGCAGCGCGGCGGCCACGGTGCGTATTTTTATCGCTGGTCGGTCACGAACGAAGTCGAGTGGCGCGAGAGTTTTCGCATCCTGATGCAGTTCCTCAACGAGTACAAGAACAGGGGCGGTCGCGTATGCCCGGGCAGCGACTCCGGGTTCATGTTCCAGATCTACGGGTTCGGTTATGTCCGGGAACTCGAACTGTTTCAGGAGGCAGGATTCTCGCCGCTAGAGGTGCTGCGCGCAGCGACCGCTCAATCTGCCGAGCTGCTGGGCATAGAAGACGAGACTGGCGCGCTCGAAGTCGGTCGCTGTGCGGACATTCTCGTGCACGACCAGAATCCTTTGACCGATTTCAAGCTGCTTTACGGAACCGGTGCCTTGCGGCTGAACGACGAGTTGCGTTCGTTGGAACAAAAGCGCTCGATTGAACTGACCATCAAGGGCGGGGTTGTGTTTCCGGTCGATGAGCTACTGGCTGACGTGCGCGCGATGGTGTCGGCCACGTGGCCGGATGGCGCGACGCCCTTCGGATCAACCATCAGGTCGAAGACATGAACGCGACATCCACGCAATTTGTCATCCTCGCCGGTATTCTGGGTAGCGGCAAGACGTCGTTGCTCGAAGCGTTGCTTGACTTGGGCGGCGGTGCATCGACGGCGGTCATTGTGAACGAGGTCGGCGCCATCAACATTGACGGGGCGGTTCTTTCTGAATCGGCTCGTGGCATGACATTGGCAACCCTCAGTAACGGTTGCGTGTGTTGTTCGTTGACGAATGATCTTGTTACGACAGTCGAAGCGCTGGTCGCTTTGCGTGAGGAGGCGGGGCAACAGCCATTCGAGCGCATTGTTCTGGAGTGCAGCGGGTTGTCGCGGCCTGGGGCTGTCATCCGTTCGCTGGAACAACTCGCCAGGTTGCGCTTTCGGCTGCATATTGTGGCCACTTATGACTGTAGCCGTCCACCGCTCGACCGCGATTTCGACGATGCCTGCGCGCAGCTGACTGCCGCACAGACGGTGGTGTTGACCAAGATTGATCTTGTCAGTCCTGACCGGCGCGCGCAGGCGCGTAGCGTAGTCGCCGGCATCAATCCGATGGCGCGTATTGTCGATGAATCAACTGCGTCAATCCGGGCGCGTGAGGCCTTTGCAGAGGTCGATACTTCGCTGCCACCACAGATCGTACACAGCGAGCCAACGCAGGTCAGCGAGACCCTGCTCCATCCTCGCGTGCGCGTGTTCCGTGCCCGGTTTACGCAAAGGCCAAACTGGGAAGATGTGCTTGACTGGCTCGAAAATATAGCCGGCATGACCGGTGACCGGCTGCTTCGCATGAAGGCGATCGTCGCCGGCCCTCCTGGCTCCGATCGGGTTTTACTTCAGAGCGTAGGAACAACGTTCGCTGCGCCCAGACGTCTTGCTACGACAGCATTCGACGACCTTGCCGCAGTGTTTATTGTTCGCGACTGCGCGATGGTGGAACTGCAACAGGTCGAGGGCGCGTTGGGCGTTACGTGGACGGCGCTGCAGCGGTAGCTGCCCGATGTCACCGCCGTTCACGTTGCCCGATTTCGTTCAGGCCTGAACGGCGTCGAGTTCCTTTGAATTCGCTTTGCTGTCCTCTTGTGCAACTGCCGCGTGTACCAGCGGCAACAGGTCGCGCCCATAACCCAGCGCGTCTACCAGCGGATCGAAACCTCGAATCAGGAACGTCGAGATGCCGAGACGGTAATACTCGATCAACGCTTCTGTCACCTGGTCGGGCGTGCCGACCAGCGACGTGGAGTTGCCTGCCGCTTTCGTCAGCGCGGTGATGCCGGTCCATAGACGCTTGTCCACCACGGTTCCCTTCGCCGCTTCGGCCAGCAGGCGTTGTGCGCCAACGTTCTTGGGTTCGCTAGGTCGCCGCGTGAAGTTAGGATTGCTTTTCACTACGTCGGTCGCGCGTGCGAGGATCGACTCCGCGCGTGCCCATGCGGCATCTTCGGTCGAAGCGATGATTGGGCGCAGCGAAAGGCTGAAGCGGATTGCGTTCTCACGACCATACGGTTTCGCAGCCGCGCGCACCCGCGCGATGGTCTCGGCGACCTGGGCCAGCGACTCGCCCCACAGCGCAAAGACGTCGGCGTGCTTGCCCGCGACCTGGATTGCTGCTTCCGATGAACCACCGAAATACACCGGCAGATGCGGCTTTTGCACCGGTCTGACTAGTGACCGGTGACCCTTCACCCGATAGAACGCGCCCTCATGATCGAACGGCGTTTCGCTGGTCCATGAACGCTTCACGACATCGAGATATTCGTCGGTGCGCTTATAGCGCTCGTCGTGATCGAGGAAGTCGCCATCGCGTTGCTGCTCGGTATCGTCGCCGCCGGAGATGATGTGCACGGCGGTGCGGCCCGCGCTGAAGTGATCGAGCGTGGCGAGTTGACGGGCGGCGAGCGTCGGCGCGACAAAGCCCGGCCGATGCGCAAGCAGGATGCCCAAACGCTTCGTCTGTTGCGCGACGAACGACGCGATCTGGAAGCCGTCCGGCGACGCGCTTGAATGAGCGATCAACACGCGATCGAAACCACCGTATTCATGCGCTTGCGCGACTGCCGCAATATACGGCGGATTGACTGCCGGTCCCTGCGGCAAGTGGATTTCGCTTGATTCCTGATGGCTCACATAGCCGATGAATTCAACGCTCATGGTGGTGCTCCCTTAATTAGAAGAGTTGGCTTGGTGCGCGGCCAATCCCGCGAAGGCGGCGCGTCCGAATGCGCCGAGCAGCGCGTCGTTTTGCGGCGTATGAATGCGTGAGCACAGCACGTCGCGATGGTGGCGCTCCAGCGCATTGTTGCGGCTCAGCCCCGGATTGCCGCTTGCCTCGACCGCGAGTTCAACGGCGGCGATGGCGTTCTGCGTCACGAGGTATTTAATGGCGGGTGCTTCATGCAGTGGAATGTCGCCCTTCGAACCAGCGTCCAGCAGCACGCGATTGTTGAGCAACAATGCGTCGATACGGCCAAGCGTCTGCTGGAAACTGGCGAGGCTCGATAGCGGCGCACCCAGGTTGGCGGGTTTGCGATCCGCTGCCCAGGACGCAAACCAGTCGCGCGCAGAGCGGGCGACAGCGTCGTAGATCGACGAAAGCAGTACGTTCATCCACAGCGTAGTCAGCGGGTCCATGCCGCTTGCGGCGATCTCGGGAGAATTAAAGTCGACTGCATGGGCAGCGGGAACAGGCACGTTATCGAAGATCACTTCGTGACTGCCGGTTGCGCGCATGCCGAGGTGGTTCCATGGCTCACCGAACTTGATCCCCGGTGTATCACGATGCACAAGGAACGTCCCCACACGGGGCGAGCTTTCGTCGGTGCGGCCCCAGACAGCGAACCATGTCAGGCCCGGACTGCCCGTCGAATAGATCTTGCTGCCGTTGAGAATCCACGCGTCGCCGCTATCGGTCAGACGACCGATCGTGCCGGGTAGACCGCCGCGCGAGGGCGAGCCCAGCTCGGGCTCCACGCGCAGGGAGTTGATGAGCGCACCGTGTTCCACCGCATCGCGCGCCACGTGCTCCTTCAATGCTTGCGGCCAGTTCGGATTGGCCTGGAGACGCAGATGATAGAGACATTGCATCACAAGGATCAGCGCCGTCGACGGCTCGCCGCGCGCCACCGCGCGTATCACTTTGAGCACTTGCGGGAGCGTGGCCTGGCGGCCGCCAAGTGCTTGTGGCACCGTCAGCGCCAGCAAGCCGGCGCTGCGCAACCGCGCGAGGTTGTCGTGCGGAAAGAGTGCATCACGATCCAGCGCGCCGGCGCTCGCAGCAAAGTCCTGAGTGAGCAACGCAAGCCATTGATCGGCTGCGGCGCTGTCGAGATCGGCGAGGGCGTCGAGCGCAACAGGGTCCTGCAAGGCAGTGGAAGGATGCCGTACGGTCATCGGATGGTCCGTTGATGAAAATTACTAGTGCGTCGTGAATTGAGCGTCGAAACTCGGTGTCACGTCGAGCGTTGTCTTGATCACGCCCGCGCGAACGTAGAGATCGGCGGTGCGTTGCTGCTCGGCGATCACCTTGCGGTCGATTGCGATCGGTTTCAACTGCGCCCGCTGATAGACGACCTTCAGCACGTCGGCGGGCAGGTGCGTGACACGAGACTGGATGGCTGCGACCTCGTCGGGATGCGACAACGCCCATTGTTGACCGGCCGCTACGCGACGCACGAAGTCATCGATTTGCGCGCGTTTGGTCTTGATCGATTCGTCGGTGGCTGCCTGAAAGCTGAGGCCCGATGAAAGCCCCACACCATTCGCCACGCTGCGGTTGTTATCGCGCAATTCCCCGAGCGCGACATACGGGTCCCATGTAGACCACGCATCGACGTTGCCAGACTCCAGCGCTGACTTGGCATCGGCGGGTTGCATGAACTCCAGCGTCACGTCGGAGAGCTTGATGCCCGCACGTTCCAGCGTCGCGATGACCAGAAAATGGCCGATCGAACCGCGTGTGGTCGCAATGCGTTTGCCTTTCAGATCGGCTGCGTTTTTGATGGGGGATCCGGCCGGCACGAGGATCGCGAGGTCTACCGGTTGGGAGCGCGTTGCCGCCACCGCGCGTACACGCGCACCGGCGGCGTAGGCGAAGATCAGCGGCGCATCGCCGAGACCGCCTATATCGATGGCACCTGCGTTCAAGGCCTCACCGAGCGGTTGAGCGGCGGGAAAGTTGAACCACTCGATTTTGTACGGCACGTCTTTCAACTGGCCGGATGCTTCGAGAATGCCGCGTGTCTGCAATTGCTGGTCGCCGACTTTCAGAACAGGTTCGGCTATTGAAGCAAGAGGACGCAGCGCAGTGAATGCAGTCAGCGCGGCGATCAACAGGAGACTGCGTCGTTTCATGAATCGTCCATGCAGGAAAAAGCATTCACGATACGATTCGCCGCGGCATTAGACAAACGCCTTGTTCTGCTTTGCTAATCGCCGGAGTTGGAATGACGCGCACGGGGCCGCGTCACATCAGATGTTTCAGATCACGAAGAATCCATGCGTGCCGTCACGTTCGAGTTGCGCGACGAGGCCGTACTCCCATTCAAGGTACGCGTTCATTGCTTCGTGCGGTGCGTCAGTGCCTTCATATGGACGCCGATACCGGTCTATTCTCGGCGACGCCAGATGCGACTCACCCTTGGCGAGCGGCAGGCCTGCCGTGGTCCATGCAGTCGTACCGCCTTCGAGCAACAGCACCGGCTTCGATGTAAGCGCCGCCACTTCAGGTGCGGCGAATGCGGCAAGCGCGCTCGATCCGCACGTGACCACGTATTGCTTCGCATCCGGCAACGCGGGCAGGTCGAGCGCAAGCCGCGAGCGCACGGTCCACCATGCTCCGGGAATGTGCCCCTTCACATGGTTGGCGCTCGCCGTGAAGTCGAGCACGACAGTCTGGCTCGCGGGATCGTCGAGCAGGGCGGCGAGTTCGTTTGCGCTGATCGTGGGTGTGGCTGCTGGCAGTGGTTTCGCGACGCGCCACGGGCCTTGTTCGGCTAGATCGGCGCTCGTTGCATCATCGATTACATACACGTCGATGTTCATCTGCGCGAGCCATGACGCCGACATGTTGGCGCGCACGCCGTCGTCGTCGAAGAGGACTACCCGAGCGCCTCGGACCGGCGCGAACATCTCCGTTTCCTGCACGAGCTGGCCGCCCGGCGCGCCTTGAAAACCTGCTGCATGCGCGTGTTCGTATTCGGCCGGCGTGCGGACATCGAAGCGATAGGTCGTGTGCTCCGCGTCGTCCGCCCAGCGCTTCGCCTCAGCGAGCGTCGTGCGTTTCACGCCTGCGCGATCGGCTACGGCGCGGGCTGATTCACGCGAAGCGGCGTCGGAGCGGCCGTCGTCGGTGGCGAACTGCCGCGCGCTGCCATGGGCGAGCGACTGGCCCGCAAGCAACCAGCCGATCGTGCCGTTGCGCAACGCGGCCACTGGATTCGGAAGGCCGGCATTTACCAGCGACTGCGTGCCGATGATGCTGCGCGTACGCCCCGCGCAATTCACGATCACGCGTGTCTTGGGATCAGGCGCGAGCGCACGGGCACGCAACACGAGTTCGGCGCCCGGTACGCTGATGCTGCCGGGGATGTTCATTGTCTGATATTCGTCGTAGCGGCGCGCGTCCAGCACGACTACGTCCTCGCCGCTTTTCAGCAGGGCATCGACTGCTTCAGCCGATAACGCCGGCGTATGCCGCTTCGCTTCCACGAATTCGCCGAATGCCTTGCTTGGGACGTTGACATCGCGGAATACTTCACCGCCTGCGCGCTCCCAGCCTTTCAGACCCCCTTCGAACAGAGCAACATCGGTATAGCCGAGTTCTTCGAACCGTCGCGCGGCCCGTTTCGCGAGACCTTCGCCGTCATCGAGCAAAACGATCGGCACGCTCTTGCGCGGCAGTTTCGTAAAGGCTTCAAGTTCGATTTTGGACAAAGACAGGTTCGCTGCAAACAAGGGGTGACGCTGCGCGTGCGGATCTTCTTCGCGGACATCGAGGAATGCGATTTCGCGCTTTGAAAGCAGGGCGTCGCGCACGTCATTGAAGCTGCGCTGGGGGATGGCGCTCATGAGTCGAGTCGTTCCTTCGAGAGGTTCCAGAGGTTGGGGAGCGTGTCGTTCGTGTAGCCGGAGACGAATGGCTTCGGCGGACC
>Ga0302314_10007840_pt1 | contig 19142 bp, 16 predicted proteins | sample III_Palsa_N2_3_FD_200533 | JGI IMG/M metagenome (GOLD analysis project Ga0302314, IMG submission 200533) | Peat permafrost microbial communities from Stordalen Mire near Abisko, Sweden - III_Palsa_N2_3 | ecosystem: Environmental > Terrestrial > Soil > Palsa > Peat permafrost | place: Sweden...
AGGCGTGATAGCCGACCTGACGGTCCACCTTGGGATCGTATTGCCAGAGCAGCTGACCGGTGGCGGCGTTCAGGGCGTAGACCACGCTCCAGGCGCTGGTGGTGTACATGACCCCGTCGACGACGATGGGTGTGGCTTCGACGCCGCGGTTGGTGGCCAGTTGGTAGGTCCAGGCCAGGCCGAGCTGGCCGACGTTGCCGGCGTTGATCTTGTCGAGCGGGCTGTAGCGCTGCTCGCTGTAGGTGCGGCCGTGGCTCATCCAGTTGCCCGGATCGTTGTCGGCCGCCGTCAGCCGAGCTTGGTCGACATTCGCCGCGCCGCCGGGGTGGCATCCGGTCAGGGCTAGCGCCGCAAACACAGCCGCAGCCCACGCGGTCGCAAATGACGTACGCATCCGGTTTCCTCCCTGGCGCCGGCTTTTCCCGGCGGGCCGGTGCGTTGTTCCGCCCACGGCCAAGCCAGCCTAGCGGTCTCCGAGAAACAGGGCTAGCGGGACGTGAGGGAAGGGCGCGCCGAGGTTTGGCCTAGCCCACCACGACCTTCCCAAACCGTTCGGCCGAGCGCTGCCTCGCCTTGTGCGCCTCTACCGCCCGATCGCGCGCCGCCGCGGTGGTCTCCAGACCATCCATCAATCGCCGCGCCGCGACGAACACCTCGTCGATGGCGGCGTCGAAAGCGGCGGCGTTGGCTTTCGACGGCAAGTTGAACCCGCTGAGTTTGCGCACGAACTGCAGCGAGGCGGCGCGCACCTCCTCGTCCGTGGCTGGGGGGTCAAAATTGAACAGGGTCTTGATGTTGCGGCACATGGCTCGCCTCCTCATCCGGATCGGCGAAGATTGCACCCGCGCTCGCATGGCCGCCAAGACCTATCCGTCGCGCCGGGGCTCACCCATATTGCGGTCGTGCCGCTGCCCGATCTGCTCAATGACATCGCTGCCTGCCGCGCCTGCGCCGGCGCGCTCCCACATGAACCCAGACCGGTCGTGCGGGTGTCGCCGCAAACCCGGCTGCTGATCTGTGGCCAGGCGCCGGGCCGGCGCGTGCACGAGAGCGGCCTGCCGTTCAACGACGCCTCCGGTGATCGCCTGCGGATCTGGATGGGCGTCGATCGCGAGACCTTCTACGGCCCGGCCATCGGCGTCGCCGCCATGGCCTTCTGCTTCCCTGGCACAAACCCAAAAGGCGGCGACTATCCGCCGCCGCCCAGGTGCGCGACGCTTTGGCGGCCGCAACTGATGGCCGCGCTGCCCAAGGTGGAGCTCATCCTGCTGGTGGGGAGCTACGCCCAGCGCTGGCATCTGGGTGACCGCGCCAAAGGTTCGATGACCGAAACCGTCGCCGCCTGGCGCGAGTATCTGCCGCATTTTCTGCCCATGCCGCACCCGTCCTGGCGCAACACCGGCTGGCTGAAGCGCAATCCATGGTTCGAGGATGAGATCGCGCCTTACCTTCGCGCGCGCCTCGCGGCTATGTTGGCCGAATGATCCGATCGCTGCTGATCTGTCTGGCCGCCGCCCTCTGCCTCGCGGGCTGCGCGCCGATCATCCAGAGGGCCGGCGTTCCGGGCGTGGACTTCAATGGCCCCAAGATCACCGACGACGCCTTCTACAGCTTCGACGGCGCCAAGCTCGGCCTGACGCACTGGGATCCGCCGGCGGGCGCCGAGCCCTGGGCGGTGATCGTCGGCCTGCATGGCATCAACGACTATTCCAACGCCTTCCATCTCGCCGCGCCGGTCTGGGCGGCGGACGGGATCGCCACCTATGCCTTCGATCAGCGGGGCTATGGCCGCTCGCCCCATCGCGGGGTCTGGCCGGGCGAGGCGCTAATGACGGAGGACTTGCGCACCTTCTGCGCCCTGATCCGCCAGCGCTATCCGCACGCCGTGCTGGTGGTCGCCGGCGTCAGCATGGGCGGGGCGGTGGCCATCGACGCCTTCGCCTCGAACCGGCCGCCGACCGCGGATCGGCTGGTGCTGCTGGCGCCGGCGGTGTGGGGCTGGTCGAGCCAGCCCTTGCCCTACAAGACCGCGCTTTGGGTGGTGGCGCATGTGACGCCAAGCCTGAATCTGGAGCCGCCGGACTTCATCGCCAGCAAGGTCTACGCCAGCGACAATATCGAGGAGCTGCGCGCCATGGGCCGGGACCGCCTCATGCTCTGGGGCGCCCGCGCTGACGCCCTTTATGGGTTGGTGAACCTGATGCAGGACGCTTCCACGGGCGTGGCGCGGATCAGGACGCCGACCCTCTACCTCAGCGGCGCTCACGACGAACTGGTGCCGGCGACGGCGATGCTGCGGGCGGTCCACCGCCTGCCGCAAGGCGATCGCACGGGATACTATGCCAATGGCTGGCACCTGCTGCTGGTGGACCATCAGGCGCCGGCGGTATGGCGCGACGTTGAGAGCTATATCCGCGACCCTGCCGCGCCGCTGCCCTCGGGCGCCCCGCCGATTCCGAAGAAGATCAAGGACGAAGTCAAATAGACGCCGTCACCGCTTATGCCCGCTCACGTTCGCCCCCGCGTCGGCTGACAGGGTCTGGTAGAACGGCCCGGCGATCAGGGTGACCGCGCCCACGGCGATGAAGGGCAAGGTGAAACGGTCCGGCGTCAGCAGGCCCCCCGATCCCCGGGTCAGATGCAGCACCAGGGCGCCGAAGCTGATCCCCAGCGCCAACCCCACCTGCTGAACCACGGTGCTCAAGGTGGTGGCGCGGCTCACGGCTGACTGCGGCACATCGGCGAAGGCGATGGTGTTGATCGAGGTGAACTGCATCGAGCGGAAAAAGCCGCCGACGGCGAACAGCACGACGATCAGCGTCAGCGGCGTCGAGGCGCGGAAGAAGCCGGGCGCCATGGTGACGGCCGCGACGATCAAGTTGGTCACCGTCAGCACCCGCTTGAAACCGAAATATCGGATCAAGCCCGGAGCGACGGGCTTGAACACCAGAATGCCCACGGCCTGCGCCGCGCTGGCGAGACCGGCCTTGAGCGGCGACCAGCCGAGGCCGACTTGAAGCAGCAGAGGCAGCAGGAACGGCGTCGCGCCGATGCCGAGCCGCACCAGGGTCCCGCCGATCAGACTGGTGCGGAAGGTCTGGAATCGCAGCAGGCCGACAGCCAGCACCGGCCTGGGCTGGCGGCGGAAGTGCAGCCAGAACACCACGCCGGCCCCCACAGCGACGGCGGCGGCGGCGATCTGCACAATGGGTGGCACGAGGTTGACACCGATGGTCTCCGCCGCGCCGACCAAGGCCGTCAATCCGATCGCCACGACGATGAAGCCGAAGGTATCGAACTTGCCAGGGTCGGGCTGTTTGAGCTTCGGCACGAAACGCAACACCGCGACCATACCCAGGATGCCGATCGGCACATTGACGAAGAAGATGAAGGGCCAGTCGGCGAAATGCAGGATCAGCCCGGCGATCGCCGGGCCGGTGAGCGGTCCGATCAGCGCCGGCATGGTGTACCAGCTCATGGCCGAGACCAACTGCTCGCGCGGCGAGGATCCGACCACGATCAGCCGGCCGACCGGCGTCATCATCGCCCCGCCAAGCCCCTGCAGGATGCGAAACGCCACCAGCTCGCCCAGGGAATGCGACAGGCCGCACATGACCGACGCGGCCAGGAAGACGCCCATGGCGATCAGGAAGACGCGCCTGGGACCATAGCGATCCGCCACCCAGCCCGATGCCGGCGCGACCACGGCCAGGGCCAGGATGTAGGAGGTCAGGGCGAGCTTCAGGTGGATCGGGTCGGTGTGGAAGGCCCGCGCCAGGGTCGGCAGGGCGGTCGACAGCGCCGTGGCGTCGACGAACTCCATCAGCAGGGCGCTGGCGACGGCGATCGCCACCATTCGGCCTGCGAACAGATTGGCGGGGGTCGGCGGCGGCTCTGGAGGCGCCAGCGTCGCCGCGGCCGGTGAACTCTCGACGGGTTGGACGGCGACCATGACCCAGGCTTAGCGCGCGAAACGCCGAAGGTCATCCGGCAAGCGCGATGTCTTCACGCTCGGCGCCAAGCTCGCTAGCTTTGCGCATGGTTCAAAAGCGAGTCGGGCAGGTCTTGTGGATGGTTGCGGCGGGGATCGCCGTGACGGGCCTTTCTGGTTGCGGCGCGCTGGGGGTCAAGCCGCCGACGCTCGCGCTGGCCTGCGGGTCGCTCCATCATGGAGAGGTGCCGCGCAACGCCGCCGCCGCCAGCCGTATCGCCCGCCACCACCTCTCCGACATCATGGGAGAACCCTCGATTCTGCGGCAGGAACCGTTCGTGGTGAAGTTCGATGATTATCGTTGGGTGATCCGCGGCACACTGCCGCCGGGCGAAGAGCACGGCCGCTTCCTGGTGGTTCTAGACGCGAAGACCGGCTGCGCCACCTACGTCGGCTCGGATGATATCGGCGAGCCGTAGGGCGCTCATACCTTCTCCCAGAGGGAGAAGGAGGGGCCCGCCGCGAAGCGGTGGGAGGATGAGGGGTTACGGTTTATCCGGAGAGGTCCCTAATCCCTCACCCTCCCATCCTGCGGATGGGCCATCCCTCTTCCTTCGGGAGAGGTGTTCTGCCCCTAAGCCAAAAACCCCGCTTCGGCGAAGTCCACCATGCGCTTGATCAGGGCCTTGGCGTCCTGCTCGTGGGTCAATCCCTCCGAGAGGGTGCTCAACCGGTCGAATTCGGCGAAGCGGTTGTTGTGGATCATCCCCAGCACGAAGTGCAGCCGCCAGTAGACGTCTTCCGGCGCCATCTCCGGCCGCGCGGACAGCAGGGCGTCGGCGAAACGGCGCAGGTGGGAGACGTCCGAACGCAGGGCCTCGCGCATCTCCTCGGTGCCTTCGCTGCGCGAGCGGATGATGAACTGCACCGAGATCATCCGGTCGCCCTTGGGGTCGAGCCAGAGCACCGGCGGCGTGATCAACGCCTCCAGGATCGCCCGCACTGGCGGTTTGCCGGCATGGGCGTCCGCCGCCTCGTGCAGCAGCCGCGCGCGCATCCGGTTGAGCTCGGTGGTCCGCCGGCGGAAAATCTCCAGCAGCAGGGCGTCCTTGGAGCCGAAGTGGTAGTTCACCGAGGCCAGGTTCACCCCGGCTTCCGCCGTGATGTCACGCACCGAAACCTTCTGGAACCCGTGCACCGCGAACAGCCGCTCGGCCGCCGCGAAGACCATATTTTTGGTCAGCGCCAAGTCTTCGGGATTGTGCGTCTCGGCGTCCAGATCGGCCGGCGCATCGCCAGCCTCGTGGGGCGTCAACGCACGAGCTCGCGCATCGCCTTGTCGAGGCCTTCGATGGTCAGCGGATACATGCGGTCGTTCACCAACTGGCGCATCAGGCCGATCGAGGGAGTGTAGTCCCAGTGCCGTTCGCCGGTGGGGTTCAGCCAGACCACGCTGTCATAGATCTGGGTCAGCCGATCGAGCCAGATGGCGCCGGCCTCTTCGTTCCAATGCTCCACCGAGCCGCCCGGATAGGTGATCTCATAGGGGCTCATGGTGGCGTCGCCGACGATGATGATCTTGTAGTCGTGTCCGTACTTATGCAGCACGTCCCAGGTGTCGATCTTCTCGACATTGCGGCGGCGGTTGTCCTTCCACACAGTCTCGTAGAGGCAGTTGTGGAAGTAGAAGAACTCCATGGTCTTGAACTCGGTCTTGGCCGCCGAGAACAGCTCCTCGCAGAGCTTGATGTGGCTATCCATCGAGCCGCCGATGTCGAAGAACAGCAGCACCTTGATGGTGTTGCGCCGCTCCGGACGCATGACCAGATCGAGATAGCCCTTGTTGGCGGTCTCCTTGATCGAGCCGCCGATGTCCAGCTCGTCCGGCTGGCCCTGGCGGGCGAATTTGCGCAGCCGGCGCAGGGCGACCTTGATGTTGCGGGTGCCGAGTTCGACGGTGTCGTCGAGGTTCTTGTAGTCGCGCTTGTCCCAGACCTTGATCGCCTTGCCGTGGCGGCCCTTGTCCTGACCGATGCGGATGCCTTCGGGATGGAAGCCGTTGGCGCCAAAGGGTGAGTTCTGGCCCTGGCCTTTGCGGCCTTCCTTGCCTTCCTCGTCACCGTCGCCCTGTTCGCGCTGCTGCTTCATCTGCTCGGCGAGCATTTCCATCAGCTTGTCGAAACCGCCCATCTCCTCGATCATCTTCTTTTCCTCTTCGGTGAGGAATTTGTCGCTGAGCGCCTTCAGCCATTCGGCCGGGACATCGGCGGTTCCGACGTCGGAGAGTTTCTCCAGGCCCTTGAAGACGTGGCCGAACACCTGGTCGAAGCGGTCGAGGTTCTTCTCGTCCTTCACCAGCGCCGCGCGGGACAGGTAGTAGAAGTCGTCGACCGTCTTATCGATCACGTCGCGGTCGAGCGCCTCCATGAGCATGAGGTACTCCTTCAAGGTGACCGGCACCTTGGCCTGACGGAGCTCGTTGAAGAAGTTCATGAACATGGCGGATCGCCCTGGTGTTTAGAACAAACGTTTAGACTTGAGATTGGTCGCAAGCTCCGGGTCTGTCCAGAGGCGATGTGGCGCGTCTCACCCCCGTCGCAGAATGAACTCATGGTCTCGGCAGGCGCCGACCATGAAGTCGTAGGTTCCCACCGGCTCAAACCCATGGCGCGCATAGAGCCGCTGAGCGCCATAGTTCTCCGACCAGACGCCGATCCACAATTTCCGTCCCGGCTTCTCCAGCCAGTCCAGGCTCTGGCGCATCAGCACCGAGCCGGCGCCGGCGCCTTGGGCCTCGGCGAGGACGTAGATCCGCTTCAACTCCCCGCAGTCCGGCGTAACCTCCGCATGCGGCAGGCCGCAGGGGCCGGCGAGGGCGTAGCCCAACACTTCGCCGTCCTGTTCGGCGACCCACAGACCCCAACGGTCGTCCTCGGCCCAGGCGGCGTACTTTTGCGGCGTGTGCTCGGTGGCGAGGAAGTCCTCCAGGTCCTTCGCCGGATAGCGGTGGCCGAAGGTCTCGGTGAAGGTGGTCCGACCCAGGGTGGTCAGTGTGTTGGCGTCATCCACCCGCGCGGGTCGTAGCGTCACTCGGCTCATGGTCTGTCGTCGCCTCATTGCGGATGGTCTGGCATGATCAAGTATCACCCGTGAGAAGGGGAGAGGCCAAGGCCCCTCCACACCTGACCGCCGAGCGCGGCCACGGCGTTCCAACGATCTTCTAGTTTACAGTACGCCGTGCTTTGAAATCGGCGCGTGCCCGCGATAGGGTCCAAGCAAGACGGCGCGCCAAGCGTCGCGGCGTTCAAATGGGAGATGACGATTGTCCGCGTTTCAAGGTCTGCGCGTGCTCGATTTCACTCAAGGCGTTGCGGGGCCCATGGCCTCGATGCTGTTGGGCGACTTCGAAGCCGAGGTGGTCAAGATCGAGCCGCCGACCGGCGACCGCGCCAAAAGCCATCCCGGCTATCACGCCTTCAATCGCAACAAGCAGGTCAGGACTCTCGACCTCGATAGCGAAACGGGTCTGGCCGAAGCCAAGGCGCTGATCGCCCTGGCGGACGTCGCGGTCTTCGACCATGCGCCTGGCGGCCTTGAGCGGCTCGGCCTCGATGCTGAAACGCTGACGGCGGCGCATCCCCGGCTGATCCACGTCTGGATGCCGCCCTATGGAACCTCTGGCGCCTGGAGCCAGCTGCCGCCGCATCATTCGCTGCTGACCGCCGTCAGCGGGGTGGCGTTCCGGCAAGGCGCCTATGCTGACCAGCCGATCCATCTGATCCTGCCGCTGGTCTGGTACGGGCAGGGGGTGATGGGCGCGGCCTCGATCAGCGCCGCGCTGCTGGAGCGATCGCGCAGCGGCCTTGGCCAGGCGGTGACCGTCAGCGGCCTGCATGGGGTCTCGGAAGTCACCGGTCCGGTGCGGACGCTCGGCGGGCCGCCGCTGCCGCGCGGCCAGCCGCTGGGCGCCATGCCCAGCTATCGCCTCTATCCTTGCGGCGACGGCAAATGGCTGTTTCTCGGCACCCTGTTCGCCAACTTCTACGTCCGCGCCATCGAGGCGATGGGGCTGATGAGGTATTTTGAAGACATGGTGATGGACCCGATCCTGGCGCGGCAGACCCTGGCCAGCGTGTTCGCGACCCGCGATCGGGACGAATGGATCGATCTGTTGAAAGCCGCTGGCGTGCCCTGCGCGCCGGTTGGGCCCCGCGAGCCCTGGTTCGCCGGGACCGCCGTCGACCAGGGCGATCTGCGCCGCACCTTCGAGCACCCGGACCTGGGGCCGGTCGCCATTCCCAATGTGCCGATCAAGCTTTCGGCCACGCCGGGATCGGTGCGTGGCCTGGCCCGACGCGCGGACGGCGCCGCCTGGACGCCAAAACCCGCCGCCGGCTCGGTGCATGACGGTCACGACGCGCCGCTGCATGGCGTCCGGGTGCTGGACATGGGCACGGTGATCGCCGGCGCCCATGCCGGCGGCGTGCTGGCCAATCTCGGCGCCGACGTGATCAAGGTCGAGCCGATGGACGGCGACCCCTTCCGCAGTGATGGTGGCGGCTTCCTCGCCTATAATCGCGGCAAGCGCGGCCTGGGCCTGAACCTGAAGGAGCCGGCGGCGCTGGCGCTGTTCCATGACCTGGTCCGCAGCGCCGACGTCGTTCTGGACAATTATCGCCATGGCGTGCGCAAGCGGCTCGGCATCGATTATGCCGCGCTGAAGGCGATCAATCCGCGCATCATCTCCTGCTCGATTAACGCCTATGGCGATATCGGCGATCGGGTGGCTCTGCCCGGGTTCGACCCGCTGCTGCAGGCGGAAGGCGGCATGATGGCGGCGCAAGGCGGCGCCGATGAGCCGGTGCTGCACACCATTCCGGTCAACGATGTCGCGACCTCGGCCATGGTCTGTTTCGGCATCATCACGGCCCTGAACGTGCGCGAGCAGACCGGCGAAGGGCAGGAGGTCCTGTCCAGCCTGATGGCCCAGAGCCTGACCTTCCAGCTCGGCGAGGTGGTCGACTACGCCGGCCGGCCGGCGAACGACGTCGGCTCGGAGGATTGCCTCGGCGTGCGAGCGCTGCACCGCTATTACCATTGCGCCGACGGATGGGCCGCCATCGTCTGCGACACGGCCGAGACGGCGAAAGCGGCCTGCGTGGTGCTGGGCGTCGCGTACGATTCGGACCAGGCCCTGGCCGAGCCGCGCGATGGCGCTTTGGCTGGGGCGCTGGAGCGGGCCTTCATCGCGCGATCCCGCGACGAGGTCGTGACCGCCTTGCTGAACGCTGGCGTGCCCGCCGCGCCGGCGCTACGAGGAATCGAGGCCTTCGACAGCGAATGGCTGTGGGAAAACCAGCTGTTCGATGTTTGGCGCCATCCTCGTGTCGGCGACATCATCAGTGTACGGAGTTATGCTGATTTTAGCCGGACTCCGGGCGGGTTTGCCCGGCCCACGCCGGATATTGGCGAGCATACCGCCGAGCTGTTGCGCGAGATGGGCCTGACGAACGACCGCATCGAAGCCATGTTCGCCATCGGCGCCATCTTCGAGCCCGGCCACGTCGCTGGCCGGACCGCAAAGTCCGCGCGGCCCGGGGACGGCGGCGCGGCGCTGATGACGCAGTAGGGACGGGGCGCTAGCCGACCAGCAGGTTGTTGGTGAGGTGGCCCTCGCTGGCGAAGGATTCCGGCTGGCCAAACCCGCGCCTTCGCCTAATCATATCGCTATGAGCCTCTCCCTCTATACCCATTCCGACATGCTCCAGCACACGCCGGGCGATCGTCATGTTGAGCGCCCGGAGCGGCTTGAGGCGGTGATGGCCGCTTTGAACGACGCCTCGGACCTCGACCTGGAGCGGCGCGACGCGCCGCTGGTGGATATGGCCGACCTGGCGCTGGTCCATCCCCAGGCCTTCATCGACCATGTGATCGCGTCGACGCCGACCGAGGGCCGCGTCAAGCTTGACCCAGACACGGCGCTTTCGCCCGGAAGCCTGATCGCCGCCCGCCGCGCCGCTGGGGCGGTGGTCGAGGCGGTGCGCTCTGTGGCGAGGGGTGAGACGGCGCGCGCCTTCTGCGCCATCCGCCCGCCGGGCCATCACGCCGAACCGGACAAGGCGATGGGTTTTTGCATCTTTTCCAATGTGGCCGTGGCGGCTCGCGTCGCCCAGACGGCGGGCCTTGCAAGGGTCGCGGTGGTGGATTTCGACGTCCACCACGGCAACGGCACCCAGGCCGCGTTCGAGGCCGATCCGACCCTGTTCTACGCCTCGATCCACCAGTGGCCGCTGTATCCTGGCACCGGCGCGGCGTCGGAGCGCGGCGTCGGCAATGTGGTCAATGCGCCCGTGGCCCCGATGGCGCCGCGCGAAGCGTGGCGCGCCGCCTTTGAAAGCCTGATGCCAGCGATGGATGATTTCGCGCCGGACCTGATCCTGATCTCCGCCGGCTTCGACGCTCACGTCCGCGATCCGCTGGCCGAACAGGCGCTGGAGGCGGAAGATTACGCCTGGGCGACGGCGGCGATCGCGGAGGTGGCGCACAAGCGATCGAAAGGTCGAATCGTCTCCTCGCTTGAGGGCGGCTACGATCTGGAAGGGCTCAGCCAGTCGGCCCTGGCCCATGTCCGCGCGCTCGGCCTGGGTTGAGCCAAAGCCCAAATCGAGGCGGGAGACGAAGACTGTCCGCCACAGGGTCAACGCTATTTCGTAACCGCCGGCGCTTTGAGGGCTGGTTTAACAAATCCGTTGGGAAAGCTTCGCCGAACCGTCGCGGTTCTTCGGCAATCCCCTCCGCGTTTCGCAGCGGGGGCGGCCATGTCAAACTTCTCCAATCATCGCGTGATCACGCGTGTTCTTCTTTGTACCAGCGCCGGATTGGCGCTGATGACCGGTTCAGGCGCCGCCTCGGCGCAGTCGGCGCCGGACGCCACCACGGCCCAGGCGGTCGCCGGCGACACTGGCTCGACCAGCGTCGGCGAGGTGGTGATCGTCGCCCGCGCCGTGCACGTCTCGCCGTCGGCGGTCCCGCTGGATAAGACCCAGCCAACCTCGGCGGTGCAGAAGGAGTTCATCCAGAACAACATCATCCCGCTGGCCAGCTTCGACGACATCGTCAAATTCTCGCCCAGCGTCGCCGATCAGAGCCCTAATGGTCCGGGCCTCGGCAAGAGCGAGACCCTGAGCATCCGCGGCTTCCAGGACGGTCAGTTCAACGTCACCTTCGACGGTATTCCCTTCGGTGACGCCACCGATTTCCACCACACCAGCTCGGCTCTGTTCATCGCCCACGACATCGGCGAAGCGCAGATCGATCGCGGTCCCGGCTCGGCCACCACCATCGGCGATGCGACGTTCGGTGGCTCGATGAACTTCGTCACCAAGGATCCGTTGCGCGAGCTGACGATCAACCCCTATGCCACCTACGGCAGCTTCAATACGCACTCCTTCGGCCTGGAGCTTGACGGCGGTCAAAGCGCCGTGGGCAAGGCCTTCTTTGATGTTCAGAACGAGACCAGCGACGGCTACCTGACCAACGCAGCCGAGCGCCGCACCAACCTGATGTTCAAGGATGTGTTGGACGTGAACAGTCGCGTCACCGTTACAACGGTGGCCAGCTATAATAAGGCGTTCGAATATACTACCCAGGGAACCACCTTGGCCAATATCGAAAAATTTGGACCCAATTTCGCGCTGAACAATAATCCCGCTACGCAAGCCTACTATGGGTATCAACCCAGCAGCTATTCCTCTGATTTCGAATACGTCGATGTTCATGCCGACCTGTTCGCTGGCTGGTCGATGGACAACAAAGTCTACACCGACTCCTTCGGCCACGATTATACCGAGAGCAAGGACGCCTCCGACACTAACCCGGCGGATAATGGCGTGACCTACTATAGCGCGGCCGGCAAGAAGCTCAGCCCGCAGCCCGCTGGCGCCGCCACGGACGTGTCTGGCAAGCTGACCGACGCCAACTTCCGCGCCTGGGGCGACACCTTGCGCTTCCAGGACGACACGCCGTTCGGCAAATTGTTGGCCGGCGTTTGGGTCGACTACAACCGCGACTTCCGCTGGTCCGAAACCACCGACCTGACCAAGGGCAACATCCCCGTCGGCAGCAAGTCCGGCACGCCTTACAGCTACTACATCAACGACACCCTCACGACCGTTCAGCCCTACGTCGAGTTTGACTGGAACGTGACGCCCAACCTGACGGTGACGCCGGGGGTGCGCTATTCCGACTTCATGCGCGGCTACGACGCGCCGGTGAACAAGACCGCAAACCCGACCACAGGGCCGGACGCTGGCCTGCACGAACCGGCGAGCTACAACGAAAGCTATCAGTCGCTGCAGCCGTCGATCGCGGCGCGCTATACCATCCAACCCGGCTGGACCGCCTACGCCCAGATCGCCAAGGGATTCCTCGCGCCGCCGATCAATGTGCTGGAAGTGAACACCACCTCCGCGCCTTCAGTGAAGCCGGAGGAAACTTGGAACTACCAGGTCGGCGCCGCCTATCAGCACGGACCCTGGGTGCTCGGCGCGGACGCCTACTACATCGATTTCAGCAACTTCATCAACAGCTTGACCAACACCGCCACGGGCACTGTGACCTATATGAACGGTGGCGGCGCGGTCTATGAGGGCGTCGAGTTCGAAGGCCAGTATGTTCTGCCGGCGGGCTTCTCCCTCTATGCCAACGCCAGCTACAACCCGACGCACTATAAGGAAGCGACCAATGTCTGGCTCGCCGAAGCGCCGCAATGGACCGCGGCTCTTGGCCTGCTCTACGACGACAAGCGTGGCCCTTACGCCTCGCTGATCGCCAAGTGGATCGGCTCGCGTTATGGACTGGACGTTCCGCTGACGGCGCCGACCACCGGCCCCGACCTTGGCAACGAATTCGGCTTCGACCCCTACGTCACCGCGGACTTCGCGGCCGGCTGGCGGTTCAACAGTCTCGTCAACGGACTGCGGAACGTGACCGTCAGCGTCAAGGTCAGCAACATCTTCGACAACCGCGAGATCGACGACTACGCCGGCCAGCAGTCCGCCACCAGCACGGCCTTCCCCTTGGGCGCGCCGCTGTTCTGGACCGTGGCCGGTCGTAGCGCCTTCGTGAACCTGTCGGCGTCCTTCTAGGATGAGCGCGGTCGGGCGCAGCCTTGGCGGACTGGCGGCTGCGCTTGTCGCCCTGGCCACGCTGGCGGCCGCGCCCGAATCCGACGCCCCGGGAGGGTTGGTATTGGAGCGGATCGTCGTTGTCGCGCGACACGGCGTCCGCTCGCCGACCAAGACCGCCGCCTGGCTGTCCAACTATTCCGCGCAGGCTTGGCCGGACTGGGCCGTCCCGCCAGGCGAGCTGACGCCGCATGGCGCCAAGGATGTCCGCCTGATGGGCGCCTGGCTGCGCGCCGACTATGCCCGGCAGGGACTGTGGCCGGCGGCGGGTTGCCCCGGCGCGAACGACACCTATGCCTGGGCGGACGGCGCCGATCAGCGCACCCGTGTCAGCGGTGACGCCTTGCTCGACGGCGCCTTCCCAGGCTGTGGCCTGACGGCCCACCATGGTCCGGCGGGCGCGGTCGATCCGATCTTCGACTCGGTGGCTACGGGCGCCTGCCCGATGGACGCCGAGATGGCCAAAGCGGCTGTGCTCGCCCGCGTCAGAGGCGATCTCGATCATCCGGCGCCCGGCTATGAGGTGGGCAAGGCGGCGTTCTGGCGCGTGCTTGATCCAGCGGGCGCTGGCAAATCTTGCGCGCCAGACGCCGGCGGCGCCTGCTTCCTTGGCGGGAACAACACCCTGGTCGCCAAGAAGGGCGATCTGAAGCTGGACGGGCCGCTGGGGACCGCCTCGACTCTGACCGAGAGCCTCTATCTGGAATATGCCCAAGGCATGGCGCGCGAGCAGGTGGGCTGGGGCAGGGCGGGGACGCCGGACCGGCTTGCCGGCGTCATGGGCCTGCACACGATCGAAACCGACCTGATGCGTCGCACCCCCTATCTGGCCAGCCACAACGCGGCGCGGCTGGCGCAGGCGGTGGTCGACGCCGTCGACGGCCGGCCAGGGCTGCCGGAGCAGAGGGCAGCCGGCGCCAAGCTGGCAGTCATCGCCGGCCACGACACCAACCTGTCCAATCTCGCCGGCATGCTCGGCCTGGACTGGACGTTGAAGGACCAGCCCGACAATACGCCGCCAGACGGCGCCTTGGTGTTCGAAGTCTGGCGTGCGCCGGCGACCGGCGCGCGCTATGTTCGCGTCCGTTTCGTCTATCAAACCCTCGATCAGTTGCGGGACGAGGCCTCGTTGGACGCGGGCCATCGGCCTGGCCAGCTGAGCCTGCGATTGCCGAATTGCGGCGGTGGTCCGGGCGCGACTTGCCCCGCGTCCGACTTCGCCGCGCGGGTGCGGGCGGCGATCCCCGCCGAGTGCCGACGCTAAGGGCTGGCGAATCGTTGCGGTCGAGCCGAGGATTTCGGCCGGTTGGCGCCGATGCTAAAGAGGCGTGGCGCAACGGGCTTCACAGCCAGCAACATATGTCGGTGCAGACCATAAGCGATCCAAGTTCAATCAAGGCCGCCCCGAAGGCGACAGCCATAGCCGCCCCGGCGCGTCCCTACGGCGCCATCGTGCTGGCGCGCCATGGCGAACCGAACCTGTCGAAGAAAGTCAGGCTGAACGCCCGGGGGTACGCGGACTGGTGGGCCCGCTACGAAGGCGTCGGACTCAAGCCCGGGCAGACCGCGCCCGAGGCTCTGAAGATGTACGCCGAAGGCGCCAACGTGATTCTCTGCTCCACGCGGCCTCGGTCCATCGAAACCGCCCAGGCGGTGGCCGGCGGTCGCACTGTCGAGGTCGATCCGAGCCTGATCGAGGCGCCGTTGCCGCCGCCGCGTTGGCCGAGCTGGCTGAAGTTGCCGCCGCCCATCTGGGGAGCGGTGGCCCGCGCCCACTGGTGGTATTTTCACCGCTATCACGACGAGGAAAGTCGGGCCGAGGCTCAGTATCGAGCGGATGCGGCCGCCGACCGGCTGATTGCGCTGGCGGCCCAAGGGGATGTTCTGGTGGTCGCCCATGGCTTCTTCAACACCATGATCGGCCTCAGCCTGCAGCGCGACGGCTGGAAGCTGACTTCCAACGAAGGCTACAAATACTGGTCTATGCGGCGGTTTGAGCGCAAGCGCGGCATGATCGTCACCGCTGCGGGCGAGCTGGCCGCCGCGGTGCTGGAAAACTGAGGCCGACTCAGGCCGGCGCGACTTTTGCGCGCCGGGACCTGGGTTCGTCGACCAGCGTCAGCAATATTGCCAACGCACCGATCTCGAACACGATTGAGATCACGAAAAGGATCGAGTAGCCGGCGATCGCCGCGATCAGCCCACCCATGAGCGGACCGAGGCTCAGCATCAGGCCCTCGGCGGTGGAGGAAAAGGCCAGGCGCATGGCGGTGTCTTCCTGGAGGCCAAACTCCAGCACCATGGTCTGGGAGCTCATCTGGTAGCCCGACTGCGCGGCGCCCAGGCCGACGAAGGAGATCATGATCATCGCTTCGTTGTGGGCGACCATCAACAGGATGGTCGAGGTGATCCACAGCACCAGCGCGATGACGAATGTGGATTTGAAACCTGACCGGTCGCCAAGATTGCCCCAGAGGATGTTGGAAAAGGCGTCGGCCAGCAGCATGGCCACGGTCAGCAGGCCGATGTTGTTGCCGGTCAGTGCGATCGTGTGGCTGGCGAAGAGGATATAGAAGGGGGCGGCGATCCGGCTGGCCATGGCGCAGGTCTGGGCGAGCATGAAGAAGGCGAATCCCCTGTCGCTTCGGAGCAGGGCGGGCAGGTCGCGCAGACGCTCGCTGACCTTCATCCGCGGTCGCAACGACGGCGGCTCTGGCTCGCGGAGCAAGACCGCAAGCGCCGTCAGGCCCAGGCTGGTCAGCAGAAAGGCGGCCAGGAAGGTCGATGAGTAGCCGTTGTGATAGAGTTGAATGCCCAAAATCTTGATGCTGGGCACATAAGGATGGGCGCCCACCAGATATCGGCCCGCGACATAGGCAAGGCCGGCGGCGATCAGCGATCCGGTCACATTGCGCCAGCCCTGCAGAAGTCCGCGCCGGCTGATGGGAATCACCTTGGCCAGCAGCAGTTGGAACGCGACCCGTTGCGCGCCGGAAAACAGGCCAAGCAGGGTCAGGAAAAACAGCATCGCCAGGAGCAGCGGCGCCCCCGCCAGGCACCAGCCAGCGACGGCCATGCCGAGAATCTGCACCCGCATCATGACGCCCATCAGCATCGAGGCCGACAGCACCTTCTTGCGGTGCTCGATGTGTGAGGCGCCGACGATGGGCGACACGACTTGTCCAACCTGTTGCAGGGCCAGACCCAGACCGACGATGGCGTCCGGGTTGGCGAAGGCCCGCAGCGCCGGCGGAAACAGCGACGCCGCGCTGCCAGCCAGCATGTGCAGATAGACCGGGATGAAGGTCGGCGTGTTGACCAGCCGAAAGCCGGTCATGCCCAACATGCCGTGCATGAAGTTGGCGGCGAAATTGCGCGGAAGATTATCCCACTTGAATTTTTCGTAGGCCGCTTCGCGCTCCGCGAGCGTCAGTTCGGACGCTTCAAGGTCGGAGAGGGCGGGAGCGTCGTCCAAGCTATGAGCTTCCTTTGAAAAACGGGACCGACCCGACTTAGCGAGTCTGGGCTGACCTGACTATAGCTATCGGGGCGATCCGAACCGCGTCACCCCGCCGCGCAAAAGCGGTTTCCCCTTTGCGCCGGCCGCTCTAGTTTGGGGCATGACCGACGCGCCCGACATTACCACCCTATCCTTTGAACAGGCGCTCGCCGAGTTGGAGCGAATCGTCGCCCAGCTGGAATCGGGCCAGGCGCCGCTCGAACAATCCATCGAGATGTATGAGCGCGGCGCGGCCTTGAAGGCGCACTGCGAAAAGCGGCTGGAGGCCGCGCGGCTGCGCGTGGAGAAGATTGTCGTCGGCGCCGCTGGCGCGGCGGGCGCCGAACCGGCCGAGTTCTCCTAGAGTCCGATGGGGCAATCCATTGCCCAGCGCGTCGCCGAGGCGGCTGACCTCGTGACGGTCGCCTTGGATGCGCTGTTGCCCCGCGCCGACGGGCCGGAACAGCGGCTGACCGAGGCTATGCGCTATGCAGCGCTCGGGCCGGGCAAACGGCTTCGGCCCTTCTTCGCCCTCGAAACCGCCAGGATGTTCGATCTGGAGGAACGGCCGGTGCTGCGCGCCGCCTGTGCGCTGGAATGCATTCATGCCTACAGCCTGATCCACGACGACCTGCCGTGCATGGATGACGACGACCTGCGTCGCGGCAGACCGACGGTGCACAAGGCCTATGACGAGGCGACCGCCGTGCTGGCGGGCGATGCGCTGCAGGCCGCGGCCTTCGAGATCATGGCCCATCCGGACACGCACGAAGACGGATCGATTCGCGCAGAACTGGTGCGCAGGCTGGCGGTGGCCTCAGGCGCGCGCGGCATGGTCGGCGGTCAGATGATCGATTTGATCGGCGTTCGCGGCGACCTGGGCGCGGTGGCGCGGATGCAACGGATGAAAACCGGCGCCCTGATCGTCTGCGCCTTCGATCTGCCATTGGTGCTGGCCAGAGCCAAGGAGGCCGAACGGCTTTCGCTGAGCGCCTTCGCCCAGGATCTGGGTCTGGCCTATCAGGTGGTCGACGATCTGCTGGATGTTGAAGGCGATGCGGACCTGCTTGGCAAGGCCGCCGGCGGCAAGGATTCCGCCCAAGGCAAGGTCAACTATGTCACCCTGCTTGGCGTCGGTCCGGCGCGCGAGCGGGTGGAGCTGTTATCGGCTCAAGCCAAGTCGCATCTCGACATGTTTGGCGCTCGGGGCGCATATCTACGAGACAGTGTCGATTTCGTGTTAGACCGAACCCATTAATCTCTTGTGATAGGTCGGGCGCCCGCCGTCCGAAGGATGATGCCACCTTCCACACCGCTTCTTGATAAGGTCCAGTCACCCGCCGATACGCGCGGGTTTTCCTTGACCCAGCTTCATCAGCTCGCTGACGAATTGCGCGCCGAGACCATCGACGCCGTCTCCGTGACGGGGGGACACCTCGGCGCCGGGCTGGGCGTGGTCGAACTCACCGTGGCCCTGCACCATGTGTTCGAAACGCCGAAAGACATCCTGATCTGGGATGTGGGCCATCAGGCCTATCCGCATAAAATCCTCACCGGCCGGCGAGATCGCATCCGCACGCTGCGCCAGGGCGGAGGCCTGTCGGGGTTCACCAAACGGTCGGAGAGCGAATACGACCCGTTTGGCACGGCGCACGCCTCGACCTCGATTTCCGCAGCCTTGGGTTTCGCCGCCGCGCGTGACCAACGCGGCGAGACTCACAAGGTGATCGCGGTGATCGGCGACGGCTCCATGAGCGCCGGCATGGCCTATGAGGCCATGAACAACGCCGCCGAGACCACCAAGAACCTGATCGTGGTGCTGAACGACAACGACATGTCGATCGCCCCGCCGGTGGGCGGCATGAGCGCCTACCTCGCGCGCCAGGTCTCCGGCGGCGCCTATCAGTCGATCCGCAAGCTCGGCAAGCAGATGGCCGAGGTGCTGCCGCGGTCGCTGCAGGTGGCGGCGCGCAAGGCCGAGGAATACGCTCGCGGCATGGCCACCGGAGGCACCTTCTTCGAAGAGCTGGGCTTCTATTACGTCGGCCCCATCGACGGTCATAATCTGGATCACCTGGTTCCGGTCCTGCGCAACGTTCGCGGCATGGACGACAAGCCGGTGCTGGTTCACGTGGTCACCCAGAAGGGCAAGGGCTATGCCCACGCCGAAAGCGCCGACGACAAACTGCACGCCGTCGCCCGCTTCGACGTGGTCACCGGCAAACAGTCCAAGGCCCAGTCCAACGCGCCGAGCTACACCAAGGTGTTCGCGCAGGAGCTCATCAAGCAGGCGGAGCGCGACGACCGGATCGTTGCTATCAGCGCCGCCATGCCCTCCGGGACGGGCCTTGATCTGTTCGGCAAGGCCTTCCCCAGCCGCACCTTCGATGTTGGCATCGCCGAACAACACGCGGTGACCTTCGCGGCTGGCCTCGCCGCCGACGGAATGAAGCCGTTCGCGGCCATCTATTCCACCTTCCTGCAGCGCGGCTACGACCAGGTGGTTCACGACGTGGCGCTGCAGAGC
>Ga0302314_10007843_pt1 | contig 19133 bp, 15 predicted proteins | sample III_Palsa_N2_3_FD_200533 | JGI IMG/M metagenome (GOLD analysis project Ga0302314, IMG submission 200533) | Peat permafrost microbial communities from Stordalen Mire near Abisko, Sweden - III_Palsa_N2_3 | ecosystem: Environmental > Terrestrial > Soil > Palsa > Peat permafrost | place: Sweden...
GTCGTCAGGCCGAAAGGAGTGGTGCGGCGGTGCTTCGCTACAGCGTCAGACGGGCTCAGCCCTTCCCGCGGACCGGAGGCTCTCTGCGAGCCATCCGCCATTTTAGCGCTGGTAACCGCTGCTCACCGCGGCCACTGGCCACTGGCTGCCGGGACCGCGGGCCTGGCTAGTTTTCCCGCGTCTAATTTTCCGGGATGAGGACGGTACGGACGCCGGCTGCTTCCGGCGCGGTCCACGCGGCCTCGACGTCGGCCAGCGGTACCGCGCGGGTCTTGACGTCGATGGTCCCGGCGTCGATCTCCGCGATGAGCGAAGGCAGCTCGGCGAGGTAGCCCCGGGGCGACACCGAGCCCTGCCCGCTGCCCTGGATCCGGAGGTTGGCCGACCGGAGCGCCACCGAGGGCAGCTCGATCGTGGGACCGGCCATGGCGCCGATCTGGATCCAGTTCAGCGCCCGGCCGCGGTCGGCTCGCGCCGTGAGCATGGCCATCATGGCGTTGGCGGCGGGCGCGCCCCACAGGTAGTCGATCACGATGTCCACTTCGGCGGCCGCGTCGGCCAGGCGCTCGCCGGTGATCGCGGGATCGTCGTCGAGGGCGACGACCGCGTCCGCGCCGATGGCCGGGAGCTCGGCCAGCCGCGCCTGGCTGCGGCCCGCGCCGACCACCCGGCCCGCGCCCAGGCGCTTGGCCACCTGGACCGCCATCGCCCCGGCGTTGCCGGTCGCCCCGAGGACGAGGACGGACTGGCCCGGCTCGAGCGGTACCCGGCGGCGCAGGGCCACCCAGGAGGACATGGCCGGGTTCATGGCCGCCGCGACCTTGGCCACGTCGACGTCGTCGGGCAGCGGAACGGTTCGCCGCCGGTCGACGACGGCCCGCTCGGCCATGGAGCCCCAGGCGTCATCGGGGGACGCGAAATAGATCCGCTGGCCGTCCGGCAGCCGGCCGACCCCGTCGACGCCGGGAATCATGGGCAGCGCGCCGGTGCTCGTGTAGTGCTGGCCCGAGGCGCCGGTGCGGACCCGCGGGTGCAGGCCCGCGGCTAGGACGTCCACCAGCGTCTCGTCTGGTCCGGTGGGCTCGGGCGTGTCGTAGGTCTCGTATCGGGGCGGCTCGTCGAAGGACCTGACCACGGCGGCGTGCATGCTCATGCGGGTTGTCTCCCGTCTGGCTTTCGCGCCCACTCGGCGCGTAATTGGTTTGTGTCACCATCTAGTGTAGTTGGTGATACAAACCATATCTGACATACACTCAGGGCATGCCCCCCACCGCGCGCCGCCCCGTGCTCACCCCGTTGCCGGGCGAGGGAGACCTCGGCCTGGTCGACGCGCTGGCCCAGCTCACCTTCGCCGTTCAGGGAGCGCTCGGCCGGGTCGCGGCCGCCCACGACCTGTCAGTCGCCTCGGCCCGGCTGCTCGGCATCCTCCGGGACCGGCGCCCGACGATCAAGGAGCTCGCGACGTTCCTGCAGCTGGACAAGTCGAGCGTGACCGGCCTCGTCGACCGGGTCCAGGAACGGGGGCTGGTGACCAGGACCGCCTCCGCCCGCGACCGGCGCAGCGTGCAGGTGACCATCACCGCGGCCGGCCAGGCGCTCGCCGACCAGGCGCACGCCGCCTTCGAGTCCGAGATCGCCGTTCTCGTCGCCAGCGTGAACCCGGCGCAGCGGGCCCGGCTCTCGGCCATCGCGAGCCTCATCGTCGCCGCCGACGCCGGCCGGCGGGGGATCGACATCTTCGACGTCGAGCCCGAGGGACAGATCCCCACATCCCCGGCGTGACTCCTGATCGGGGACATGATCACGAAGGTTTTGTGCCCCTATGAGATGTTTTTCCTTCGTCAAGAATCAAGTCTTCGCCGGGATCATGAGCTCGCGGCGTCCAGGGCGCTGATCTCGGCGGCGGTGAGTTCCAGGGTCGCGCTGGCCAGCGAGTAGTAGGGCATGACGCCGAGGCCGAACTCGGCGATGACCGGGGCGAGGTCGCTCTCGTAGGGCTCGCGCTCGACCAGGCTGTACTGCGGCTGGAGCGCCACCGGGGCGGGCCAGCCGTTGGCCTCGGCGACGGACATCCACTCCCGCAGCCGGGGCGCGGTGAAGTTGGACAGCCCGACCTGCCTGATCTTCCCCGCGACCTGGAGCGCGCGGAACGCCCCGGCGGTCTCCTCGACCGGGACGTCCGGGTCGTCATAGTGCACGTAGTACAGGTCGATGTAGTCCGTCGCGAGCCGCGCCAGCGAAGCGTCGGCCGCGGCCGACACGTTCTGGGCCGACAGGCCGCGGAACCGCGGGTGCCTGCTGACCTTCGTCGCGATGATGACCGAGTCCCGGTTGCCCCGGGCCTTCGTCCACTGGCCGATGATCGTCTCTGACTCGCCGCCGACGTTTCCCTCTACCCACCACGAGTAGGAGTCGGCGCTGTCGATGAAGTTGCCGCCGCCGGCGACGAACGCGTCGAGCACCGCGAACGACGTCTCGGCGTCGGACGTCCATCCGAACGTGTTGCCGCCGAGCCCGAGAGCGAACACGTCAAGGTCAGATTTCCCGATAAGTGCCATGATCAAATCCTAAATCGGCCGGTCAGGGGCGAGCTCGGAGCCCTTCGCGGGTGGGGGGGTTACCCGGCCGGGGGGTTACCCGGGCGGGGGCTGCCCGGGCGGGGCGGATCGCAGCCGGCCGGGCCGTTACTGCAGGACGACCGTGCGGTTGCCGTTGAGCAGGACGCGGTGCTCGGCGTGCCAGGTGACCGCGCGCGCGAGGACCTGGGTCTCGACGTCCCGGCCGGCCTCGACGAGGCGGCTCGGGCCGAACGAGTGGTCCACCCGCGTCAGGCCCTGCTCGATGATCGGGCCCTCGTCGAGGTCCGGCGTCACGTAGTGCGCGGTCGCGCCGACCAGCTTGACGCCCTTGGCGTAGGCCTGGTGGTACGGCTTGGCGCCCTTGAAGGACGGCAGGAAGGAATGGTGGATGTTGATCATCCGGCCTTCCACCCGCTCGCAGACCTCGGGCGAGATGATCTGCATGTACCGGGCGAGGACGACGAGCTCGGTCTTGGTCTCGTCGATCAGCGACAGGAGCCCGGCCTCGGCGGCCGGCTTGGTGGCCGGCGTCACCGGCATGTAGTGGAACGGCAGCCGGTAGGCCTCGGTCAGGTCGCGGAAGACCTCGTGGTTGGAGACGACCCCGGCGATGTCCACCGGGAGCGAGCCGGCCGACCACCGGAAGAGCAGGTCGTTCAGGCAGTGCCCGAGCTGGGAGACCATGAGCAGCGTCCGCACCCGCGCCGACTTGTCGTTCAGCTTCCAGGTCATGTGGAAGGACTCGGCCACCCAGGTGAAGTCGCGCTCGAGATCGGCGACCGGCAGCCCGGGCTGGGGCACGGAGAAGTAGACCCGCATGAAGAACAGGCCGCCGTCGGGCTCGCCGTACTGCTGGCTGTCGATGATGTTGGCCGAGTGCTGCACGAGGAAACTGGACACGGCGTAGACGATTCCTGGCTTGTCCGGGCAGGACAGGGTCAGGACGAACTCCAGGCCAGTGCTCTGCGACTTGCTCATGCCTGCGACGATACCCCGGCCCTCCGGGGCGCGCCGACCTCGGTTTTACCGGGACAAAGCGACGGCGACCGGTAATTGTCGCCTGACAACAAAGATTTACTCGTCGGCGCCAATTTGGCTGGTCACCCACGTGTGGAATTCGACGAGGTGATGCTCGCTCGGAACCAGGACGCCCCCGTCGCGGTAGGCCCGTGAGGTCATCGAGGGCTGGGTGCGCGCGCAGGCCTCGAAGTCCTGCCGGTTGACCCGGTCGAAGAGCTCGACCGACCGCGAGACGTCCGCACCCGACGCCACGACCTCGGGAGCGAACAGCCAGTCGCAGACCACGGTCGTCCGGTCCGGGGCCAGCGGGAACATCCGGTGCAAGATCACGTGATCGGGAACGAGGTTGATGAACACCTGGGGCCTGATCGTCACGGCGAAGTACCGCCGGTCCAGGTCCGCGCCGACGCCGGGCAGCGCCGCGAACCCGGGGCTGCCGTCGACGGTGAACCCCTCGGCCCGGTCGGCGAACGCCGCGCCGTGACCGACGTAGTACTGGGCGGCGAAACCCTGGGCGAACTCCGGCAGCACGCTGACCAGCTCGGGGTGGATGGGCGCGCAGTGATAACACTCCATGAAGTTCTCGACCAGGAGCTTCCAGTTCGCCGCGACGTCGTAGCTGATCCGGCGGCCGAGCGCGAGGTCCGGCATCCGGTAACGCTCGATCACCTCCGGGTCGCCCAGCCGCTGGGTGACCGCGCCGATCACCGTCTCGGCGAACGAGGGCGGCTCGTCGGCCAGGCAGACCCAGGCGTAGCCGAGCCACTCGCGCAGCTCAACCCGGATCAGCCCGTAGGCGTCCCGGTCGATGTCGGGCATCGTCGCGAGGTTCGGAGCGGCCACAAGCCGGCCGCCGAGATCGTAGGTCCAGGCGTGATAGGTACAGCGCAGCGTCCGCTTGACCTGGCCCGATTCGGTCAGGCAGAGCCGGGAGCCGCGGTGGCGGCACACGTTGAGGAAGGCCCGCAGCCCGCCGTCGGCCTGCCGGGCGACAACCACGCTCTCCCGGCCGACCTGGACCACCAGGAACTGGCCGGGGTCGGGGATGTCGGCCGCCCGCACGGCGCAGAACCACAGGCGCTCGAAGACCGCCTCCTGTTCGCGGTCGAACACGGCTTGGTCGGTATAAGAGCGACCGGGCAGGGTGGCGCGCAGGCTTGCCATACCCGTATCGTAAAACTATGTTCCATAAAGTGGAATAGATGGACAGCGAAACAGGCGAAACCGGCGGATCGGGCAGGTCGATGAGCAACCCAAGCGGCACCCAGGCCATAGACCGGGCAGCGATGCTGCTGTCCGAGGTCGTGCACGCCGACGATCCGGTCACGTTCACCGAGCTGAGCCTGGTCAGCGGGCTGGCCAAGTCCACGACCTCGCGGCTGCTGCTGGCCCTCGAGCGCAACCACCTGGTCCGCCGCGACGATCACGGCCGGTTCCTGCCGGGCGAGATGTTCGTCAGCTTCGCCTGGCGCGGCGGCGAGGCCACGTCCCTGGTCGCGGTCGCCCAGCCCTTCCTCCAGCGGCTGGCCAAGGACACCGGCGAGACCATCAACCTGGGCGTGGCCGTAGGCCACAGTGTGGAACACATCGCCCAGGTGGACTGCGCGTACCTAATCGGCGGAACCAACTGGGTCGGCCACACCGTCCCGGTGCACGCCTCCGGGCTCGGCAAGGTCCTGCTCGCCCACGGCGCCGCCGCGCTCCCGCCCGGCGAGCTCGTGCGCTGCACCGACAAGACGATCACCGATGAGGCGGCGCTCCGGGCCGAGCTCGCCACCGTCCGGGCGCGCGGCTACGCGGTGACCGACGAGGAGCTCGAGGCCGGCCTGATCGCGTTCGCGGTCCCGGTCTTCCGGTACGACGGAACGGTGGTGGCGGCCATGTCGGTGTCCGCCCCGACCTCGAGGACGACGAGAGAAGCGGCGGACAACGCGGTCCGGTGCTGCCGAGCGGAAGCCGCCGGGCTGTCCGCCGCGCTCGGCTACCGAGCGCGCTCATCACCGGCGACCGGCGCGACCCACCCGACCTTGCCTGAGGAGACACCATGACCGACACGCCTGCCCGCGCCTCCGCCGTCGTCATCGGCGCCGGCATCGTGGGCAACAGCCTCGTGCACCACCTGGCCCTGCTCGGCTGGAAAGACATCGTGCTGGTGGACAAGGGGCCGCTGCCCAACCCGGGCGGGTCCACCGGGCACGCCTCCAACTTCATCTTCCCCATCGAGTACTCGCGGCTCATGTTCGAGCTGACCAGGGACTCCACCGAGCAGTACAAGACGCTCGGCGTCTTCACCGAGTCGGGCGGCATCGAGGTCGCCCGCACCGATGAGCGCATGCAGGAGCTGCGCCGCCGCATCACCAAGGCCAAGGCGTGGGGGATCCCGGCCGAGATGCTGACCCCCGAGGGCGTGCGGAAGCTGGTTCCCTACCTCGACCCGGCGGTCATCCTCGGCGGCGGCTACTTCCCGACCGTCGGCGTCGTCGACTCGCTGCGCGCGGGCACGCTGATGCGCGAGCAGGCCCAGGCGGCGGGCGCGCTCACCGTCGTGTCGGGCGCCGAGGTCCTCGACATCACCACCGCGGGCGAGCGGGTCACCGGGATCGTCACCTCCCAGGGCGAGATCGCGACGGACAACGTGGTGATCTGCTGCGGCGTCTGGTCGGCCAAGGTCGCCGCGCTGGCCGGCGCGCGGCTCGCGCTCACCCCGACCGTGCACCAGATGATCAGCGTCGGGCCGATCGGGCTCTTCGCCGGCACCACCGGTGAGATCACCTACCCGATCGTCCGCGACGTGGACGAGGGCATGTACGAGCGGCAGCACGGCGGGGACATGGAGGTCGGCTCCTACATGCACCGGCCGATCATCGTGCCGCCGGAGACGATCCCGTCGAACGAGGAGGCGGCGCTCTCGCCCACCGAGCTGCCGTTCACCGCCGATGACTTCGACCCCCAGCTCGCCGCGTCGCTCGAGCTCATGCCCGAGCTCCTCGGCGACGAGAAGGCCGGCATCAGGTACGCGATCAACGGCCTGATCTCGATGACCCCGGACGGCCACCCGCTGCTGGGCGAGACCCCCGAGGTGAAGGGCCTGTGGACGGCCGCGGCGAGCTGGATCAAGGAAGGCCCGGGCTGCGGCCGGGCCCTCGCCGAGCTGATGTCGGGCAAGGTGACGACCGTGGACGTGCACGAGGCCGCGGTGTCCCGGTTCTACCCGTCGTCCCGGGCGACCGGGTTCGTCCGCGCCCGGGCGGCCGAGGCGTTCAACAAGATGTACGGCATCGTCCACCCGGCCGAGCAGTACGAGTCGGAGCGCCCGCTGCGCACCGGGCCGCTGTACGAGCGGGCCGCCGCCCTCGGCGCGGTGTTCCACGAGACCGCCCGGTGGGAGCGCCCGCACTGGTACGCGTCCAACGAGCCGCTGCTCGGCCCCTACGCGGGCCGGCTCATGGACCGGCCGGCCGAGTGGGAGTCCCGCTGGTGGTCGCCGATCATCAACGCCGAGCACCTGGCGATGCGCGAGGCCTGCGGGATCGTCGACCTGTCCGCGTTCACCATCCTCGACGTCACCGGCCCCGGCGCCCTGGCCGGACTCGAGCGCCTGGCCGTCGCCCGGCTCGACGTCCCGGTCGGCCGGACCGTCTACACGCCGTTCCTCAACGAGGCCGGCAACTTCGTCGCCGACCTGACGATCATGCGCCTCGGCCAGAACCGGTTCCGCGTCGTCACCGGCGCGGCCGACGGCGGCCGGGACGCCCAGTGGATCAGCGATCGCCTGCCGGACGACGCCCAGCTCACCGACGTCTCCTCGGCCTGGGCCACGATCGGGCTCTGGGGACCACGGGCGGGGGACATCCTCGCGGCGGCGAACGGTGACGGGGATCAGAGTCGGCCGGGAACGTTCGCTATGACTGAATCCTTTGAACTTGGCGGCGCGGTCGTGCTCGCCTCGCGGATCTCCTACGTCGGGGAGTTCGGCTGGGAGCTGCACGTGCCCGCCGAGCAGGCCGGGCACCTGTGGGACCGGCTGTGGACGGCCGGGCGGCCGCTCGGCCTCGTGCCCGTCGGGATCGGCGTGTACGGGACGACGGGCCGGCTCGAGAAGGGGTACCGGGCGTTCGGCGCCGAGCTCACCGGCGAGTACAACCCGGTCGAGGCCGGGATGGCCCGGCCGAAGGTGAAGGAGGCGGACTTCATCGGGAAGGCCGCGTACCTCACCGCCCGTTCGGCGCCGCCCGCGGCGGTGCTGTGCACCCTGACCGTGGACTCGGTCGCGTCGGCCGACGGGACGCCCCGCTACATGCTCGGCGGCGAGCCGCTCCTCGCCCTCGACGGCAGCCGGCTCGTCGACCCGCTCGGGCGGCCGTCGTACGTGACGTCCGCCGGTTCCGGGCCGTCGGTCGGCAAGCACCTGCTGATGGCCTACCTGCCACCCGAGGTGGCCGACGTGGGGACGCCGCTGCTGGTGGAGTACCTGGGCGAGCGCTACCCGGTGACGGTCGCGTCGACCGGGGCCGTGTTCGACCCGGCCGGAACGCGGATGCGGTAAACCATGGACATTCTCGTCTGCGTTAAGCGGGTGCCGACGGTCGGCGGAGCCATCACGCTGAGCGCCGACCGGCGCTCGGTCGACACCCGGATGTCCGGGTTCACGATCAGCCCGCACGAGGAGTGCGCGGTCGAGGAGGCCGTGCGCTTGGTCGAGCGGCTCGGCGGCTCCGTGACCGTGGTGACGCTCGGGGCCGCGGTGGCGGAAGAGCAGCTGCGCTCGTGCCTGGCGCTCGGGGCGTCGGCAGCGGTGCTGCTCGAGACCGCCCCGGACGTGGAGGCCGGGCCGCGGGCGACCGCGGCCGCGCTGTTCGCGGTGGCCGACGCCGGCCGGTTCGATCTCGTGCTGCTCGGCAACGAGGCCTCGGACACCGGCGACTACCAGGTCGGCATCCGGCTCGCGCACCTGCTCGGCCGGCCGGTAGCGACCGGGATCAAGTCGCTGTCGGTCGCCGACGACGCGGTCGTGGCGTCGCGGACCTACCGGGGCGCGCTCGAGACCTTCTCTCTCCCGCTGCCGTGCGTGGTGACGGTCAAGGAGGGCATCAACCTGCCTCGCTACCCGTCGCTTCCCGGCCGGCTCCGGGCGAAGCGGGCGGCGATCACCCGCGTCCCGGTTTCGCCCGAAGCCGACGGGCTGCGGATGACAACGCTGCGCGTGCCGGACGCGCCGAAGCGGCAGGCGACCGTGCTCGGCCAGGGGGCCAGCGCGGTCCCGGCCCTGGTGAGCGTGCTCAACGAGCTTGGGGTGCTGTCATGACGGTGTTCTGCCTGGTCGAGCTGGACGGCGGCGCGGTGGCCGACGCGTCCCTGCGGGCGCTGACGCTGGCCCGGGGGCTGGCGGCCGGCGCGGTGCTGGCCGCCGTGGTGTTCGGCGAACCGCCGGCGCCCGGGGACCAGGCCGTCGCCGAGCTTGCCGGTTACGGCGTCACCGACGTGTTCACGGTCTCGGGCATCGACGGGTACGCGCCCCAGGCGTGGGCCCGCTCGCTGGCCGGGCTGCTCGGCCCGGGCGAGCGGCCCGGGCCGCCCGGCGGGCACGCGGTGCTGGCGCCGGGGACCGACCGGGGGAACGAGGTGCTCGCGCACCTGGGCGCGATCACCGGGCTGCCGATGGCGGCGAACTGCACGGCGGCTGTGGATAACGGCGGCCCGCTTGAGATCACCCGGCAGCGCTGGGCGGGCCTGCTGCTCGAAGAGGCCGTGCTCGACGCGCCGGTCGCGCTGCTCACCGTCGCGACCGACGCGGTCGCGGCGGTTCCGGTCGCGACCGGAACCGCCGCCGGTGAGCCGACGGCGATCGCCCGGCACGAGGTGCCGGCGTCGGTCGCCGACGGCGACCTGGCGGTGCGGGCGGTCGAGACGCCGGCCGGGGCCGGCGGGGCGTCCCTCGCGACCGCCCGCGTGGTGGTCGGCGGCGGCCGCGGCGTCGGCAGCGCCGAGGCGTTCGCCCCGCTCGAGGAGCTGGCGGAACTGCTCGGCGGCGTGGTCGGGGTCTCCCGGGTGGTGACCTCGGAGGGGTGGCGCCCGCATACGCAGCAGGTCGGGCAGACCGGTACCAAGATCACTCCGGAGCTCTACCTGGCCTGCGGGATCAGCGGGGCCATCCAGCACATCGCGGGCTGCTCGGGCGCGAAGAACATCATCGCGATCAACACCGACCCGGCCGCGCCGATGATGACCCGGGCCGACTACGCCGTCGTCGGCAACCTGCACGAGGTCATCCCGGCACTGGTCGAGGCCCTCCGCGCCCGCCCCGGCGCCCGCTCCGGTTAGCGACCGCGGTTACCGGCCGCGGTTACCGGCCGCGGTTAGCCGCCGCTTCCGCACAGCCTGTGGATAACTCTCGGCCGAAGCGGCCGGCGCAAGCGGTGTAGACGGCGCCGGTTATGGGCGCATAATGAGCCGGTGCGGTTTCACCGGGTGCGCGTGGTGCGGAAATTGCCGCATCCTGGGCGGGCTTTTACCCAGGGAATCATCGCCGACGGATCCACGATCTGGGAGTCGAGCGGGAAGTACGGCCAGTCCGCGCTGCGGCGGTACCGGCTCGGGTCGGATAAGGCGTCCGCGCAGGCGGAGCTGGAAGCCGAGCTTTTCGGCGAGGGGATCTGCCGGGTCGGAGACAGCATCTGGCAGCTCACCTGGCGGGAGCGGGTCGCGCTGCGCTGGGACGCCGACACGCTCGAGCTGCGGGACAAGATCACCTACAACCGGGCCGGCTGGGGGATGTGCACCGTCGGCGGTTTCGCCGACGACCGAGGCCAGCTGACGCCGCTTGAGGTCGTGACCAGCGACGGGACCAGCGAGCTGGTACGCCGGGACCCGCGGACGCTCGAGCCCGGCCCGGTGGTGCACGTCCGCTGCCACGGTCAGCGAGTGCCCGGGCTGAACGACCTGACCTGGGCCGGCGGGCTGGTCTGGGCCAACGTCGCCGGGACCGACTGCCTGGCCGGGATCGACCTGGACACCGGGGAGGTCACCGACGTGGTGGATGCCCGGGCGGCGACCGAGCACGTCTGGCGCGACCCGCAGGCGATCATGAACGGGATCACGGCGCTGGCCCAGCCGGGCGAGTTCCTGCTCACCGGGAAGGAGTGGCGGTCGATCCGTGAGGTCGGCCTGGTCCCCGACCGCGACCGGGGCCACGTCGACCGGCTGCTGGCGGGACTGTCCCGCTGACCGCGGATAGTTTTCCACAGAAATTTTCCACAGCCGTTGTCCACAGCGGTTGTGGATAACGATCCGCTATTTCGGAATCGGGGCTGGAACCGAGGCCGGAGCCCGCGGGTGGCGGAGTAGCCGCCGTCGGCCAGGCCGGCGCCGCGCTCGAAGACGTTCCACGCGCCGACGTCCCCGGACAGCAGCCAGGACACTCCGGCGGCGGTGAAGTACAGCGGCAGCATGAGCAGCCCGCCGCACCAGGCGTACTGGGTGGTGTGCCGGGCCTCATGCCGGAAGAGGCTGCTGCCGGCGTCGAGCGCGGGCCGGCGGGTGATGATCACGTTGCCCAGGGTGAAGGCCGGGGCGGCGGGCACCGGCAGCTGGTAGCCGGCCCCGACAAGCAGCCCGTCGGGGCACCGCCCGAGCCGGGCGCGGCCAAGCCGGGCGACGGCCAGGCCGGCCAGCGTGGACCCGTTGAGCAGGTTAACCGCCAGCCGGACCCGGTGCCGGGGGCGCACCACGTCGTTGTGGCTGCCCGGCTTAGGACCCGTCAACCGGCCCGGTCGCGGTGCCGTTCGCGCCGTTCCCGTTCGCGCCGCTCCCGTTAGCACCGTTCACGCCGTTTACCCCGTTCGTGCCGTCGTACAGGCCGCCCGGGCCGAGCGCGTCGTAGCCGTCGGCGATCGCGTAGGCGGGGACGGGGGTGTGCTCCGGCATCGGCAGGTGCACCTGGTTGTGCTCGCGGTGGGCCTGCGCGGCCGCCAGGTGGTACTCGCGGAGCCGGGCGATGAAGCCGTCGTCGGCGTAGGGGACGCCGTTGACGACCGGACCGTGGCCGCCGTCGAAGACGGCCGTGACGTCCTCACCGCTGAGGGTCTTGTGCGACTCGAGGGCGTGGGCGAGCGCGAGCACGTAGCGCTCGTTCTCGCGCAGGATCTGCTCGGCCTTGACCAGCAGCGTGGACAGGTTGTCCTCGATCCGGTCGGCCAGCCGCTGCACGCCGGGCATCGACCCCCGGTCGCCGACCGGCGAGGTGTTGGAGCGGCCGCCGCCGGGCGTGCTGCCCTCGAGGCGCCGGGACGCCGACGCCGACGACACCGTCTTGCCCATGCCCCAGTACCCCTCCATATACGAGGCCACCGTGGTCGCGGAGTCCAGGTCGCCGGAGACGCCGGAGGAGCTGTCGTCGGCGAAGAACATCCGCTCCCCGGCCAGGGAGGCGAGCGCCACCAGGATGTCGGCCTCGTACTCGCTGCGCCACCGGGTGAACTGGTCCTCCGGCTTGATCGACGAGACCATGCCGAGGTAGTCGCTGCCCTTCTCGATCGTGGCGATGTCGATCTCCATGTGCTGCCTGGTCCGGTAGGCGACCACCGCGTGACAGGCCTCGTGGATCGCGACCGCGTGCCGCTCCCGCTCGATGTACTCGACGTCCTCGGGCGGCCCGAGCTCCTTGAGCTGCTTGGCCTTGATCACGTCGGGCCAGGTGATGACGTCCCGGCCGTCCCTGATCGCGGTGAGCAGCGACTCGTTGACCAGGTCCTTGATGGTGGCGCCGGTCGCGTACGGGGTGATCGTGGCCAGCTTGTCCAGGTTCTCGGCGGTCAGCTCGTGCGAGACCTTGTTGAAGTAGCCCTCGTAGGTGCGGATCCGGCCCGCCTTGGACGGGTAGCCGACCCGGTACATGCGGTCGATGCGGCCGGGGCGCAGCAGCGCCTCGTCGAGCGCGGACGGCATGTTGGTCGCCATCATGATCAGGATCCGGTAGTGCGGCGGCGGCTTGGGCCGCATGCCGAGGGCGCGGCGGACGATCCGGTTGATGAAACCGCGGGGCTTCTTCAGCCCGGACAGCTCGGTGAGCAGCGCCTGGAGGGTGCCCATGCCGCCGCCCCCGCCGCCGTTCATCATGCCCCCGATCATCTGCTTGTTCCGCCCGACGCCCGGCCCACCCGGCGCGCCCGCCTCGGCCGGGTCGGCGGAGAACCCCGAGCCCATCGCGTCGCGGGCCAGCCGCCACTGGGTGTCACCCGACAGGTAGGAGAAGCCGTGGCAGCCGTTGGTGACGAACGGCGCGGGCGTGGCCCCCGTCGGGGCGCCGCCGGGGGCACCGCCCATGGACATGCCGCGGTTGCCGAGCGAGTCGGCCTCGTCGAAGAAGACGATCACGCCGCCGTAGCGGAGCGAGAGCTTGCGCAGCTTGCGGAAGAGGCTCTTGACCTTGAGCACGCCGACGCCCATGAACATGTTGATGAACGCGCCCGGGTCGACGAACACGTACGGCTTGCCGGTCTCGCCCGCGACCGCCTCGGCCATCAGCGTTTTGCCCGTGCCCGGGGGCCCCCAGAGCAGGATGCCGCCGGGCACGTAGCCGCCGCGGTCCTCGACGAGCTCGGGGTGCTCAAGGAAGATGATGTTCTCCTTGACCCGCTCGAGCACGTGGTCCTGGCCCCAGACGTCGGTGAACCTGGTCTTGATGTCGTCCGGGTAGTACACGTCCATGCCGCCCCTGGACAGGAACCAGAAGATCAGGCCGAACTGGGCGACGACGAAGAACAGGGTGAACACGATCTGGATGATGAACGGGAACGCGCCCCAGACGATCGCCGGGATCCGCAGCAGGGCCAGCAGCGGCGACGTGTGGATGATCTTGCCCGCGACGATCGCGATGACGACCAGGATGACGACCCAGGAGATGAGCCGGCTGATCCGGAACCGCGTCCAGGCCGAGAGCCTGCGGGTCGACGTCCGCTCCCACGCGCCCCAGACCCGCTTGAGCCAGAACTGGTTGTAGCCCGCCGAGTGCTCGCTGATCAGGAAGTGCACCTGATGGAGCAGCTCGAGGCCGGCCAGGATGAAGACCCACCAGCCGATCCGCGTCTCGATGCGGCATGCGTCGGCGAAGCCGATCAGCGGGTTGTCGGCCATCAGCGACCAGACCAGGAGCAGCCAGATCACGCCGAGCAGGATCAGCCACTTGGCCCGGTCCCAGAAACCCAGCCGCTTGCGGGTCAGGCTGTCGGAGTCTCTCGGCCGGCCGCCCTCGTACGAGAGTCCCTCCGCTGGCCGCTGGGCCTTCTTCATGATGTGGGGCTCCCGACGGTGAATGATGACATCACGGTATTGATGCTGGTCTGGTTCTGCGAGTAGCACGTGTCGGTGCAGTGCACCATCAGGAAGTAGACGACGGTCTGGTCGGCGTTGGTCAGCACGTCCTCGTCGAAGGTGTCCACGACCCCGCCGGGGAAGGTGTACTGGAACGTCTCCCGCACCCCGTGCACGCCCTGCTGGGCGGTGATGACCTGGTCCCGCAGCGACTTGAAGTCGGTCAGCGGGAAGCCCGACGCCGCGTCCGACGACCGGGAGGTCGAGGTGACCGGGAGCAGGAAGTCGCGCAGCACGTTGTACGAGAGCTCGGCGCTCACCGTGGAAGAGAGCGTGCCGACCTCGGAGAACACGAAGGGCTGGGCGACGTCGGGAGCGAGGAAGTGGTCGCCGGCGGGCGCGGAGGCCGCGTCAAAGGCGGTCGACCAGATGCCCGCCGCCGAGCCGCCGGCCGCCGTGAGGGCCGCGTTCAGGGCCTGCTGGGAGATCTGGTGCCACTGTGACGGCACCTTGTAGTACGTTCCCGCCTTGGAGTCCGCGACGTAGGTATACGCCGGAGCGCCGCAGGCGCTCAGCCCGACCGTCGCGAGGATTCCCGTGGCGAGGAGCGCCAACCCCCCGACGAGGCCTCGTGGTGAGCGGAAGGCCCGATTCGTCAACGGGGTGACCTCCACATTTTAGTCGTCTTCGGACAAGTATGCCGTTTCATATCGTTTTGGTAAAGGCAATCGGCCAGGCACGTCACGAACCGGTCACAAGTGCGGAGCTGGACTCAGCCGAAGCACTGCCCTTCACCGCGGTAGGTAGGCACGCTCAATGGATACGTATGACCGGGTTCTCCCGGATTGATGAGGTGGTACTCGGTGAGCCGCTCGGCCAGCTCGCCGCCCTTGGCGTGACGCAGCCAGACCCGGTCCCCGATCCCCAGCCCGTCCGCGGCCGGGCCGAGCACGGGGGTCTGGACCTCGCCCGCGCCCTCGACCCCGGTGAGCCGCAGACCGGCCGGCCGAAACGGCTTCGGCAGCCGGTCCGGTGTCCCGGTACCCGACGCCACGTAGCCGCCGCTGAACAGGGTCGCGATCCCGGGTCCCGGGCGGCGGACCACGGGCAGCGCGTACTGCAGGGCGGGCTTGGGATGGAACTTGCGGTACGCGTCGAACAGCGTGGGGCCGACGAGCCCGGAGCCGGCGGCCAGCTCGGTGACCGACTTGTCGGCCGAGGTGGACTCGAGCGAACCGGTGCCGCCCCCGTTGACGAACTCGAGCTCGGTCAGTGCGCGGATGCGGCGTACCGCCTCGGTCCGGCGGCCGCGGAGCTCGTCCGACGAGCGGGCCTGCATCGCCCTGACCACGGCGCCGCGGAGCGGCCGTCCGGGCGGGGCATCGCCGAGGCCCGCGATCTGCCCTTCGTAGCCGAGCACCCCGACCAGGGAGAATCCCGGCCGCTTGAGCACGGCCTCGGCGAACACGGAGGCCTCCGCCGGGGTCCGCAGCGGCGACCGCCACGTCCCGACCTGCACCGTGGGACCGTAGGCGAGCGGGCGCCAGGACATGTCCAGGTCCACGCAGACCCGGACCGCCGGGTGGTCACGGCCGAGGACCGCGTCGATGTAGTCCAGGTGGGCGGCGGAGTCGATGGTCACCGTGATGTGCGCGCGGGCGGCCTCGTCGGCGGCCAGTGCCCGCAGCGCCGCCCGGTCCGCGGTCGGGTAGGCGACGAGCACGTCCTCGCTCGTGCCCGACGCGTGCAGCCAGAGCGCCTCGGCCAGCGAGTAGGACATGATGCCCCGGTATCCTGGCATGGCCAGGACGCGCTCGATCAGGTTCCGGCAGCGCAGCGACTTGGTCACCACCCGGATGGGCAGGCCGCCCGCCCGTCGTACCAGGTCAAGGGCGTTACTATCGAACGCGGCCAGGTCAACCACGGCGAACGGCGGGTCGAGGTGAGCGGTCGCCCGGTCGTACCGGTCCCGCGCGGCCGGTCCCGTCATCAAGCCATACATAGCCGCGACAGTAACCGGTCTGCGTCGAAAACGGATCACCAGGGCGTAAAAACTGGAAAAGTTAGACCAATGACATGGCAAAACTGGGCGGGCACGGCGACGGCCGACCCGGCGCGGCGGTACTGGCCGCGCAGCCCCGATGAGATCGCCGACGCGGTCCGGGCCGCGGCCGGCGCCGGGCTGACCGTCCGCGCGCTGGGCAGCGGTCATTCCTTCACCGCGGCCGCGGCGACCTCGGGTGCCGCCCTCGACCTGTCCGGGTGGACCGGACTGGTCAGCGCCGATCTCGCCTCCGGGTTCGTCACCGTGCGGTCGGGCACCACGATCAGGGAGCTGAACGCCGCCCTCGACTCGATCGGCCTGGCCTTGCCGAACATGGGCGACATCGACGCCCAGACGATCGCCGGCGCGATCTCGACCGGGACGCACGGCACCGGGGCCGGGCTCGGCGGCATCGCCACTCAGGTCGCCGCGCTCGACCTGGTGCTGGCCGACGGCTCCCTCGTCTCCTGCTCCGAGCGGGAGCGCCCCGACCTGTTCGCCGCGGCCCTGGTCAGCGTGGGCGCGCTCGGCGTGCTCGCGACCGTGACCCTGCGCTGCGTCCCCGCGTTCACGCTGGCCGCGGACGAGCGGCCGATGCCGCTCGGCGAGGTTCTCGGCCGGTTCGAGGAGTTCGCCGCGGGCAACCACCACTTCGAGTTCTACTGGTTCCCTTACGGCGGGAACGCGCTGGTCAAGCGGAACAACCGGATCGTCAGGGAAGACCCGCCGCCGCACCTGTCGGCCGCGCGCCCGATGGGCCGGGCGGCGACCCGGCTGGGCGGGCGGAAGGCGCCGCGGGATCCGCTGCTCCCGCCTCCGATGCCGCGGTGGCGGCGGTTCCTCGAGTACGAGGTGATGGAGAACGCGGCCTTCGGCGCGCTCTGCCGGACCGGCCGGGCCGTGCCCAGGCTGATCAAGCCGCTCAACGGCCTCGCCGCCGCGACCTTGCCCAAGCGCTCGTACTCCGCGGCCTCACACCGGGTATTCGTGACCCCGCGCCGGGTCAGGTTCGTGGAGTCCGAGTACGCCGTGCCCCGCGAGGCCGTGCTCGACGTGCTCGCCGACCTGCGGGCCGGCGTCCGGCACCTGCCCGACCCGGTGATGTTCCCGGTCGAAGTCCGGATCGCCGCCGCGGACGACATCTGGCTGTCCACCGCCTACGGCCGGGACACCGCCTACGTGGCCATCCACCAGTACACGGGGCTGCCGTACCAGGGCTACTTCCGGCTCTTCGAGTCGATCGCCACCGGCGTCGGCGGCCGGCCGCACTGGGGCAAGATGCACACCAGGGACGCCGGCTACCTCGCCGAGGTCTACCCCCGCTTCGGTGACTTCCTGCGGATCCGCGATGAGGTCGACCCGGACCGCCGCTTCGTCAACCCCTACCTAGACCAGATCCTCGGCCTCTGACCGGGCGGGACCGCTTAAGGGGCCGTACTTGGTGAGCACGCCGTCGTCGCCCTTGTTGGGCAGGCCCGCGGCCGTGCCCCACAGCGAGCGGGTGCCCGGGATCCAGGTCAGGGACTCGGACCCCTGGTTCCAGACCCCGGCTGGCGGGTTCACCTCGGTCCAGTGGCCGCCGGTCAGGTGGTAGAGGAAGTTGAAGCCGCCGGGGGTGATGTCCAGTGCGGCGGCCCACAGGCCGCCGGACCCGTCGGGCACCATCGAGTCGACGATGTCGGCCGGGGTGCCCGCGACTCGCTGCCACCGCGTTCCGTTCCAGTGCAGCACGGCCGCGTCCGTCCCCGGGCGGTTCGCGCCGATGGTGCGCAGCAGCCAGGCGCTCTTCGGCCCGGTAGCGGCCAGGTCGCTGAAGGTCTCGGCCGGCTTCTTCCCGGCGACCGGGACCTCGATCGCGGCCCACGTCCGGCCGTTCCAGTGCAGCGCCGTGCTCCCGGCCAGCGCCCAGATGTCGTTCGCGGCCACCGCGCTCACGTCGTCGGGGGCGGCGGGAAGCCGCACCTTCGCCCACGCGTGGCCGTTGTAATGAGCGGCGTAGGCGCCCGCGCCGAGGCTGAAGACCCAGGCGTTGCCCGGGCCGAACACGGCGGCCGAGGCGCTCAGCGTCCCGCCCGCCGGCTTGCGCAGCACCCAGGACGGGATCGCCGCGAGCGTCCACCCGGCGCCGGTAAAGCGCAGCGCCTGGGCCGGGTGGACGGAGCTGAACAGCCAGAAATCCTTGGCCGAGTCGCCGTCGAAGGCGACGGCCGACCGCACGTAGGCGCTGAACTTGGCCGGGACGGTGACCGGGGCCCAGCCGCTTGCGGTCAGGCGCTCCACGGCGGTGAAGCTGGTCCCGGTCCAGACCGACCAGGCCTCCGCGGCCGAGTGCGCGGTCAGCGTGCCGGTCACGCCCTGGTTGTCAGGGCCGATCGTGGTGACGACCCGCCAGCCGGGAGCCGCGGCCTGGCGCACGCCGCCCGAGATCCCGCTGCCCGGGGCCGTGAGCCGGGTCGTCGTGGTCTGGGTCAGCGCGGCCGGAGAGGAGGCGGAAGTGGCGAGCAAGGCGGTCGCCAGCAGAGCGGCGGTCAGCACGCCCGTGGTCGCTAGGGCAGTGGAAAGGCCATGCCTTCGACGGTGACGGATGTGCCTAGCAGCGCGCATAGCAGCTCCTGAGTGCGGTGTCTCCCGTGGGGATCGTCCCCCAGGTTGGACGCTGACACCAGCGTCTGGGTTGCACGAGTTAGATAAATCGCCATTCAGCCGGGCGGGCCGGGGCGCCGGGTCCGCGGGTGAACCGGTTCGGGTCACCCAGCGTGTACTTGATGTGACAGTAGAGGTGCCGCGCGGGTGCGCGGCGTACCGGATCATCGAGATACCGCGCCGGGACGACGCCGGGGAGCCCGGGCGGCACGCCGGCGGTGATCCGGGCCGGCCGCAGCGGGTCGCGGCCCTCGTCGCCGCTTACCATGCCGGCCTCGCCGGCCTCGCCGCCCCCGCACCCGGCACCGTCGGCTCGGCCCGTGGCACCGTCGCTTCCGCCCCCGGCACCGTCGCCTTCGGCTGGATCCGGACCGCGGCGGGCGGCCCCGTCCAGGTCATCGCGGCCGGAGACGCGCTGGTCGGGAGCACCGACCGGGAGGCGGCCGAGGTGCTGCTCGCGCTGCCGGGCGGGGCGCGCGGGAAGCCGCTGCCGCCCGGCGGCCTCGCCCGGCTCACCGCGCGGATCGGCTGCTGGCGGG
>Ga0302314_10007846_pt1 | contig 19131 bp, 10 predicted proteins | sample III_Palsa_N2_3_FD_200533 | JGI IMG/M metagenome (GOLD analysis project Ga0302314, IMG submission 200533) | Peat permafrost microbial communities from Stordalen Mire near Abisko, Sweden - III_Palsa_N2_3 | ecosystem: Environmental > Terrestrial > Soil > Palsa > Peat permafrost | place: Sweden...
CGGTAACATCCCGAACCCGGAAGCTAAGCCTCACAGCGCCGATGGTACTGCAGGGGGGACCCTGTGGGAGAGTAGGACACCGCCGAACAACCATTCCAGCAAAGCCCCCTGACCACCGGTCAGGGGGCTTTACTGCGTTCACCACCCACCCGGGCCCGGCAGCGCGGGCACGCCCCCGGGGCGGGCAACGACACCGCCCGGGCCGCGACCTGACCCACCGGCTCCCGGCTACCGCCGGAAAGCAGCGGCTCCGCCGCGCAACAAGAGCCAGGCACGGGCCCCGGGCGTGTGCCCCGGGCGGCCGGCCCGGGCCGGGGCGCCAGCGGGCGCTCAACCCATGGCCCGGGCCGCGAACTGGCCCGCCGTCTCCCGGCTGCCGCCGGAAAGAAGCGGCTCCGCCGCGCAACGATACCCGCCTCGGCCGGTGGCCGATCGGCAAGCAGAATCGTTTCTGCAGGCCTGCCGCCCGCCCGGGGTCACGCTGCCCGCCGAGCCCGACCCCACCCCTCCCCGTTGTTGGCGCCTTGCGGCGGAGCCGCGAATCGGCGCGGTGCACGCAGCACGGCGCGTGCCGTTGCCCGCCACCAGGCGTGCCACCCCCAGACCCGCCGCCCAGCGGCACGGCCTGCCCGCCCGGTTTCCCTGCTCCTTTGCCGCGAGGCGGAGCCGAGCGGAGGGGGAGCACCGACCCACGTGCACCCGGCCGCTCCGCGCCGGTTGGCGGCGGGGTAGGGGCTCGTCTCTCGCGGATGCGTTCGGCGGGTTCGGTGACGTTGTGTGTGGCGGCCGGGTCAGTGTGGTGACGGTTGCCGCGGCGGTGTTGGTCTCGGTACCCAGCGGGTGAGGGACCAGAGGATCACGCCACTGAGGCTCCAGCCTGCGACGACGTCCAGGAGCCAGTGGTAGTCGCACCAGATCAGGCAGAGGCCGACTCCTGTGCAGAGGAGTGCGGTGCCGGAGTAGATGGCATGGCGGACGCGGGCGGAGGCGCAGCCGAGGGCGAGGAGCCAGGCCGCGGTGCCTAGGCAGATGGTTGCGGTGCTGGTGTGGCCGGAGGGGAACCAGCCCCACTCTCCGGGTGCCACCGGCTGGCCCTCGGGGCCCGGGCGGCCGATCAGGATCTTGCCGGGGATGACGGTGGCGAACAGCGCGATCCCCGCCAGCACCGAGGCCAGGACGGGCTTCGCGGAGCGTGACCGGAAGGCGGCGGAGAGGGTGGCGACGGTCAGTAGCGCGGTCGCGATGGCGGAGCTGCCGAGGTCCGTCCACCAATCGGCGATGGTGTTGAGCACGGGGTACGGGTTCTCGGCGACCAGATGCAGGGTGTTGCTGCGGACCCAGCGGTCGACGGCGAGCAGGGGTCCATGGGTGACGACCTGCTCGGTGAGGACCGTGAGCACCAGGAGCAGGGTGCAGGGGAACCACCACGACGTCAGGGCGCGGAGAAGCCGCCCCGGAGCAGGGGGGAGAGCTCCGGGGCGGCTTTGGTGATCGCCGGTCCGCTCGGCCCGGGGGGTTTGAGCGTGGCGGACGGTCGATCGGCTGAGGGGGTGCGGACCGGAGCCCGCTGTGGTGTCCTCGGCTGGGTGTCGCCGGTGAGGGTCAGTCACCGACGGGCGCTGCTTCTCCATCTGTCATGACAGTACGTCACCGGGACGCAGGGGGCGATTCACCTCACCCACCCGCCATCAGGTCCGCACACCTTCTTCACGCCAGGGCTTCACGGCGTGGCGTGAAATCAGAGCGCCGCGAAGGCGCTTTCCAGGATGTCCAGGCCCTCGGCGAGCAGGTGCTCGGGCATGACCAGCGGCGGCAGGAAGCGCAGCACGTTGCCGTAGGTGCCGGCGGTCAGGACCAGCAGGCCCTGGGCGTGGCAGGCCTTGGCGAGCGCGGCGGTGGCCTCCGGGTTGGGGTCCTTGCTGCCGGGCTTGACCAGCTCGACGGCGATCATCGCGCCGCGTCCGCGGACGTCGCCGATGATGTCGAACTTCTCCTGCATGGCGCGCAGGCGCGGCAGCATGGTCGCGCCGATGGCCTGGGCCTTGGCGTTGAGGTCGAGCTCCTTCATGGTCTCGATGGACCCGAGGGCTGCGGCACAGGCGACGGGGTTGCCGCCGTAGGTGCCGCCGAGGCCGCCCGCGTGGGCGGCATCCATGATCTCGGCGCGGCCGGTGACCGCGGCCAGCGGCAGGCCGCCGGCGATGCCCTTGGCGGTGGTGATCAGGTCGGGGACGATGCCCTCGTCCTCGCACGCGAACCACTGGCCGGTGCGGCAGAAGCCGGTCTGGATCTCGTCCGCGACGAAGACGATGCCGTTGGCCTTGGCGAACTCGACGATCGCGGGCAGGAAGCCCTTGGCCGGCTCGATGAAGCCGCCCTCGCCCAGGATGGGCTCGATGACGATGGCGGCGACGTTCTCCGCGCCGATCTGCTTGTTGATCTGGTCGATCGCCTGGGCGGCGGCATCGGCGGCGGCGTTCTCCGCGCCGGTCAGCCAGCGGAAGGGGTAGGCGACCGGTACGCGGTGGACGTCGGGCGCGAACGGGCCGAAGCCCTGCTTGTACGGCATGTTCTTCGCCGTCATGCCCATGGTGAGGTTGGTGCGGCCGTGGTAGCCGTGGTCGAAGACGACGACGGCGGTGCGCTTGGTGTAGGCGCGGGCGATCTTCACCGCGTTCTCGACGGCCTCGGCGCCGGAGTTGAACAGGGCGCTGCGCTTCTCGTGGTCGCCCGGGGTGAGCTCGTTGAGCTGCTCGGCGACGGCCACATAGCCCTCGTACGGGGTGACCATGAAACAGGTGTGGGTGAAGGCGGCCAGCTGCTCGGCGGCGCGCTCCACGACGGCCTTGGCGCTGTTGCCGACGTTGGTCACGGCGATGCCTGCGCCGAAGTCGATCAGGGAGTTGCCGTCGACGTCCTCGACCACGCCGCCACCCGCGCGGGTGATGTAGACGGGGAGGGTCGTGCCGACGCCCGCAGCGACCGCGGCGAGCTTGCGGGCCTGCAGCTCCTGCGACTTGGGGCCGGGGATGGCGGTGACGAGGCGGCGCTCCTGGGGGAGCGAGGGGCCGCCGGGCAGCTGCCCGGCGCTGGTCGAGGCAGCGCTCATGAGGTGTCTCCCGAGGAGGTCGAGGCGGTTCGGCGCGGACGGCGCCCGTTACTGGCAGGCTACGACGGCGCGAAGGGGGTCGCATACGCCGAAGGGGAGTGAAGCGGGGATCGAGTTGTCCTGGCCGGACATCACCCCTCGCGCAGCGCGCCTCTGCTCAGGGGGTATGGCGCTGCACTAGATTGAGAGCTTTGGACGGGTGGGCGCGCGCAAGGGAGACGGGACCGCTATGTCACTGGACGGTGCGCGGGAGCGGCAGGCCGGACACATGGACGTCCCGGAGCCGTATCCACCGCTGCTGCGCAGCGGCCACGACGCGCACGACCGGGTGCCCGCGGCCACGGCGGTGCCGGACATGCCGACGACGCGTCCGTATGTCCCCGCGCCGACCCGGTCCGGGTTCGACCTGGTGGGCTGGCTGTCCGTGCCCCGCCACATCGGCGTTCCCGGCCTGTACGGGCTCGGCCCCGCGCCGCGTCCGCCGCGTGAGCAGGAGGACGCGGCGGCCGGTGTCTCCGGCTGGCTCCTGCTGCTGCGGGCGCTGCTCAACCTGGTGGTGGCCTGGGAGGTCTTCTACTACCTCGGCAGTCTGGTCAATGTGGAGGTCCGGAGCCTGGTGGGGTCGTACTCGGGCGACGGTTTCGGCCTGACCCTGACGACCTGGCTGGTGGACCTCGGCGAGATCGCGCTGCTGGTCAAGCTGTTCGGCCGGATGGGTCGCTGGCCGCTGGTCTGGCGGCGCTACGGTCGGCCCGTCGTACGGTCGCTCGCGCGGCGCGCCTCGGCGGCGTCCGAGGGGCGGGTGCCGATTCCGGTGCAGGGGGCCCAGCCGGAGGCCCCGGTCGACCCGTGGCGTGAGTTCCGGGCGCTGGCCCACGCCGAGGACCTGGTCCTGGTGGACCGGGAGACCGCGCTGGGGGAGGTGGGCGATGTCGACCACCAGCGCCTGAACCGTGCTCTGGAGTGTGTCCGTGACCGCCCCGACCGGTTGACGGCCCTGCTCGACGCGGTCCGCGACCACGGTGCGGCGGCCTGCGCGCACCCCTCGGGGGCGCGCGACCTGCCGGGCCGTACCGGCCGCCACGACCTGCTGCTCAGCCAGGTCCGGATCGGAGTGGCCGAGGACGTGCCGAAGAACCCGGCCGCCTACCGGGGTACCGAGCTCGCGCTCGACCCCGTGCTGCTCGGGACCTCGCTGCTCGCGGTCGGCCCGGCCGGGACCGGCAAGACCGCCAGGCTGGCCAGGCCGGTCGCGGAGGCGCTGTGCCTGCAGGCCCTGTCCGGTACCGCGGTGGTCGTGGTGATCGGTGCGGAGGACGCTGATCTTGGCCCCGACTCCTGGTACGACGTGGTGATCGCTCCGGGGGCCCCTGGCTCCCCGTACGGACTGGACCTGTACGGCGGTGCGCGCGCGGCCGATGCGGCCGCCGCCCAGCTCGCGGACGCGCTGCTGCCCGACGAGCTGGCACCGCGCACCGACGGCGCCCGGCAGGCGCTGCAGCAGCTCGTCGGCCCCTTCCGGGCGGCGCACGGGCGGCCGCCCGGGGTGCGCGAGCTGTCGCTGCTGCTGCGGGGTGACGCGGAGGCCTGGGGCGCGCTGCGCCGGGCACTGGAAGCCGGCGGGCTGCTGACCGAGCATCAGTACGACCTGCTGCAGCGTGAGCGGATGCAGGGACAGCCGGACGACCCCGGCGCGCTGCTCGCCGACCGCCTGGCACTGCTGGACCGGCCGGCCTTCGCGGGCTGCTTCAACCCCTCGGGGACCGGGAACCCCTCGGGGACCGAGCCGGCGAAGGACACGCGCCCGCTGTTCGCGATGCACGCCCTCGACCACCCGCTGCGGGTGCGGCTGAAGCTGCCCGAGCACAGCCATCCCGAGACCTCTCGGATCCTGGCCCGGCTGGCGGTCGGTCAGTTCCTGCACGCGGCAGGCATCCGGCAGGACCGGTCGCTCTTCGCCGGGCTGATCGTGGACGACGCCTCCACCGTGATCGACACCCACACCGTCCGCGGGCTGCAGCGGCTGCGCGGCGCGCACGCCGGTGCGGTGCTGCTGCTGCGCACGCTCGTGGATCTGCCGGAACCGCTGCGGGCTCCGCTGTTCGGGGCGGTCGGCGGAAGGATGGCCTTCCCCGGGATCGCCCCCTGGGACGGCAAGCTGTTCGCCGAGACCTGGGGCACCGTCTGGGTCGACGAGCGGGACGTCACCCGTGCGCCGGACACCTCGGGCGGTTTCCTGAAGCGCACCTGGCGCGGGGCCAGGACCGTGCTGGAGGGCGAGCGGGCCCACACCGAGAGCGTCACCACCCGGAAGGTGGAACGCCGCCGCTGGTCGTCCTCGGATCTGGCGCAGGTGCTTCCCGGCGGCCATGCGGTGCTGTCACTGACGGCGGTGGACGGCACACCCGTGCCGCCGCTGCTGGTCGATCTGCGCAGGTAGGACCTTCTCGGCAAGCCGAGCGGCGGACTGCGACGGTAAGGCAGAATCAGTAGCGGCCGTTGTCCTGGGCGGCCAGAAAGCGCAGTCGGCCGCAGCGTCGCGGCCGGCGCCCTGCCGTCGAAGGTGACCCGTCTTCCCATGAGCTCAGCATCCAAGAGCGCAGCCCGGAACAGCCCCGCCCCAGCCGCAGCGACTTCGGTCACCCTGTCCGCCCTGGTCGCCGTGCCCGGACTGCACCTGACCGTGCTGGCCGGGGAGCAGCGGCTGGACCGCGCCGTGCGTTGGGTCCACACCAGTGAGCTGGACGATCCCGTCCCCTTCCTGGAGGGTGGCGAGCTGCTGCTCACCACCGGTCTGAAGCTCGGCCGCAGCAAGGAGAAGCAGCGGCAGTACGTGCAGCACCTCGCCGACGCCGGGGTGGCCGGCCTGGGCTTCGGGGTCGGCCTCTCCTACAGCGAGGTCCCCGCCGCCCTGGTCGAGGCCGCCGCCGAGCGGGAGCTGCCGCTGCTCAGGGTCCCGCAGCCGACGCCGTTCATCGCCATCAGCAAGGCGGTCACCGCTGCGCTCGCCGCCGAGCAGTACCTGGCGGTGACCACCAGCTTCGAGGCGCAGGAGGAGCTGACCCGCGCGGCCCTCGGCAAGGACGGCACCGCCGCGCTGATCGGCCGCCTCGCTGCGCGCCTCGGCGGCTGGGCGGCGCTCTACGACGCGGCCGGCGCGGTTGTCGTCGCCGCCCCCGACTGGGCCGCGCGCCGCGCCGGGAGGCTGCGGGCCGAGGTCGAACGGCTGCGTGCCAACCCCGCGCCGACCAGTGCCGCGCTGCAGGGCGAGGGCGAACCCGGCGGCGACTTCGTGGTCCTGCAGTCCCTCGGCGCGGACCGGCGGGCCAGGGGTTTCCTCGCCGTCGGCACCGAGGACCGGCTGACGCCCGGGGAGCGCTATGTGCTCAACGCGGCCGTCGCCCTGCTCACCCTCACCCTGGAGCGCTCCAGGGATCTCCGGCGGGCGGAGGAGCGGATGCGCACCGCGCTGCTCCGCCTGGTCCTGGCGGGGGAGACCGGCACTGCGCGTGAGGTCGCCGGGGCGCTGCTGGGGGGCCTGCCCGAGGGCGAGGTCAGGGTGCTGATCGCCGAGGGGGAGGGGCTGACCGAGTTCGGCGACCTCGCGGAGCAGTCCGCCACCCGTGCGGGCGAACCCCTGCTGCTCGCCCCGGAGGGTCGGCGGCTGGTGCTGTTGGTCGCCGACGGCGGCGCGGTCCACTCCGCCTGCGTGGCCGGGGCCGAGGGGTTGGACACCGTCTCCGTCGGCATCTCCGCGCCCGCCACCGCCGAGTCCGCCGGCGCTGCCTATGCGCAGGCCGAGCGGGCGCTCGCGGTGGCGCTGCGCAGCGGCCGCCGCAGCGTCGACCACGACGAGGTGGGGACCGGTTCGCTGCTGCCGCTGCTCGGCGGCGAGGCCGTCCTCGCCTTCTCCGACGGCCTGCTGCGCCCGCTGCTGGAGCACGACCTGACGGCGCGCGGCGACCTCGTCGCCAGTCTGCAGGCCTGGCTGTCGCGGCACGGGCAGTGGGATGCGGCGGCGGCAGACCTGGGAGTGCACCGGCACACCCTCCGCTACCGGATGCGGCGGGTGGAGGAGTTGCTCGGCCGCTCGCTCGACGACGCCGACGTCAGGATGGAGCTCTGGCTCGCCCTGCGCGCCAGGAGGGGCTAGGAGGACGGGGTTGGGCGGACGGGGTTAGGCCAGAGCGTAGTGCTGGGGCGCCCCAGTACTACGCAACGGACAAGTCCTCGCCGCACCGCAGCGCCCTACCGTGGAAAGCAGACATCCCTCATCCCCGGTCAGGCCCCCGCAGGCCTCCGCGCCGGGACGCAGCAGAAAGGCCGGTGACCTCGGTGACCAGCACCCATGCATTCTGGCTGGCCGGTCGGCAGGAGCACGGCACGGAGACCTTCGAGGTTCACCACCCGTGGGACGGCAGTCTGGTCGGCACGGTCAGTGTCCCGACCGATGAGCAGGTCGAGGAGGCCGTCGCGGCGGCCGCCGCCGTCGCCGACGAGTTCGCCGCCACCCCGGCCCATGTCCGTGCCGCAGCGCTCGACCACGTCGCCAAGCGGCTGACCGAGCGCACCGAGGAGCTCGCCCGCCTGATCACCGCCGAGAACGGCAAGCCGATCAAGTGGGCGCGCGGCGAGGTCGGCCGTGCCGCCTCGGTGTTCCGCTGGGCCGCCGAGGAGGCCCGCCGCTTCAACAGCGGTGAGGGCCAGCGCCTGGACACCGATGCCGGCGGCACCGGGCGCCTGGCGATCACCCGCCGCTTCCCCAAGGGCGCCGTGCTCGGCATTGCGCCGTTCAACTTCCCGCTGAACCTGGTCGCCCACAAGGTCGCCCCGGCGATCGCCGTCGGCGCCCCGATCATCCTCAAGCCGGCCCCGGCCACGCCGCTCTCCGCGCTGGTGCTGGGCGAGATCCTGGCCGAGACCGAGCTCCCGGTCGGCTCCTGGAGTGTGCTGACGGTCGCCAACGACCGGATGCCCGCGCTGGTCCAGGACAAGCGCCTGCCGGTGATCTCCTTCACCGGTTCGGACGTCGTCGGTTACCAGATCCTCGACTCGGTGCCGCGCAAGCACGTCACCCTGGAGCTCGGCGGCAACGCCGCCGCCGTGGTCCTCGCCGACTGGTCGAGCGAGGCGGACCTGGAGTGGGCCGCGACCCGCATCGCGACCTTCGCCAACTACCAGGGCGGCCAGTCCTGCATCTCGGTGCAGCGCGTCATCGCCGACGCCACGGTCTACGACCGCCTGGTCGAGAAGGTCGTCGCCAAGGTCGAGGCGCAGGTCACCGGCGACCCCTCGGACGACGCCGTGGACGTCGGCCCGCTGGTCAACGAGGCGGCCGCGAAGCGCGTCGAGTCCTGGGTGGACGAGGCCGTCGAAGCCGGGGCGAAGCTGCTCGCGGGCGGCACGCGCGAGGGGGCGACCTACGCGCCGACCGTGGTCTCGTCCGTCCCCGCCGGGGTCAAGCTGGACACCGAGGAGGTCTTCGGTCCGGTGCTGACGCTGCAGCGCGTCGACAGCACCGAGGAGGCCTTCGCGTCGGTCAATGACTCGAAGTTCGGCCTGCAGGCCGGCGTGTTCACGCACGACGTGCAGACGGCTTTCCGGGCGCACCGGGAGCTGGAGGTCGGCGGCGTGATCATCGGCGACGCCCCCTCGTACCGTGCCGACCAGATGCCGTACGGCGGCGTCAAGGACTCCGGTGTCGGGCGCGAGGGCGTGGCGTTCGCGATGGCGGACTACACCTACGAGCGGGTGATGGTGCTGACGGGTCTCGCTCTCTGAGGCAGCGCGGCAGGCACTGCCGCACGGATCGTGGGACATTGGGGCAGCGCTGGTTGCCGCAATGTCCCACGATCTTTTCGCACCTATGGTGATCAGTCGGTGACGGAGCGTACGGTCGGGTAGAACTGGCCGGTAACTCACCGTGAGGTGGTGTTCGATGTCCACGACGTCCACGCCCAAGGTCACCGAGCGCGAGGCTCGCCGTGTCGCCGAGGAGGCGCGCGAGCAGGACTGGCGCAAGCCGAGCTTCGCCAAGGAGCTCTTCCTGGGCCGGTTCCGGCTGGACCTGATCAGCCCCCACCCGCTGCCCGAGGCCGAGTCGGTGCGGGTCGGCGAGGAGTTCCTGGCGCGGCTGGCGGTGTTCTGCCAGACGAAGATCGACAGCGCACTGATCGAGCGCGAGGCGCGGATCCCCGACGAGGTGGTCAAGGGGCTCCAGGAGCTCGGGGTCTTCGGGATGAAGATCGACACGGAGTACCGGGGCCTGGGGCTGAGCCAGCTCTACTACAACCGGGCGCTGGCACTCATCGGCAGCGTCAGCCCCGCGATCGCCGCGCTCGTCTCGGCGCACCAGTCCATCGGTGTTCCGCAGCCGCTGAAGCTGTTCGGCACCAAGGAGCAGAAGGAGCGCTTCCTCGCCCGCTGCGCCCGCACCGACATCACCGCCTTCCTGCTCACCGAGCCGGACGTCGGCAGCGACCCCGCCCGGCTGGCCACCGCTGCCGTGCCGACGCCCGAGGGCGACGCCTATGTGCTGGACGGGGTGAAGCTGTGGACCACCAACGGCGTGGTCGCCGACCTGGTGGTGGTGATGGCGCGGGTGCCCAGGTCCGAGGGGCACAAGGGCGGGATCACGGCCTTCGTGGTGGAGGCCGACTCCCCGGGCGTGACCGTGGAGAACCGGAACGCCTTCATGGGGCTGCGCGGCCTGGAGAACGGCGTCACCCGCTTCCACCAGGTGCGGGTTCCGGCCGAGAACCGGATCGGCCCCGAGGGAGCCGGGTTGAAGATCGCGCTGACCACTCTCAACACCGGCCGACTGTCGCTGCCCGCGGTCTGCGCGGGCGGGGCCAAATGGTGCCTGAAGATCGCCCGGGAATGGTCGACGGCGCGTGAGCAGTGGGGCAAGCCCATCGCCGAGCACGAGGCGGTGGCGCAGAAGATCTCCTTCATCGCGGCGACGGCCTTCGCCCTGGAAGCGGTGCTCGACCTGTCCAGCCAGATGGCCGACGAGGACCGCAACGACATCCGGATCGAGGCGGCCCTGGCCAAGCTCTACGGCTCGGAGATGGGCTGGCGGATCGCGGACGAGCTGGTGCAGATCCGCGGCGGGCGCGGCTACGAGACCGCGGCCTCGCTGGAGGCGCGCGGAGAGCGCGCCGTGCCGGCCGAGCAGGTGCTGCGGGACATGCGGATCAACCGGATCTTCGAGGGCTCCACGGAGATCATGCACCTGCTGATCGCCCGGGAGGCCGTGGACGCGCACCTCAAGGTCGCCGGGGACCTGATCGAGCCGGACGCCGACCTGAAGCGCAAGGGGCGGGCGGCGGCACGCGCCGGGGCCTTCTACGCCGGCTGGCTGCCCAAGCTGGCCGCCGGTCCCGGCCAACTTCCGACCTCCTACCGCGAGTTCCACCCGGATCGGCACGCCGACCTGTCCGGGCACCTGCGCTTCGTCGAGCGCACCGCCAGGAAGCTCGCCCGCTCGACCTTCTACGCCATGTCGCGCTGGCAGGGCCGGATGGAGACCAAGCAGGGATTCCTGGGCCGCATCGTCGACATCGGCGCGGAGCTGTTCGCGATGAGCGCCGCCTGCGTGCGGGCGGAGATGCTGCGCACCGGGGAGGGCGCCGACCGGGAGGAGGGGCGTGCGGCCTACGAGCTGGCCGACCTGTTCTGCCGTCAGTCCAGGATCCGGGTGGACGAGTTGTTCGCCCGGCTGTGGAGCAACACGGACGACCTGGACCGCATCGTCGCCCGGCGGGTGATCAACGGCCGCTACACCTGGCTGGAGCAGGGCATTCTCGACCCCTCGGGCGAGGGTCCGTGGATCGCCGACTCGACGCCGGGGCCCTCCCAGCGGGAGAACGTCCACCGTCCGATCCGGTGAACTGCCGTTCTGTGGCGGGTGTCTCACTCCGTGCTCAGCAGTCTCTGAAATCACATGCGCCTCGGTACTATGCCGACCGACATGCGAATGAAGCTTGAGCACGGGGGAAGAACAGGCTTCGCTGACGCGGATCGCTCCCCTGTGCTCTGTCGGAGGAGAACGGGCGTCCAGTGAGCTACCCGCCACACGGCAATGAACCGCAGCGCCCGCAGGGCGGCCCGCCGCCCCAGAGCAGGCCGCCGTACGGCCAGCCACCGCAGCAACCGCCGTACGGTCGGCCGCCGCAGGGGTATCCGCAGCAGCAACCGCCGTACGGGCAGCCGCCACAGGGGTATCCGCAGCAGGGCTACCCCCAGCAGCAGCCGCCGCCGTACGGCCGGCAGCAGCCGCAGCCGCAGCCTCCGTACGGGCAGCCGCCGCAGCAACCGCCGCGTCCGCCCTACGGCGGTGGTCCCGGCGGCGGCGGTCCGGGCGATGGGGGGCCCAACCGTCCGGGCGGGGGCCGGGGCAAGGGCGGCAGGTACCTGGCCATCGGTGTGGCGTTCGTGCTCCTCATCGCGGGCGGCGTGCTCACCCTCGACAAGAAGCACGACAACCCGCAGGCGTCGTCCGGCGGTACGGGCGGCACCGGCGGCACGAGCGGCGGCACCACCGGTGGCACGGTGACGACCACGATCGCCGGCGGCACCTCCTGGCAGCGCCCGAGCTGGGCCACGGCCGCCAACGACCAGGGAGCAGCCGCCCCGAGCACCGTGGTGACCGGTACGGTCTACTACGCCAAGTCGTCCCCGCAGAGCCTGGACCAGTACGCCGCGGCGGTCGGCACCCCCGGGAACGCCGACTACCACCACTTCCTGACCCCGGCCGAGTTCCAGACCAAGTTCGCCACCAAGCCCAATGCCGGTACCGCGGTGGTCCAGTGGATCGAGCAGAACGGCATGACCATCCTGTCCCAGGACAGCGAGTCGGTCCGGGTGCAGACCACCGTCGGCAAGGTGAACTCCATCCTCAAGATCCAGGTCGACCGCTTCAAGCACGACGGCCGGGTGGACCTGTCGACCATGTCCCAGCCGCAGTACCCGGCGGACCTCGGCGAGTACATATCCGCGGTCACCGGTCTGACCACCACCAGCCCGGTCGCCCCCTCGATCGCCGGCACCCGGGAGGCGAAGGTCGCGGCCGGCCCGGCGACCCTCAGGCGGATGCTGAGCGCGGGGAAGTCGTTCGGCAGCGGGTCGGCGAACGACGACGGCAGGCTGTCCTGCAGCCAGTACTTCGGACAGAACCCGGCGACGGGCTATCCCGCCGGCCCCGGGGGCAGCGGGACCCCGCCGGTGGACATGTGCGGCTACAACCCCGCGCAGCTGCGCAGTGCCTACGGCGTCAGCGCGAGCGGACTGACCGGCAAGGGCGTCACCATCGCCGTCGTCGACGCCTACGCGTCTCCGACGATCGTGGCGGACGTGAACAAGTACGACCAGGAGACCGGCCTGGCGCCGCTGAACCTGGTGCAGGAGATCCCCACCGACGGCTTCGCGACCCAGCAGGCGGGCGACTCCGCCCGCTGGGACCAGGCCCAGAGCTGGTGGAGCGAGGAGACCCTGGACATCGAGGCGGTGCACACCATGGCACCCGGGGCGAAGATCGTCTACTACGCGGCCCGCTCCTCCTCGAGCTCGGACCTCGACGCGCCGCTGCAGGCCATCGTGGAGGCGCGCTCCGCGGACCTGGTCTCGGACTCCTGGGGCAGCCTGGAGAACCAGACCGACACCGCGGACGCCCAGGCCGAGACGCAGATCCTCGAGCAGGGTGCGGCCGAGGGGATCTCCTTCAACTTCGCGACCGGTGACTACGGGGACGACACCCAGGGGCCGAACGCCTCGCCCACTCCCACGGTCAACGACCCGGCGAACAACCCCTTCGCCACGGCGGTCGGCGGCACCACGCTGGGCATCGGCTCCCAGGGCCAGTACCTGTGGGAGACCGGCTGGGGCGACGAGAACGTGCCGCTCGACGCCGGCAGCGGCACCTGGGAGACCGGCAGCGCCGCCTTCCAGGGCGGCGCCGGGGGCGGGCGCAGCGCGCTGTTCTCCCAGCCCTTCTACCAGCAGGGCGTCGTGCCGGTATCGCTGTCGTCGTCGGGCGGATCGGGTGCGGCGGACCGGGAGCTGCCCGATGTGGCGATGCTCGCCGCCGAGTCGACCCCGTTCCTGGTCGGGCAGACCACCGGCGGCTCGGTCTCGACCAAGCCGAGCAGGGACGGTCAGGGCGTCACCTTCTCGGTCTCCGGAGGTTCCTTCCAGGTCGGCGGCTGGGGCGGTACCAGCCTGGCCACCCCGCTGTTCACCGGTATGGAGGCGCTCGCCATCCAGGCCGGCGGCTCGCCGCTGGGATTCGCCAACCCGGTCCTCTACAAGCTCTACGGGTCCCCCGAGTTCCGCGACATCACGGACCCGCCGTCGGGGCTGGGACACGAACCCGAGCAGGTCGGCTCCAACGCCAGTGGCAACCCGATCCTGATCGTCGGCGGCAATGACTCCTCGTTGAAGGCGACGCAGGGGTACGACGACATCACCGGGATCGGCAGTCCGACCCCGGCGTTCCTCACCTGGTTCAGGAACCACCCGAACGGCTAGCGACGCCCTGCCGGTGCCGCCCCGTCATCACGGGGCGGCACCGGCTGCGTTCAACCGTTCCTCGACCTGAACAACCCTCGATACGATGCCGACCGACGAGCGATTGAAGTCCGAACTCGGGGGAGCAACAGGCTTCGCGGATTGTTCCCCGGGTTCTGTCAGAGGAGAACGGGCACCAGTGAGCTACCCGCCGAACGGACAGCCTCCGCAGCAACCGAGACCGCCCTACGGGCAACCGCCGTACGGGCAGCCGCCGCAGCAGAACCCGTACGGCCCGCCCCCGCAGGGCTACCCTCCGCAGCAGCAGCCGCCGTACGGCCAGCCCCCGCAGGGGTACCCGCCCCGGCAACCCCCGTACGGGCAGTCCCCGCAGGGGTACCCGCCGCAGGCACCGCCGCCACCGCCGTACGGCGGCGGCGGTCCAGGCGGTTCAGGGGGCCCCGGTGGTCCCGGTGGCCCGGGCGGACCTGGTGGCCCTGGCGGCGGCGGTGGCTCCTACAGCTCGGGGACGCCCGGTGGCACGCCGCGGCGCGGTGGCAAGGGTCGGGGCAGGGTCATCGGCATCCTCGTGGCCCTGGCCGTGGTCGGGGGCGGCGTGACCTTCGCCGTCGTCCACACCGGGGGAAAGCCGACCCCGTCCAACGACACCACCACCGGCGGCACCACGACGACCACCATGGCCGGCGGAAGCTCCTGGACCAGGCCGGTGTGGGCGACCGCCGCCAATGACCTCGGTCCGGCCGACCCCAACACCCTGGTCACCGGTACGGTCTACTTCGCCAAGTCGTCCTCGACCAGCTTGCTGTCCTATGCGATAGCCGTCGGCACCCCCGGCAACGCGGACTACCACAAGTTCCTGACGCCAGGTCAGTTCCAGTCCGAGTTCTCCAGCCGCCCCAATGCCGCCCAGGCGGTGACCCAGTGGGTGCAGCAGAACGGCATGAAGATCCTTGCCAGCAACAGCAATGACATCGCTGTGCAGACGACGGTCGCCAAGGTGGACTCGATCCTCAAGATCAGGATCGACCGTTTCAAGCACAACGGACGCGTCGACCTGTCCACCACCTCCCAGCCGCAGTACCCGGCGGACCTCGGCGAGTACATCTCCAGCGTCACCGGTCTGACCACCACCAGCCCGGTCACGCCCTCCATGGCCGCCGACACCGGCAGGAAGAGGCTGTCCGTCAGCGCCGCCGCGCGAAAGGCGATGCTGCGCGCGGGCGGCAGGTTCAGCGCCAACGGCCAGGCGAACGACGACGGCGCGCTCAAGTGCAGCCAGTTCTTCGGGCAGAACGCCGCGACCGGCTACCCGGCGGGCCCCGGGGCCGGCGGGACGCCGCCGATGGCGGTCTGCGGCTACAACCCCTCGCAGCTGCGCAGCGCCTACGGCGTCAGTGCAAGCGGGCTCACCGGCCAGGGCGTGACCATCGCCGTGGTCGACGCCTTCTCCTCGCCGACCATCGTCTCGGACGTGGCCCAGTACGACAAGGAAGCCGGTCTGCCCGCGCTCGACCTGGAGCAGGTGCCGCCGTCCGGCGGCTTCGCCACCGGCACCACCGCCAGTGATGCCCAGGACTGGTGGGGCGAGGAGACTCTGGACATCGAGGCGCTGCACACCATGGCACCCGGGGCGAAGATCATCTACTACGCGGCCCGCTCCGACGACGCTTCCGACCTCGACGCCCCGCTGAACACCATCGTCGAGAACCGCTCCGCCGACCTGGTCAGCTGCTCCTGGGGCGAGCCCGAGGACGCCGGTGAGGCGGCGAACTTCCAGGCCGAGACGCAGATCTTCGAGCAGGGTGCGGCCGAGGGCATCACCTTCAACTTCTCCACCGGCGACAGCGGGGACTTCACCGCGGGGACGGACCCCAGCAGCACGCCCACCGTCAACGAGCCCGCCGACAACACCTTCGCCACCGCCGTCGGCGGCACGACCCTGGGGATCGGCGCCCAGGGCCAGTACGAGTGGGAGACCGGCTGGGGCGACATGGAGTACCCGTTCGAGAACGGGACCTGGGGCACCACCGGCACCTTCGAGGGCGCGGGCGGCGGCGGCAACAGCTCGGTGTTCCTGCAGCCCTCCTACCAGCAGGGCGTGGTCCCGAACGCGCTGGCCGAGACCGACGACCCGCAGCGGCCCCACCGCGAGCTGCCCGACGTGGCGATGCTCGCCTCGCCCGCGACGCCCTTCCTGGTGGGGGAGAGCACCGGCACGGTGACCTCCGCACCCACCGCCAACGGCTCGGGTGTCGTCTACAGCGAGACCGGGGCGACCTTCGGCGTCCAGGAGGTCGGCGGCACCAGCCTGGCCAGCCCGCTGTTCACCGGGATGGAGGCGCTGGCGATCCAGGCCGCGGGCGGCGAGCCGCTGGGCTATGCCAACCCCGACCTCTACGCGCTCTACAAGTCCCCCGAGTTCCGTGACATCGTGGCCTCGCCCGCCTCGCTCGGGCACGAGCCGGAGCAGGTCACGGCCGACGCCTCCGGCAACCCCGTACTGCTGGTCGGGGACCAGGACACCTCCTTGAGGACCACCCCCGGCTATGACGACACCACCGGGATCGGCAGTCCGACCCCGGGGTTCCTCACCTGGTTCAAGGACCACCCGAACGGCACCTGACACCGGGTCGATGCCGCTCTGTCCCGCCAGGGCGGCATCGCTGTCACCCGGGCAGGCCACAATGGTCCGCATGGACTCTCTCGCCGACCCGCACCTGCGCTTCGAACCAGCACTCAGCGCCCCCGACGGACCGCGCAGACTGGTGCTGCTTGGCTCCACCGGCTCCATCGGGACCCAGGCCGTCGACATCGTGCTGCGCAATCCGGAGCGGTTCCGCGTGGTCGGGCTGTCCGCCGCCGGCGGTCGTGTCGACCTGCTGGCCGAGCAGGCCGTGCAGCTGGGCGTCCGCACGGTGGCGGTGGCGCTTCCGGAGGCGGTCGAGCCGCTCCGGGCGGCGCTGGCGGCGAAGGCCGCGCCCGGCGCCGAGCTGCCGGAGATCCTGGCGGGGCCCGACGCGGCCACCGAGCTCGCGCGGATGGAGTGCCACTCGGTGCTCAACGGCATCACCGGGTCGATCGGCCTGGCGCCGACGCTGGCCGCGCTGGAGGCCGGGCGGGTGCTGGTGCTGGCCAACAAGGAGTCGCTGATCGTCGGTGGTCCGCTGGTGAAGGCCGTCGCGAAGCCCGGACAGATCGTCCCGGTCGACTCCGAGCACACCGCGCTGTTCCAGGCACTGATGGCGGGGGCCCGCAAGGAGGTGCGCAGGCTGGTGGTCACCGCCAGCGGCGGGCCCTTCCGCGGCTGGAGCCGGGAGAGGCTGGTCGGGGTCACCAAGGAGCAGGCGCTGGCCCACCCGAACTGGGCGATGGGCCCGGTGATCACCATCAACTCCGCGACCCTGGTGAACAAGGGACTGGAGGTGATCGAGGCGCACCTGCTCTATGACATCCCCTTCGAGCAGATCGAGGTCGTGGTCCATCCGCAGTCGATCGTCCACTCGATGGTGGAGTTCACCGACGGCTCGACCCTCGCCCAGGCCAGCCCGCCGGACATGCGGATGCCGATCTCGCTCGGCCTCGGCTGGCCGGACCGGGTTCCGGACGCCGCTCCGGGCTGCGACTGGACCAAGGCCGCGACCTGGGAGTTCTTCCCCCTCGACACCGAGGCGTTTCCCTCGGTCGGCCTGGCCCGCGAGGTCGGCGCCCTCGGTGGCACGGCCCCGGCCGTGTTCAACGCGGCCAATGAGGAGTGCGTCGACGCATTTCTCCAGGGAAGGCTTCCTTTCACAGGCATCGTGGATACGGTGGCGAAGGTCGTCGCCGAGCACGGAAGGCCGAGCCAGGGAACTTCCCTGACCCTCGCCGACGTCCTCGCAGCGGAGACCTGGGCCCGCGCCACCACGGCGGCGTATGTGAAGGAGAGCGGCCGATGACGGCGCTACTGACGGTTATCGGCATTGTGATCTTCGCGGTCGGGCTGCTGGTGTCCATCGCCTGGCATGAACTCGGCCACCTGACCTGGGCCAAGCTCTTCAAGATCCGGGTGCCGCAGTACATGGTGGGCTTCGGCCCGACCATCTGGTCGCGGAAGAAGGGCGATACCGAGTACGGGATCAAGGCGATCCCCATGGGTGGCTACATCCGCATGATCGGTATGTTCCCTCCCGGTGCGGACGGCAAGGTCACCGCACGCAGCACCTCGCCCTGGCGCAGCATGATCGAGGACGCCCGCGAGCACTCCTACGAGGAGCTGCTGCCCGGCGACGAGACGCGGCTCTTCTACACCCGCAAGCCGTGGCAGCGCGTGATCGTCATGTTCGGCGGGCCGTTCATGAACCTGATCCTCTCCTTCGGCCTGTTCCTGGTGCTGTTCATGTCCATCGGGCTGCCCACCCCGGTCCCGACCGTGCAGAGCGTGTCCAAGTGCGTGGTCAGTGCGACCGACACGGCGGCGACCAGCAACACCTGCCCGGTCGATGCCAAGAACACACCCGCCTACGACGCCGGGATCAAGCCCGGTGACACCATCGTCTCCTTCGACGGCGACCGCATCAGCAGCTACGAGCAGTTGCAGAACGACATCCGCAACGCGCCGGACAAGACCGTGGCGATCGTGGTCCAGCGGAACGGCAAGCAGCTCGCCCTCACCGCGAACCTGGTCAGCAACACCCTCTACAAGGAGGACGCCAACGGCAATCCGACCGGGGGGTTCACCAAGGCCGGATTCCTGGGGATCACGCCGCAGCAGCCGAACGTGGGGCTGACCTTCGGCTCGAGCATCGACAAGATGGGCGGGATGGCCGAGAACGCCGCCTCGTCCGTGGTGGCGCTGCCGTCGAAGATCCCCGCCCTGTGGGACTCCGCGTTCGAGGGCAAGGCGCGCACCGCCGACCAGCCGGTCGGCATCGTCGGCGTCGCCCGGGTCGGCGGCCAGGCGTTCGCGGCGAAGGTGCCGATGGTGGACAAGCTCGCCTTCGAGATCCAGCTGCTGGCGGGCCTGAACCTCTCGCTCTTCCTGCTCAACATGCTCCCGCTGCTCCCGCTGGACGGCGGGCACATCGCGGGCGCGCTCTGGGAGGCCTTCCGCCGCCGGGCCGCCCAGGTGTTCCGCCGCCCCGATCCGGGCCCCTTCGACGTCGCCAAGCTGATGCCGCTGGCCTATGTCGTGGCCGGTGTCTTCCTCTGCTTCACCGTGCTGGTGATGATCGCCGACGTGGTCAATCCGGTGACCTTGAACTGAACGGGGACGAACACCAGGTGACGGGGCCGATCGCGAGGTGAGAGCGGTCGGTCTCGTGGCGTACGGTTGGGCTGGGAGTGCCGGGACCTTTCCGCGCCCCCGGTCGTCCGGGACAGCCGGTCGCGCCGCCGCCTCACCTTGGGGAACTTGCCAGAGATGACCGCGATCTCGCTCGGAATGCCGTCCGCTCCGCTCAAGCCGCTCGCCGTGCGGCGGAAGAGCCGTCAGATCATGGTCGGCAGTGTGCCGGTGG
>Ga0302314_10007848_pt1 | contig 19129 bp, 22 predicted proteins | sample III_Palsa_N2_3_FD_200533 | JGI IMG/M metagenome (GOLD analysis project Ga0302314, IMG submission 200533) | Peat permafrost microbial communities from Stordalen Mire near Abisko, Sweden - III_Palsa_N2_3 | ecosystem: Environmental > Terrestrial > Soil > Palsa > Peat permafrost | place: Sweden...
CTTGAAGCCGCTAAGGCGGAGCTTGGTGAACTGCAAGTCGCGTCGGACCCTCCCGGATCGATCAGGAGCCGGCGGCGGCGAGCAGCTTCTGGAACTCGTCGTATTCCTTGAAGCCGGTCGACATCGAGCCGTTGATGAAGAAAGTCGGCGTCGAATCGACGCCGGCGTCCTGGCCGGTCTGGTAATTGCCCACGACCAGCGCCGACAGTTTGGTGTCGCTCAGGCAGGCATTGACCTGGGCTTCCGAAATGCCGGCAAACCGGGTCAGCTTCTCCAGCTCCACGACCGCGGCGGCCGGGTCCGGCCGGTACCAGTTGCGCTGCTGGGCATAGAACACGTCCAGCAGGCCATAGAACTTATCCGGGCCGCCGCAATGGGCGACGATATGGGCCTTCAGCGCGACGCCGTCGAACGGGAAATCGCGGAACACCCATTTGACCTTGCCGGTGTCGATCCAGTCCTGCTGCACCTTGGGGAAGGTCTTGACGGCGAAGTCGCCGCAATGCGGGCAGGTCAGCGAGGCATATTCGATCACCGTGATCTTGGCGTCCGCCTTGCCCAGCACGACATCGTCCGGCCGAATCCCGACCGGGGTCGCGGCGTGGGCCTGGACGAGCGCGGCAAATGAGGCCAGCGCGATCAACAGAATGCGGTACATTAACGTCTCCAACACTAGATATAGAGGTTATCGAGATTCTTTGCGGGGTGCAAGCGGTGCCGGCTGATCGCCCAGCACGGCCTGTCCCCAGCGTTCCAAGGCGGCTTTCAGCTCCGGATCGACGATGCCGTCCAGGCTCTTCGCCAGCGCATTGGTTTCGGCCTTGGCCAGCGGCCGGGGCGGTTTCGGGCCGGGCAGCGGCGCGTTCGGCAGCGGCCCCTGCGTCAGTTTCAGGCGCGCGACCGCGCGATAGCCGAAGAAGCCGTTGATGCGTTCGACGATCTGCGGCTCGCGGTGGCGGACCTCGGGGGCGGCGGCGGAGACGACCTTCAGGTGCAGCGTGCCGTCGGTGCGCTCGCCCTTGCCGAAGGCGAGTTTGATCGGCAGGGTGTCGCGCGCCAGATCCTCGCCGACCACGGCGGCCCAGCCGAGAATCATCTCGGCCTCGGCCAACCCGCGCCGGCCGAGTACGGGGGCCGCGACCTTCGACACACTCAACGCGATCGATTTCATCTCATGCCGCCCAATTCCCGCCCGTCTGTGACCGTGTCGCCGACATCAGACGCCGCCGGTCTCGGCGACGCCATGCTTGCCTGGTACGACCGGCATCGCCGGGTGCTGCCCTGGCGCGCCGAGCCGGGTCGGGTTTCGGACCCCTACGCCATCTGGCTGAGCGAGATTATGCTGCAGCAGACCACCGTCGCAACGGTCGGACCGTACTACCGCGACTTCCTGTCGCGCTGGCCGACGGTCGAGGCGCTGGCCGCAGCCGATATCGACCAGGTGCTGCATGCCTGGCAAGGGCTGGGATACTACGCCCGTGCCCGCAATCTGCATGCCTGCGCCAAGGCCGTGGCCGAACGGCACGGCGGCGTGTTTCCGGATAGCGAGGCGGGTCTGCTGACCCTGCCCGGCATCGGCGCCTATACGGCCGCCGCCGTCGCCGCCATCGCCTTCGATCGGCATGCCACCGTACTCGACGGCAATATCGAGCGGGTCATGGCGCGCCTCCGCTATGTCGAGGTGCCGCTGCCCGATGCGAAGCCGATCCTGCGCGGGCTTGCGGCCGAACTGACGCCTCAAAGGCGCGCCGGCGACTATGCCCAGGCGGTGATGGACCTGGGCGCCACCGTCTGCACGCCGCGCAAGCCGCGCTGCATGCTGTGCCCGTGGGAACGCGCCTGTGCCGCTCATCGGCTGGGCGACGCTGAACGCCTGCCGCTGAAGCGCGCCAAACCGGCGCGGCCGACGCGCTACGGCGTGGCGTTCTGGGCCGAACGCGACGACGGGGCCATTCTGATCCGCAAGCGCGCGCCTGAGGGTCTGCTGGGCGGGCTGATGGAACTGCCGTCGACACCCTGGGTCGAGACGCAATGGGGGGCGCTGGACGCGCTCGCCCATGCACCCGTCACAGCCGACTGGCGCCGGCTCGACGGTTCGGTCGGCCATACTTTCACCCATTTCCATCTGGAGCTTTCGATCCTGGTCGGCAGCGCCACCGGCACCGAGGGCAGCTGGGTCCGGCCGGATCGGCTGGGCGACCACGCCTTGCCGACGGTGATGAAAAAGCTGGTCAAGCACGCGCTGGCCGGGCTCAAGCGGTGAAATTCGCCGCCGCCTCCAGCATCCAATCGCGAAACGCCACGACCAGCGGCCGCTCCAGCGCCACCGGCGGGAACACCAGGTAATAGCCGAAATCGGCGACGATCTTGTCGGGGAACGGCCGCACCAGCCGGCCGCTCTCCAGATCATCGGCGCACAGCACGCTGGTGCCGAGTGCGATGCCCTGGCCCATGGCGGCGGCGGTGAGGCTCATGTGGGTATAGGTGAAGCGCGGGCCCTGGTGGGAATCGATATGGCGGATGCCGCGCTTGGCCAGCCACTGGCTCCATTCCAGCTCATGCAGGCCGGGGTGCGGTTCGTCATGCAGCAGCGTGTGGTGCGCCAGGTCATCGAGCCGTTCCAGCGGCACCGAGCCTTCGAGCAGACGCGGGCTGCAGACCGGAAACACCTCCTCGCGGAACAGGAAATCGACGGTCAGGCCCGGATAGCGGCCGGCACCGAAGCGGATCGCGACATCGATGTCGTCGTCAGTGAATGTCGCGAGCTTGTCGTCGGCCAACGTGCGCACCGCGATTTCCGGGTGCAGCCGGCCGAAGGCGCCCAGGCGCGGGATCAGCCAGCGGGCGGCGAAGCTGGGCATGGTCGTGACCGTCAGCACCGATCCGCCGGTCTGACGCCCCAGATCGCGCGTCGCCGCCGCGATCTGATCCAGCAATTCGCCGATGCGTTTGCCGTAACGCTGCCCCGCGTCGGTCAACAGGACGCCCCGCGCCTGGCGCCGAAACAGCCTCAGGCTTAGGTGGTCTTCGAGCGTCTTGATCTGCTGGCTGATGGCGCCTGCCGTAACGTGAAGTTCCTCCGCCGCCTTGAGAAAGCTCAGATTTCTTGCGGCCGCTTCAAAAGCGCGCAGAGCATTCAGCGGCGGCAGGCGGCGCGACATGACAACTCCATGACTGAGATAAACTAAGCCATTCTATCAGAAACACTGGTTTGTCGCTCGGGGTTCGCGATCCGATATTCCGATCAGACGATCTGACCTGAAGGACAAGATCATGACCAGAATGACCATGACGGCCGGCGATGCCCGGCTACCGCACAACACGCCCACGCCGCGCCCTTCGCTGTCGACCCTGGCGGTGCGCCTGTTCGACGCCATCGGCGACTGGAACGACCGGGCCGAGCAGCGCCGCGCGCTGGCCGCGATCAGCGACCATGTGCTGCACGACATCGGCGTCAGCCGCCTCGACGCCGAAAGCGAGAGCGAAAAGCCGTTCTGGCGCCAGTGATAGGCCTTGCCGGGTGCGGGGTGCTGGGGTGAGATGAGACCGCTGCTTCGACGCTAAAAGCGTTGGGAGACCAGGGTCGATGTTTCGAAAGCGCCTCGCTGCCGTTGCCTGCGGTTTTCTGCTGTCGGTTTCGGCCGCGGCGGCGCCAGGGGTGCGGCTGGTCAGCGGCCCCGACTATGTTCCTTTCGCCGACCCGTCCTTGCCGTCGGGAGGTCTCGCCGGCGCCCTGGTGCAGGCCGCTTTCGCCGCGGCCGGCCTCGTGACCGAGCCCGTGCAGTTCGAACCCTGGAAGCGCGCCTATGCCGACGCGCTCGCCGGCGAGTTCGATGCGACCTTTCCCTATATCCGCTCAGGCCCGCGCGAGGCCGAGATGCTGTTCTCGGACCCGATCTACGACATCGTGACGGTAGCCCTGTTTCGCGCCGGCAGCGGCCACGACTATGTCGAGCCCGGCAGCCTCGCCGGCCTCAGCCTGTGCCTGCCGATCGGCTATGCGCCTGCGGCACCCTTGGTCGCCCTGATCGACGCCCAGGCGATCCATGTCGAACGCCCGTCCTCGCCCGACCTCTGTCTGCGGGAACTGGCCGAGGGCCGGGTCGATGTCTTCGTCGGCCCCGGCGATCTGATCGACCTGCGGTCGATCGCCTTGTTCGGCCGCTCGCCGCCGTTCGTGCGCGGCGCCAAGCCGGTCTATCTGCAATCGCTCTATCTGCTGGCATCGCGAACCAGCCCCGGTTCCGCCGATCTGATCCGTCGCCTCAACGGCGGCCTCGAGCAAATCCGAGCCAATGGCCGCTATGATCGCATCGTTAAGCGACAGTTAGGCGCCAGCTAGTATTGAGGTGCGACTGTCCGGTTGAGGAGAGAGCCTGCCGATGTCGCCTTACGATCGCAGCCTGCCCGGCCGGGTGCCCTTGCCGCGCCGGGAAAAGCCGACCCGGCCCGGGGTGAAGCGCATCAGCCTGGCGCTGCAGGGGGGCGGCTCCCATGGCGCCTTCACCTGGGGCGTCATGCACCGGCTGATCTGCGAGCCGCGGCTTTATATCGACGGCATCAGCGGCACCAGCGCCGGCGCCATGAACCTCGCGGTCTTCGCCGACGGCTTCATCAAGGGCAGCCGACAGGGCGCCATCGACGCGATGGCGGCGTTCTGGGGCCGGATCTCCGATCTGAACGCCCTGCCGCGCAGTTTTCTGCGCGGGATTCCGGGGCTGGCCGATCCCTGGCGCGTCGATATGGACCCGGCCTTCATGATGATGGATTTCATCTCGCGCATCTGGGCGCCGACCCAGCTCAATCCGATGGATCTCAATCCCTTGCATGATCTGCTTGAGGATCTGATCGACTTCGAGGCCTTGCGCGCCCATCCGGACATCAAGCTGTTCGTCACCGCCTCCAACGTCCGCACCTGCAAGGCGCGGCTGTTCCGCACGTCGGAACTCTCCGCCCGGGCGCTGATGGCATCGGCCTGCCTGCCGCTGATGTTCAAGGCGGTCGAGATCGACGGCGAATCCTATTGGGACGGCGGCTATCTGGGCAATCCGGCGATCTATCCGCTGATCAACGAATGCTCGTCGAGCGATGTCGTCATCGTGCAGATCAACCCGATGAACCGGCCGGAAGTGCCGGTGACCGCGCGCGACATCCTCAACCGCATCAATGAAATGAGCTTCAATTCCAGCCTGGTCAGCGAGATGTTCGGCATCGCCACCGTCTCCAGCCTGATCGAAAGCGGCTCGCTCGAAGACGAGCGCTATGCCGCCGTCCGCTTCCACCAGATCGGCGCCGAGACGGAACTGGCCCAATATGGCGCGCTCAGCAAGATGAACACCGAGCGGCCGTTCCTGGAGCATCTGCACGAACTGGGCTTCAACACCGCCGACAAATGGATCGAAGAGAACTTCGACCGCATCGGCTGGGAAAGCACGCTGGATGTGCTGGAGAGCTACGTCTGAGGCGCGTCGGAAAAGATCGTCTCGATCGGCAATCCGAACAGTTTGGCGATGGCGAAGGCGAGCGGCAGGCTCGGGTCGTAGCGGCCGGTCTCGATCGCATTCACGGTCTGGCGCGATACGTCGAGCCGGTCGGCGAGCGTGGCCTGGCTCCAACCGCGCTCGGTCCGGAGCGCCTTCAGCTGGTTCTGCATCGAGTAAACCGGTCGATCGCGTAGACGTAGCAGCCGAAGGTGCCGCCGATCACCACCCAGGCCCAGGCCATGGGCAGGCGCGGCAGGCCCACGCTTTCCAGCAGGCCGTAGATGAGGCCCCCGACCGAAGCGATGGCGGCGCCAAGCGCCAGGCCTTCAAGCATCCTTCGCTTCCGATATTCGTCGCTGCGCAGAAACACCCGAACGATCGCGCCCGCCATGAGCAGGATCGGGACGACGGGCAGCAGGGCCGCCGGCAACCGCATCGGGTCGTCCGGCGTCATCGACTGCATGAGCCAAGCCGACAGGCCCACCGCGCCGACCGTCAGGGCGGCGCTGAGGAGCATTTCCAGAAGATATTGCCGTTCCACTCTGCACTGCCGCATGATCGCCTCCATGTAAAGCACGCTTTACATGTGACGCATACGGTCAGCGCTGTCAAGCGTCCTTGTCACTGGCGGCGCGCGCTCAGTGCTGGGTCAGCCTCAGCTCGATCCGGCGGTTCTTGCGATAGGCGTCTTCGCTGCTGCCCTTTTCGAGCGGCTGCCACTCGCCGAAGCCGGCGGCGGCCAGATGGTCGGCCGGGATGCCCTGGTCGATCAGGAATTTCACGACCGAGACGGCGCGCGCGGTCGACAGCTCCCAGTTCGAACGGAACTGCGCCGTCGCGATCGGGCGCGGATCGGTATGGCCGTCGACTTCCAGGATCCAGTTGAGGTTGGCCGGAATGCCGGCTTGGATCTGTTTCAGCGCATTCACCACCGGCTCCAGCCGCTGACGGGCGCCCGGCTCCAGGTCGGCCATGCCCGGGTCGAACAGCACTTCGGACTGGAACACGAACCGGTCGCCGACCACGCGGATATCCGGGCGGTCGCCCAGGATCTGTTTCAGCCGGCCGAAGAATTCCGAACGGTATTTCGCCAGTTCCTCGACCTTGGCGGCGAGCGCCAGGTTGAGCTTGTTGCCCAGATCGTCGATCTGAACCTGCTGTTGCTTGTTCTGGCTTTGCGCCAGGTCCAGGGCCTTGGCCAGCTCCTGCAGCTGCTCGCGGAGCGCCAGCACATTGGCGTTCAGGGTTGCGATCGTCGCATCGCCGGTCGCCAGCGCGTCGCGCGCCTGCTGGGCGTCGGATGTTGCCTGGGCCAGCCTGGCGGCGAGCGCATCCTTGTCGCGCGACGCCTGCTGTGCCTGGGCACCGAGCGTCGCCACGTTCAGGCGCAGATCGTCGCTGGCCCGCTTCTCCAGCGACAGCATGTCGGTCAGCTCGTTCAGCTGCTGGGTCAGCTTCTTGATCTCCAGGTCGCGGTCGCTGACCGCACCCGAGAGGTAGAATTGCCCGACCGTGAACACCAGCAGGATGAAGATGATGACCATCAGCAGCTGGGCGAGTGCGTCGACGAAGCCCGGCCAGATATTGATCGAGGACGGACGCGACCGCCTGGACAAGGCCATTGCTTAACGCTCGCTGTCTTCGGCGAGGGCCGCGATGGTACGGGCCAACAGCCGGATCTCGGTGCGGATCTCCGAGACCGTCGCCTCGCGCCCCTGGGTCAGCTCGGTCGACAGCTTGGCGACATGCTGGTCCATGTTGCGCAGATAGCCGCGGGTGACGTCGTCGATGCCGCCGCCACCGCGTGGACCCTCGGCCAGCTTGGCCAGGATCGGCTTCATTTCCGACTGGGTCTCGGCAAAGCGCAACAGCACGCCCTGTTCGGTCCGCATCTGCTCGGTCATCAGCGACAGCCGGTCGCCCAGCGCCTGCAGGCCGAGGTTGGCCGACACGCGGCTTTCCTCGCCGCGCGCCATGATGCGTTGCAAATTGTCGAGACTGTCGGCGGTCTGTTCCAAGAGCGCCTGGATGAAGGCCGGCACCGACTGCTCGCCGCTCTCGGACGAACCGCCGACGCCGCCGATGCGGGTCAGGCTCGACAGCCATTCTTCCAGATCGTTGAAGAAGCGGTTATGCGCCTGGCCGGCCTGCAGATCGAGGAAGCCCAGCACGAGCGAGCCTGACAGGCCGAACAGCGACGAGGAGAACGCCGTCGCCATGCCGTTCAACGGCGCCTGCAGGCTGCCCTTGAGATCGGCCATCGCCTTGCCGACGTCACCACCGCTGACCGTCAGACTGCCGAGCACGCCGCCGACCGAATGCACCGTCTGCAGCAAGCCATAGAAGGTGCCGAGTAGGCCCATAAACACCAGCGTGCCGATCAGGTAGCGCGAGGTCTCGCGCTGTTCGTCGAGCCTTGCTGCGATGCCGTCCAGCAAGGTGCGCATCGAGACCGGCGAAAGCGACAGGCGCTTGCCCGAGCGCTCGCCCAGCATATTCGCCATCGGCGACATCAGCCGCGGCAGGTCGCCCGACAGCACGGCGCGGTCGTTCTTGCGAAAATTCTCGATCCAGGCGACCTCGGGATTCAGCATCCACACCTGGCGGAAGATGTAGAACACGCCGATCAGCAGGATCGCCGCGATAATGCTGTTCAGCGGCAGGTTCGCCTCGAAGGCCGGGGCCAGCGCCGGCGACAGGGCGACCAGGATGGCGGCCACGATCACCACGAACAGGGCCATGCGCAGAAGGTAGCGTTGCGGGCGTGACACGGGCGGCGGATCCGTTCGTTAGGGTGAGGACGGGACCTTGACGCACAGGCTAACGCCGCGCGCGGCGATTCGTCGGCGAGGGTACAGACAGAGTTGTGGCAGAACAATGACGCAGGAAGGAATTACCCGTCCTGCGGCCTATTGGCGTATTTTTCATGTCCTCGTTCGCCCGCTCCGGGGGCCTCGCATCATCCCGTCCAGCGCGAGACGCCGATGAGAAATTTCCTAAAATGCACACAGCATTCAAGCAATTACGGACTCGTAGAATAGTAGTGCATGGGTAACACTTGAGGGGTCCAACCGAGACGTCCAACGACGACGGCGAACATGTCTCCAAACCCGCTCTTTGAGGCGGGCCCGGAAAACCAGAAGGCGTCAGCCTCACGCATGTTAAGCTGGGTCGACCAGTGACGTTGCTTGTTCCCGACCACGGGTGGGAACGGGCATCCGCCTCCGCGCGCGTCCTCTTCGATCCTTCAACTGGGGGGATCCTCGATGGAAGCGAACAGGCTGCTTCAGAAATCATTCCTGGCCGGAACGGCCCTCGCCGCGACACTGCTGGCAAACGCGGGCGCATCGCCGGCGAGGGCGGGCGCTCCACAATACACGCCGCTGTTTCCACCGGGCACCGCCGTGACCGAGCAAATACAATATAAGCAAAGCGACGGCACGCTGGTGACGCTGATGGGAATGCGTCCGGTCGGGCGCCATGCGCGCGAGCCTTGGAACAATACGCAAGAGGCGTCCGGTCTATATTATCTGTACCCGTCGTTCTATTTTCAGAATCGCACCTACGGGATCGAGATCCACGATCACGTTGCGGCCGGCGGCAATTCCATCGAATTCTTCCTTCGGGTCAATAACGGGACGTTCGATGGAACCACGTTCAGCCTGTTCCGCAACGTCCAGGACTCGAATGTGACCGGCTATGGCTGGGCGCTGAACACCGGCTTCAACAACCCGACCCAGAACAACCTGCCGATCTGCACGGCCGGCCAACCGCTGCAGGACTGCGAGATCGTGGTCGATTCCAACTGGCGGACCTCGCCGCACAGCAAGCTGCAGCTGGGCGACAAGATCGAACTGGCACCCGCCGAGTTTCTGGCGCGCCTGCCCAATACCCAGACGGCGGTGATCGACGGCGGCGGCTCCCGCTATTACTCCTTCGAGCAATTATATGTCGTGGGGCAGGGGCTGCGCCCCTGGTACGGCATCGCCCCGCGCCTGGATTCGGCACCCCTGCCGGCGGCGCCCTTGCTGGGCGGCGACACCACCGTCTCGTATAATTATTCGAGCGAGCCGTATCGGGCCTTCGAGCAGATGGCCAATAACATCGGCATCGAAAACAGCCAAAGGTTCGTCGAGGGCCGGCGCCTGTTCCACACCTCGTTCCTGACCGGGAAACATTCTGAATTTACTGATGAAAATCCGGTCTTTACCGCGCATATCGGGCAGCGCGGCCCCCGCTTCAACCAAGCCTCCTGCGTCGCCTGCCATGTGGGGGAGGGGCGCAATCCGGCAACGGGCGTCGGCACGCCGCTGGATGTCATGGATATCCTGGCGGGTGCGCCCTCGACCGACGGCAGCCGGGTGCCCGATCCGTTCTATGGCTTTGCCGTTCAGCAGGACACCAGCGTCAAGAACGCCGCCTATTATGGCGCCACCATCGCCTCATACACGGTCGGTGCCCGCACGTTGGCAGACGGGACCGCCGTCACGCTGCGCCAGCCGGTCTATAAATTCTATGGTCCGGTGCCGAAGCTGTTCTCGGTCAGGCAGGCGCCGCAGCTCATCGGCCTCGGGCTGTTGGAAGCGCTGTCGGAACAGACGATCCTGGCGCTTGCCGCCTCGCCTTCGGAAAATTCCGATGGTGTCCACGGCATCCCCAATTTCGTCACCAACCCGGAAACCGGGCAGACGCAGCTCGGTCGTTTCGGATGGAAAGCGGCCAAGGAAAGCCTGCGCCACCAGGCGGCCGACGCGCTGATGAACGACATTGGCGTGACGTCGCCGGTGTTCCCGTCCCGGAACTGCGAGCATGGCACGGCAAATTGCCAGACTGCGCAGACCGTGGCCGGGGTGGATGAGACCGAACTGGAGCGGTTCAGCCAGTATCTGGGGCTGCTGGGCGTGCCGGCCCAGCGCAGCCTGCAGAGCGGCTATCCCGACGGCGTGTTCGTGCCGGCGATCCACGACGTCAATCCGGCGCAGATCGCCAATGGGGCTGCGGTTTTCCAGCAGCTGAACTGCACTGCGTGCCATGCGCCGACGCTGGTCACGGGCGCGACGCATCCGTTGGCCGAACTGCGCAACCAGACGATCCATCCCTATAGCGATCTTCTGCTGCACGATATGGGGCCGGGCCTGGCGGACACGCTGGCGGAAGGCAACGCCCAGCCGCAGATGTGGCGGACGCAGCCGCTCTGGGGGCTGGGCTACCTGCCCTATGTCCAGGCGGGCACCGTCCTGGGCGATGCCAAGACCGTCCGCTATCTGCATGACGGCCGGGCGCGCAGCCTGCTCGAAGCCATCGAATGGCATGATGGCGAGGCGAAGAACAGCCGCCAGCGGTTCGAGGCCCTGGACGCGACAACGCGCGCCGACCTGCTGGCGTTTCTGAACTCGCTCTAGCTTGATCAGGATGACTACGCCAGGCCCGACCGGCCTGGCGTCGTTACAAAGCTACTTCAGCGCCTGGCGCATCAGCCGGCCGAGCGGCAGATGCAGATGGTCGTTGGCGGCCAAGACATTGCCGGTCGCCAGCATGTCGTGGCCGCTGCCGTCGGGCTCGCTGCAATAGCCGCCCGCTTCCTTGACCAGCAGCAATCCGGCCGCAATGTCCCAGGGCTTCAGGCCGAATTCCCAGAAACCGTCGAACCGGCCGGCGGCGACATAGGCCAAATCGAGCGCGGCGGCGCCGAAGCGGCGCACGCCGGCGGTTTCGGCCATGACGGCGTTCAAGGTGCGCATATAGCCCGGATGCGCTTCCTTGCCGCGGAACGGCATGCCGGTGGCGATGACCGCCTGGCCCAGGTCGCGGCGGCCCGACACGCGGATGCGGCGGTCGCTGACGAACGCGCCCGAGCCCTTTTCGGCCCAGAATTCCTCATCGCGCAGCGGCTCGTAGATCACGCCGGCGATGATTTCGCCGTCGCGTTCGAGCGCCACCGAGATGCAGAAATGCGGAATGCCGTGCAGGAAGTTCAGCGTGCCGTCCAGCGGATCGACGATCCAGCGATGATGGCCGTCGCCGATTGTCTCGGCGCTCTCTTCCATCATGAAGCCATAGCCCGGACGGGCCTTCTCCAGCTCCTGCCGCAACGTCTTTTCGGCCTTGAGATCGGCGGTCGAGACGAAATCCGACGGGCCCTTCTGGGAAACCTGCAGGTTTTCGACTTCGCCGAAGTCGCGGATCAGGCCACGGCCGGCCTTGCGGGCGGCGGCGGCCATGACGTTGATGACGGCGGAGCGGACCGCCATGGTCTTACTTCGCCCGCTCGAGATAGGTGCCGTCCGCCGTGTTCACGACGATACGGGTGCCCTGCTCGATATGCGGCGGAATCAGGACGCGGCGGCCGTTTTCCAGCTTGCCGGGCTTGAAGGACGATGACGCGGTCTGGCCCTTGACGACCGGATCGGCTTCGACCAGTTCCATGATCACGGTCTGCGGCAGGTCGCACGACAGCGGCGTGCCCTCGAACAGCTTGACGGTGACGATCATGCCGTCCTTCAGGAAGTCGGCCGGATCGCCGATCAGCTCCTTGGGGATCTGGTGCTGCTCATAGGTTTCCTGGTCCATGAACGTGGCGTTCTCGCCCTCCATGAACAGGAACTGCATCTCGGCTTCGTCCAGATGCGCGCGCTCGACCGTCTCGGACGTGCGGAACCGCTCGATGGTCTTCGTGCCGGTCTTGATGTCGCGCATCTCGACCGCCGCGAAGGCGCCGCCCTTGCCGGGCTGAACCGTGTCACGCTTCAGCACGACAAACAGCTTGCCCTCGATCTGGAGGACGACACCGGGCTTGATTTCGTTGGCACCGATCTTCATGGCTGCTGAGTAGTCCGCTAAACTGATGAGATGGGGAAAAGAATGGCGCGTGTCCTAGCAGCAACCGGGCTTCAAAGGAAGTCAGAACCGCCGTTTCGGCGTTGCGGCTCGGGCAGGGGAGCCAACCGGGCCGCGCGGGGAGCCAATCCATGACCCTGCCCTGGTGGCACCCGGAAAGCTTCGCCAAGCGTCTGCCCTATCTCGAGAAACGCGCCCGGATCGTCGATGGATTCCGCTCCTGGTTCGCCGCCGAAGGCTTCCTGGAGGTCGATACCCCGGCGTTGCAAATCAGTCCGGGGCTGGAGCCGCACCTGATCGCATTTGCGACCGAACTGGTCCGGCCGGAGGGCGAGCGGCTGCAGCGCTATCTCCATACCTCGCCCGAATTCACCATGAAAAAGCTGCTGGTCGCGGGCCTGCCCAAGATCTTCCAGATGGGCCATGTGTTCCGCAACGGCGAGCGGGCCGGGCGGCATAGCCCCGAATTCACCATGCTGGAATGGTACCGGGCCCACGACGGCTATCGCACCCTGATGGCGGATTGCGAGGCGCTGCTGCGCCATGCCGCCAGCATCGCCGGCGCCACGCTGTTGAAATGGCAGGGGCACACGGCCGACCCGTTCCAGCCGTTCGAGGTGCTGAGCGTGCCCGACGCGTTCCAACGCCATTGCGGCATCGATCTGCTGGCGACCGCGCCCGATCCGCTGGCGCCCGACCTGGCGCTGCTGGCATCGGCCGCAGCCCCGCTCGGCATCCGCCCGCATGTCGGCGACAGCTGGGAGGATCTGTTCTTCCGCATCATGCTCGACCGGATCGAGCCGCATCTGGGCATGGGGCGGCCGACCTTCCTCGCCGACTATCCGGTCTCGATGGCGGCGCTGGCCCGGCCCAAGCCGGAGGACCCGCGCCTGGCCGAACGGTTCGAGCTCTATGCCTGCGGGGTCGAGCTCGCCAATGCCTTCGGCGAGTTGACCGATCCGGTGACCCAGCGCCAGCGCTTCGTCGCCGACATGGACCTCAAGCAAAGCCTCTATGGCGAGCGCTATCCGATCGACGAGGATTTCCTGGCCGCCCTCACCTATGGCATGCCGCCGTCTGCCGGCAGCGCGCTCGGGCTCGATCGCCTGATCATGCTGGCGGTCCATGCGGACGAGATCGATGACGTGCTGTGGGCGCCGGTACGATGAAAAAGAGGTAAGACTGTTCGTCCGCCGGTTTTATGCCCGCGGCGGGCGAGCCCCTGCCATCGGGTCGGCGCCCATCGCCACCGCCGGGCACGGGTCTATTTTCTACGGGCCGAGGGCTGACAGGGGATAGGAATGCAGGGATTTTCAATGCGCGCGCTGATGTGCCTGGCGGCGGGTGCCCTGGCGATCGGGATTGCCGCGGCCGAGGTTCCGGATGCCGCCAAGATCGTCGCCGATCGCCAGGCGACCATGGATGGCTTCGCCAAGAAAGTCCGCCTGATCAAGGGCTTCGCCGATGGCGACGATACCGGCCCCGCCGCCCTTGAGGCCGCCCAGGCGATCCTGGAGACCGCCCAGCGCCTGCCGACGCTGTTTCCCGCCGGCACCAGCCTCGCCGACCTGCCCGACATCAAGACCCACGCCAAGCCGGACATCTGGGCCGACAATGACCGTTTCCGCGCGACCGCTGCCCGGCTCGCCGGCCAGAGCGAGGCCTTGGCCGCCGCGATCCAGCGCGGCGATCGCCCCGGCACCGCGACCGAACTGGGCGCCGTCGGCCGCGTCGGCTGCGGCGCCTGCCACGAGGCGTTCCGCGCGCCGCTGGATTAACGCATCGGCGCAATGCACGCTCGCGCGCAGAGCGATACCCAAGAGAGGCCGAGCCAGACGTGGTCATAGACGAGCCGCTCGTCCGGCGGCTGATTGCCGAGCAGTTTCCTGGCTGGATCGATCTTCCGGTTCGACCGGTTGCGTCCGGCGGCTGGGACAACAGGACCTTTCGTCTCGGCGATCAAATGGTCGTGCGCTTGCCGAGTGGTCAGCAGTACGCGAGCCAAGTGGAAAAGGCACTTCGTTGGCTGCCAAAGCTGGCGTCGGCACTGCCGCTTCCGATCCCCGAACCGCTGGCGATGGGCAAGCCAGGGGCCGGCTATCTCTGGAAATGGTCCGTCTATCGCTGGCTTCCGGGTGAGATCGCCGCGCCGGAACGAATCAACGACATGGCGCAGTTCGCGACGGCGCTTGGGACGTTTTTGAAGGCGCTGCAGCGGACCGATCCGACCGGCGGGCCCGGGCCAGGCCCCCATAATTTCCATCGCGGCGGCTCCCTGACGATCTACGACGCGGAGGCGCGGCAAGCGATCGCTGCGCTGGCCCCGGTCATCGACGCCGCCGCTGCGACGCAGGCATGGGAGCGCGCCCTGAATGCGCGTTGGCACGGCTCGCCGGTTTGGCTCCACGGCGACGTCAGCCCTGGAAATCTTTTGGTTGAACAGGGCCGCTTGAGCGCCGTCATCGACTTCGGAATGCTCGGGGTCGGCGACCCTGCCTGCGACCTCTCGATCGCATGGACCCTATTTGCCGGAGAAAGCCGAACCGCGTTCAGGGCAAGTATGGAGGCGGACTCTGCCATGTGGGCGCGTGCTCGGGGCTGGACGCTCTGGAAGGCGCTGATCGTCGCCGCCGGCCAGGCGCAGACGAATGCCGTCGAGGCCGCGGAGCCGCTACGGATCGTGAAGGATCTGCTGACGGATCGTTAGGTCCGCCTAGCTTTCACTCCGTGAAGATCGCGTCCATGAACCCATCCGGGTCCAGGTAGAATTCGCGCAGCACCCGGAAATGTTCGGTCTGCTGGTACGGCCGCTCCATGATCCCGTGATCGGTCAGGTGCAGCACGGTCGCACCGGGATAGGCCATCAGCAGCGGCGAATGGGTCGCCATAATGAATTGCGCCTCGCCGTCCGCCTCGGCTTGTCGGACGAGCTTCAGGAACTCGATCTGGCGCGAGGGCGACAGTGCCGCCTCCGGCTCGTCGAACAGGAACACGCCCTTGCCGTGGACGCGGTTCCTGAAGATCTCCAGATAGGCCTCGCCATGGGAGCGTTCGGTGAGTGAGCGGCCGCCATAGGAGTCCTTGGCGTCGAAGGCATCGATCTGGTCGACGAAGCCGAAGAAGGTTTCGGCGCGGGTGTAAAATCCACGGTTCACCTTCGGCAGCTAGCCCGCGCGCAGATATTTGCCCAGCACCTCGCCGTCATCCTCGCCGGACGCGTAATTCTGGTTTCCGCCCAACCGGCCGAAGTCGCAGAGCTGCGCGATCGCCTCCAGGATCGTCGATTTACCGCTGCCGTTGGTGCCGACCAGGATCGTGACAGGTTGGGTGAAGTCGATCCGGAAATGCTCTGCCTCGATCGCCGGGATGGAAAACGGATACGCTCGCGGATCAGGCACGCGCTCGTCGAGCAGTTCGATCGATTTCAAATAGGGCGCGCGGAGCGAGCTTTCTCGGGGGCGACGCCTCATCGGTTCACCTCTCGGACCTGGCACCAGCCTCCACCAGCCAGTCCCGGAAAGCCAGCGCCGCCGGGTCGGCGGCTTTCTCGGTCGGCAGGTACCAGCAATAGCTGCGCGCCGGCAGGGCGAGCGCCGGAAACGGCGCCACCAGCCGTCCGGCCTCGATCTCGTCGGCGACCAGCGCGGTCGGGCCCATGGCGACGCCCAGCCCGTCGACCGCGGCCTGGATGGTCAGATAGAAATGTTCGAGCGTCAGCGCGCCGGCGGGCTCGATGTCGGGAATGTCGGCCAGCCGTAGCCAGTCCTGCCACAGTTCCGGCAGGCTGTCGGTGTGCAGCAGCGTATGGCGCGCAAGGTCGGCCGGCCGGTCGAGCGGCAGCTTGGCCCTGAGGCCAGGTGCCAGCACCGGCAGGCGCGCCTCGTCGAGGAACATGCCGCACTCGAACCCCATGATCGTGTCCGGCCCGCCGCGGATGACCACATCGGCCGAGGCGCCCAGATGCTGCGGCGGCTCGCTCGACGTGGTCAGCCGCACCTCGATGGTCGGATGGCGCTGCTGGAACGCGGACAGGCGCGGGATCAGCCAGCGGATGGTGAAGGTCGCGATGCTGTTGACCCGCAGTACCCGGCGGGTGCCGGCACCGCGCGCCCGGTCGCTGGCCGCCGCGATCCGGTCCAGCGCCGCGCCGATGTCGCCCAGATAGCGGCTGCCCTCGTCGGTCAGCTCGATCCGCCGGTTGAAGCGCCGGAACAGCGGGCAGCCAAGCCAATCCTCCAAGCCGCTGACGGCACGGCTGACGGCACCATGGGTCACGTGGAGCTCGTCTGCCGCCCGGGTGAAACTCAGGTGGCGGGCGGCGGCTTCGAAGGCGCGGAGCGCGTTGAGCGGCGGCAGGGTACGCATTGGTTCATATGAACTCACATCACGCGATCAGGCAATATTACTCATTTGTGACAGTGCGGGATTGAGGGCATTCTCCCGGGCCGTTCCCCCGAGAGAGCCTGTCCGTTGACCGAGATCCCCCTGTTCGCCGTTGCACTGGCCCTCACCGCAGCCCTGCTCCATGCCGGCTGGAACGCCATGCTGCGCAGCGGCGGCGACCGGTTTCAGGCGATCGTGGTGATGAGCGCCGGCTCCGGCCTCGCCGCCTTGCCCTGGGCGCTCTTCGTCGGCGTGCCGGTCGCGGCCGCCTGGCCGATGCTCTTGATCTCGGCCGTGCTGCATGTGGGCTATAATCTGGCGCTGGTCTGGGCTTATCGCCATGGCGAGCTGGGCCAGGTCTATCCGCTGGCGCGCGGGGCGGCACCGCTGCTGGTGACCCTGTCGGCGGCGCTCATCGCCGGCGAGCATCTGCCGCTGCCGGCGCTGCTCGGCATCTGCCTGGTCTCGGTCGGCATCCTGGGGCTGGCCGGCGCCAAGACCGGGCGCGCGGCGCTGATCCCGGCCTTCGTCACCAGCCTGTTCATCGCCGGCTATACGGTGACTGATGGCCTGGGGGCGCGGGCCTCAGTCGATCCCAGCGGCTATGCCGCCTGGCTGTTCGTGCTCGGCGGCGTGCCGATGCTGCTGATCCACCGGGTCCAGCGCGGGCGGCTGCTGCCACCGATCCTGACCCGCGACACCGCCAAGGCCGCGGCCGGCGGCGTCGTCTCGCTCCTGGCCTATGGGCTGGTGATCATCGCGGTCGCGGTCGCGCCGATGGGGGCGGTCTCGGCGCTGCGCGAGACGAGTGTGCTGGCGGCGGCCCTGCTCGGCCGCTTTTTTCTGGGCGAAACCCTCACCGGCCGCCGGCTCGCCGGCTGCAGCCTGGTCGCCATCGGCGCGGTGTGCCTGGGGTTCGCGGCTTAGCCGCCTAAAGAATCGTCATGGCCGGGCTTGACCCGGCCATCCATGTGGATGGGCAAGGCGCCTCTCTTGGCGAGGACATATTGGCGGATAGGCGTGGATCCCCGGGTCAAGCCCGGGGATGACGGTTATTCTTGAGCAGACGCCTCGGCGATTGCCTTGTTGAACGCCTTCACCGCTGCGGCGGGACCGTCCGGGTTCTGCCAGACCGCACTCACCACGCAGATGAAATCGGCGCCGGCCTTGACCAGGGGTACGCAATTGGCCGGCGTGATGCCGCCGATCGCGACCGAGGGCACGGTCATGAACTCGCTCCACCATTGCAGCAGATCGGGTTCGGGCCGGTAGTTCGACGGCTTGGTCTGGGTCGGATAGAAGGCGCCGAACGCGACATAGTCCGCGCCGGCCTCGGCCGCTTCCATGGCCAGGTGCCGGCTGTCATGGCAGGTGACGCCGACGATGCGGTCGGGCCCGACGCGTCTGCGCGCCTCGGCATAGGGCATGTCGCTCTGGCCGACATGGACGCCGTCGCAGCCGCAGGCCGCGACCAGGTCCGGCCGGTCGTTCAGCAGGAAGGCCACGTCGCGCGAGGTCGCGATCGGCACCAGCAGCTCGCAGGCGCGCTTGATCGCGTCGTCATCGACGTTTTTCAGGCGCAATTGGACCGACGCGACATCGCCGCCGTCGAGCGCCGCCGCCAGCTGATCGGCGAAGGCGGCGGGCTCGAGACGTTCGGGCGTCACGAGGTAGAGCCGGCAGGACGCCGGCTCAGCCTTGGCGGACATCAGTCCTTGCCGAGATAGACGTTGATCAGCTTGTCGAGCAGAGCCAACGCTTCGGCCTTCGGACGCTGGAACGTGTTGCGGCCGATGATCGAGCCGTTGCCGCCGCCGTCGCGGATCGCGCGGGCTTCGTTGACGACGCTATCGACATCCTTGGCTTCGCCGCCCGAGAACACGACGATGCGGCGACCGGCGAAGCAGGCCTGCACGACATGCTCGTAGCGCTTGGCCTGGGTCGAGATGTCGATCTTCTGCTTCTCGTACACGGGCTTGGCCGCGGCCAGCTCCAGCACGTCGGTCGGCGGCTTGACCTTGATGATATGGGCGCCGAGCAGGGCCGCCATATGGGCGGCATAGGCGCAGATGTCGATTGCCGTCTCGCCGGCCTTGGACAGGTTGCCGCCGCGCGGGTAGGACCAGATGACGACGGCGAGGCCGACGGCCTTGGCTTCCTCGGCCATCTCGCGGATCTGTTCCATCATCTCGAACTGCGCGTCCGAGCCCGGATAGATCGTGAAGCCGATGGCGGAGCAGCCGAGGCGCAGCGCGTCGGAAACCGAGCCGGTGATGGCCTGGCTCGGCGCTTCCTTGGCGGTGGCCAGGCTGTTCGACGAATTGACCTTGAGGATGGTCGGGATCTGGCCGGCGAAGGTGCCGGAGCTGGCTTCCATCATGCCGAGCGCGGTCGCATAGGCCGACAGGCCGGCCTCGATCGCCAGG
>Ga0302314_10007850_pt1 | contig 19126 bp, 21 predicted proteins | sample III_Palsa_N2_3_FD_200533 | JGI IMG/M metagenome (GOLD analysis project Ga0302314, IMG submission 200533) | Peat permafrost microbial communities from Stordalen Mire near Abisko, Sweden - III_Palsa_N2_3 | ecosystem: Environmental > Terrestrial > Soil > Palsa > Peat permafrost | place: Sweden...
GCGTCGTCATAGGTCTTGCCATCCTTCACGATGACGGGATGGCCGCCTTTGACATTCGCGATGAGCGCGCCGGAGGCCGATGTGCCGGTGACCCAATGCCACGATCCCGGCTTGCCCTTGGTGCCGACCAGCGTCGCGCTCTCGCCTTCGCCGAGATAGGCGGCGTCCTGGATTTTGAGGATCGCGTGCGGCTCCGCCGCCCAGCCCTTGTTGTCGTCGAGCAGCGAAGCTTTCCACGCTTCAAGCGGCGATGGCGCGGCGAAAGCGGCGGTCGAAAGCGCGAACAGCGAAGCGGCGACGAATGCGAGGCGCATGAGATCGTTCCTCCGGTTTAGCGCGACGGGTTGGTCAGCGCCTGATAGACCAGCGTTTGCGACAAGGTGGACAGGTTGTCGTTGCCCATCAGGTCGTCGCGATCGAATTTCTGGATCATGCCGAGGAAGAACATGTCGTTCGTCGGATCGATCCAGAACCAGGTTCCAGCGGCGCCACCCCAGAAGATCGAGCCCTTGCCCACCAGCGAGCCCAGCTTGGCGGGGTCCTTGGCGATCGCGAAGTCGAGCCCGAAGCCCAGCGCGTCCGTGCCGATCGGTGCGCGGCCCTTGGCGTCATAGGGCTCGACCGTCGGTTCCACCTGGTCGGATTCGATCAGCGTCACGGAAGCCGGCGACAGGATGCGCACGCCGTTCAACTCGCCGTGGTTCAGGATCATCTGGCAGAAACGTGCATAATCCGCCGCCGTGCCGAGCGAACCGCCGCCGCCGGAATCCATCGCCGGGACCTTGGTGAAATCCTGCAGCAGCGGCGTCATCGCCGGCGTGATCTCGATCAGCTTGCCGTTCACCACGGCATTCGCCGCGGCGAGACGCGAGACCTTGTCCGCCGGAACGGTGAAGCCGGTGTCCTTCATGCCGAGCGGATCGTAGATGTTCGCCTTCATGAAATCGGCCAGCCGCATGCCCGACAGTTTCTCGATGATGTAGCCCTGGATGTCCACCGAAGCCGAATAGGACCAGCGCGTGCCCGGCTGATAGCGCAGCGGGATGGCGGCGATCTTCGCGATCATGTCCTGCAACCCGTTCGAGGCGAGCACGTGCTGCGCCTGGAATTGCTGGTCGACATAATTGTCGTTCATAAGGCCGTAGCCGAAGCCTGCGGTGTGCGTCATCAGCTCGCGCATCGTGGGCGCGTGCTTCATGTCCTCGAGGATCGGCTTGCCGTCGCTGTCGAGTCCCGTGAAGACCTTCAGGTTGGCGAATTCCGGAACATATTTGCTCACCGGATCCTCGAGCCGCCATTTGCCCTGTTCGAACAGGATCATCATGGCGACGCCGATGGTTGGCTTGGTTTGCGAATAGAGGCGGAAGATGGCGTCGGGCTTGAGCGGCGCGCCGCTGACCAGGCTCGCTTTGCCATAGGTGTCGAAATTCACCACTCGGCCGTGGCGCACCAGCATGGTCTGGATGCCGGCCAGCCGCCCGTCATCGACCTGGCCGTGCATCGCCACGGTCAGCCGCGCGAGCCGTGCGGCATCGAAGCCTTCGGCGTCTGGCGCTGCCGGCGCGAGAACCATCGCTGGCGCGGCCGCTTTCGGCTTGGCGTCCGCCGGTGTGGCCAAGGCCAGCACCATGGCGCCGCATACGGCCAGAAACCCCAAATTTCGCATAACCAATCCCCCAATTTCCCGGCTGTGTGCCTAGCCGATCATTTCGTTTTGGGCAATTGGACAACAACTATGTTGCAGTGCACATTCTTGCGATGAGCGCGCGCGACAAGCCATGGATCTTCCGCACTTATGCCGGCCATTCCAGCGCAGTCGCGTCGAACGCGCTTTATCGCGGCAATTTGGCCAAGGGGCAGACGGGGCTGTCGGTCGCCTTCGATCTGCCGACGCAGACCGGCTATGACAGCGACGATCCGCTGGCCAAAGGCGAAGTCGGCAAGGTCGGCGTGCCCATCGGCCATCTGGGCGACATGCGCGCGCTGTTCGATCGTATTCCGCTCGACAAGATGAACACCTCGATGACGATCAACGCGCCGGCGGCATGGCTGCTTGCGCTGTATGTCGCGGTGGCGGATGAGCAGGGCGCCGCACGCGCGTCGCTCACCGGCACGACGCAGAACGACATCATCAAGGAATATCTGGCGCGCGGCACCTATATCTTTCCGCCCAAGCCGAGCCTGCGGCTGACCACCGACACCATCGCATTCACTTGCGCCGAGATGCCGAAATGGAATCCGGTGAATCTGTGCTCGTACCATCTGCAGGAAGCCGGCGCCGACGCGGTCGAGGAAGCGGCGTTCGCGCTGGCTGCCGCCATAGCTGTTCTTGACGCAGTGCGCGCGGGCGGGGTGATTCCCGAAAGCGAATTCCCCAAGGCGGTCGGCCGCATTTCCTTCTTCGTGAATTCCGGTGTGAAGTTCATCACCGAAATCTGCAAGCTGCGCGCGATGGCGCAAATCTGGGACGAGATCGCGGAGAAACGTTACGGCGTCGCCGATCCCAAGCTCAGGCTGTTCCGCTATGGCGTGCAAGTGAATTCGCTCGGTCTGACCGAGCAGCAGCCGGAGAACAATGTCTATCGCATCCTGTTCGGCATGCTGGGCGTGACGCTGTCCAAGAACGCGCGCGCCCGCGCGGTGCAATTGCCGGCCTGGAACGAAGCGCTCGGCCTACCGCGGCCTTGGGACCAGCAATGGTCGCTGCGCCTGCAGCAGATCGGCGCCTATGAGACCGACATGCTGGAATATGGCGACATTTTCGACGGCTCGACGGTGATCGAAGAGAAAGTGGCCTCGCTCGCCGAACAAATCCGCGGCGAGATCGCGCGCATCGAAGAAGCCGGTGGCGCCGCGTCGCAGGCGGCGCTGGAATATATGAAGGAACGGCTGGTCGCTTCCAACGCGGCGCGGCTGGAGGCGATCGAGACGGCCGAGGAAATCCGCGTCGGCGTCAACGCCTATACCGAGACGGAGGTTTCGCCGCTCACCGCCGGCAATGGCAATTTCATCGTGGCCGACGAACATGCCGAGCGCGACCAGATCGAGAGGCTGAAGGCCTGGCGCGCCGCGCGCGACGGCAAGCAGGTGGCGGCAGCGCTCGCCTCGCTCGAACGCGCCGCGAAAGACGGCGCGAATGTGATGCCGGCCTCCATCGGTTGCGCCAAGGCCGGTGTCACCACCGGCGAATGGTCGGCGCATCTGCGCAAGGTTTTCGGCGAATATCGCGCGCCCACAGGCGTCGCCGCCGACGGCCCGGTGCGCAATGACGAACGCGTCGGCGCCTTGCGCGAGGAGGTCGACGCCGCCTCGAAAAAGCTCGGCCGCAGGCTCACTTTCCTGGTCGCCAAGCCGGGTCTCGACGGCCATTCCAACGGCGCGGAGCAGATCGCGATCCGCGCCCGCGATGCCGGCATGGCCGTGATCTATGACGGCATCCGCTTCTCGCCCGACGAGATCGTGGCCGCGGCGAAAGCGGGCAAGCCGCACGTCATCGGATTGTCGATCCTTTCGGGCTCGCATGTGCCGCTGGCGAAAGACGTCGTGGCGCGGTTGAAGGCGGCCGGGCTTGGCGACATCAAGATCGTCGCCGGCGGCATTATCCCACCGGAGGATGAGGTGGCGCTCAAATCAGCAGGCATCGCCGCGGTGTTTAGCCCGAAAGACTACGACCTCAACCAGATCATGCGCGAGATCGTCGGGCTGGCCGGCAAGGCTTAGCGCATATTGAGTTCAGTTCCATTCAAATCAAAGATTGTCATCCCGGCCGAGCGCAGCGAGAGCCGGGACCCATCAGGACGATGTCGCGATGGGTCCCGGCTCGGCGCGCTGCTGACGCAGCGCTTGGCCGGGATGACATGCAAGTTTGATTCAAGAAGAACTCTAAAATACTCTAGGGCCGTCCAACCCACCACGCCGATGCGAGCGACAGATTCTCCTGCTTCAACATCCGCATCTTGCCGTCATCGCGATAGGCGGTGACGACAACGATCTGTTCGAAGCCGCGCTCCTGCAATGTCTTGCGCGCCGCGCGCAGAAGCGCCGCGCCGATCTCGAGCCAATCCGCATTCTCCGCTACGCAGAAATCGTCGACAAAAGCGGTCGCGCCCGGTACGAACACCGGCGGCACCGGTTGGGGCTTGGCGGTGATGAAACCGGTAATCGCGCCGCCGCTCTCGGCGACGAGGAAAAGCGTTGTGTCCTGCGCGATCAGATAATTGAGGAACATCGCGCTCTTGGCCGGCGCATCCTCCGCCCGTTTCCAGAATTGCGGTTCGTAGGTCTGATAGCGCGCGCGCATCTTTTCCAGGATGGCGACGCAGGCGGGCAGGTCATCCCTCTGTCCGATGCGGATCGTCATCGTGTTGCTCCGAAAAGGCGGCGTTATTTCTTATCAGGTTTCGAGTCGTTCGTTCCCATGTCCGCGATCACCTTCCAGCCTGACGCTTCCTTGCGCCAGACCGTGACGTAATGGCCGGTCAGCTGGAACGCGGCGTGTTTGGCGTCGTGGCCGGCGAACAGCCAATGGCCGTCGGTGTAGCCCAGCGTGCCGTCTTTCGAGACCGCGGCGAAGTCGGGAACCCAACTCAGGATATTGAGCCTGGGATCGCCATTGCCGGATTTCGGATCGGCGAAGCGCTTCGCCGCCTCGGCCTTGCCGAAGATCGGCGGTTCGCCGCCAGTGCCGAAGATGCGGCCGTCATCGGCCATGGTGGCGAGGAAGGCCGCGTCGTTCCCCTTTGCCACCGACAATGCGCAAAACGCCTTGTCCGCCGCGATCAGATCGTCTTTCGGCCCCGCCAGCGCCGGGCCGGACAGCGCCAGCATGACGGCGACTATCGATTGCAAAATCCTGCGCATCGTCCGCTCCCTCGCGTTGAATTAAGGCGACAATGCCCTATTCCCACCCATTTTTCGCCCGGTAACAGGTTGTTTACTACGTCGCAGTCCGGCTGGGCTCAACCAAACCGAAAGCTCGCTGGCACAACGCGAAGCTTGGGGGAATTGCCATGGTCGCCTATCGCAAGATCGATGAAGCCTCGCCGTCCACGGGCCGCCGCCTGGCGCTGTCCCACGAGCTGTTTCACGGGCTGACCCCGGCGGAATTCAACGACGAGGCCCAGTCGCTGGCCGATGCGCAGGCGATGACGCCGGCGGTGCGCCGCCGCCTCGAAGCCCAGCTCACCGAGCGGCTGATGACGCCGCCGGACGCGCCGAGCTGGGGTCCGGACTGGGTCAAGCATGGCGAGAAATTCGCGCCCAAGCGCGGCAAGGCGCAAGCCGGCCTGCTTGCGCGGGTGTTCCGCAAAGGCGACGACGAAGCCGGCGACGGTGACGAAGGACCCGAAGCGGCGACCGACGAGGATTACGTCATCGCCCGCAACATGGAGAAGAGCCGCCAGATCGCCCATTACAGATGGCTCTATGTCGGCGCCGGCATCGTGGCGCTGATCATCGCGCTCGCCGCCATGTTCGTCGATTATCAGATCATCCGCGGCGACATCTGGACGCGCGCGTTGTCCAACGAATTCATGGTCGTGCCGGCGGCCCTGCAGTCCACCGTCATCTTCAAGAGCCTGCAGGTGATCTTCGCGGTCTTGATCATCCATTTCATGCTCAAGATCACCGGCGTCTATGGCCGCAACGTGCTGGTGACCACCGCCTTCGTCTTCGCGCTGGTGATGATCGGCTGCCTGGGCTATCTCGTCGCCTACAACAATATGAGCGGCGGCACCTCGACCACGCTGGAACACCAGCAGACCGCCCCGCAGAACAATGCGATCGACAAGCTGTTCGCATCGGCGGACGACACGTCGAGCGCGACCCTGCAGCCGGCCGCCGATACCACGGCGCCGAAATCCGGCGGCTTCGCGCTGTTCGACCTGCCCAAGCTGTCGCAATCCTCGCTCGCCAACACCGATTCCTGGTTCTGGCTCGCTTTCGCCAGCGTCATCTTCTTCATCGTCACCACGGTGGCGGCGCTCTATCTGCAGGGCACCGAGAACAACATCCGCAATGTCAGCCTGGCGCGCGATTACAAGCATCGCCAGCGCCAGTTCGCCCAGCTGCATCTTCTGCAGCTGGCGGATCGTGGACAAATGGCCGGCCGCGAGCCATCATAGCTCATGCAGATCATGCTGGCTTTGGTGACGGCGGCGGCGCTCGCGGGCGGCGGCGCGCTGGCCGTGGACGCCGCGCGGGAATCCGCGCCGCTCGTCAGGATCGATTACCTCACCGAGCAATCGCAGCTCGCGCCCAAGCGCCTGGTGATCGCGATTGATCTGTCCAAGAGCAACCCCTTGATCGACAACCCGGCCTTCGCGCAGAAGGTGGCCGCGCGCGTCGCCGACGAAGTCCGCGGATTGGGTTTCGCCTCCGAAGTGCATGTGCGCACCTTCGGCAATTACGACGCGACCTCGAACAATTTCCACTATGATGCGGTGCTGTCGGTGCGAGACCGGCCCGACGCCGTCGCCGCCGACATCGGCAAGCTGATCGCCGGCACGCCGATGCTGGTCTCGAGCGGCAAATGGCGCGCGCAAGGGCGCACCAACATCCTCGCTTTCCTCGACAACGTCTCGCAATCCATCGGCTGCTCCGGATTGCCGACGACGGTGATCCTGGCCTCCGACGGCATCGAGGATTCCGAATATGCGCGGCTCGACCACCCCGACGCGCATCTGCCCTCGCCCGATGGCCGGCCCTTCGCCGGCTGCGCCGAGCTTCAGATCCTGGGCCTTGGCGAAGGCACCGGCAGCCCGAGCGAGACCGTGCGCCTGCGCGGCGAATGGGCGCGCTGGTCGCACGAAGCCGGTTTCGCCGGCTTTCAGGGCTTGAACGACTGGTAACGGCGCCGCCATCCTATTGAAGAAACAGGAGAATATCGATCGTCCAAAATGATGAGAAATCTTTTGCAGTAGAGTACTCTGTGATATAGAGTTATCTGCGTTACCTGATTGGAGCCCAGACATGTCCCTGTCCCCCAACGAAGCCGCCGATGCGCTGCGCGATATTTCCGACACCGAAAAGCGAAGCTTCTCCGCCTATGGCTACAAATTCGCGGCGCCGTTTCTGATCCTGTGGGGTCTGCTGTGGATGGTGGGCTATGGCGGCACCGATCTGTGGCCGGCTGAGAGCGGCGATCTGTGGCTCGCCGTCGTCATCGTGGGATCGGTGATCAGCACGATCCTGGGCATGCGCGCCGAGCCGAAAGCCGGCCGGCGCACCGACTGGCGCATCTTCGCGACCTGGGCTTCGGCGCTGGGGTTCATCAGCTCGATGCTGTTGGTGGTCGGAAAGGTCGATGGCGCGCAGATCGGCGCGATCATCCCGCTGCTCCTCGCCTGGATTTACATTGTGATGGGAGTCTGGCTGGGCTGGCGCTTCGCGCTCGCCGGCGTCGCGCTGGGCGCGCTGACGCTGGGCGGCTTCTTTTTCATCCATCAGCATTTCCTGCTCTGGATGGCCTTTGTCGGCGGCGGCACGCTGGTCGCGACCGGCCTATGGCTGAGGCGGGCGTGAGATGGAACAGCCCGATGCCATCATCCACCAGCCGATGCGCCTCAAGATCATGGCGGCGCTCAAGCCGATGCCGCAATCCGAGCTGCTCGAATTCGTCCGCCTCAAGGCGATCGCCGGCGCCACCGAAGGCAATCTCGGCGCGCACATCGCGACCTTGGAGGAGGCCGGCTACGTCGAGGTCGAAAAGGATTTCGTCGGCAAGAAGCCGCGCACCCGCATCCGGCTGAGCAAGAAGGGCCGCCGCGCCTTCGACGACTATGTCGCCTATCTGCGCGAAGTCATCGACGGCGCCGCAACAGCCTGACGCGCCGGCAAATGGAACGAGATTCACGCGCCGAGTCGCGCGCGAATCTCCGCCGGCGTGACGCCGGCCTCGCGCATCGCGCGCAATGTCGTGGCCGTGTCGCGCTTTGAAAACTTCTTGCCGTCCGCGTCCAGGATGAGCTTGTGATGGGCGTAAGCTGGCGACGGCAGGCCTAGCAATTCCTGCAACAGGCGCTGCACATGCGCCGCGTAGAACAGATCGTTGCCACGCGTCACCAGCGTCACGCCCTGGAACGCATCGTCCACCACCACGGCGAGATGATAGGCGGCGGGTGTCTCCTTGCGGGCGAGGACGATATCGCCGAACAGCAATGGATCGACCGCGATGATTCCGCGCTCTCCATTCGGGCCTGCGCCGTTCTCCTCGAACGACAACGCGCCGGCACTTGCTGTGGCCTTGGCGACGTCTAGCCTTAACGCATAAGGCGCGCCCGAAGCGATCCGCACCTTGCGGGTCTCGCTGCTCAAATGCCGGCAAGTGCCCGGATAAAGCGCGCCTTCCGGTCCATGCGGCGCTTGCGAGGCCTGCGCGATGTCGGTACGCGTGCAGAAGCAGGGATAGAGCAAACCCATCGCATCAAGCGTATCGAGCGCCGCGCGATAGGCAGGAAAGCGCGTGGATTGCCGCAGCACCGGTTCTTCCCAGGCGAGCCCAAGCCACGCCAGGTCCTCGAAGATCGCGGCTTCGAATTGCGGCCGGCAGCGCGCGGCGTCGATATCCTCAATGCGCAGCAGGAAGCGTTCGCCCGCATCCCGCGCGGTAAGCGCGGCATAGGCATGGCCGAGATGGAGATAGCCGGTTGGACTCGGGGCGAAGCGCGTGACAATCATGGTTTCCGCTATCATGTTTGCGCCCATGCCGAAACCGCATCGCATTTCCTCCGCAGTCCAGCTGGACGAAGCCGTGGCGGCGCTCCTTGCGGCCGACCGCAGGCTTCATCCTGTGATCAAACGCGCGGGCAAGCCATCCTTCGTGCCGCGCCGCAAGCACGGTTTCGAGGCGCTGGTTTCCATCGTCGTCAGCCAACAGCTCTCCAACGCCGCCGCCGACACGATCTTCGCCCGGGTGAAGGATAAGGTCGTGCCCTTCGAGCCGGCATCGGTGCTCGCCGCGGATGCCGTGACCCTGCGCGCCTGCGGGCTGTCGGCGCCCAAGCAGAAGCACATGAAGACCATCGCGGCCGCGATCCTCGACGGCTCGCTCGATCTGAAGCGTGTGCGCCATATGGCCGACGACGATGCGCGCGCGCATTTGACCGCGGTCAAAGGCATCGGGCCATGGACGGCGGATGTCTATCTGATGTCCTCGCTCGGCCGCGCCGATATCTGGCCGGTGGGCGACGTGGCATTGCAGGCGGCGATCACCCGCGCGTTCGGTCTGCGCAAGCGCCCGAACGAAAAGACGATGGAGAAGCTTTCCAAAATCTGGCAGCCCTGGCGCACCATCGCCGCGCGGCTGTTCTGGATTCACGAAGACGGCATCCGCAAGGAAAAGCGCGAAGCGGCGGTAAAAACGAAAAAGAAGAAAGGCAAGAAATAATGGCGGCGATGCTCTCCGGTCCCCGCTTGCCGCCGGCGCGCGGCGCCGCGACCCATCTGGTCGTGCTGTGTCATGGCTATGGCTCGGACGGTAACGATCTGATCGGGCTGGCGCCCTATTGGCAGCGGCTGCTGCCGACGGTGGCGTTCGTCGCTCCCAATGCGCCCGAGCGCTGCGCCGGCGCACCGATGGGCTATCAATGGTTCGCGATCTCGCGGCTCGATCCGCAGGAAGCGAAGAAAGGCGTCGAAGCCGCCGCCGCGTCGCTCGACGCGTTCCTCGATGCCGAGCTCGCGCGTCTCGCGCTTCCCGGCGAGCGTCTGGCGCTGGTCGGCTTCAGCCAGGGCACGATGATGGCGTTGCATGTGGGCCTGCGCCGCAAGACTGCGGCCATCGTCGGCTTCTCCGGTATGCTCGCGGGCGAGCCGGAAAAACTCGGCGCGGCCGCGCCGCCCATCCTGCTCGTCCATGGCGATGCCGATCCAATGATCCCGGCCGAGCGGATGCTGGCCGCCGCCGCCGCATTGGGGCGCGCGGGCGCCAGCGTGCAGTGGCATCTGTCGGCAGGCCTCGCCCATTCCATCGACGAAACGGGGCTTGCGCTCGGCGGCAATTTCCTCGCCATGGCGTTTCGCGGGCTGCTCGCTCGCCCGATGGCCGAAATCTCATGTTCCGTGGGCTGAGTGTCGCCTTGCCGTCACGGCGAATCGCGTAATGTGGGGCATATTGGCAGGCGCCCCGGTTTGCCCTTAAAGTCCGCCCGCTTGAAACGGAGGTTTGCCTTCACAGGAGCGTCGTCGTGCTAGCCGAGCGTGTTCCCGACCATTGCCCGGCGCTGGTGCTCAATGCGGATCACCGTCCGCTGAGCTATTATCCGCTGTCGCTATGGTCCTGGCAGGACGCGATCAAGGCGGTGTTCCTGGCACGCGTCAACATCCTGGCCGAGTACGAGCGCGTGGTGCGCTCGCCCAGCTTCGAGATGAAGCTGCCGAGCGTGGTCTCGCTCAAGAGCTATGTGCGGCCGGCGCGCAATCCCGCCTTCACCCGGTTCAACGTCTTCCTGCGCGACCGTTTCGAATGCCAATATTGCGGCGCCGAGGAAGACCTCACCTTCGACCATCTGATCCCGCGCTCGCGCGGCGGCCGCACGACCTGGGACAATGTGGTGGCGGCCTGTGCGCCGTGCAATCTGCTCAAGGGCGGCAGGCTGGCGCGCCAGGCCGGCATGTATCCCACCAACCCGCCGCATCGTCCCACGGTCAACGAGCTTCGCAACAACGGCCGCCTGTTCCCGCCGAACTACCTGCACGACAGCTGGGCGGACTATCTCTATTGGGACAGCGAGCTGGAGCCGTAGGCGGAATACGGGAATCAGATGGATTTTTCCACTCCCTGTATTCCGTTCTCTATCTTCCGATCCCGCCACATCGCGATCAGCGCCGGCGCGCCCTTGGGCGCGATATCCTTCCTAGCGACGAATCCGCTGCGCTCGTAGAGCCGCGTATTCTTCGGATTGGAATTCTCCAGATAGGCGGGCTCGCCCGTCGCATCGATTGTCTTCAGATTTGCGTCCAGCAGCGCGCCGCCCAGGCCCATGCCCTGCAGGCCGGGCGCCACCGCGATAAAAGCGAGATAGAAATGCGGCGCGTGCGGATGGTTCCTCTCCATCGCAGCGCCCATCGCGCTGCCGCGCGCCAGTCGCGTCAGACCGCAGAGCCTGAGGAACATCGGCACGAGCTTGATCTGCTCGATCAGACCGCCGGGGCTCGCCGGCGCGCCAGGCGGCAGCCAGGCCGCGGCTGCGCTGCAGTCTTCCGCCATCCACACTTCGTTGAACGCGATCGCGCGCATTCCGATCAGCCAGCGGAAAAGTTCCTCGAGGCCGGCGGCGCGCGCCGAGCCGGGCCGCGCAATCCAATCCATCACCGGATCGCTGGCGAACGCGGCGGCGAACAGGCGCGCGATCTGTGCCGTGTCTGCCGGCGTCGCGCGCCGCGGGTTGGCGGCGAGTTGGAGCTGCGCGTGGCGGTCGCTCATATCCGTTCGGAGAGCTTGATGGCGAGCCGGCAGCTCGCCTTGATGGTTTCGCTCAAGAGCTTGTAGCCCGGCGCATCTTCGGCGCCATGCGCCAGCGCTTCGTCGCGATGGGCGATCTCCTCGGCGCGGAAATCCTCCACCGTCGCCTTCAATGCGGGATCGTGGCCCAAGCGTTCGACCTGGCCGGCATAATGCGCGTCGATCACCTCTTCCACCGCCGCGGTGCAGGCCATCGCCGCCTTCTCGCCCATCAGCGCGGTCGCGGCCCCCAGCGCGAATCCGGCGACGCGCCAGATGGGTTCCAGCGCGGTCGGCCGCACGCGGCGCTCGGCGATCAGCGCGTCGAAGGCTTTGAGATGGCGCCGTTCCTGCTCGGCCATCCTGCGGATCGCGTCGGCGGTCTTGCTCGAACGCCGGCCCAGCACCGCGAGCTGGCCTTCATAGATGCGCACCGCGCCATATTCGCCGGCGTGATCGACGCGGATCATCGCTTCGATGTCGTCGGCGCTCGCGACACCGGGTTGGGCGGGGCGGGGTTTGCGCGGGCTCACGCGGTTCTTTTCGCTTTCACGAGCAGGATCGCGGCGATCGCCGCGGCGCCCAGCGAGATCAGCGCGTTATAGCCCGCCAGCGACAGCCCGAAGAGCCGCCACGCCGCCACGTCGCACATGACGACTTTCGCGTTCAGGTCGAGCGGGCCGGAGAAAGCGTTGCCGGTGCAGGCGCTCGGTCCCTGCCACCAATGCCATTCGACGCCGGCGTGATAGACGCCGATCGCGCCGGACAGCGCGACCAGAAGGATGGTGAGGACGGCGAGCGGCCTTGCAAGCTTTCGATCGATCACGCCGGATTGGACGACCAACCCGCCGCCGAGCCCGATGATTGCGGCTGCGATGTGCGGATAGCGCTGCCACATGCACATCTCGCAGGGCGGCAGGCCGTCCAGATATTGAAAGCCCAACGCCCCCAGCATCAGGGCCGCCGCGAGGGCCCCCATGGCGAGGGCGATTTGGGTGGGGCGCGGGCTCATCTGGCGAAGATCATCGCCTCTTCGGCGAAAGCCTTGAATTCGAGCGCGTTGCCGCTGGGATCGACGATGAAAAAGGTCGCCTGCTCGCCCGGCTGGCCGGCAAAGCGGATTTCCGGCTCGATCATGAAAGAAACCCCGTTTTCTTTAAGCTTTTCAGCCAGTTGCCGCCACTGGGCCATCCCCAGGATGACACCGAAATGTCGCACGGGAACTGCGTCACCGTCGACCTGATTATACGCATTGTGGCGGCTGTCTTCGGTGCTTAAATGGGCCACGATCTGGTGGCCGAAAAAGTCGAAATCGACCCATTCGGCGGCCGATCGGCCCTCTTCGCAACCCAGCGTCCGACCGTAAAACGCACGTGCTTCGGCAAGGTCGCGAACCGGGAAGGCGAGGTGGAAGCGGGGTCGGGTCATAGGCGTTAGTTTGAAGCAAGCTCTGCCGTCAAAGGGAAGCCCCATGCGTAGATTGGCCGCCCGCCGCAAACACCGCCGCCAATTGGCGCGGCGCGAATTGCTGCGCATCGACGGCAAGCCGGTGGCGGTGACCGTGCGGCTGAACCCGCGCGCCCGGCGCATGATCGTCAAGGTCCATCCCTCCACCGGCGAGGTCAGCGTGGTGGCGCCGTCGCGCCACGGATTGAACCATGCGCTCGATTTCGCGCGCTCCGAGCGCGACTGGATCGCCAAGCGGCTCGAGCATGTGCCGCCGCCCGTGCTGCTCGGCCTGGGCGCGCGCATTCCGTTTCGCGGCGAGATGCATGTCATCCGCAAGGGCGAGAAAGGCCGCGCGCCGGTGTGGATCGAGCGCTGTGGCGAGGAGCGCATCATCCGCGTCTCAGGCGAAACCGAACATGCGCCGCGCCGGGTGCTGGATTTCCTCAAGCGCGAGGCGCGCCATGTCCTCGACGCGCGCGTGGCGCATTATTCCGAACTGCTCGAGATCAAGCCGCGGCGCATCACCGTGCGCGACACCGCCAGCCGCTGGGGCTCGTGCTCGACCGGACGTTCGCTGTCGTTCTCCTGGCGGCTGATCCTGGCACCGTCCTTCGTGCTCGACTACGTCGTGGCACATGAGGTCGCTCATCTGCGCGAGATGAATCACGGCGCGCGATTCTGGCGCCTGGTCGCGGAGATGATCGCCGACGCCGACAAGCCGCAACGCTGGCTCAACCAGCATGGCAGCGCGCTGCATCGGTATGCGCCGAGGATAGTGGAGTGAAGTTCTACGTCCCTCACGGCGAAGGCGGAGCCGTCTTCGCGCTGGCGCTGCCGGTCAAACTGTCGAGCAGGCGATCCAGCGCGTTGGGCTGGTCGGGTGCCGCATCCGGCGCGGTGGCATCGGCTTCGGGCATATCGGCCAGGCCCGTGAGCGGCTTCACCGGCAATCCGCTTTCGGCCTGTTCCATGAAGGATTTGAAGATGTGCGCCGGCAAGCCGCCGCCCACCGCGCGCACCATGGGCGCGTAATCGTCATTGCCGATCCACACCCCGGTGACGAGATCGGATGTGAAGCCGACGAACCAGGCGTCGTGGAAATCCTGAGTCGTGCCGGTCTTGCCGGCGGACGGTCGCTCGTCGAGCCGCGCCGCCTTGCCGGTGCCGCTGGTCACGGTCTCCACCATCAGCCGCGTCAGCGCCGCATCGTTCTGCGGCGACATCACGCGGTCGCGCGCCGGCGCGTCGCGCGCCCACAGGATCTTTCCCGCTTTCGTCCGGATACGGACGATGCCGTAAGGGATGACGGCAGTCCCTCCATTCGCGAACGGCGCATAGGCCGCGGTCAGTTCCAGCGGCGTGACGTTGGAAGTGCCCAGCGCCAGCGAGGCGACTTCTTCCAGCGGTGACTGGATGCCTAGCCGATAGGCGGTGTCGGCGACGGCGCGTGCACCGACTTCCTGCGTGAGTTGCGCCGCGACCGCGTTGGAGGATTTGGCGAAGGCGCGCGTCAGCGTGATCTCGCCTTCATATTTGCCTTCGTAATCGCTGGGCTTCCAGCCATGGATGTCGACGGGCGCGTCGTTCATCAGATCGTCCGCCGCGTGGCCGTGCTCGAAGGCGGTGAGATAGACGAAGGGCTTGAAGGCCGAACCCGGCTGGCGCAAGGCGAGCGCGCGGTTGAACGGGCTTTGCGCGTAGGAGCGGCCGCCGACCATGGCGCGGATCGCGCCATCCGGCGTCATCGCCACCAGCGCCGCCTGGCTTGCATGCAGCGCCGAACCCTGCTGCGCCAGTCCCAGCCGCACCGCGCTCTCGGCCTGCGTCTGAAGCGCGCGATCGAAGGTCGTCTCGATGATGATGGGCTCGCCGCTGTCGCCGATGAAGCCATGCGCCTCGGAGATCGCCCAATCGGCGAAATAGCCCGAGCCGTCGGATTGGCGCACCACGCGCGGGCGGGTGGATTCGGCGTCGGCGCGCTCGGCATCGGTGATGAAGCCGGAATCCTCCATCGCGCGCAGCACGGTGGCGGCGCGGTCGGCCGAGGCGTCGGCATCGTCGAGCGGATTGTAGCGCGTCGGCGCCTTCACGCTGCCGGCGAGCCGCGCGGCCTCGGGCAGAGTGAGCCGGCTCGCCGGCTTGTTGAAGAAATGCTCGGCCGCGGATTCGATGCCATAGGCCCCGGCGCCGAAATAGACGTGATTCAGATAGAGCGTGAGGATCTGGTCTTTCGAGTAACGCGACTCCAGATAGAGCGCGAGCAATGCTTCCTGCGCCTTGCGGTCGAAAGTGCGCTTGGATTCGAGGAACAGGTTCTTGGCAAGCTGCTGGGTCAGCGTCGAGCCGCCCTGCACCACATGGCCGGCCATCATGTCGTCGAGCGCCGCGCGGCCCATGCCCACGGGATCGAGCCCGAAATGATCGCGAAAGCGCCGGTCCTCGATGGCGATGAAGGCGTTGGGCACATAGGACGGCAGTTGCGAAACCTCGATCATCGCGCCCTGGTCGAGATTGCGCTGGGCGAGCACATGGCCGCTCGCATCGAGCACGGTGATCTCGCGCGACGGTCCCTTGGCCAGCAGGTTGGCCACGTCGGGAAGCTCGGAGATCAGATGCGAGACATAGATCGCGCCGAAGATCACCGCCCAGGCGCCCAACAGCACCAGCGCATAGGGCCAAGTGCGCTTGGGCTTGGCTTTTTTCTTTGGCGCAAGCGGCTGGCCCGGCGCCGTGCCCGGCGGCGCGTTGGCGCCGCGGCGCGGGTCGGCGCTCGGAGGAATTCGCTTTTTCTTGGCCATGCCTGTCGCGTCTTCCCGCTCTGGCAGGGCCGTTCTAGTCACCAAGCGTTAACGGGGGTTAAACATCTCTTGCTTGCGGGCCGGCCGAAATCCGCGATAGTTGCGGCGTTTTTCACGCCGAGCCCGCCATGCCCGCCGATTCCGGCACGATTCCCGAGCTTTCCGTGGTGGTGCCGGTCTTCAACGAAGCCGGCAACATCCTGCCGCTGCTGGACGAGGTCGAAGCCGCGCTGGCGGGCGTGTGCCGCTTCGAGATCGTCTTCGTCGACGACGGCTCGTCGGACGCCACGCCTACGGAACTGACGCAGGCCCAGGCGAAGAGCGAAACGGTGCGCGTGCTGCGCCACGGCAAGCGCGCGGGGAAAAGTGCTGCGCTCATCACCGGTTTCTGGGCCGCGCGCGCGCCCTGGATCCAGACGCTGGACGGCGACCGGCAGAACGATCCGAAAGACGTCGCGCGCATCTGGAAGAAATTTCACGCGCCGGAGCCGCCGCTCGCGCTCGGCATCGTCGCCGGCGTGCGCAATAGGCGCAATGACGGCGCCATCAAATGGGCGTCGTCGCGCATCGCCAATTTCGTGCGCCGCAATCTGCTGCGCGACTCCACCGCCGACACCGGCTGCGGCTTCAAGCTGATCCGCCGCGAGGTCGCCATGCAACTTCCCTTCTTCGACGGCATGCACCGCTTCCTGCCGGCGCTGGTGCGCAGGCAGGGCTATGAGATCGCGCAGGAGAAGATCGAGGATCGCGCGCGCGTGGCGGGCGTCTCCAAATACGGCTTCTTCGGCCGGCTCGGCGCCGGCATCTTCGATCTGTTCGGCGTGTTCTGGCTCACCCACCGCGCCAATGTCGCGCAGGCCAAAGAAATCCCGCGCCCATGAATTCGCGCGCGGCGCCCATTGCGAATCGCGCAAGCGAATCCATCGCTGCGCGTTTCGCCGCCGACCCGCGCGCCTGGGTATTGGCGTTGTGCGCCGCGCAATTGCTGCTGTGGACCGCGCTCCCGCGCTTCCTGTCCATGAGCCTGCCGCTGGATGTCGTCACCAATGGCGGTATTCCCTGGGGCAATGAATGGCAATGGGGCTATGTCGAGCATCCGCCGCTGCCGTCCTGGCTGGTGGCTGGGTGGTTCGACGCGGCCGGCGATACCGGCGTGTTCCTGCTCAGCCAGGTCGCGGTCGTCCTCACTTATGTTTTCGTCTTCCTGTTGGGTCGCGAGATCATGCCGGCGAAATGGGCGGCGGTTGGAACGCTGTTGCTGGTCGGCGTCTATTATTTCTCTGTTCCGACGCCCGAATTCGATCACGGCATCGCGCAATTGCCGCTCTGGGCCGCGGCGACGTTCTTCTATTATAAGGCGCTGCAAACGCGGCGGCCTGCATGGTGGCTGGCATTGGGGTTGGCCGCCGGGCTCGGCATGCTTGCCAAATATTCCACCGGCATCCTGCTCGCGGTCGTCGTGCTGCACGCATTCAGCACCGCGCGCACGCGACAGGTCTTCAGATCGCTGGGCCCATATCTGGCGATAGCCATTTGCATAATCGTTCTCAGTCCGCATCTGGCGTGGCTTGTGCGCAATCATTTTCCGACCATCGACTACGCGGTCCGGCGCGCGGGTCATGAATCGTCTTTCCTTCAGCGCCCGCTCGTCGCGCTGCGTTTCGTCCTCACGCAATTGCTGGACGTGGTTCCCGCGCTTGCGATTGCCGCGATCGGCGGTCTCATCGGCCGCGACGCCTTGCGCCGGCACGCCCTGGACGACGATGGATGGTTTCTCGTGGCGCTCGGCATGGGGCCGGTTCTGTTGACGGCGCTTGTTTCGCTTGTGGCGGGCCTGGGATTGCGCACCATGTGGGGCGTGCCGATGTGCAATCTCTCGGGTCTGCTCATCGTCTGGCTCGGGCGCGCGCGCTGGCCCGTCGCATCGCTGAAGCGCGTCGCGTGGGCAGTGTGCGGTGTGTTCGCGGCCATGCTGATCGCCTATGCGATGCGCGCGAGCGTGGTGCCGGAACTGACCGGCAAGCCGTCGCGCACACAATGGCCGGACCGTGAAATCGCAGCCGCGTTCTCCGCCGCCTGGACCCAGAAGACGCATGCGCCGCTGCGCATCGTCGCCGGCGAAGGCTGGATCGCGGGTCTGATCGCGGTCCGCGCCGAACCGAGGCCGTCGATCTGGACCAATGCCAGTTTCGCGCAATCGCCGTGGATCACGCCGGCCGAACTCGGCGCGAACGGCGCGCTGCTGGTGCGTCAGATCACGCGGCACGGCAATCTCGCGGCGCCGGTGGGGTTCCAGTTCCAGGGCGAGAAGGATTTCGCCTGGCCCTACGAGAAGAAGGCGCCGCCGCTGCGCGTCGCCTGGTGGGTCCTGCCGCCCAAAACGCCGTGACGGCTTTACTGATCGCCGATCTGGACGTTGGCCATGCCTTCGCTGTTGAGCTTGCCTTTATAGGATTTGAGCTTGACCGTGCCCGAGCCGACCGCCTCGATATGCGGATCGACCGCCATGCCGCCGAAGCTGAAATCGCCCGCGCCCATGATCTCGACATGCAGCGGATCGGCGGTGCCGTCGGCGATCTTGACCGAGCCCGAGCCCGCGATCTCCACATGCACCGGTCCGTTGACGCGCGGCGCGGTGACGTCGCCCGAGCCCGCGATGTCGAGCTTGAGCCCGCCCGCGATCGGCCCGAAGGTCGCATCGCCCGAGCCCGCGATGTCGGCGTCGACGCCCTGCGTCGGCCCGACCGTGATCTTGCCCGAGCCGCCGACGTCGAGATGCAGCATTCCATCGACCTGCGCGACGCTGACCTTGCCGGCGCCGCCCAGATCGATATGGGCTTCGTTCACGCGGCCGATCGCGGCCGTGGTCGCGGCGGCGCCGAAATGCAGCGTTCCGCGGGTGTCGCCGATGGTGGCGTTGCCCACCAGATCCTCGACATTGACGTCGGCGCCGCGCGGCACGCTCACGCGGACGAACAGATTGCCGGGCTCGCGGCTTTCGGTGTCGGAGAAGTTGAACCAGTTCTTCCAATCCCAGACCGCGTCGTCGCTATTGGCGTCTCCGCCGTCGACGACCAGGCGGTTGCCGTCGGTGCTGATCTTCAGGCCGACGAGCCGCTCGCGCGCGCCGGAGACTTCCACGGTCATCGGGCCGCTATCCTTCACGTCGACCGTCAGCGTGCCGACGATGTTTTCCAGCTTCACCGCGCTGGTCGCGTAGCTCTTCACCGGCCAGCGCACCCAATTGGCACCGGCGGCCGGAGCGGCCGGCGGGGCTGGCGCAGCCGCCGGTGCGGGCGGCGCGGCGGGCGCCGCGTGGCCGGACAGGGAGGGAAGGATCAGCAGCGCGGCCAGGGCCGCACCAGCCATCAGGGATTTCGTATTCATCTCGCGCCTCCCGGCGTCAATTGGTCAGTCCCACACATAGGGGTGTTATCAC
>Ga0302314_10007851_pt1 | contig 19125 bp, 18 predicted proteins | sample III_Palsa_N2_3_FD_200533 | JGI IMG/M metagenome (GOLD analysis project Ga0302314, IMG submission 200533) | Peat permafrost microbial communities from Stordalen Mire near Abisko, Sweden - III_Palsa_N2_3 | ecosystem: Environmental > Terrestrial > Soil > Palsa > Peat permafrost | place: Sweden...
CCGGGACGCTGCCAGTGGTAGAGCTGGTCGGCGAGCAACGCGTAGTCCAGGCTGACGTCCGCGCCGCGCAGCAGCATCGTGATCTCACGCAGCCGGTCGGCCAGGACGGTCACGGTGGGGGCGGTCCCGGCGCGCACGAAACGTTTCCGGATCGGGTCCAGGATCTCGCCGGGCGGCATGAGCCGGCGCACCGCCGCCCCCAACTCGTTGCCGCCGACGGTGTGCATGCCGGTGCCGCGGGACTGCTGGTGCAGCGACCACAGCGTGGCCGCGACGTAGACGGCGTTCTCCGCGTCCTGGTGGCGCAGCGCCGGGTCCTCGTAGAGATCCTGGGTGTCGATCAGGCCCCACAGGTCGGGGATCACGGCGGCGTCCTTGCCCGCGCCGCGCCGCAGCCGCGCCAGTGCCGCAACAGCGGTCGACTGGTCCTGGAGGTAGCCGCGCTGGAGGCGCTTGACCTCTCTACCCACTACGGTCCCCACCGTCCCCAGGACTGGCCGCGGCCGGGCCGGGGACACGGCCGAGGCCGCAGGCTCGGGCTGGGGCTGGGTTTGGGGGGTCATGCGGGTACCTCCACAGGGTCGGGGCCCGCGCCCGGCTCAGCCCCCGGGTCGGTGTCGTAGGCGCGCGGCAGGTTCTTCTTCAACCGGGAGCGGAACCACAGCTCGGCGGATCCCGCGTTCAGCCACACCGGGCCTTTCGACTCGGCCAGGACCCGCCCCCGCCACGCCGCCTCCCCGGCCTCCTCGACCAGGCCCTCGCCCAGGCGGCCGATCTCACGGCGCACGGTGCACTGCCAGGCGGTACGCAGCTCCTCGAGGTCCTCGCCCCCGCGGATCGCACCGAGCCAGATCCGGAACAGGCCGTCCAGGACACCGAAGCCCGCGTCGCGGGCCGTGTCCTTCCCGATGTCCGACTCGTTGCCCGCCGCCCGCGCCAGATCCGCAGCCAGATCCCCCAACGCACGCACAGCCTTGTCTGCATCATCCACCGCGTCCACTGCGGCCTGCCTCAGGGCACGATCGGTCTCGCCCAGCAGGAGCACGGCCATGGCCACGGTGTCCTCGACGATCTCGTCGACCACCGACTGCTGGGTGCCGTAGACCGCACCGCACGTACTGACCCGGATCAGGGTCCCCTTGGGCAGCACCCGCTCGTTGCACAGCCGCGCCAACCACTCCACCACCCCCGGCCGCAGGAACGGCGCCGGCTCACCGCGCCCCGCCCCGGACTCCTCACGCGGGGCGATCAACGCCTCCAGCCCCCGCCACGCGGCGCGGGCGGGATCGACCTCGCGAGGCATGTAGACCAGCGGACGCGAGAGCTTCTTCTCCTGCGCCTGGCTGCGCCGCCACCCCGTCATCGGCTCAGCCGCGTACATGTTCTGCTGCGCGAGCGGGTCGCCGTAGGTCAGGACGACCCCGTGCACCCCGTCCGCGTCCGCGACTAGCCGCAGCCGCCGAGACTGCCACGTGTACAGGTCGCGGACCCCGCTCGGGCGGGACTCCGGGCCTGATTGCAGGTCAGCGGCCATGCCCGGGCCGGTCGGGGGCCGCCGCCAGGCCGGCCTGTCGGCGGCGGCGGCGGTGCTTGTTTCCCGGCTGTCGGCCGCGATGAGGTTCAGCAGCAGGGTCTCGCGCAGCGTCCCGCCCTCTGCGATGACGCCGCCGAGATTCCCGGCCCAGGCGACGCCCTGCGGATATGCCTTGCCGTTCTTCGCCCGCGGATCGTCCACGACGCCGGTCTTGATACCGGAGGTGTCGTAGGCGTGGACGTGCACCGTCCAGCGCGCCGCCTCCGCGAACGTGATCCGCCGCGGGCCGGGGAGCCGGGCAGTGAAGAACGGATCGCCGTTCGGCACGTCCGCGATGATCCGGTTCAACGCGAAGACCTCGTCGTTCGCTGTGCTCAGACCCGCGGTCTGGAAGAACGGTGCCCGCGGGTGCAGCAGGTCGAACCGCTCCCGGTGCTCCTCAAGGTAGCCGGGCACCGGCGCGAACGGGGTCTCGTCCTGCCACAGGTCGGCCCAGGCGTCCAGGTCCGCGGGACCCTCCAGGGCGTCATGGGCGATCGCCAGCAGGAGCCGCAGCAGGGCGAAGTCCTGGGTGGGGATGTCACCGGCCAGCCTGCGGATCCCCCCGGCACGCGCGAAGACCCCGCGCAGCGACAGCGTCGCCGACGAGCCGTCGAGCAGCTGCACGGGTAACCAGGGCTGCCCGGTCAGGTCGAACGAAGGGACGCCGTCGGGCGCCCCGGATAAGGGGTCACTTCTCACGTACTACCTCAAGTCCTTCGGTGCGGCTGTAGTTGAGGACGAAGCCTGCCAGCCGGGTCCGACAATCCGCGTCGATGGGCAGGATCAGCTCGCCCGCGAGCCAGTGGCTGTCCTTCGACTGCCAAGCCGGGACATAGAACTGCTCAAGTTCGGCGATGACCTGATCGATGACTTTCGGATGCGACAACTGCAGCGGAAGACGCAGCCCGCACGCCGCGGCAACCTTCGCCGCCGCAGCGGTCGGCACAGCGTCCCGCGGCAGCGGCAGCCCCGCGCCGGGGCCGGCCCAGTCGACGGTCGCCAGGGACCCGTCGGCCAGCCGCTGCACCACGACGACCTCCAAACTCTCCTGGCCATCGCGGACCTGCGCCCGACCGGCCCGGGAGTCGTCCGCGTCCCCCGCACTGCCGGCCAGCCACCCCACCAGGGAACGCCCGTCGGCGGCGACATCCCCGAGACGGAACTCGCCCGCCCGGCGCTCCTGGTCCGCCCGGGCCCGCTCATGCGCCGCCCGGGCTTCCCCCACCGCCGCAGCCCAGGCCTGCGGCACCTTGCCGTCCGGGTCGTACGCGCGCCGCACCAGCGCGGGGATGTCCCGTGGCAGCACCACCGACCGCTCCCTACCACCACCCTCATCCGAGACGGGCAGGGACAGGAGGGCATCGAGGGAGCGCAGCAGCGCATAGCTTCCGTACACCCGCGCCGACCCGCGCACCGGGACAGGCGGCTCGGCCGCCCAGTCCACCCCCGTCAACAAGCACCGCGGGACGCGCAGCCGCCCGGGCCGGTCCTCGCGGGGATGCCGGTGCAGCCGGCCCATGCGCTGCAGCACCAGGTCCACCGGCGCGAGATCAGTGACCAGCAGGTCGAAGTCCACGTCCAGGGACTGCTCCGCCACCTGGCTCGCGACCACGACATGCCGCACCGGACGCCTGCGGTCCGCCCCCGGGGGACCGAACAGCTCCAGCAGCCGGGCGTCGTTCGCGACCCGGTCGCAGTCCAGGAACCGGGCATGCGCCACCGTCACCTGCGTGCCGTCCCCGAACCTGCCCCGCAGGGCCTTCGCAGCCTCCAGCACCCGCGCCACAGTGTTCCGCACCACCAGGACGCACCCGCCGTGAGAGAGTTCGACCGACAGCCGCTCCGCCAGGACATCCAGGTCATCGGACAGGCACTCGACCTGGACGGTACTGCCGCGGCCCGAGGCGCCCGGCGCCTCCTGCACCGGCGGGCAGCCGGGCGCCACAGCCGTCAGCAGCGGATACGCGTCGGCCCGCGCCAGTGCCGCGTACTGCTCCCCGTCCGCTGCGACTCCCGCGTAGGCGGCGGCGAGTTCCCGGCGCCGGCCGGGCGGAAGGGTCGCCGACAGCACCACGGCGGGCACCTGGTAGGCGCCCAGCCAGGCCAGGACCCGGTCCAGGTAGCAGTTCATGTAGGTGTCGTAGGCGTGGGCCTCGTCTATCACGACGACCTTCCCCGCAACCGCCAGGTGACGCAGCGCCAGGTGCCGGCTCTTCAGGCCCGCGAACAGCAGCTGGTCGATCGTGCCCACCACGAACGACGACAGCATGCCCTTCTTGCGCCCGGCCAGCCACTGATGGGCCACCAGGCCCGCCGGAGCCAGCCGCACCCGCGCACTCGCAGCCGGAACCGCGGCCTCACCGTCCACGTCGACGGCCGCGATCCGCTGCCACGACGCAGCCTTGAGCGCCGCGAAGTCCTCGTTGAGCGCCGACTTCGAATGGGCCAGCAGGACCGACAGCCGCCCCTCCCCCTGATGGGGAAGACGGTCCAACCAGGCCAACAGTCTGGGGAACATGGCGTTGCCCGTGGCCATCGTCGGCAGCGCGAAGAACACCCCGCCCGCCCCGCACCGTGCCGCGAACACCTCCGCCACCGCCAGCGCCGCCTCCGTCTTCCCCTCCCCCATCGGCGCCTCCACGATCAGCAGGCCCGGCCGCGGCAACTCCCGGGCCATCCGCACCGCCGCCTCCTGCACCGGCCTGACACGGGCACCGGCCGGCAGATCGAAACGCCCCGCGAACAACTCCGCCACGGTCCCCCGCGGCTCGACCGGACGCCACGGCCCCGGCAGACCCAGACCCTGCCAAGCCCCGGACACCCTCCCCGCACCCGCCACGCTCATCGAACCGTCGGCCGCCTCGTAGGGGAACAGATCGGTGTTGCTCGCGATCCAGTCCGCAACGATCACCAGTGCCGACAGCAGCACCTGCACCGTCTGCGGCAGCTTCACCCCCCGCCACTGCGCCAACCGCCCACCCGCACCCGAGGACTCCGCGCAGGCATCCAGCAACTCCCCCTGGACCCCCCGCCACACCCCCTCGCTCTCACCGGGCGTACGCAGCAGCCCGGGCCGGCTGTCGAGAGCATGCACCTGCCCCTGGTCCGGCGGCGCACCGTGGTGGCCACCGATCACCACCGCGAACTGCCCCGTCGCCCTCCACACCCACCCCTGCCGCTCCTCCAGCCACTCCTGCAGCAGCAACTGCCCGGCAAGCCCGTGCGGAGCCATCCGCCGATCCGCACCCGTCTCCCGCTGGTACGGCATCTCCAGCCCCACCGCGCGCATCCGGTCGGCCAGCCCGTCCACCTGACACGCGAACGCCGGCGTCGCCTTGCCGATGTCGTGCACCCCCGCCAGCCACACCAGCAGCCGCCGACCGTCGGCCTGACCGCCCGGCAGCGGCCCCGCCACCAGCTCCCGGACATGACCAGGCAGCCAGTGATCCCACAACAAGCCCGCTACAGCCGCACCGTCAGACATGTGCCGCCACAACGGCAGCCAGCCATCCGAATCAGCGTCATACTTCGCCCAGGCACTCGCCGCCTCACCCGACAGCACGGATAAATCGACCATACCTTCGCTTTCCACTCGACAATCGCCACCGGGAACCCGGCTCCACACCGGTGCCACGGAACCCGGCACAGGCACAGCAACGCCGCTCCCGCACAGAAGAAGGGCCCCAGCACCAGGCCCTCAACGTACGCCCCGCACTACCCCCGCCAACTGGGCTTGAAGGAAACCGAGATCCCCCCGAGACCTCTACCGAGAGACGCCCCGTCGGCCGACGGGCCCACCGACAGCGACGATGCCCCGCACTCCCCGGCACGCCTTCGGGGGGCGACCGGACACTCGCTCCCGCTGACCAGGCATCGGGGCGCAGGACCGGGTCCGGTGACAGGCGGGCCGGCACCTCTGCATCCGTCCGGGTCATCCCCCGAACTGCAGGCGGCTACGCTGGTGGGGCAGCCGAGGAAAGGGAACCGCGATGAGCGCTCTGCCGCACGAGCCGGTCCATGTGCCCACGATGGACGAGATCCGCGGAATGCTGCCGACTGGCGACCAGGCCGAATACGACCAGGACGTCGCCACCGCCACCCCCCGGACGATCGCATCGGTAGCGGACCGGTGGTGGGCCTTCGCCCTCCTCTACCGCCGACCCGGCTTCGCCGACACCGCCGCAGCTGCGAGGGCGCTGGGGTGATCTGGGACGTCTACCTGGACAAACGCTCCGAGGACCAACTAGCCCTGGGCAGCCCGGACGCAATCCTCGCCCTGCAGCACACCCTTCGCGAACTGTCCGCCGGACCACGACTCGCCCACGCACGCCGCTACCCTCCCCCGCACCCCCCGACCCTGTGGCGGGCCCCCATCGAGCACCACGGAACCGTATACGGCGCACTGGAATACGCCGAAGAACCACACCAGCGCATCCGCGTCACCTGGGCCGCATGGCTTCCCAACCGCTGACAACCACCAGCCGTCCCCCCACCGGCGCGAACCCGTGAAAGCCGAGCCTGTTCCTCTTATGTGTGGAATGTCGGATTCCATGCAAGTGGCCTGTTTTTCCATGATCCGGAGATAAACCCGCAGGTCGCGAAGTCTGCTCCCCGCGCACGCGGGGATGGTCCCGTGGGTGCGGACGGGTCGGCGATCCATCGCCACTGCTCCCCGCGCACGCGGGGATGGTCCCTCGGCCGCAGCGGCCCGCATGGCCAGGGCGTCCTGCTCCCCGCGCACGCGGGGATGGTCCCGCCCAGCCGATGTTGTTGCTCAGGAACTTGATCTGCTCCCCGCGCACGCGGGGATGGTCCCTGGGCCTTGTTCACAGTTCCGCTCCGGTGGTGCTGCTCCCCGCGCACGCGGGGATGGTCCCGCCAGCATCCGAACGGCGCCCAGGTTCACCATCTGCTCCCCGCGCACGCGGGGATGGTCCTGCGAGGCTCGATCGTCAGCTCGGTGACCGCCACTGCTCCCCGCGCACGCGGGGATGGTCCCCACTTCATCGAGGTGTGCCTGGACGACGACCACTGCTCCCCGCGCACGCGGGGATGGTCCCCGTTCGAGCCGGACAACCTGGCTGGGCAGATCCTGCTCCCCGCGCACGCGGGGATGGTCCCGATCACGCAGCAGACCACCACCACGACCAACGCTGCTCCCCGCGCACGCGGGGATGGTCCCAACATCACCAAGTCACACGACCCCGGGGAGGCCTGCTCCCCGCGCACGCGGGGATGGTCCCCGGGCGATGGTGAGCGACTCCCCGCCGCCGTGCTGCTCCCCGCGCACGCGGGGATGGTCCCTGCAGCGGGAAGGGGGCGGCATGGTCGCCACTCTGCTCCCCGCGCACGCGGGGATGGTCCCCCGATCCGCTGCGGGGGCTTGAAGCTGGCGAGCTGCTCCCCGCGCACGCGGGCGGGGATGGTCCCTCGCGTACGTCGCCCTTCAGTTCCTGGACGTCCTGCTCCCCGCGTACGCGGGGATGGTCCCAGGTCGAGGTCGTCGGGGTTGATGTGCCAGCACTGCTCCCCGCGCACGCGGGGATGGTCCCACAGCCACCCGCCGTCCAAGGAGCGTTCCTCACTGCTCCCCGCGCACGCGGGGATGGTCCCGTGTGCGCCGCCATCAGCGCGGAGGTGGTGGTCTGCTCCCCGCGCTCGCGGGGATGATCCTGTCATCGACAGCAGCGGAAGCTGCTTCGTCGTAGAGCTCGTACCAGTCCACCAGCGCCTCGTAGTACGCGCACTCCTGCCGGGCGTCGGCCCGCGGGGACTTGCTGAAGCTGCCGGGCTGGTTCCTGATCCACGACCGCGCCCGACACTGTCCTGCGGCACTTCGTGCCAGAGGGCCTGGCTGTCATGCCGTCATTTCAAGCGCTCTGTCCGGCCATTGTTACGCCGTGGCCTGGGCTGCGAATCCGGCTTGTGCCCGGCGGCGCGCGGAGTGGCCCGCCCCTGGCAGTCCGGCTTTGGCCTCGCACGGCACGCACAGCCCTGAGGCTGGCGGCACCCCGATGAAGCTGCGGTGGCACGCGCAGATCCACGCACGCACCGGCTCGGGTACTGCCGGCTCCGTGGGGAGCTGGTGAGCGGAGTGGGACCGGACCACGGCGAGGCGGTCGGCGAGGAGCTGCTGCGCGGCCCGGTCCCGCGGGCTGTCCGCGTCCAGTGCGGCCGCGGCCTGGGCTTGCTGGCGTGTCGGGTGACGGTGGGCGCCGCGCATCCGCGCTTCGCGGGCCAACCGGGCCTCTGTGCTGGCCTCCGGACCTGCGGCCAGCATGGCCAGCGCGGCGCCGTGGTACTCGCTCGCCAGGTCCTGCGCGGTCAGCAGGGCCAGCCGCGCCAGAGTCTGCGGCAGCGCACCCGCCGTGACGGCCTCCTCGAGCACCCGGTCCAGGGCCGTCTGGATGTCCGTGCGCGTCTGAGCGGCCACCGCCTCGATGTCGGCGTGATCCTCCAGGTCCGCCCACGCGGCGACCGCGGTATCCACCGCCAGCATGACCGACTGCTCACGGGCGCGGTCGTCCTCGCAGCCACCGCACAGCCCGGCCGCCTGCTCACGGCCGCACTCCCGGCACGGCACCATCTGCCGGGCCTCCTCCTGAGCCCGCGCCCGGGCACGCTGCTGCTCCGTGGCGGCCTCGCGCTCAGCGGCGAGCTGACGCGCCCGCCCGCGGCGCACCGCCTCGTCCTCCGCCGCCAGCGCGGCCAGGTCCCGGAGCCGGGCCTCCGCGAGTACCCGCACCTGGTGCCAGTCAGCGCCTTGGACGTCGCCGACGACCTGTGCGAGGACCTGGCGGCGCATGGCCCGCTTCCCGGCAAGGGTGTCCTCGCACCGAGGGCAGTCGTTCCCGCTGTCGACCAAGACCGCGTCATCGCAACGGATGTCACCGCAGCCGCTGCGCTGCCGCAGGCCCCGCCCGATCAGCCAGCCGGCCGGGTCCGTCACCGAAGCGACGCTGCCCTGCTGCTCGAGGCGGAACCGCAGCCGCTCAGCGAGCCGCACCTCGGGGCCGACCAGCGTGGTCAGCCCGGCCAGCGTGGTCAGCTCCCTGCGCGCCGCGGCCACGACGACGTTCCGGGTACCGCGTGTGTCCAGGCGCCACCACAGGCCCATGACCGGGTCCAAAGCCGCCATCAGGTCCAGCGGCGGCGCCGGCACCAGGCCCTGCCTGTACTTCGGCTGTCGTGCTTCGGCAGCAGCGTGGGATTGAAGTTGCTGGTCCCCGCGTAGCGGGCCGAGCGGGCCACCGACTACCTCTACCGGCGCGCTGGCATCCGCCACGACCGGGCCGTCCTCGTGGGTGCCCGCGCGCTGCGGCCGACGGTGGCTCGCCCCCACTTCGGCTTCGCCGGAAAAGCCATCCACAACATCAGCATCACCAACCACATAAGCCACTGGAGCGTGGTCTGCGTGGAGCGATGCACTACTAGGACGCGCCTGATCCACAACCTCCCCGGCACCCTCAGCACCAAAACTCCCAGGCCCGCCAAGGGAACCGGCAGCACCGGCCGGAGCATGATCTCCGAATGCACCATCGGGATGCGCCGAAAAATCAGCCCCAGCTCCCTGAACAGCCTCCACTGAGTCCAGGTTGCGGCCGTACGCACGGGCGACCGGCAGCAGCATGACCCGGCCCTTGCCCAGCATCCGCGTCGACACCTCCTTACGCGGCCGCGCAACGACACCGGCCTGCGTCAGCCGTGCCAGCACCTTCCGCGCTCCCGAAGGCGAGCAGCCCAGCAGCCGTGCCAGCGTCGCCGCCCCGCGTCCTTGGCGCTTGTCCACCGAGCCGCCGCACAGCTTCAGCCAGCCCGACGCCCGGGTATCCAGCACCATCAGCAGCAGAGCGAGCCGGTCGGTCGCCGCACCCCTGCCCGTACGCCCCGCCAGCAGTCCGGCAGGCGTCGCCTCCCTGTCCTCCGGCGCCCAACCCGGGCCGAAGAGGGCTTCGAGCAGACGCAGCAGGGTCGCCAGCTCCACCTTGGCCAGCGCCAGCGGATGAGCGGCTCCACCGTGGCTACGGGCCCTCCACAACGGCATGACCAGGCAGTCCAGCCCCGTCGGATGCCCCATGGCGTCCGTCACCACCCGCGTGTGCAGCGCGTCCGAACCCCGCATCGCCGGCAGCACCCGGTGATGGACCATCGATGCCGACACACCCAGCCAGCGGCCCAGCTCCGCAGCCCAGATCGACGTCTGGTTGTCGTCCGGTCGGCTCTGCGGTGCCCGCGACTTCGCGAACAACACCACAGCCGCTAGCTTCGACGCATCCGTCAACCCAGCCACCGCCGGGTCAGCCAGCAGCGCCCGCACTGCGGCATGCAGCCTCAAACGCATCGTCCGGCCCAGGCACAACGGATCATCCCGCCGGTCCTCGCCCAGACCGCGGCACTGCGGTCCCAGGCCGGCCTGACCGGGCACCGACCGCAGCCAGCCACGACCCGACCGCGGACCCGGCAGCACTCCACCGTCAGCAACAGACCCGGCGGGGGCGAACGCGACAGCAGTGCTCACCGGATCACCGCCGCTGGGGTGCCGGTGGCCGAATGGGCCAATAGTTTGGGTGACAGTGGGAACTGACTAACGCTTCCGTTAACGCGCTGGTATGTGATTTGCAACACAAATCGAACGCTGTCGAACAGGGTCTCTTCCGCCTGGAACCCCAGGTAGCACAAGGGAACGCCGCCACAGACCCCTGAAAGGGGCACGGCGACATGACGGCATCGCGCCTCGTAAAGCTGGCGCAGGGCATGACTCACCTGCAAAATGACAAGCACCTCCTTGGAGGCCCTGCAGACATGCAGAAGCCGCCTAGTGGGTCGGCCCCTCGGGGCTGGGTCCGCTGAGAACCCTGAAAGATCCGCCCGCTGATCCGACCGCCAAGTCGGTGAGCAGGCCTTGGCTTGGAGCGCCAACTCCAGGCCGTGAATTGAGTGGCCGCAGACCAGGTGCGTCAACACCAGGTGCGGCCGGGGGGGCGCGTTGGCGCCGCCCCCGAGGATCTACGTCATCCCCGCCCCCTCAGCAGCAGCGGTGCGCACAGCGCAGTCGGGCCGGGGCAACACGAACGCCCCGTCGAAGGACCAGCACCGAAACCGAAGTTGCTGATCCCACGGCGGGGTGCCGAATGCCTGCCCCTGAAGGCGGGTAAGCTGATCCATGTCGCCGCCCTCCTTCGTAGGGCTGTAAGTCGACCTCACGGTCCGAGACTTCGGACCGGGCGGACCCCCGAGAGCTTCCCGGCGTCGGGGGTTTTCGCTTGTCTGAAGCTGATCATGCATGACGCTCCGTAGCACAATACCGCGATCTGGGTTCACCACGTGCACACCAAGCAGACGGGCGCGCCGTGCCCCTGATGCCCCCTCAGCCCCGAACGCACCACGGATCGATCGAGTACCCACGACATGGCCGACCGATAGAGTCAAGCCTGTGCCGCTCGCCCTCTTCGACCTCGACAACACCCTCATCTGCCGCAAACAGGCGCTCACTCCCGTCTCAGAGCAGTTCTGCGCCGAACACCACTTGGAGAGCGACGTCGTGCCGTACGTCTTCGAAGCGTTCCGCGAGCGCACCGGCATCGCCGTCTTCGCCCGGTTGCGCCACGAATTCGACCTGGCCAGCCCGGTGCAGGAGCTCTGGGACTGGTACGTCGACGCCATCGTGGCCGCTGTCTCCTGCCCACCCCTGGTGCTGGCTGGCCTGCAGGAGCTGCGCGGCAGCGGCTGGGCAGTAGGGATCATCACCAACGGCGCCACTGACATCCAGACGGCCAAACTCCGTGCCACTGGCATCGACCAGACCGTCGACACGGTCGTCATCAGCGAGGACATCGGGATTCGGAAGCCGGACCCGGGGATCTTCCACGTGGCCGCCGCGCGGTGCGGGCAACCGCTGATCGGTGGCTGGATGACCGGCGACCACCCCGACACGGACATCACCGGCGCCCACGGCGTCGGCCTGCGCACAATCTGTATCGCTGCCGGCCGCACCTGGGCCCACGACGCTCCGCCAGCCGAGCACAGCGTCGACAACGCGCTCGCCGCCATCACCCATCTGCTTGCCCAGTAGGAGCCGCAGACCATGACCACGATCGGCCTGCTCCACCCCGGCAGCATGGGCGCACCCGTCGCCGCCTGCGCCGTCAGCACCGGCCACCGTGTGCTCTGGTGCCCGGCTGGGCGCAGCCCCGCGACGGCGGCCCGCGCGCAGCAATGCGGCTTGGAGGCCGCGCCGTTGGAGCAACTGCTCGCCGACGCCGACGTGCTGATCAGCCTGTGCCCGCCCGCAGCCGCTACCGACGTCGCCCGGCAGGTCGCCGACACCGGCTTCACCGGCGTCTTCGTGGAGGCCAATGCCGTCGGCCCGGCCAGCGTCGCCGTCATCGCCGACGTCCTGCCGCACCAGGCGGTGCTGGTCGACGCCGCCGTGGTCGGCTCCCCGCCGGTCGGCGGCAAGGAGCCGACGCTGTACCTGGCCGGACCGACCGAAGCGACCGACTTGGTAGCGGCGCTGTTTACCGGCACGGCCGTGCACACTGCGGTGCTGGGCACTGGCCCCGGGCAGGCTTCCGCGCTCAAGCTCGCGTATAGCAGCTTCCAGAAGGCGAGCCGCGTGCTTGCGGCGCTGGCCGTCGGCGCCGCTGCTGAGTACGGCGTCGACCAGGAACTCGCCACCATCGCCGCGCGCCGTACCGGCTCGTACCTCGCGGAGACCGCGTACATCCCCAAGGTGGCGGCCAGGGCCTGGAGATGGGGGCCGGAGTTGGAGGAAGCGGCCGCGATGCTCGCCGACGCAGGCCTGCCGCCGGACATGCTTACCGCGGCCGCGTCCGCGCTCGCCCGCTGGGACGAGAGCAAAGACCAGCAGCTCAGCGTCGGCGATGCACTCGCCCGGCTCTCCCATCCGTAGCCCACCACCTGCGTGCTCATGCCTGCGCCGCTCCGCACCGCTGCGTGAGCAACTGGTCGATGAGCAGCGCGGCCGCGTCCGGGGCGTGATCCTCAGTGGAGATGGTCAGGTCCCAGGTGATGCCGGGATACCGGTCCAGGTCCTCGCGGGTCGCGTCCCACGCCGCCAGCCGGGCCGCCGTGTCGGAGTCGCCGCGCCCCTGCGACCGCTGCCCGGTCGTCCCCCTAGAGCACCACAGGAGCACAGTCACCCAGTCCGCCAGGTACTCCGAGGCCACTGCCTGCACCCCGGCGACCTGGCCCAGATGCACGACCGGAACCCCTGTCGCGAACGCGCTGTCCAAGCCCGGCCGGTCGATGACATAGGTGTTGCCGTACCTGCTGTTCTCGTAGACGACGTCGCCGGCCTTCTCCAGCGCGGCCAGACGCTCGGAGCTGCCCATCTGGTAGCCGGATGACTTCCCCGAGCCAACCTTCAACCGCTCGAACTGCCGGAATTCCGGCGAGAGCGCGGCCAGCTCAGCGGTGACCGTGTCCTTCCCCACAGCTGGCGGTCCGTACAGCAGGACCCCGAAGCGGTCCCCGTGCCGACTCATCAGGACACCATCCCCAGCGCAAGACGGGCGCGGTCCGCGAGCGAGACCGCGGACCCGAAGCGGTTGTCCGCGACCAGGTGCGGGACCACAGGCCGCAGCTCCAGGTCCAGGCTGGAGATGTACTCGTCCCAGTTCTGCAGCTTCCAGGTGTCCCGCGCTGCCGAGCGCTGCCCGATGTACTCACGCATCGACTCCGGGTCGCACCGCACCCAGACCGGGGCCACCGTCACACCTCGAGCAGCGCACCGGTTCTCCAGGCGTCGCATCCACCCCTCATCGACCATCTCCGCGACGAACGGCGCGGTCACCACGCTGCTGATGCCGCAGTCGATGTTCGAGTAGGTCGCCTTCAACAGGCACTCGTACTCCAGCGGTCGCACCCTGCTGCGGTACAGCTCGGACTGCCGGTCGTTCGGCTCCGACCCCAGCTCCACGAGCAGCGCCTCCACCAGCGCCCTGGACATCGGGTCCTTGTCCAGCAGCGGCCACCCCGTCAGCTCCGACAGGAACCGCGCGAGCTCCGACTTCCCAGACCCGGCATAGCCTCCGACCAGCACCAACGTCGTCGCGGTGGTGTCGCCACCGGTGTGCCGTCGTTTCCACGCGTCCATCACCCGCTGCTGGAAACCGATCGCGTCCACGCCCGCAGTACCAGGAGCCAGGTGCATGAGCGCGCGCTCCACCGCGAGGACATGGCCACCGTTGTGCTGGTGATCCATGGGAGTCAGCGAGAACGTCGCTTCCTCCTCCCCCGGCAACGGGTCGCGGAAGCCAAGCTGCACGTCCGTCGCCCGGTAGAGCAGGGCATACGCACGGCGGTAGTGCGGACCTGGATACACCTCGCCAAGCTCATGCTGAGAGATCGTCTGCGGATTCCCGGCAGGCACACCCCTGAGCCGGTGCCTCTCCGCCACCTTCCGAAGCTGCTCCCCGGCCTGCTCCTGGGTGAGCCCGTGCGCTTCGCGTTGATCACGCAGCATGTACGGCTGCCAACCGGGATGCTCCGGCTTCTTCCCCATGTCCCCCACCACCTTCGTCATCGCCATGCTCGGAGCCTATTAGCGGGCCGTCAAAACCCATGTGTAGCTGCAAGTTGAATCGTGTTGGGCAACTGCTGTAGCGCTATGTGATTCTTCGTCAGCCCCGATGCGGTTGAGATGTAGCTCATCAGTCCGACGGGGAGGTATGAGATGGGGACATCAGGTTCCGAGGGTGTATTGCAGCTCGTAAAGGTGTCCCGCCTTCGCCATGATCGTGGCTTCGATGGGGCGCTCGTGGTCGCTGTAGACGACGCGAAAAGTGCGGAGCACTGGGAGTTCGCTGGGCAGCTGCAGGATCTCGAACTGCTCGCGAGTGGGTACGCACGCGGAGACCTTGTCGACCGTGTTCCGGGGAGGGTAGCCGAGACTAGCCAGAAGCGTCGGTGTGCCGCCACGGATCTTTCGCTTCTCGGTGATGGCTGTCCCCTGGGCAAGGTCCAGGGGGTAGTAGGACTGCACGAGCTCGGCGGGCTCACCGTTGAGTGTCAGGATCTGAGAGCGGAGGACCGCGGTGCCAGTGCTGCCCAGGTCCAGAGCCAGGCAGACGTCAACTGGTGGCCGCGTCACCTCAACGGCCAGAATGTTGCTGCTCGGCTGGAGGCCCTGTTGGGCAGCTTCGGACAGCCACCGGTATGGCTGGCCAGGGGCCGAGGGTGCCGAGTAGCTGGCTGGGGTGATCAGGCGACGGCGGTGTTCCCGCACTGTGACGCCCGAGCCAGCTCGGCCTTGGGCCAAGCCTTCGTCCTTCAGGAGCTGGACCGCTCGTTGAATGGTGGCGTTCGAAGCGCCGAAGCGCTCCATGAGCTGGCTGGTCGGTGGGAGGCTGCCGCCCGGTGCAAGGTCCCCCGACATGATTTGGTCGCGCAGGTCTGCAGCGATTCTCTGATGGATCGGCCGGTGGTCGTGCGATCCGGGCTCGGTGCTCGGCATTTCTCAGACTCCCCCGAGCTCGTATCGGAGCCGCTGATGCCGCGCGGGGACCGTCATAACTGCTGCCTCCATCGGCCTCCCATCATTCGTAAGCGAGGTGCGGAAAAGGGTGAGCACCCAGTCGCTGGGGTCAAGCTCAAGGACACTGCGCTCGGTGTCGGTCGGCGGGCGCGATTCGATTTCCTCGATGACGTGACCTGCGATGAAGCCAAGATCCGAGAGTGCTTGTACTGCACCGCCACGGATCTTGCGCTTCTGGGCCAGGGGCGTCTCACGTACTGCGGCCGCGGGGTAGTACGAGTCCGTCAACTCGACCGGGTGACGATCGAGGTACATGACGCGCTGGCGGACGATCGCTGTCGCACCATGCTCGAGCCCAAGTGCGCGGCGGACCTGCTCCGGAGGGATCACCTCAGCGACGTCGACCAGCTTCTGCGTGCCGACATGCCCTCGGGTCTCTGCCTCTTCACGCCAGGCATCAGCGCCTGCGCCATCGCGCGGCGTGATGTACCGCATCGAGCCGCTGATCCACTGGCCGTCCATGCCCCACTCCCGCCGTAGTCGCTGCTCTGACCTTACTGCTTTCCAGATGAAGTTCATCGATCGAGAGCACTGTACCCGAAAAGCTTGCCGCATCTTCGATAAGGCGCTACGGTCGTTTCAGTCGGTCGCTCTCCGTGAGTGAACGGCTCACCTGAGTACAACCATGTTTTTGCTTGCACGACCAGCGGTTCGCCCGTCAGGCAGCCGTTGCGCTGCAACCGAAAAACAAGCGAATGCCGGTCCTGCGGGCCCGCCCAGTCGATGAACCACAAGGTCACTGGAGCGGTGTCCCGGCAGCAGTCAAAACGTCGCAGCCAGCCTCGCGGTTGTGCTGCCCAACCCGCCGGCGAGCGATACGGCCGACGGGATGGAGAACACAACCGCGGCCCCTGCTCTCCCATAGGAGTCCCGATGTTCCGTGACCGCCGCTCCCCCAGTGCCATCGCCGCTCGTCCCCCGCTGGTCGCCAGCGAGATGCTGCACCAGATCACCATCACCGAGGGTGAACTGACGACTGTTGTCTGCCCCGACTGCCACACCTGGCGCGTGGTTCGCAAGGGTGCAGTCACCCCGCACGGTGTGGTCGACCGCACCATCCGGCCGCGCAAGCGGCAGCCTGAGGACGTCGGCAAGAAGCCGTGCCGCGCGGATGTCGGCGAGAAGCGCTGCCCGGGGAGCAACCGCCCGGTGGTCATCGACATCTCCCCCGACGCCTGGTACCAGCGGCTGTCGGAGGGCCTGGAGTCGACGCGGGGCGTCACCGTCCCCAAGTACCACGTGCGGCCGAAGCCCAGCGCCGCCCCGGCGATCACCCAGCTCGACCCGGCTCCGGCCACCGTCGACTCCGCCCGCCAGACCTATGAGACGCACCGAGCCCGCTGCGCGGCCTGCGTCGGCAAGAAGCACTGCCCGGACGGCGAGCGCCTGGGCGTCGACTACTTGCGCCTGCTGCGCCGCGAGCCCGAGCAGCGCCGCAACCGCGTGCTGTACGAAGAGGTCCAGGCCGCCAGCGAGCGCGCCCGGACCCGTCAGCTCCCGAATCGCCGGGCCGCTGAGTGGCGCCGGGTCGACGAGGCCGTCAAGGCCGCCGACACCGAGCGCGCCTTGGTGCCGGTAGGAAGCGCCGTCGTCTCGCCGATCAAGGGCGCGGGGCTGCCGTCGGGTACGCCGGAGCTCGCTTGGGAGCGCACGAAGAAGGACTGACCAGCACTGATCTCACCAGCTCCACCAGCGGCGGCCCCGACTCCGGGGCCGCCGCTTCGTATCTCTCGGGAGGGACCAGATCATGACCGTCGCCATCGAGGCACCCGCCTACACCGCCGCCCGCCGGCCCCAGTTCGACGCCAGGTTCCGTGCCACGTTCCTGGGCTTCGCCGGTCGGTGCACCGAGCCGCTGCGCCGCATCACCGATGCTCGCCTCGTCACCGCAGTCGGCGAGGTCACCGACTCCTGGTTCGAGGGCCGCACGATCTGGCTGCAACTGCGCTCGGACGACGGGGCGTCGGGCCGTGTCGGCCTGGACATGAGCGTGGCCCTGCCGGTGCCCCCGGAGGACTACGCCGTCGGCCAGCGCGTTCAGGTGCGCGGAGTCGCCCGCACCCATGTCCCGGATTACCCGTACATCGCAGCCCGCGCCTTGGTTGCCGCTTGATCTGCTCCCGCGTAGCCCGCCGTGCCCGGCCCGAGGTGATCGGTCCGGGCACGGCGGAGAGCGCGAGATCAGGTCAGTGGCGCTCGACCCGGCCATCCGACCGGGCCCCGAACGCGGCGAAGACCCCGGCGGCTACCGGGGTCTTCAACAGGCCGCGATTTGCTCCCAGAGAGCGAGGTACGACCTTGACCACGATCGTAGCGGCGGTTCCGGCCGCCCGAACCCCCCACCTCAGTCCGGGCGATGAGCTGCTGCGGCGCGTCATCGACACCCAGATCGGCCCCCGCACCGAGGGCGTGATCTACCAGAACACCGACGGCGCGTTCGAGGTCCTGGACGTGGTCCGCGACCCGCAGCGCGCCCGCGAGCTGCTCGGTCGCCGCAGCGCCCAGTGGGCCCTGATCGTGCGGGACCTCCTGCGGCACGACGGCGAGCCCTTCGCGATCGGCTCGGTGTGGACCACAGCCGACCAGCTGGTCGACGCCGCTGACGGAACGTCGGGCGGCGTGCGGTGAGCGCCGCGACGGTCCACGGCACCGGAACCGGCGCCGTGTTCGTGCAGCGGCCGTCGCTGCCGAAGACCGAGGCCGGCTTCTACCTGCGCCACCGCGAGGGCGGCCTGGTCGCGCACATAACAGCGACCCAGGACACCCTGAGCACCCTGCGCGCCCTGGCCCGGTCGGTGCTCCTGTTCTACGGCGCCACCACCGACCACGCCGACTCCGCGCAGTTGGTGTTGTCGGAGCTGGTCGGCAACTCGATTCGGGCCTGCGGCGAGCACCACGTGCCGCTGGTGATCGAGGTGTACACCACCGCGGCCGACGTCACGGTGAGCGTGCACGACCCGGTCCCCGAGCTGCTGCCGCGCCGCAGTGAGGCCTCGATGGACAGCGACCAGGCCGTGGGCGGGCGGGGCCTGGCCCTGCTGGACGTGCTCACCCCCGGCTGGAGCATCGAGTCCTCGCCGGTCGGCAAGACGATCCGCTGCCACCTCGCCTGAGCATCGCCGCGCCGCCCGGCCCGCACTTGGGTCCGGGCGGCCTCCCCCTTTGCGCACGTCACCGGCTGGGAGGCCGTCATGAAGCTGCAGCAGCGCACCCCGAACCCCTACTACTCCCTCGACCTGGCCGCCACCGCGGCGGAGGCCGCCGCGCTGATCGCCCCCGGGCGGTCGGCGAAGGCCGCCTGGCGCGAGGCCGCGAGCCGCCGCCGCTTGGTCGCCCGCGAGATCGGCCCGCGCCGGGTCGGCGGGATCTACCGCACCTACACCGGCGACGTCTACGAGGTCTTGGAGCTGGACCGGGGCCCGCGCAAGACCTGGCCGGTCAACTGGCAGATCACGGTCCGCACGGTGGGCTCCACCCGGATCCGCCGGCACAGCACCGCCTGGGACGAGCGCGACCGGGTCATGGTCGAACCCGGCGAGCACCTGGAGTCCGTGCACCTGCGGGACGAGATCGAGCACCCGGACCAGACGCTCGCGTTCCAGTCCAGCGCCCCCGGCCACGCCGCCGCGCTCGCCCTGGTCGGCCGCACCGCCACCGGCGCGTTCCAGCGCCTGGCCTTCACCATGCCCGCCACTCTCACCGCGACGGAGGCAGTCCGATGATCTCCCCGACCACCAGCACCAGCACGGACTCCACCGCCGCGTCCACGGACTGGCGGCACCGCGCGCGCTGCGCCGACGAAGACCCGGAGCTGTTCTTCCCGATCGGCGACACCGGCCCCGCGCTGCTCCAGACGGAGCAGGGAAAGGCGGTCTGCCACCGCTGTCCGGTGATGGAGACGTGCCTCCAGTGGGCGTTCGAGACCGGTCAGGACGCCGGTGTGTGGGGCGGGATGAGCGAGGGCGAGCGCCGGTCGATGCGGCGCCGCGCT
>Ga0302314_10007852_pt1 | contig 19124 bp, 18 predicted proteins | sample III_Palsa_N2_3_FD_200533 | JGI IMG/M metagenome (GOLD analysis project Ga0302314, IMG submission 200533) | Peat permafrost microbial communities from Stordalen Mire near Abisko, Sweden - III_Palsa_N2_3 | ecosystem: Environmental > Terrestrial > Soil > Palsa > Peat permafrost | place: Sweden...
CCAGTAGGAGACAGCGGTCATGAAAGTCATTCTGCTCGAACGCGTCGAACGCCTCGGCGTCCTGGGCGATGTGGTCAATGTGAAGGACGGGTTCGCCCGTAACTTCCTGCTGCCCCGCTCCAAGGCTCTGCGCGCCAACGCCGCCAACCTGAAGGTGTTCGAAGGCCAACGCGCCGACATCGAACACCGCAACGCCAACGCCCGTGAAGCCGCTTCCAAGGCCGGCGAAGGCCTGGACGGCACCTCCTACATCCTGATCCGTCAGGCTGGAGAAACCGGCCAGCTCTACGGCTCGGTCACCGGTCGCGATGTCGCCGACATCGTCAACGCCGCCGGCGGCAAGGTCGATCGCGCGATGGTCAACCTCGACAAGCCGATCAAGACCCTGGGCGTCCACGAAGTGAAGCTGAAGCTTCACGCCGAGGTGACGGTCACCGTCAAGATCAACATCGCCCGCAGCCAGGACGAAGCCGAGCGCCAAGAGCGCGGCGAAAACGTCATCACCTCGCAATTCGAGGAAGATGCGCGCCTGGACGCCGAAGCCGCCGCCGACATGGTCGAAGGTGGCGCCGGCAAGATGGGCGACGATCGGGACTTCGCCTAAGACTCGATTGGAACTCCTCCCCCCGTCGGGGGAGGAGGACCGATCCGTACATCCCTCGAGGCTCGGCTACGCCTCGCGCCCTTCCTTACCTTCTCCCGGAGGGAGAAGGAGGGACCCGCGCCGTAGGCGTGGGAGGATGAGGGATTACGGCGCCTCAGAGCAAACACTGACGCCGCAACCTAATCCTGCACCGTCCCTAACCCCTCATCCTCCCAGCTTCGCTGGGCCCCGTCTTCCCCCTCCGGGAGAAGGTAAGGAATGGTGCGTCATCGCCCGCCATGGTGCGCCGCGCAAAGCCGTCCACAGGTTGCAGCGAACTGTGGGCAACCCCAAATCGCCGCAGCCCCGGCCAGGCGGCATTAGTCTAGTGTTAACTCATGCCCGTTGCACCCGCCCTCGATCTGCGCTTTCCCGAAGAGGACTCCGCGGTCGCGCACATTCCTCACAACATCGAAGCCGAGCAGGCTCTGCTGGGCGCGATCCTGTTCGACAACGCCGCCTACGAGCGGTTGAGCGACCAGCTGACGGCGCGGCATTTCTATGAGCCCTTCCACGCCCGCCTGTTCGCGGCGATGGAGGTCCATATCCGCAAGGGCCAGCTGGCCGAGCCCATCGTCCTGGCCGAACAGTTCAAGCGCGATCCGGCGTTCGAGGAACTGGGCGGCCTGCGTTATCTGGCCGACCTGGTCGACCGCGCGCCCCCCGCCGCCAATGCGCCGGACTTCGCCCGGCTGGTCTATGAACTGTCGCTGCGGCGTGAGCTGATCCGCATCGGCGGCGACATCACCGTCGGCGCCAACCAGAGCGATCCGGAAAAGACCGCCCGCGACCAGATCGAGTCGGCGGAACAGCAGCTCTACGCCCTGGCCGAATCCGGCGCGCCCACCTCCGGCCTGATGACCTTCGACGTCGCCCTGCGCGGCGCGGTGGAGATGGCGGCCGAAGCCTTTGGCCGCGACGGCGGCCTTTCCGGCGTCTCCACCGGCCTCATCGACCTGGATCAGAAGATCGGCGGCCTGCACGGTTCGGACCTGGTCATCCTCGCCGCGCGGCCTTCCATGGGCAAGACGGCGCTGGCGACCAACATCGCTTTCAATGTCGCCAAGAGCTACGCCTGGGAGCCACAGCCGGACGGGACCAAGAAGACGGTCAACGGCGGCGTCGTCGCCTTCTTCTCCCTGGAAATGTCGGCCGAACAGCTGGCCATGCGTCTGTTGGCCGACGTCTCCGGCGTCTCATCCGACCGGCTGCGCAAGGGCGAGATCGACGCCTCCGAATTCGGCCGGGTGCGGGACGCGGCCATGGACATCCAGTCCGCGCCGCTGTTCATCGACGCCACCGGCGGCATCTCCATCTCCAAGCTTACCGCCCGGGCACGGCGGCTGAAGCGCCAGGCCGGCCTGGACCTGATCGTGGTCGACTATCTGCAGCTGGTCACCGCCGGCGAAGGCAGCCGCGTGGACAATCGCGTGCAGGAAGTCAGCATGATCACCCAGGGCCTGAAGGCTCTGGCCAAGGAGCTGTCGGTGCCCATCATCGCCCTGGCCCAGCTCAGCCGTCAGGTGGAGCAACGCGAAGACAAACGCCCCCAACTGTCCGATCTGCGGGAGTCCGGCTCGATCGAGCAGGACGCCGACGTGGTCATGTTCATCTATCGCGAGGCCTACTACAAAGGCCGCGCCGAGCCGCGTGAAGGCTCGCCCGAACATCTGGCCTGGCAGGAGGATATGGACCGGATCCACAACCTCGCCGAGGTCATCATCGGCAAGCAGCGTCACGGTCCCATCGGCACGGTGAAGCTGCACTTCAACGCCGACCTGACCAAATTCTCCAATCTTGCCCGCGAAGGGCGCTTCGAGCCGCACTGAGAGCTGCGGCTTTGAGCGAGTCGATCCGCCGGCGTTCGCCCCCTCCGTCACGTCTCTTCGCTTCGCTGCGAGCCGCGCCACCTCCCCCGCGACTGCGTCGCATGGGAGGAGAAACGAACTCAGCGCTATCCTTCTCCTCTCATGCAAGCGAAGCGCGGCGGGGGAGGTGGCGCGAAGCGACGGAGGGGGCAAGCGCCGAGGGGATGTTCAACTTAAATGATGCCCCCTAAAGCTGCGCTTCGCATTGCAACCCGGTAGCGCTGGCGAGTAGGTTGCCGGCATGAATCCCGTTCGAGCCATAGGCCGCGCCAGTATCGGCGGCTTGCGAACCATCGGCCGCGCCGCCCTGTTCGGCTTTCGCGGACTGGCGGCCCTCGTCGCCCCGCCCTGGTTCCTCGGCCAGACCGGGCGCCAGCTGATGGCGATGGGGTATTTCTCCCTGCCCGTGGTCGGCCTGACCGCCGTCTTCACCGGCGCGGCCCTGGCCTTGAACATCTACACCGGCGGCGGACGCTTCAACGCCGAGCAGATCATGCCGCAGATCGTGGCCCTGGGGATCACCCGCGAGCTGGGGCCGGTGCTGGCGGCATTGATGCTGGCGGGCCGGGTATCCGCCGCCATCGCCGCCGAGATCGGGGCCATGCGGGCCACCGAACAGATCGACGCCATGCAGACCCTGTCCACCGATCCGTTCCGCTACCTGATCGCGCCCCGCCTAGCCGCCGGCGTGATCGCCCTGCCCCTTCTGACCCTGATCGCCGACATCATCGGCATCGCCGGCGGCTGGGTGGTGGCCACCCGCACCCTGCACTTCAACCCGACCACCTATGTCCGCGCTACCTGGAGCTTCATCCAGAACTGGGATGTGGAGTCCGGCCTGATCAAGGCGGCGGTGTTCGGCTTCATCGTCGCGCTGATGGGCTGTTTCCACGGCTACTACGCGTCGGGCGGCGCCCGCGGCGTGGGACGGGCGACGACCCATGCGGTGGTGTCGGCCGCCGTGCTGATCTTCGCGTCCGACTATCTGCTCACAACCCTCTTCACGCACCACGCATGACCGGCGGGACCCCAAAGCTGGAGTGGCGCGGCGTCTCCAAACGCTTTGACGGCCAGGCGGTGCTGGACGGGCTGGACCTTTCCGTCCAACCCGGCCGTTCGCTGGTGATCATCGGCGCATCGGGCCAGGGCAAGTCGGTGACCATCAAGATCGCCGTCGGGCTGATGCAGCCTGACGCCGGCACAGTGTTCGTCGACGGCGCCGACATCACCCGCATGGGCGGCGGCGCGCGGCGAAAGCTCTACGCCAAGTTCGGCATGCTGTTCCAAAGCGCGGCCCTGTTCGACAGCCTGACCGTCTGGGAGAATGTCGCCTTCCGCCTGATCAACGCCGATGGCGTGTCGCGCAAGGCCGCCAGGGTCCGGGCGGTCGAGGCGCTGGATCAGGTGCGGCTGGGCGGCCATGTCGCCGACCGCTATCCCAACGAACTCTCGGGCGGCATGCAGAAGCGGGTCGGCCTGGCCCGCGCCATCGTCGCCCGCCCCGAGATCATCATGTTCGACGAGCCCACCACCGGGCTTGATCCGATCACAGCCGCGGCGATCGACGAACTGATCATCGAACAGGTCAAGGGCCTCGGCTGCACGGCCATCTCCATCACCCACGACCTGGCTTCGGCCCGCCGCATCGGCGACGACATCGCCCTGCTCCATGGCGGCAAAATTCTCTGGCAAGGCCCCGTCGCCGACCTCGACCGATCCGGCAATCCCTATGTCGAGCAGTTCATCGCCGGCAGGTCGGACGGGCCGATCACGGCGGCGATCTAGCGGAGCAGCGCGCCCTCATTGCAATGCGTAGCCGGCGACCTTAGCTATGGGTTTCTCCGGTTGTGGGTCGCGACGCGATTCGACCGGCGCAATTGGGACTGACGGTGAGCGACCCCAAACCCCTGCCCCGCACGATCGCGCAAGCCGATCTGGTGCGGCGCTTTGGCCTGAAGATCGGGCTCAGGCTCGTGGCGATCTTGATCGCCGACTTCATTCTTTTGCGGGTCTGGGCGCCCAACCTGGTCAATCGTCATCAGGACCTCGCCTTGGCCGCCGCCATCGCCTGCCTGGCGGTCGCCGTGATCCTGACCCTCTGGCTGGGCTATCGGCTTTGGCTCGATCTCAGGCAATTCGCCGACGCCCGTCGCCAAATGCGGCGCGGCGCGGTTTTGAAGGTCATCGAAAAATGAAGACGCTGCCGAAGACCCTGTTTGTGATCGGCGCTAGCGCCATCGCACTGGCCGGGTGCGGCCAGGTCAAGCCTGGCCATGTGGGCATCAAGGTCAACCAGTATGGATCCGACGCGGGCGTCTCCAATCAGTCCCTGGGCGTGGGCACCTATTTCACCCCGTTCGGCACGACCATCTACGAGTATCCGGTGTTCACCAACACCTACACCTATACCAAGAGCGGCTCCGAAGGCTCGACCGAGAACGAGGAGTTCAATTTCCAGGACAAGAATGGCCTGGGCCTCAGCGCCGACATCGCGGTCAGCTATTCGATCAATTCCCAACTGGCGCCCAAGCTGTTCCAGAAGTACCGCACCGACGCGGCCGGCATCATCGCAGGCCCCCTCCGCAACGCCATCCGCAACGCCCTGGTCAACCGCGCCGCCACCATGGGCGTCGACGAGATCTATGGCCCGCGCAAACAGGAGTTGCTGAACAGCGTCCAGAACGACGTCGCCAACTATTTCGCGCCCTACGGCCTGGTCGTCGAAAAGCTGTTCTGGGCCGGCAATGTGCGGGTGCCTGACGTGGTGCTGACTCAGATCAACAACAAGATCGCCAACGAGCAGCAAGCCTTGGCCGCCCAGGCTCAGGTCGCCACCGTCCAGGCCGAGGCGCAGCAACGCGTCGCCCAGGCCGACGGCGAGGCCAAGGCCATCCAGGTCCAGGGCGACGCCCTGCGCTCCAATCCCGAAGTGCTACGCCTGCGCGCGATTGAGAAGTGGGACGGCAAACTGCCCCAGGTCACCTCCGGCGCCACGCCCTTCATCGAAGTCGGCAAGTAGCGCCGGCGCGGACTCCCGCTCGACCCGCTTGAGAGGTTAGTGCATCGCCCATTGGACCCCAATAAAGGTGCCCTTGACCAATGGCAGCAGGGCCAGGGTCGTGGCCGCCACCAGTGGCAAGGTCACGGCGAGCACCGCCGCCACAGGCCAGGTCCAGATGAAGCTGAAGCAGAGCAGCGGCGCGACCACCAGGTGGCCGACGATCAGGATGGTGAAATAGGCCGGGCCGTCATCGGCGCGATAGGCCCCGTTCTCATGGCCGCACGCGTCACACACCGGCTCGACCTTGAGATAGCCGGCGAACAGACGCCCCTCGCCACAGTTGGGACAGCGGCGCTGCAATCCGCGCAGGAAGCCTACCTGGGCTGAACGATCGTGAACCGTGATGGACATATCCGAAGCCTCCAATCGACGGCCCGGTTTGTAGACTCCTATTAGCATACAATCAAGACATGATATTCCATACAATTATGCCGACATCCGGGGCAGTGTTTGCCAGCATCCCCTCCACGACTGCACGGTTGCCGGCGGCATTGATGATTAAGACATACAAGGCTAATTTGTATGGATGGCGAGACGAATTCAGGATGACACGGTGCGGGACGATGGCTGGAGTCCGGTCATCGACCCCGCGGCGCGGCCGCTCTACGCCGCCGTCGCCGATGCCATCGCCGCCGATGTGGAATCCGGTCGGCTGAAGATCGGCGCCCGCTTGCCGCCGCAACGGGCTCTCGCCGCGCTCCTGGGCTGCGACTTCACCACCATCACCAGGGCCTATGGCGAGGCTGAACGGCGCGGGCTGACCTATGGCCGGGTTGGCCAGGGCACCTTCATCCGCGATCCCGCCCTGCGTCAGCCGATCACGGCGGCCGGCCTGATCGACATGAGCATGAACGCCCCGCCCCGGTTCGATCAGCCCGCGCTGACGGACCGCATGTGGCGCGGCGTGGAGGCCGTGCGGCGCAAAGCCGGCGCCGACATCTTCATGCGCTATTCCACATCTCAGAGCGTCGCCGAGGCGCGCTCGGCCGGCGCCCATTGGCTCCGCCAGCGCCTGCCGGACGTGACAGCCGAACAGATCACCGTCGCTCCCGGCGCGCAGAGCCTGCTGTTCGCCATCGTCAGCGTGCTGGCCAAGCCTGGCGATGTGATCTGCGCGGAGGCCCTGGCCTATCCAGGCTTGCGGGCGCTCACGGCCTTCGCCGGCGTTCAGCTGCATCCCATCGCGATGGATGACGATGGCCTCGACCCGGACGCCCTCGCCGCCGCCTGCCGGATGCACCGACCCAAGGCGGTTGTCATCAATCCCACCCTCCACAATCCCACCACCGTGACGATGTCGCTGGCGAGGCGCCAGGCCTTGATCGCGGTGGCGCGGACCCATGGCGTCACCATCATCGAAGATGACGCCTATGGCCTGCTGCCGAGCCGGTCACCCCCGCCGATCGCCGCCCTGGCTGCCGACATCACCCTGCATATCTCCAGCCTGGCGAAATGCGTCTCGCCCAGCCTGCGCATCGCCTATCTGGCCACGCCGGATCGAACCCTGGCCGCAAAGATCGAGGTGGCTTTGCGCGCCAGCGTCTTGAGCACGTCACCCTTCACCGCCGCTATAGCCACCAAATGGATCGAGGACGGCGTCGCCGGAGCGGTGCTGGAGCAAATCCGCGGCGAGTCGATCGCGCGCCAGGCGCTGGCCACCGAGATCCTGCCCGCCGGCTCCTTCAAAGCCCATCCCGAAGGCTTCCACCTGTGGCTGTCCCTGCCGGAGCCCTGGACCAGGAACACCTTCGCCGCCCAGCTTCGTGCCCAGGGCGTCGGCGTTGTCGCCAGCGACGCCTTCGCCATCGGCTCGCCGGCGCCCGAGGCGGTTCGGATCGGACTGGGCGCGACGGCCGACCGCGATCAGACCGCCCACGCCTTGGCGCTGATCCGCGACACCCTGTCGGCCTATCCGACGGCTTCCGCCGCTATTGTCTGAACGCCGCCGGGCGGACGGTCCTGACGCATCCACTGCAGACCGACCATCGCCAGGCCAACCAGGGTGACAAGCGCCATCGCCAGATAGGCTCGCGATCCAAATGCCTGCCACAGGAAGCCCGAAGCGGCCACGATCAGCGCCGCGATAATGCCAACGATCACCGCGTAGAGCCCCTGGGCCGTGGCCATCAGATGCGCCGGGGCGCGCTGGGCGATGAACAGCATCAGCCCCGCCACCACGCCCATGCCGCAGCCCTGCAGCATCTGGATCGGCACGAGCAGAACCGGCCCTGGGTCCAGCATCATCAGCAACCATCGCACCACGGTAAGGCCGCCCATCACCAGGATCAGCACCAGCGGCGAGCGGCCGCCCAGCATCCGCTGGCAAACCCAGAGGATGGCGATCTCGGCGGCGATGCCGACGCCGTTCAGGCCGGCGATTAGGACGTTGGGAAACCCCTTCGCCGTCCACTGGATCGCCGCGAAGGCGCCAAACAGGCCCTGGCTGCCCAGGATCAGCGAGGTGGCGAACAGCACGACCATCAGGGGACGATCCTTGAGCAGGCGGGTCCACTCGCCCTTCGCCGCCGGGACCGGATCGCCGAAGTTCCGGTCCCTCGGCAAGAAGGGGATGACCGCCAACGGGACCAGCAGCAGGACCGCGGTGATGGTCGGCACAAGGCCTATCCCCGCTCGATCGATGATCGCCGCGCCGGCGAGATTGGCCAGGATATGCGCCAGCGAACCCCAGACGCGCATCCGGCCAAAATCCAGCCCGCGCACCCGCACCGCCGCCACCGCATAGGAGTCGGTCAGGATCGGGATCGGGTCCCAGGCCATGGACAGCACGACGAAGAAGATGGCGATGGGGACAAAGCCGTGGACGAAGGTCAGGGACCCGATCAGCGCCGCCGTGAGCACCAGACAGGCGAACAGCACCTCGCGAATCCGTCGCAGCCGGTCGGCCAGCGCCGACACCGGCGCGACGAACAGGATTCGCAGCAGCAGCGGCGTGGAGGCCAACAGGCCAATCTGCGAGGCCGGCAACCCCTGATGCTTCAGCCAGACCGGCATGAAGACGCTGAACACGCCGAAGTGCAGATAGACGGCGCCATAGAGCATCGACGTTTTCAGGCTGAGCCGACCGAAGCCGTCCGGGGGCTGGGCCGTGGCAGGCTCGGTCAAGGGCGGGCTCCAGCGCTGACGCTCGAGCGGGACGAGCATTGGCTCGCACGATAGGCCGCGCTGGCCGAGCCTGTCACGGCGCCTCGCTGACGAGCGAACCGCAAAGACATTCATCCGCGATTCAATGATGTTTACGGCGCGGACGTTTGCTGCAAATGTCCGCGCCGCGCCGCAAGAGCGCAATGTACGGGAGGCAACCGATGCAACAGCTGGATCGCTGGCGGCTGAAGGATTTCGACATCGGCGCCGGCCTGGCTCATGGGGCCGAACGCGGCGACGGCGCGGGCTGGATTGACGTCGAGGCGCCCGGCGACACCTACCTGGCCCTGGTCGCCGCTGGCCGGCTGGAACATCCCTTCAAAAGCCGCAACGAAACCGCGGCCGCCTGGGTCAGGGATCGCGAATGGTGGTGGACCACCACCTTTGAAGCCCTGGCCGCCATGACCGCGAACCAGCGGATCACCCTGGTGTGCGACGGGCTGGACACCTTCGCCACCCTCTATCTGGACGGCGCCGTGATCGGCCGCGCCGACAACATGTTCCGATCCTATGCCTTCGACATCGGCGAGCAGCTCGCTGGCGCCGGTCCGCACACCCTCGCGATCCGTTTCGATCCGCCGTCCGAGGTGATGGCTGGGCGGGAAACGCCGGTGTGGCCGGCCTTCGTCGACCGGGTCACGGTCTCGCGGCGCAACCTGATGCGCAAAGCCCAGTTCGGTTGGGGCTGGGACTGGGGTCCGGACCTGCCGACCGTGGGCGTCTGGAAGCCGGTCCGCATCGAGCGCCACACGGCGCCGACCATCGCCGGCCTCAACTTCGCAACCCTCTCGGCGTCTTCGGACCAGGCTTCGGTGCGGATCGCGATCGAGCTCTCCAACGCGGTGTCCGGCGCCGGCCTGCGCGCCGATATTGTCCTGATCGACCCCGACGGCGTCCAGGTGGCGACGGCGGAAACGGCTGTCGCCGCCGCCGTGTCCGTGGACCTCCGGGTCCTCTCCCCCAGACTGTGGTGGACGGCGGACTTGGGCGATCAGCCGCTGTACAGACTGCAGGTCCGCCTGCGGGATGGCGAGACCGTGCTGGACCAGCGCAGCCGCCGCGTGGGGATACGCACCATCGGCATCGACACCAGCCCTGATCCGGACGAGCCTGGCGCGGACTTCTTCACCGTCGTGCTAAACGGCGCGCCGATCTTCGCCAAGGGCGTCTGCTGGGTCCCCGCCTCCTCCTTCGTCGGCGTGGTCGACGAGGCCCAGTACCGCGATCTGATCACCCGCGCCGCCGGCGCCAATATGAACATGATCCGCATCTGGGGCGGCGGCATCTATGAGCCGGACCTGTTCTACGATCTCTGCGACGAGCATGGCCTGCTGGTCTGGCAGGACTTCATGTTCGCCTGCGCCAACTATCCCGAGGACGACCCGGTGTTTGTCGAAAACGTTCGCCTGGAAATCGAGGAGCAGGTGCGTCGGCTACGTGGTCACGCCTGTATCGCCGTCTGGTGCGGGAACAATGAGAACCAGGCGATGCATGACTTCAACAACCGCGTGGCCGGCGCCGGCGCGGCGCTGCAAGGCCTGCTCTATTACGACCGGCTGATCCCGGAGATTCTGGCCCATCTCGACCCCATCACGCCCTATCGGACCAGCAGTCCCATTGGCGGCCCCGTCCCCAACAGCATGCGCGGGGGGGATGTGCATAACTGGACCGTCTGGCATGGCATCCCGCTGATCCCGGACCAAGACATGCTCGGCGATTTCGACCGCAGCCCGGCGGGCGTCGCCTATACCCGCTATGCCGAAGACAAGGCCCGCTTCGTCAGCGAGTTCGGCATTCAGGCCGCGCCGGCGATGCAGACCCTGCGCCGCTGGATGGCGCCGGAGGACCTTCAGCTGGGCAGCGAAGGTCTGCTGGAACGGGTCAAGGACGTCGCGGACAAGCTCAGCGCCATGATGCTTCCGGTGACGGGCCTGCCAAAAACGCTGGACGACTATGTCGACTTTTCGCAGTGGACCCAGGCGGAGGGGATGAAGTTCGGCATCGAACATTATCGCCGCCGCACGCCCCACTGCTCCGGCGCGCTGATCTGGCAGTACAACGATTGCTGGCCCTGCGTGAGCTGGAGCCTGATCGACTATGACGGGGTGGGCAAGGCCAGCCTCTATGCCGTCACCCGCGCGTTTGCCCCGCTGCTCGCCTCGTTCAAGCCGCTCGAGGACGGCGAATTTGAACTCTGGATCACCAACGACACCCGCGAGGCCGTCAGCGGCCAGGCGACGATCGCGCTAGCGCGCGTGGGGGGCGGGTCCGACTGGCGGGAGATCGTGGACTACGGGATCGCCGCCCACGCCAGCGCTCCAATCTGGCGCGGCAAGGCGGCGGAGGCCACGGATCGCGTCCTGATCGTCCGCTCGCCGACGCAGGCGTTCTTCGCCAACCGCTATCTGCTGGCGCCGATCGCGACCCTGGCCCTGACGTCCGGCGCACGGCCCACGGTGAAAATCACCCGGACCGGCCCCGACGCGCTTCAGATCGAGTTGACCGCCGGCGCCTATCTGGCCTTCGTCCACGTGACATCAAACCGACCGGACCTGCGTCTCAGCGACAACTATTTCGACATGGCCGCTGGCGAGACCAGGTCGATCTCGGTTTCCGGCGTCGGCGGCTTGGACCCGTCGGAGATCACGGTGCATTGCTGGAACGCCCGCTGACGCGGTGAGCAATAGACCTTCTCCCTGAGGGAGAAGGAGGGGCCCGCGCCGCAGGCGTGGGAGGATTAGGGTCTACGCGGCTTCCGAAAAGAACACCGACAACCCAAATCTGCCTGCACCATCCCTAAACCCTCATCCTCCCATGCTTCACATGGACCCCTCCTTCCCCCCTCAGGGGGAAGGAAAGCTCCCTCAGGCCGCCTGCGCGCGTCCCATGCGCCGCAGTTCGCGGAAGGAGATCAGCCGTTGGCTCGTCTCGTCCCACAGGGTCAGTCCGGCGCAGCGTACGCTCTGCAACAGCGTCAGCCGGCTCATGTCGCGCAGCTGTGGCTCATCCCGCAGCACCTGCTGCAGCCGATAGTAGGGAATGCGGCTGTTGAGGTGATGCACGTGGTGGACGCCGATATTGGCGGTGAACCAGCGCAGGATCGGCGGCAGGGCGTAGTGGGACGAGCCCTTGAGCGCCGCCTCCTGAAAGTCCCAGTCCTCGCCGCGCGCCCAATAGGTGGACTCGAACTGGTGTTGAACGAAGAACAGCCACACCCCGATGGACGAGGCGATCAGGACGATCGGCAGATAGACCAAGAAGAACGGCAGCCAGCCGAACATCCAGATCATGCCCGCCGCGACAGCGACGATGCCCAGGTTGGTCGCTTGAACCGAAACCCACGGCCGCCAGCCGTTGCGCATCATCCCCACTGGCAAACGGTGCTGAAGCAGAAAAACATAGGCCGGTCCCAGACCGAACATCACCAGCGGATGGCGGTAGAGCCAGTAGCCGGCCTGTTTCAGCCGCGGCAGCGCGCGATACTCCTCAACGGTCAGGGTCTCGACCGCGCCCAGGCTGCGCCGGTCAAGCGCGCCGGAGGTGGCGTGATGCACCACGTGGGTATGTCGCCAGTAGTCATAAGGCGTGAGAGTGAAGACCCCGATCACCCGCCCGATCCAGTCGTTCAGGCTTTTATCGCGGAAGAAGGAGCCATGACCGCAGTCGTGCTGGATCATGAACAGCCGCAGCAGAAAGGCCGCGGCGGGCGCCACCAACAGAAGCCCCCACCAGATGCGGTGCTGAAGCGCGATCCAAGCCAGCACGCCAATCACCGCGAGCGGCGCCAAGGTGATGAAGATCTCGAACAGGCTGCGCGAGCGGCTCGGGACACGATAACGCGCCAGCCGCTTCGCGATGGACCGTATGTCGCCCGGATCGCCGGCCGTCGGCTCAATCGCCATGTAAGCAAACACCCTGCGGAACGAACCCGTCCCGGCGGCAAGTCCCGACAGGGGACTCGGCGATGATATAGCGATTTCCGGGACCGGCCGTTAGCGACAAACGCGTGACAAATCAGCTTGGCGCCAACACGCGAAAAGCGGTCACGCCAGGGTCGATCAGCCCGCCAGCCCCGCGAGGGTCTGTTTGATGGCCAACAGCGATTGACCGGCGACCATGCCCTTCCAGTCATCCGCATCGCCGTAGAAGGCGTCGCGGATCTGCGCCTTGATAGCCTTGCCCTGCTCGCTCATGGGGTCGCCGTACGCGTGCAACCAGGCGTCGGCGCGCAAGGCGCCCAGCACCGTCATGGTCTCCTGGGTGCCGACCTCCAACGCCATGCCGGTCACCTCGGCGTGGGCCAACAGGACCGGTGCGGCGGCCAGACCGTCGCCGACGATGTCGGCGGAGGTCGAAGTGCCGCTGGACGGCGACGTCACCACCCCGCCATACCATCGGCGGGCGCGGTCGAAGCCGGGACTGCCCACAAGGTCGGTGATGATCTGCTCGCCATAGCCCCAGGGGCCGAGGCCGGTGTGGTAGTCGATGATCCCGACCCGGCCGGCGCCCTTCAGATAGTGATCGAAGATCGTAGTCTGGGTCGTGCGCGACCAGGTCGGCCCGGCGCCGCCGAAGAAGACGCCCTTCGGATGGCTGTACTGGCCGCCGCTGATCGCTTGCTGCATGGCCATCATGCCGTTCTTGGCGATGAAGCCGCCCAGGACCTGGAAGCTGGCCGCCTGCGCCGCCTCGGTCCATTCCGCCGGGCAGATGGCGTCGGCGAGGTCGGCGTAGCCGGGATTGGCCGGCAAGGGTCGGGCGAAGTCGATCCAGTTGCGGTTCAGGTCGACATTCTCGTGCGTGACCCGCCGCAGCCAGGCGAACCCATAGGGATTGACGGCGTGGATCATCAGCACCGCGACGCCCGCGGGCAGGCCGGATGCCCCGCCGCGGCGCAGCCAGTCGATCTGGGCGCCGGAGCCGCAGAACCCCTCGACCCCGTGGGTGCCCGAGATCATCACCAGCACCGCCGGCGCGTCCTTAGGCCCGAACCACGCGACGTCCGTGGCCAGTTCGCCGCCGTCCGGGCCACGCTCAGGGTGGACAACCGCTTCCAACGCGCCGCCGGCGTCGGCCGCGGCCTTGAGAAATTTGGCCCGCGCCTCGGGATAGTCGGCGCTGAAGCTCTCGGCGCTGTTCATCGGGCGGCTCCTTGGGTGCGTGTCGACGCGATAGGCTGACGGTTCTAGGCGGGTTCTAAGTTCCCCGATACCGGCTCGGCGGGATTCCCAAAAGACGCTTGAACATAGTCGAGAAAGCCGCCGGGCTGTCGTAGCCGAGGTCCAGGGCCACGGCGGTCACCGGCTCGCCGGCGGCCAGTCTGGGGAGAGCCGTCAGGAGGCAGGCCTGCTGACGCCAGGCGGCGAAACTCATGCCGGTCTCGCGGCGGAAGGCGCGGGTGAAGGCGCGGCGACCGAGGTTCAGGGCCGCGCTCCAGCCATCAATAGTGGCCTGGGCGTCCGGGTTGGCCAGGAAGGCGTGGCACAGGCCGGCGAGCTCCGCCCCATGCGGAAACGGCACCGCCAGAGGGATCACCGGCGCGCGGGCCACCTCGGCCATCAGCAGGGCCATCACCAGGCCGTCACGGCCCTCCAGGTCATACTCAAGCGGCACGTCCGCGGCGGCCAACAACAGGCTGCGCAACAGCGGCGAGACGACCAGCACCTCACATCTTCCGCCGCGATGGGGGTCGCTGGGATTGGGCCGAATGTCGCGGTCGATCAGCACGCTGCGGGTTGAGACCGCGCCGACCATCTTCACCGCGTGCCAGACGCCGGCGGGGATCCAGACCGCCCGCTCCGGCGGCGCGACCCAGGCGCCCTGATCGGTATCGACGGTGACCACGCCCTCGGCGGCGTAGAGCAGCTGGGAGCGCCGATGCTGGTGGCGCGCCAGCTCGAAGGCCGGCGGATATTCGTTGCTGATACCGACCACCTCGCGCGGTGTGTCTTCATGGTCGTCGGGATCGGAATTGCGCATGAGAGTCCCACTCGCGAAAACGAACGGCCCATACAGGAATGCGGGCGCACCCGCTATGGCCTATCCCTCCGCCCGCTGAAGAGGAGCTTGACCATGGACGGCGCTGTCGCACCCGAACCCATCAACGCCGCGCGCGTGGCGCAGAACACCACCGTGTTCGGGGTAATTCTCGCGATCAGCTTCTGCCACCTGCTCAACGACATGATGCAGTCGCTGCTGCCGGCCATCTATCCCAACCTGAAGGCGCAGTTCGGCCTCAGCTTCGGCCAGATCGGCCTGGTGACCCTGGCCTATCAGATCACCGCCTCACTGCTGCAGCCCCTGGTCGGCCTCTATGCGGATCGGCGGCCGACGCCGCTGGCGCTGCCGGGCGGGACCCTATTCTCCCTGGCTGGCCTGACCGTGCTGTCGGTGGCTCACGCCTATCCGGTGCTGCTGGCCGGCGCCTGCCTGCTGGGCGTGGGCTCATCCGTGTTCCATCCGGAATCCTCGCGTGTCGCGCGGATGGCGTCTGGCGGTCGGCATGGTCTGGCCCAGTCGCTGTTCCAGGTGGGCGGCAATATCGGCCAGGCGCTGGGGCCCCTGGCCGCCGCCCTGGTGGTGGTGCGCTGGGGCCAGTCGAGCCTGGGCGCCTTCGCCCTGCTGGCCCTGCTGTCCGGCGCGGTGCTTTGGAACGTCGGCCAATGGTACAAGCACCATGGCCTGGCGCGGCTGACCGCCTCGCCGGGGCGGAAGGCCGGCGTCGCGCCCTTGCCGCGGAAGACCGCCCTGGGCGGCGTCGCCGTCCTGCTCGCGCTGATCTTCTCCAAATACGTCTACCTGGCGAGCATCACGAGCTATTTCACCTTCTACCTGATCCATCGCTTTCACGTGTCGGTGCAGACCGCCCAGCTGCATCTGTTCGTTTTCCTGGCCGCTGTTGCGGCGGGCACGATCCTGGGCGGCCCTCTGGGCGACAGGATCGGCCGCAAGGCGGTGATCTGGGGCTCGATCCTGGGCGCCCTGCCCTTCGCCCTGGTGCTGCCCTACGCCAGCCTGTTCTGGACCGGCCCACTGACGGTGGCGATCGGCCTGATCCTGGCCTCGGCCTTCCCGGCCATCGTGGTGTTCGCCCAGGAGCTGGTGCCCGGCAAGGTGGGCATGATCTCGGGGCTGTTCTTCGGCTTTTCCTTCGGCATGGGCGGCCTTGGCGCCGCGGCCCTGGGCTGGATGGCCGACACCACCGGCATCGAGGCGGTCTACCGCGTCTGCGCCTTCCTGCCGGCCATCGGCCTGCTGGCGGCCCTGCTGCCCAATATCGAGCGGCCGAAGGCGGTGGGGTAACGCGGTCGCGTCAAGAGGGCTTGGCATTTCCGCCTGGGTCGCGTGAGATGGCGGCATGTCCAAGCCCCTTCCCCTTGTCGCCATCGCCGCCGCCCTCCTGCTAACGGCTTCATCGGTTGAAGCCGCAACCACCGCCCTGCAGCTGCAGGGCAAGGGCGTACAGATCTACGCATGCCAGGCAGCTGGCGCCGGCATCGCCTGGACGCTCAAGGGTCCCGAGGCGATCTTGCTGGACCAATCCGGCGCCCAAGTGGGTCGCCATTTCGTAGGCCCGAGCTGGCAGGCCAGTGACGGCAGCACCATCGTCGGCGAACCGCTTGTCGCCAGCCCATCACCGACGAAGGGCTCGGTCGCCTGGCTGGTGCTGCACATAAAATCCAGCAGCGGCGCCGGGCTGTTCGCCAACATCGCCTATGTCGCCCGCACGGCGACCTCGGGCGGCGCGGCGCCGGCGACGGGTTGCGACGCCGGTCATGTCGGCGCCGAAGCGCGCATCGCCTATACCGCGACCTATACCTTCTTCCCACAGGCGGCCCCTCCGCCACACTGACGTTTCACGCCGTTCTCAGGGGTTCTGCATGACCGCCGAAGTCGCCGCGTTCCGCTGGGTTCCGCCCTTTGCCCAAGGGTTCGTGCGCGACTTTCGCGTGCGCTGGGCGCTAGAGGAAGCCGGCCTACCCTATCGCGCCACCCTCATCGACCTGAGCTCGCGGGACAGCTATCGCGCCTGGCAACCGTTCGGCCAGGTGCCGGCCTATCGCGACGACGAGGTCGAGATGTTCGAATCCGGCGCCATCGTGCTGCACATCGCCGCCAAGTCGGAGGCGCTGGCGCCCCGGGACCCTGCGGGCCAGGCGCGGATGATGACCTGGGTCGTCGCCGCGCTGAACTCGGTCGAACCGCAGGCGCAGAACTTCATCCAACTCGACGACCGCGCGGAGGAAGAGTGGGCCAAGGCGCGCCGTGCGGAGGTCGAGGGCGACCTCGTCTTCCGTCTCACCAGCCTGAGCGCCTGGCTGGGCGACAAACCCTATCTGGAAGACCGGTTTACCGCCGGCGACCTCTTGATGACCTGCGTGCTGCGCGAACTGTTAGACTCCGGCATGCTGGCCCGCTTCCCCAACCTCGACGCCTATCGGGTCCGCTGCGAGGCCCGGCCCGCGTTCGGCGTGGCGCTGGAGGCGCAGCTGCAGGTGTTCAGGGACAACGCGCCCGCCTGATGGCGGCAAATCGAGCGCCGCCACGCACTTTTCGAATCTAGGCCCTATATCCACTGGAACGGCGGACAGGCCCAGGGGAGCATTGATGTGGATCGGCTAGCGGCCATGGAAACCTTTGTCAGGGTTGTCGAGGCCGGCTCATTTTCCGCCGCCGCACGCGATCTGCACATGGGCCAACCGGCGGTGTCTAAGACGATCGCACAGCTTGAGGCCAGGCTGGGCGTGCGCCTGCTGCTGCGTTCGGCTCGGGGCCTTGCGCCCACCGACGCCGGCAGCGCCTTCTATTCCAGGGCCAAACGCGCCATCGCGGAAGCAGACGACGCCGACCATGTGGCGCGCGGAGAAGGGGCCGGATTGACCGGCCGCCTGCGGGTCAGCGCGGCGGTCACCTTTGCGCGCATCCATGTCGTGCCCCGGCTTCCGCAATTCCTGGCGCAACACCCTGGGCTGGATATCGATCTGGTGCTCGACGACCGTGACATCGATCTGATCGAGGAAGGCATCGATCTATCGCTGCGCATGGGCGATCTGCCCGACTCTACCCTCACCGCGCGTCGGATTGGCCATTCGCCGCGCATGATCATGGCGACGCCGGCCTATCTCGCAAAGGCCGGAGAGCCGGCAACCCCAGACGACATCATCCATCACCAGACGATCATCTACAGCCGGCGCGGCGGCGGGGATGTCTGGTCGTTCCGGCAAGGAAAGGTGCTGAAGCCGATTTCGGTCCGCGGCCGCATTCGATCCAGCGCCGCCGAGGGGGTGCGCGCCGCCGTCCTGGCCGACGCCGGTCTGGCCCTCGCGTCGAGCTGGATGTTTACGCCAGAGTTGGCAAGCGGCGCCGTACGGCCGGTTCTGACGGATTGGGACCTGCCTGGCGTCGACCTATGGGCGGTGTTCCCCACCGGACGTTTGGCCAGCCTCAAGGCGAGGACGTTCGCGGCCTATATCGAAGCGGTGCTCAACGAGGCTGCCGCCTGAGCCCAGGTTGCCATTCCGACCAGGAATAGTTGCTATCGCCTTGAGCCGCCTGCCGGAATGGGCGGCGCCCGTCCATCTCCCCCTCATCGCCGCACGTCAGCGGCTGGACGATGGGAGTATCGGATATGGGCAAACTCGACGGCAGGGTTGCGGTGGTGACCGGCGGCAGTAGCGGCATCGGTCTGGCGGCCGCCAAACGTTTCGCCGATGAAGGCGCGAAGGTGGTCATTTTCGGCAGGCGTCAGGCCGAACTGGAAACGGCCGTCGCGGCGATTGGCGCGGCCGCTTCGTTCGTGCGCGGCGACGTTTCGAATCCCGATGACGTTGGGCGCCTGTACGAGGCCGCATCCAGGCTCGGCCCGATCGACGTGGTGTTCGCCAACGCCGGCATTGTCGAGATCACGGCCCTGCCGGATCTGACGGTCGACCTCTATCGCAGCCACTACGACATCAATGTTCTGGGCACGATCCTGACAGTCCAGAAGGCCCTGCCGCATCTGAAGGACGGCGCCTCCATCATCCTCACCGGCTCGATCCTGGCGAGCAAGGCCGGCGACGGCTATTCCCTCTATTCCGGCACCAAGGCGGCGATCCGCGCCTTTGCGCGAAGCTGGGCCTCCGAACTCAAGGGGCGCGGCATCCGTGTCAATGTGCTCGCCCCCGGACCAGTCGACACGCCGATCATGGACAGCCAGGCCGCGAAACTCGGTATAGGCGCGGACGATCTTCGCGGCGCCTTTTCGGCGATGGTTCCGCTGGGCCGGTTGGGACGGGTCGAAGAATTGGCCGCGGCCGCCCTCTTCCTCGCCTCCGACGACAGCAGCTTCGTCACCGGCATCAGCCTGGAGGTCGACGGCGGCATGGCCCAGGTCTGACGCGCCCAGTTC
>Ga0302314_10007853_pt1 | contig 19118 bp, 20 predicted proteins | sample III_Palsa_N2_3_FD_200533 | JGI IMG/M metagenome (GOLD analysis project Ga0302314, IMG submission 200533) | Peat permafrost microbial communities from Stordalen Mire near Abisko, Sweden - III_Palsa_N2_3 | ecosystem: Environmental > Terrestrial > Soil > Palsa > Peat permafrost | place: Sweden...
GTCGCGGGAGCACCATCCTATTCCGGCTGGTGTTCAAGAACCTCGGCCGCTAAAGCCTGCATTCATCGAGGACATGCGAGGTGACCGACCGATACCGCCAGCCATGGCGGCGAGGCGCACGGCGCGGGCGGGATACTGAGGACAGCGTGATTTCCACATCGAGGATTTTCAACCCGCGCCTCGGCGCGCTGTGCCTGGCGGCGATGCTGGCGACGCTCGGCGGAAGCCACGCGATTGCGCAAGGCGGCGCCCCCGACGCGGGCGATGCCGGCGCGATCGACACGCCGCTCAACCTGCCCAACGACGTCTCCGTCTTCGGCAAGTTCGATCCGACGATCCGCAAGGCGACCGCGATCGTCAACGGCTTCATCATCACCGATACCGACGTCGATCAGCGGCTCAACCTCGTGCTCGCCGCCAACGGCCAGTCGGTCACGCCTGAGGAGCGCGATCGGCTCCGCCTCCAGGTGCTGCGCAACCTGATCGACGAGACGCTCGAGATCCAGGAAGCCAAGTCGAACGACGTGAGCATCTCGTCGGACGATATCGACACCACCTTCGCGCGCGTCGGCACGCAGTTCAAATACACGCCCCAGCAATTCGGCGATTTCCTCAAGTCCAAGGGCTCGTCGCCGAACTCGCTGCGCCGCCAGATCGAGGGCGAACTCGCCTGGCAGCGGCTGCTCGATCGCAAGGTGCAACCCTTCATCAACGTCGGCGACGACGAGGTGAAGCAGGTGATCGCGCGGCTCAACGCGTCGAAGGGCGCCAAGGAATATCATGTCGGCGAGATCTTCCTCTCGGCGACGCCGTCCACGGACGCGCAGGTCCACGCCAACGCCGACAAGATCATGGACCAGCTCCGCAAGGGCGGCAGCTTCGTCGCCTATGCGCGGCAATATTCGGAAGCCTCGACGGGCGCCGTAGGCGGCGATCTCGGCTGGGTGCGCGGCGAGCAGCTCCCCGATGCGATCAGCCAGATTCTGCCGCAGATGCAGGCGGGCACGATCAGCCCGCCGATCGCGGTTCCCGGCGGCTATTCGATTATCGCGGTCCAGGATACGCGCCAGGTGCTCACCGCCGATCCGCGCGACGCGGTGCTGAGCCTCAAGCAGATGACGCTGAGCTTCCCCAAGGGCACGACGCAGGCGGTGGCGTCGCCGCGCGTCGCGGCGTTCGCCGAGGCGACGCAGAAGATGGCGGGCTGCGGCGCGGTCAAGGACGTCGCGGCCAAGTTCGATGCCGACGTCGTCGAGAACGACAATGTCAAGATCCGCGATCTTCCGCCCGCGTTGCAGGGTCAGCTGACCACGCTTTCGCTCGGCCAGTCGACCAATCCGTTCGGTTCGGTCGAGGAGGGCGTGCGCGTGCTCGTGCTGTGTGGCCGCGACGATCCCCAGGCTTCGGGCGCGCCGTCGTTCGACGCGATCTACAACCAGATGGAGCAGGCGCGCGTCGATCAGCGCGCCCGCCGCTATCTGCGCGATCTGCGCCGCGACGCGGTGATCGAATACCGATGATCGAGCCGCTCCCGCCGATCGCGATCTCGATCGGCGATCCGGCCGGGATCGGTCCGGAGGTGCTGGTCAAATCCTGGCTGCGGCGGCGCGAGCAGGCGCTGCCGCCCTTCTTCGCGATTGGCGACCAGCGATCGATCGCCGCGGTGTGGGATGGCCCGTTGCGCCGGATCGGCGGCCCCGACGAGGCGGCGGGGTGCTTCGACGACGCGCTGCCGATCATGCAGGTCGAGGATGCCGGCGCGATCGTGCCGGGCGAACCTAACATGCTCGGCGCGCGCTGCGCGATCGCCAGCCTCGAGATCGCGGTCGGGCTCGCGCGCGAGGGCGCGGTCTCGTCGATCGTCACCGGTCCGGTCGCCAAGGCAGCGCTCTACGCCGCGGGCTTCACGCATTCGGGGCAGACCGAGTTCGTCGCCGAACGCTGCGGCGTCGCACCGGGCAATGTCGCGATGATGCTCGCCGGGCCGACGCTGCGCACGGTGTGCATCACCACGCATGTGCCGCTGGCCGAGGTGCCGGCGCTGCTCAGCATCGATCTCGTCGTCGCGCGCGCACGCGTCACCGCACGCGGTCTGCAGCGCGATTTCGGGATCGAGGCGCCGCGGATCGCGCTTGCAGGGCTCAACCCGCATGCCGGCGAGAGCGGCTCGCTCGGCCGCGAGGAAATCGAGATCATGATCCCCGCCATCGAGCAGTTGCGCGACGAAGGGATCGACATCGTCGGGCCGCTCGCCGCAGACACGATGTTCCATCCCCGTGCGCGTGCAAAATTCGACGCGGCGCTGTGCGCCTATCACGACCAGGCGCTGATCCCGATCAAGACGCTGCATTTCGACGAAGGCGTCAACATGACGCTCGGGCTGCCGATCGTCCGCGTCGCGCCCGATCACGGCACCGCGTTCGAGATCGCCGGAAAGAACCTCGCCGAGCCCGGTGCCACCATCGCCGCGATCCGCATGGCCGGCGAGTGCGCGGGGCGCCGCGCGCGCGCCTCGTGATCCGCTGCGCGAAACGGGTGTGACCAACCTCGCCGACCTGCCCCCGCTGCGCGAGGTGATCGCGCGGCACGGGCTGGCCGCATCCAAGGCGCTGGGCCAGAATTTCCTGCTCGATCCGCAACTGCTCGATCGCATCGCGCGCGTCGCGGGCGATCTCCAGGGTCAGCGCGTCTACGAGGTCGGCCCCGGCCCTGGCGGGCTGACGCGCGCGCTGCTGCGGGCGGGCGCCGAGGTGGTCGCGGTCGAGCGCGATCGGCGCTGCCTGCCCGCGCTCGCGGAGTTGGCCGACGCAGCCGACGGGAGGCTGCGCGTGATCGAGGGGGACGCGATGACGGTCGATGCCGCCGCCGAAGCCGGGCCGGGCGCGCACATCGTCGCCAACCTGCCCTATAATGTCGGCACCGCGTTGCTGGTGCGCTGGCTCGAGCCCGAGGCGTGGCTGCCCTGGTGGGCGTCGCTCAGCCTGATGTTCCAGAAGGAGGTCGCCGAGCGGATCGTTGCCAAGCCCGGCAGCGATGCGTTCGGCCGGCTGTCGGTGCTCGCGCAATGGCGCACTGACGCGACGCTCGCGCTCAACGTCCATCGCTCGGCGTTCGTGCCGCCGCCCAAGGTGATGTCCGCGGTGGTGCACATCGTGCCGCACGCGATGCCCAAGGGCGTCGATCCCGCGACGCTGTCGGCGCTCACCGCCGCCGCCTTCGGCCAGCGCCGCAAGATGCTGCGCCAGAGCCTCAAGGGCATGGCTGGCGCGCTCGATGCGCTGGCGACGCTGGGGATCGCCAGCGATCGCCGGCCCGAGACGATGTCGGTCGAGGAATTCGTCGCGGTGGCGCGGCTGCTGTCCTGATCGTTCCCCGGCGAACGCCGGGGCCCAGGCCCTACGATTCGATGACACGATGCGCCCGCTACATGCTGCGGGCCTGAGCCCGGCCTTCGCCGGGGAACGGATCGCGCCTAGTTCTTGCCCGTCGTCGTCGCGCTGCTTTCCTGGCCCTTGGGCGGCACCTTGTCGGCGGCCGCGGTCTGGACGACCGGCGGCGGGCCCTTGGCGATCGCGGCGGCGAGCGTCGTCGAGGCGGGGCAGTCGCCCTTGCACAGCGTCTTGATCCGCGCGAGCGTCTCCTTCGCACGATCGACCGCGCCGCGCTGGACAAGCGCATTGCCCTCGCCGCTCAACGCATTGACGTCGTTGGGTTCGAGCAGCAGCGCGTCCTTGTAGTAGCGGATCGCCTTGCCCGGCAGCGCCTGCGCCTGCGCGACGCGGCCTAGCGCGACGAACGCCGCGCGATTGTGCGGATCGGCGGCAACCGCCGTCTCGAGCGCGTCGCCAGCTGCTTGCAGATTGCCCGCCGCGAGCGCAGCCTCACCGCGCTTCTGGAAGGCGAGCGATGCCGGGCTGATCTGCTCGTCGGGCTTCTGGCCTTGGCCGCTGCTGGAGACGGCAAGCAGGCCCAGCGAGGCGGCTACGGCAACGGGCAGGAAACGCATCAGATTCTCCGGCAAGCGATATCCGCTCGAGCCTAGCACGGCGCTCGGAGCCTCGCGACGAAAAAGCCGTCGGTGCCGTCGTCCACCGGCGTCAGGCGGAGGCCCGGCCCGTGCGTCCGTCCCGTCGGCAGCGCGATCGCATCGGCGACCCAGCCGGGATGCCGCGCCAGAAAGTCGGTGACCTGCGCCGGACCCTCCTCGTCGAGCAGCGAGCAGACGATATGGACGAGATGCCCGCCCGGCTTGACCAGCGTCGCCGCGATATCGAGCAATCGCGCCTGCAGTGCGATCAGCCGCTCGATCCGCGCTGGTGTCAGCCGCCAGCGGGCCTCGGGGTTGCGTCGCCACGTGCCCGTACCCGAACAGGGCGCATCGACCACGACGAGATCCGCGGCGGCGGCGCAATCGGCGAGCGCTTCGGCCTCGCGGTTGGAATCGAGCAGCCGCGGTTCGACGATCGTCACGCCGGCGCGCTCTGCGCGTGGCATCAGCCGCGAAAGCCTCGCGCGATCGCTGTCGCTGGCGACGATCCGTCCGCGATCCTCCATCGCCGCGGCCAGCCCGAGCGTCTTGCCGCCCGCGCCCGCGCACAGATCGATCACGGTCATTCCCGGTCGCGCGGCGCAGGCGAGCGTGACGAGCTGGCTGCCCTCGTCCTGCACCTCGATCGCACCCGCCGCCCATTCGGCCAGCGGCTCGACCTGCGTGCCTTCGGGAAGGCGCAGACCGTCGGGCGCATGCGGCGTCGGCTGCGCGCCTTCGATATGGACGTCGTCGCGCGCCGCCTTGAGCCGGTTGACGCGGACGTCGAGCGGCGCGCGATCGGCGAGGCCGAGCCCCGTCAGACGGTCGGCGAGCCAGAGCGGCATCTCGGCTGCGGGTGCGTGCGGTTCGTCGGCAGCGATCGGCGCCGGGCCGTGGTTGACGCCATCGAAGGCGGCAGCGAGTTCGGGCCGTTCCGACGCGAGCCCGACAAGCGCGGCACGGCCGGTCTCGGGGCGCTCGCCCGCGCGGCGGATCGCGGCGTAGACGAGCTCGCGCACCGCGCGGCGGTCCTTGGAGCCTGCATAGCGCCGCGTCTTGAAATAGCGCTGGACGATCGTGTCGGCAGCGGCGCCCGCATCGCGCGTGGCGCGGACGACCTCGTCGAGAATGTCGATAGCAGCTTGGGCGCGGGCCTGGGGTGTCATCGGATCAGCGCCTTGCCAAAAGAAACCCGTTCGTCCTGAACGAACGGTAAGGGGTTGGCGCCCGGCCCCACACCCGTTCGTCCTGAGCGAAGTCGAAGGACGTGTTGCAGGCGCCGCGTTTCATAACGGGCACTTCGACTTCGCTCAGTGCGAACGGGGTTGGAGAATCGCATCCCGCTCCCCGCCCGCGAACGGCGCTTACCGCGTCGGATAATTGGGCGCCTCGCGCGTGATCGAGACGTCGTGGACATGGCTTTCGCGAAGTCCCGCATTGGTGATCCGCACGAACTGAGCGCGCTCCTGCAGTTCCGGGATGGTGTGCGATCCGGTATAGCCCATCGCCGCCTTCACGCCGCCGACGAGTTGGTGGATGACGTCTCGCGCCGGCCCCTTGAAGGGCACCTGCCCCTCGATGCCTTCGGGGACGAGCTTGAGCTGATCCTTGATGTCCTGCTGGAAATAACGATCCGCCGATCCGCGCGCCATCGCGCCGACCGATCCCATGCCACGATAGCTTTTGTACGCACGGCCCTGGTAGATGAAGCTTTCGCCCGGCGCCTCTTCGGTGCCCGCGAGCAGCGAACCGACCATCACGGTCGACGCACCCGCCGCCAGCGCCTTGGCGAGATCGCCCGAGGTGCGCAGCCCGCCGTCGCCGATCACGGGAACGCCCGCCTTCTTGGCTTCTTCGGCGGCATCCATGATCGCGGTAAGCTGCGGCACGCCGATCCCTGCGACGATCCGCGTCGTGCAGATCGATCCCGGCCCGATGCCGACCTTGAGCCCGTCCGCGCCCGCGCCGATCAGCGCCTTGGCCGCCTCGGCGGTGGCGATGTTGCCCGCGACGATCTGGACGTTGTTGGACAGCCGCTTGACGCGCTCGACCGCCTTGGCGACGTCGGCATTGTGGCCGTGCGCGGTGTCGATCACGATCAGATCGCATTCGGCGTCGATCAGCGCCTGCGTGCGCTCGAAACCCTTGTCGCCGACGGTGGTGGCGGCGGCGACACGCAGCCGGCCGGTCGCATCCTTGGTGGCGGAGGGGTAGTTGACCGCTTTCTCGATGTCCTTGACGGTGATCAGCCCGACGCACCGATAGTCGTTGTCGACGACCAGCAGCTTCTCGATCCGGCGCTGGTGGAGCGTATGCTTGGCCTCTTCCTGTCCGGTGCCCAGCGGCACGGTCGCGAGGTTCTGCGAGGTCATCAGCTCGGAGACGGGCTGGTCGGGGTTGGCGGCGAACCGGACGTCGCGGTTGGTGAGGATGCCGACGAGCTTGCCCGATTTCTCGGTGACGGGAATCCCCGAGATCCTGTGCCGCGTCATCAGCGCCTGCGCCTGCGCCAGCGTCGCATCGGGCGTGATCGTGATCGGATTGACCACCATCCCGCTCTCGTAGCGCTTGACCGCGCGTACCGCCGCCGCCTGCTCCTCGACGGTCAGGTTGCGGTGCAGCACGCCGAGCCCGCCCAGCTGCGCCATCACGATCGCCATGTCGGCCTCGGTCACGGTGTCCATCGCGGCCGACAGCACCGGGATGTTGAGCGCGATCTCCTTGGTCACGAAGGTGCTGGTGTCGGCCATGCTCGGCAGGACTTCGGAGGCGGCGGGCTGGAGGAGCACGTCGTCGAAGGTGAGGCCGAGGCGGATTTCCATGGATGACGTCTTTCGCTTGGGGCGGGATCGCGGAGTCGTCGCGCTCCTATAGGGTGGCGCTCGCCCGCTTTCCAGCCGCAGCGGCCGCGAAACGGGAACAAAGCGCGATGCGGTGCGTGATCCCCTTCGATATCCGGAGGATGCATGACGATCGACCGCCGCGCCCTGCTCGGTACGCTGGCCGCGACCGCCGCAGCGCCGCTCTCCGTGCCTTCGCCCCCGCCGACGTCCAGACCGATGCTGCCCAAGCCTCCGCCGAGCGCCGCCGCGCCCGAATCGGTGCCGCTCTGGCCCGGCCCCGCGCCGGGTTCGCCCGAGGCGCTCCCGCAACCCAAGCTGCAGAAGGCGGCGGCGGCGGGCGGGCGAGATTATCACCTGCGCGGTGTCGCGGCGCCCACGATGTTCGTCTATCGGCCGGACACGCCCAACGGCGTCGCACTGATCGTGATGCCCGGGGGCGGCTACGCCTTCCTGTCGATGGAAAACGAAGGCAGCAATGTCGCGCGGTTCTACACCCGCCGCGGCTATACGGTGTTCGTGCTGAGCTACCGTTTGCCGGGCGAGGGCTGGACCAATCGCGCCGACGCACCGCTGCAGGATGCGTTGCGCGCGATCCGCCTCGTCCGCGCGCGCGCCGCGACCTATAAGATCGACCCCGCGCGGGTCGGCGTGCTCGGCTTCTCCGCGGGCGGCCACCTCGCCGCCAGCCTCGCGACGGACTATGCGACGCCGCTCTACCCGCCCGTCGATGCCGCGGACAAGCAGCCCGCCAAGCCGACCTTCGTCGGCCTGCTCTATGCGGTGACGACGATGCGCGCGCTCGATACGCATTCGGTGTCGCGGTCGAACCTGCTCGGCCCCGATCCGAGCCCGGCTCTGGTCGAGAGGCGCTCGCCGGTGCTGCACGTCACCAAAGATGCCCCGCCCTGCTTCGTCGCCGCCGCGCTCGACGACGGGACGATCCCCGCGCAGTGCAGCATCGACTGGCTCGCGGCGTGCCGCGCCGCGAATGTGCCGGTGGAGGCGCATCTGCTCGAGCATGGCGGCCACGGTTTCGGGATGCGTCTGCCCGACAGCGCGCCCGGCGCGCTCTGGCCCGAGCTGTTCCTGCGCTGGGCTTCGCGGCACGGCGGCTGAGACGATCGGGACGCGCCACGCGAGACGCCCCTCCCCACCCGGCCCGCGCTCTGCTAGGCGGCGTGCATGTCTGCCTCGATTGCCCTCGTCGACGACGACCGCAACATCCTGACCTCGGTGTCGATCGCACTCCAGGCCGAAGGATTCGCGGTGCGTATCTATTCCGACGGCGAAGCCGCGTTGCGCGCCTTTGCTGAGAATGCCCCCGATCTGGTCGTGCTCGACATCAAGATGCCGCGGCTCGACGGGATGGAGGTGCTGCGCCGGCTGCGCGAGAAGAGCCCGATTCCGGTGATCTTCCTAACCAGCAAGGACGATGAGCTCGACGAGGCGCTCGGCCTCGCGATGGGCGCCGACGATTATATCGCCAAGCCCTTCTCGCTCAGGCTGCTGATCGCGCGTATCCGCGCCATCCTGCGCCGCACCGAGGCGCGCGAGACGCCGGCGTCCGAAGAGAAGCCCGCCGCCGAACGGATCGTCCGCGGCCGCCTCGACATGGATCCGGCGCGCCACAAGGTCCGCTGGGACGGTGCCGAGGTGGTGCTGACCGTCACCGAGTTCATGATCCTCGAAGCGCTGGCGCAGCGCCCCGGTTTCGTGAAATCGCGCGACCAGCTGATGGATGCCGCCTATCAGGACGACGTCTATGTCGACGATCGCACGATCGACAGCCACATCAAGCGCCTGCGCCGCAAATTCCGCCAGGTCGACAAGGAGTTCAAGGCGATCGAGACGCTCTACGGTGTGGGATACCGCTTTGGCGAGGAGTAGGCGCGGCGCCGAGAGTTGGCCGGCTTCCGACGAGCAACCGCTGTCCTGGTCGGCGCGCTGGTCGCTGACCAGCCGCATCCTCGCGGTCAACATCTTCGCGCTCGCGATGCTGGCGGGCAGCTTCTTCTACCTCGACAGCTATCGCACGCGCGTTTCGGAAGAACGCACCGGGCAGACCGAGAACGACGTCCAGATCATCGGCGACGCGCTGGCCGTCGTGCCCGCCGCCGAACGGCAGGCGCTCGCCGCGCGGATGGCGAGCGTCGACGGCGCACGACTGCGCGTCTACGATCGATCGGGCGCGTTGCAGCTCGACAGCTGGCGCTCGGGCCCGATCACCTATCAGCTGCGCGATCCCGATGCCGAACCCTGGCAAAAGCATGTCGCGCGCTTCATCGATCGCAGCTTCGATCATATCGTCGGCGCCGGCCCGATCGTCCATTTCATCGAGCCGCGCGTCGATGCGCTCGGCGCGTGGCCCGAAGCGCAGGCGGCGGCCGCCAAGCCCGGGACGATCGTCTCGCGGCACCGCACCGCACCCGATCGCACCCCCGTGCTGTCCGCGGCGCTCGATCTGCCCAGCGTCGGGACGATGCTGATCACCAACAACGTCCGCGAGATCACGCGCATCGTCCGCGCCGAGCGATTCGCGATCGGCGTCGTGATCGGCGGCGTGCTGGTCGTCTCGGTGCTGCTGTCGCTGTTCCTCGCGCGCACCATCGTCAGCCCGCTGCGCCATCTCGCAATCGCCGCGCACCGCGTCCGGCTCGGGCGGGCGCGCGAAGTGGTGGTGCCGCGGCTGCCCTCGCGCCGCGACGAGATCGGCATGTTGTCGCGCGCGCTGTCCGACATGAGCCAGGCGCTGCGACGGCGGATCGACGCGGTCGAGGCATTCGCCGCCGACGTCAGCCACGAACTCAAGAACCCGCTCGCCTCGCTGCGCTCTGCGGTCGACAGCCTGGGGGTGGTCAAGGACGAGGCGCTGCAGGTGCGGCTGCTCGATATCGTGCGCGACGACGTCATGCGGCTCGACCGGCTGATCACCGACGTCGCCGAGATTTCGCGGCTCGACGGCGAATTGTCGCGCGCGCGGTTCGAGCGGATCGATCTCGGGCCGCTGATCGAGGGTCTCGTCGGCGCGCGCGAGGAGCGCGGGCGCAACGGCGAGGTCCGCGTCGCGTTCGCGCGGCCCTATGTGAACACCGCGGTCGTCTATGGCGACGGATCGCGGCTGGCGCGGATGATCGAGAACCTCGTCGACAATGCCGTCTCCTTCTCGCCGCCGGGCGGCCTCGTCGAGGTCAGCGCGGTGGGTATCGAGGACATCGTGCTGGTCGGGATCGAGGACGAGGGACCGGGCATCCCCACCCCCAAGCGCGACACGATCTTCCACCGCTTCCACACCGATCGTCCCGACGCGGACGAGCCCGATCGCCACAGCGGCCTTGGCCTCGCGATCGCAAAGGCCATCGCCGACGGGCATGACGGCACGATCGAGGTGCGCGACCGTAGCGACGGGCGCAGCGGCGCCTATTTCCTCATCACGCTGCCAAGGGTCCCGCGCGCATGACGATGCTCTCCTCCGAGACGATCCACGCCTCCTGCGTCGCCATCGGCGGGCGTGCGGTGCTGCTGGCGGGACGCTCGGGGACGGGCAAGTCTGATCTCGCCCTGCGGCTGATCGATCGCGGTGCGGTGCTCGTGTCCGACGACTATACCCAGCTGACACGGCGCGACGGGCGGCTCTACGCCACGCCGCCGGCGAACATCGCGGGCAAGATCGAGGTGCGCGGCGTCGGCATCGTCGAGCGTCCGCATCTCGCCGATGTCGCGGTCGTGCTGCTCGTCGATATCGAGGCGCCCGTGCTCCGCATGCCCGAGGCTTCGACCCGCCGGCTCGCGGGGATCGACATCACCGTCGCGACGCTGGCGCCGTTCGAGGCCACGGCGCCGATCAAGATCGAGCTGCTGCTCGCCGGCCTGGCGGCATGAGCGGGGAGGCCGGCCCGCGTCGCCTGCTGCTCGTCACGGGCATGTCGGGCGCAGGCAAGTCGACCGCGGTGCGCACGCTCGAGGATCTTGGCTGGGAGGTCGTCGACAATCTGCCGCTGACCTTGCTCGATCGCTTCCTCGACGCGCCGCGCGCACCAGGGAGCGAGAGCGAGGACCGTCCACTCGCGGTCGTCGTCGACAGCCGGACGCGGGGCTTCAACCCACGCCGGATCGTCGATCGGATCGATGCGCTGCGCGAGCATGGCGACGACGTCGCGCTGCTGTTCCTCGAATGCCAGGGCGCCGAACTGGTCCGCCGCTTCTCCGAGACGCGGCGCCGCCACCCGCTTGCGCTCGATCGCCCCGCCGAGGACGGCATCGCGCAGGAGCGCGACCTGTTGGGGCCGCTGCGTCGCGCCGCCGATCATCTGATCGACACCACCGACAGCAGCTCGAACACGCTCCAGCAGGAATTGCGCACCCGATTCGCGATTGGCGAGACCGCGGCGACGCTGGCGATCATGTCGTTCGGCTTCGCCCGCGGCGTGCCGCGCAACGCCGATCTCGTGCTCGACATGCGCTTCCTGCGCAATCCGCACTGGGACCCGATTTTGCGGCCGATGACCGGGCTCGACGCGCCCGTCGCTGCCTATGTCGCCGAGGATCCCGCCTATCCGCAGGCGATCGAGCGCATCGAAGGGCTGCTCGAACTGCTGCTCCCGCGCTACGCCGTCGAGGGCAAGAGCTATGTCACCGTCGCGTTCGGCTGTACCGGCGGCAAGCACCGTTCGGTGCATGTCGCGGAAACCATCGCGACGCGGTTGCGCGCGCAAGGTTTTTCGCCCACCATCGTCCACCGCGATCTGGTCCGCAGCTAGCAGGACCGGACGCGAGGAGAAGGATGCCGGGCGGAGAGAGGCCTAATTCGGGTGGATCGATGATCGGTTTGGTGCTGGTGACGCATGGACGTCTGGCGGCGGAATTCGTCACCGCGATGGAGCATGTCGTGGGGCCGCAAGAGGCGGTCGTGCCGATTTGCATCGGCCCGGAGGACGACATGGAAGGTCGACGCAACGACATTGCCGCCGCGATCAAGGCGGTCGACACCGGCGACGGGGTGATCCTGCTCACCGACCTGTTCGGCGGCACGCCGTCCAATCTCGCCATCTCGCTGATGAAGGCCGATCGCATCGAGGTGATCGCGGGGATCAACCTGCCGATGCTGATCCGGCTCGCCAGCGCGCGACGGACGATGAAGATCAAGGCCGCGGTCGCTGCGGCACGCGACGCGGGGCGCAAATATATCTCGGTCGCCTCCGATCTGCTCGGCGAGGCGGCGGCATGAGCGAGATCGCCGCGCCGCCGCCTGCGGAACAGCTCAGCCAGCTCGTCCAGATCACCAACAAGCGCGGGCTGCATGCGCGCGCCAGCGCCAAGTTCGTCACGCTCGCTTCGGGGCAGACCTGCGCGATCGAGGTCGAGAAGGATGGATCGAAGGTCGCCGGCACCTCGATCATGGGGCTGATGATGCTCGGCGCCGCGATGGGCGATCACGTCACGATCAGCACCGAGGGCGAAGGCGCCGAACAGGCGCTGACGCTGCTCGTCGGGCTCGTCGAAAACAAGTTCGGCGAAGAATAGCGCGGCCGCCGACTGCTCGCGCCGCTCGCCACCGAGGCCGTCATTGCGAGCGCAGCGAAGCAATCCAGAGCCGCCAGCGCCGCGTCTATGGATTGCTTCGTCGCTACGCTCCTCGCAATGACGGGCGCGCTGTCCTGACTCCCCGGAAAGATTGAATGCCTCGCGAGATCACCGCCTTCTCCAACCCGCTCGTCAAGCGCGTCCGCAACCTGCGCGACAAGCGCCATCGCCGCGAGGAAGGGCTGTTCCTCGCCGAAGGCCTGCGCATCCTTGCCGAAGCGGAGGAGGCCGGGCATCTGCCGCAATCGATCTTCTACACCGCCGAGATGCGGCACCACCCCCTCGTCGGGCGGCTCGCGGCGGCGTGCGAGGCCGCCGGCGGCGATGCGATCGAGACCAATGTCGACATCCTCCACAAACTCTCCGGCAAGGACAATCCGCAGACCGTTCTCGGCGTCTATGCCGAGTTCGACACCGCGCTCGCGCGCATCGACCGTAACGCCGCCGACATCTGGATCGTCGCACAGAGCTTACGCGATCCGGGCAATCTCGGCACGATCCTGCGCACCGGCGACGCGGTCGGCGCGGGCGGCCTGATCCTGATCGACGATACCGTCGATCCCTTCTCGGTCGAGGCGGTGCGCGCCTCGATGGGCGCGTTGTTTACGCAGGCGATCGCGCGCGCCGACTGGAGCGAGTTCATCGCATGGCTGCGTGATGGCCCCGGCGAACTCGTCGCGCTCAGCCTGCGCACCGATACCGACTATCGCGCGCCGCGCTACGCCGCCCCCACCTTCCTGCTCGTCGGCAACGAAGCCAGAGGCCTGCCCGCGGACTATGAGGATGCCTGCGACCTGCGCGTCAAACTGCCGATGCGCGGCAAGGCGGACAGCCTCAACGCGGCGGTCGCGACCGCGGTGATGGCGTATGAAGTGCTCGGTCGCAGGATCCCCCGCCCCGCCGAGTGAGATCGGCTTGCGCGCGCGATCGACCGGGTGCAGCATGTTCCTTAATCGACGGGAACGAAGCGGAGGGGAACGGACATGCATTTCATCGTCGCATTGATCATGGGCGGCTTCATCGGCTGGATCGCGGGCATGGTGATGCGCGATCGCGGCGGGATACTGTGGAACATCCTGATCGGCTGCCTGGGCTCGATCGTCGGCCGCTTCCTGCTCGGCACGCTCTCGCACAACGGACATCTCACGCGCAATCCGCTCGATCCGATGACTCTGGTCGTCGCCTTCATCGGCGCGGTGATCCTGCTGGCGATCTACAATCTGGTGAAGCGCGGCAGCGTGCGCTGACGCGACGGGGGGAACGCGCTTTTTCCCGCCTTTACCGGCACGCGATCGAAGGACGACGATCATTTCCTATCCGGCGCTTCTCGTCCTGCATCTGCTCGCCGTCACGCTGTTCGGCGGGAGCTTGATGGTGGTGGCGTTCGCGCTGCCCGCGGTTGCGCGTGACGGGGGATCGCCCGAGCTTCGGCGGCTGATGGCGCTCAACCGATTCGCGGTGACGCCGGCGCTCGCCTGCGTCTGGCTGCTCGGGATCACGCTGGCGACGAAGGGCGGCTGGTTCGCGGCGCCCTGGCTTCAGGCCAAGATCGGCCTCGTCGTCCTGCTTTCCGCGATCCACGGCATCCAATCCGGCCGCCTTCGCCGGTTGTCGCGCGGCGCAGGCCAGGTGCTGGCGACGACGCCGTGGTGGCCGCTGATCGTCGCGGGCGTGATCATGGCGATCATCGGGCTCGCGGCAGACAAACCCGCGCTCTGGGGCTGAGCGGCCGAACCGAGGGCGTTTCACTAATAGGCTTTCGCCGTCCCGGAAGGTGATGATAGCATAGCCGGATGGGGGAGCCGATCAGCCATATCACGATCGTCGGCGGCGGCACCGCCGGCTGGATCGTCGCATCCTATCTCAACCACAAGCTGCAATGGGGCATCGGCGCCCGGCCGGGGGTGCGGATCACCGTCGTCGAGTCGCCGCGCATACCGACGATCGGCGTCGGCGAGGCGACCGTCCCGACGCTCAAGGCGACGCTTCGACTGCTGCAGATCGACGAGGACGAATTCGTCGCGCGCACCGACGCCACGATCAAGCTCGCGATCCGCTTCGACGACTGGCAGCGCCCGCTGGGCGACGGGCGGATGCACAGCTATCTCAGCCCGTTCAGCGGCGGACGGAATGTCGGCGGCAGCTATCCGGCATCGCCGTTCGTCGCCTATGGCGCCGGCACCGATGATCGCGGCGGCGACTTCCAGGCGGTCACCGGCCTGGCATGGGCGGCCGCGGAGGCGCGCCGCGGCCCCCGCAAGATCGACGGGCCGCCTTTCTCGGGCGTGCTGCAATATGCCTATCACGTCGACGCAGCAGGGCTCGCCGCCTTCCTGAAGGAGATATGCCTCGAACGCGGCGTCGCCTATGTCGCCGACGACGTCGTCGCGATCGAGCAGGACGAACGCGGCATGATCACGTCGCTGTCGCTCGCCGAACACGGACGCTGGCCGACCGAGCTGGTGATCGACTGCACGGGGTTCCGCGGCCTGATCGTCAACGAAATGCTGGGCGAGCCGTTCGACAGTTTCGCCGACTATCTGCTCAACGATCGCGCGATCCCGATCCAGGTCGAACGCGACGATCGCACCGTCCTTTCCGCGCAGACGGAGGCGCGCGCGATGAACGCCGGATGGAGCTGGCGCATCCCGCTCCACGGCCGCGACGGCACCGGCCTCGTCTATTCGAGCGCGTTCGCCAACGACGACGAAGCGCTCACCGAGCTCGAACGACTACTCGGCCCCACCGCAACGCGGCTGACGTCGCCGCGGACGATCAAGATGCGCGTCGGCCGGACGCGGCGATCGTGGGTCAAGAACTGCATCGCGGTGGGCGGCGCGAGCGGCTTCATGGAGCCGCTCGAATCGACCACCATTCTCGCGATCGAGCTCGCCGCGCGCTGGCTGTTGAAGAATTTCCCGACCACCGACTTCGAGTCCGCGTTGGCCGGTCGCTTCAACCGCGAGATCGATCGGTTCTACGACGAGGTCCGCGACTTTCTCGGGCTCCATTTCGCGCTCAGCGACCGCGACGACACGCCCTATTGGCGCGCGGTGCGACACGATGCCAAACGCTCGGACACGCTGACCGAGAATCTCGCGCTATGGCGCCACCGGCTGCCGATCCGCGAGGATGTCCGCGCCGGCGCTGCGTTCGGGCATGTCGCGATCCAGGGCGTGCTGATCGGCAAGGGCTTCTATCACGATGCCGCGCCGGCGATGGCGGGAGTGGTGCCGCGATCGATCTGGGATCGTCACCGTGCCGACCTGCGCGCGCAGCAGCACGTGCTGTCGCACGCCTTGCCCGATCACTTCGCGCTGATCGAGGCGATCCGCGCGCGCGCCGTCCACGGCATCAGCGCGGGCCACGTCCCCGGCATCGCGGCAATCGACGAGGAGGCGTTGCTCGCGCAGACGCAATTGCTCCGCGAAGGCTGATTCGGCGCCGGATCAGAACCAGGCGATCACCCCCATCGCGATCCCCACCGCGGCGAAGCCCCCCGCTGCCCACAGCAGCCATCGTCGCTTGGTGAGCGCGGTGATCGATGCGAGCGCGATCGCGATCTGGATGAAGGTCGTCGCGATGGCGAGCTTGATGTGCGGCGCGAGCGAGCGCTGCGATTCGGCGTCGGCCTCGTCGGACTGGCGATCATAGCCTTCCGCCTGAGCGCGGAGCAGCTTGGCGTGCGCCGCATAGTGCGCAGCGGCCGCCACGTTCCTGGCGGCACCGCCGGACTGCGTCTCGCCGGCGATCTCCTCGATATGCTGCTTGATCTGCTCCGCCTGATAATAGGCCCAGTCGTCCGACGCGCGCGCCTTCATCAGCACGGCCTCGTTCTTGTAATAGAGCGCGTCGTTCTGCGTATGGCCGCCCAGGAAGCTCACGACCGCGCCCAGCGTCGCGAGGATCGCCGAGAACAGCGCGATCTCCTGGCCGAGCGGAACGCGCTTCTCGGCGGCATGTTCGACCGCATGCTCGTGCGCGCTCGGAACCTCGAATTCGTCTTCCATCGCTGTCGCCTCAGGTCCGGTCGAGCAGCCGGTTCACCGCCCCGATCGGCGCGGGCTTACCATCCTTCTCGCCCTCGCCGCATTCGTCTTCGAGATCCTTGCGGATGCCCTGGATCTCGCGATCGGTGTGATGCTCGATCCCGATGAACTGCGAACGCGCGTCGTCGAGCGCGCGAATGATCTCGTCGAGCTTGGCCTGCATCGCCGCACCGTCGCGGTTCTGCGAATTCTGGATGAGGAACACCATCAGGAAGGTGACGATCGTCGTCGACGTGTTGACGACCAATTGCCAGGTGTCAGAATAATGGAAGAGCGGGCCGCTCGCGCCCCACAGGATCATCAGCCCCAACGCGATCACGAACGCCGACGGCTGGCCCGCGAAGGCGGAGATGCGTCCGGCTATCCTGGTGAACGTGCGATCCATGCCGCACAGGGCACGCGGGCGACCGGCACGGCAAGTGAATAAGCGGACAGGGATGGATGCGGGAGCATATGGTCGCCCGGGGCTATTCTTGGGTGAAGCCCAGGATGGCGGTTGCCGCTAGGCTCCGAACAGTCTCGTCAGCGACTTGTCGAGCATCATCAGTTGCCACAGCAGCCGGCCATGATCCGCCTTGCCGCTGCGGTGATCGGCCGCCACCCGCGCGAGTTCGTCGGGACGGAACCAGCCCGTCGCGCCCAGCGCCGCGCCGCGCGCGATACGGTCGGCCTCGCCCGCGAGTGGGCCGCGGAACCAGGCCGAGATCGGCGTGACGAACCCCATCTTGGTGCGGTTCAGGATCTCGTCGGGCAGATAGCGGCGCATCGCGCGCTTCATCAGCCACTTGCCCTGCCCGCCGCGCAACCGCATCGCCATCGGCAGGCTCGCCTCGAACGCGAGCAGCTTGTGGTCGAGCAGCGGCTCGCGCGCCTCCAGCCCCACCGCCATGCTCATCCGATCGACCTTGGTGAGGATGTCGCCCGGCAGCCAGATCGTCATGTCGGCATATTGCGCGCGGCCGAGCGCATCGGCGGCGGGCGCGTTGCGCATCGCCGTCTCGATCCGCGCCTCGGCGCGATGCCCGCCGAGCGCGCGCAGCGCCTCGGGCGTGAACAGCCGCGCGCGCAGTTCGGGCGTGGTGAACGCGACCGAGCGCGCATAGGCCTCCTCCGGCGAGCGGGCGAGCGCCTGGAACGTGCTCTTGGCGCGCAGCGGCCGCGGCGCCCAGTCGGCCTTGGGGTAGGCGCGGCCGAGCGCGCCGAACAGCCGCGCGCTGACCTGCGCGGAGAGCAACCCCCGCGCGCGGTTCTCCGCGACGAAGAAGCGGTGACGGCGATAACCGGCGAACGCCTCGTCCGCACCGTCACCCGACAGCGCCACGATCACCTTTTCGCGCGCGAGTTCGCAGACACGGTAGGTCGGCAGCGCGGAGGCATCGGCGAAGGGTTCGTCGAAATGATGGACGAGCGTGTCGATCAGCCCGAAATCGTCAGGCGAGACGATGCGTTCGCGGTGGTGCGTGGCGAAGCGCTCGGCGACCAGCCGGGCGTGCGCGGTCTCGTCGAGATCGGGCACGTCGAAGCCGATCGAGCAGGTCTCGACCGCGGAGCGGCTCGCCTCCGCCATCAGCGCGACGACGCTCGACGAATCGACCCCGCCCGACAGGAACGCGCCGAGCGGCACGTCGGCGACCATCCGCGAGCGCACCGCCATCCGCATGTAATCGGTGAGTTGCGCCTCGAGATCGCGCGTCGGCCCCTTGGCGTCGGCGGTGAAGGGCAGATCCCACCAGCGCCGCGCTGGCGGCAGCGGGTGGTTGCGGCGCAGCGTCAGATAATGCCCGGCGGCGAGCTTCTTCACGCCCGCGACCAGGCACGCATCGTCGGGGACGTAGCCCAGGCCCATAAAATCCTCGACCGCCGACAGATCGGGCGCACGGCGCAGGCGCGGATGCGCGAGCAGCGCCTTCAGTTCCGAACCGAACAGCACCGCGCCGTCGGGAAGCTCGGTATAGAAAAGCGGCTTCACGCCGACACGATCGCGCGCGAGGAACAGGCTCTGCGCATCGGCATCGAAAAGCGCGAAGGCGAACATGCCGGTGAAATGATCGAGACAATCCGCGCCCCAGCGCCGCCAGCCGTGGAGGATCACCTCGGTGTCGCTATCGGTCGCGAAACGCGCGCCCCACGCCTCCATGTCAACGCGCAGCTCGCGATAATTGTAGATCTCGCCGTTGAACACGACGGTCAATCGGCCGTCCGCCGAATGCATCGGCTGGTCGCCGCCGGCGAGATCGATGATCGACAGCCGCCGATGCCCGAGCCCGACGCCGGGCGCGGTCCAGATCCCCTCGCCGTCGGGGCCGCGGTGCGCGATCGCGTCGATCATCATTTTGACGCGACCGGGCTCGACCGGCTTGGGCGTGCCGAGATGGAAGATGCCCGCGATCCCGCACATCTCAGCGGCCTTCCGCGACGCGGTCGATCGCGGCGCCCGTCGGCCCGAGCGCCGCGAGGAAGCGATCGATCGCGGCGTGCCCGCCGCGCGCGTCCTCCGCCGAGACGAGCAGCGCCCCGGCGCGCTGGGGGCCGCCGATCAGGTGGCGGCGCAGCGTCTCGATCTTGACGCGCGCGGGGGAGCCGGTGTCCATCGTGCCGACGCGGTACACGCTCACC
>Ga0302314_10007854_pt1 | contig 19116 bp, 6 predicted proteins | sample III_Palsa_N2_3_FD_200533 | JGI IMG/M metagenome (GOLD analysis project Ga0302314, IMG submission 200533) | Peat permafrost microbial communities from Stordalen Mire near Abisko, Sweden - III_Palsa_N2_3 | ecosystem: Environmental > Terrestrial > Soil > Palsa > Peat permafrost | place: Sweden...
CCGCTGCCGTCGTAGAGGGCGGTGCCCTCCAGCGGCACCCGGTAGCCGGTGAGCACCGAGCGCACGACGGCGGTGCCGTGCTGCCAGTCGGGGGTGCCGTGCCGGGCCAGGGCGGTGAGCCGGAGCAACTGCTCGGCGATGTCGTTGTCGCTGACCTTGAGCATGTACTCGACGGTGTGCCACAGCGGCTGCGAACTGCGGCTCGCCACCGGTGCCGCGTCCGGTGGCGCCGGGGCGCGGCTCGGTGCGGTGGCCCGCAGGCCGTCGGCGGCCAGCCGCTCGCCGAACCGCCGGGCGGCCGACAGCGCGGTGTCCGGCGACCGCTCGCCGACCAGGGCCAGCGCCCGCACCGGTGCCAGGTCGTACGGGTAGTAGTCGGGGTTCCAGCCCGGCGAGGGCGCCGGGGCGGCGAAGAGGGAGTCGTCGAAGCGCAGCTCCACCGCCGCCACGCCCCGGGCCCGCAGGCTGTCGGCGGTGTCGTGGGCGAGCCTGCCCAGGGTCTCCTGGTCGAGGCCCGGATCCCCGCCGCCGACCAGGTAGAGCGTGTTGTCGGCGGCGCGGTAGCGGGTGCTGGTCCGCTGGGTGCGGTCCGGCCCGAGGACGGTGAGCGCGGCGACGGCGGTGGCGAGTTTGGCGGTGGAGGCGGGCATCCGGCCGGTACCGGCGCCGCTGGACCACAGCTCCGCGCCCGAGTCCGCGTCGATCACCTCGCCGACCGCCCCGGCACCGAGCCCGGCCCGGGGGAAGCGGTCGGCGAGCTTCGCGGCCAGGTCACCGCCGCCGGCCGGAACGCCCACGGCACCGGCCGTGGCCGTGCCGCCGAGCGCCAGCGCCAGCAGTCCGCAGAGCAGCACCAGCGGTCCCGACCGCTGTGCCCGCCGCCTGTGGTCCACGCCCGGCCTCCTCGTTCTCGACTGAGGCCAGGATGACAAATCATCCGATATTACTGATCGCAACGCGCCGGAGGCTCACCAGTAGCGGTTCCCGATCATCGCCTCCAGCGTCCCCCGGTGCAGGATCAGCCGGTCCACCTCCTCCCCGCCCGCACCGTCCGCCAGCACGCTCTCGCCGAAGTGGACCTGCCGGTAGGCGATCCTGAGCATCACCACCGCGTGCCGCAGCGCCGCGTACAGGGTGTAGAAGTCCAGGTCGCGCGGGGTGTGCCCGGTGACCTCGGCATAGTGCGCGGCGACCCGCCCGCGCTCCAGGAAGTCGGGCAGGCCGGGCAGGCCCGACCTCTCGGTCAGGTCCTGGAAGAAGCGGTGCAGGAACACCAGCCAGCCCAGGTCGAGCTCTCTCGGGCCGAGCGAGGCCATCTCCCAGTCCAGCACCGCCGCCGGGGAGAACCCCTGGTAGATGATGTTGCCGATCCGCGCGTCGCCCCAGCTGAGCACGGTCGCGCCCTCGTCCCTGGGCCAGAGCTGCTCCAGCCGGGCGAACCCGCGCTCGATCAGCGGCGACCGCTGACGTCCCGTCACCACCCATTCGTAGTAGGCCAGCTGCTCGCGGACATGGCTGCGCAGCGCCGACCCCCCGCCACCCGGTGCACCGTCCGCCAGGAACCCGGCGCCGTCGGCGGGGGTGATCCGGTGCAGCCCGGCCAGCACCTCCACCGTCTCCCGCTCCAGCTGCTCCCGCTCGGCGCCGGTCGCGTCGAACAGCCAGTTGCCGCCGTAGGTGTACGGCATCACGTCCGGGGGCACCCGCCCCTCGACCCGCTCCATGACGAACCCGGCCGCGCCCAGCGGCCCCGGGTCGGCCTCCAGCCGCAGCAGCCCGGGGACCGGCACCTGGGTCCGCGCGGCGACCAGCCGCATGGTGCGGTACTGGCGCACCATGTCGTACGACGGGAACACCGCGTAGGCGTCCGGGTCGGCGGCCAGCCGCAGTACGCAGCGGCGGGTCGCGCCGTCGGCGCCGTACAGCTCGAACAGCACGGTCTCGCTGGACATGCCGTTGCCGGGCGGCACCTCCAGCGCGCCGACGGTGGCGCCGGGCTGCCACCGGCCGACCCAGGCGGCGAGTCGGCGCTCCAGTTCCGCCGGGTCGCGGGTGGTGGTGCGCGGTCTGACTCGGTCGGTCATCGTCCGCTCCTCCGCTACGTGGTGACGGTCCATCAGGGGGCGACGGAGTCGAAGCCGGTGAACCCGCTGGGGTCGTGGCGGCCGAAGCTGCCGTGCTCGAAGATGCCGTAGCCCACCTCGCCGTCCAGGGTGAACCGCGCGGCGTGGTCGGTGACCCCGTACCCGGCCAGGCCGAGGTCGGCCGGGTCGCGGAGGTCGTACGTCCGGCGGTCGGTCCAGCCCCGGCCCTGCCAGCTGCCGTGCTGCCAGTCCTGCGCGGGCGGGTAACCCGCCCCGACCGCGAGCGGACTGCCCGTCAGAATCTGCGCCCGCAGCTCCAGTTGTTTGTGCGCCGAATCGGTCAGGTGCAGCACCGCCGACTCCGGGGTGCGGGTTCCGGAGCGGTAGCTGATGTCGGCATAGGGCCAGCCGAGCTGCTCGTCGGGGCGGTCCGCAGCCTCCGGGTGGACGGCCACGGCCTCGCTGAGGGTGCGGTAGCCGTCGGCGTCCTCCTGGAGGATCACCATCACGAAGCGGTCGCGGAACCGGACCGGGCACCAGAGCCAGTGGAACCCCTCGGTGCGGTACTCCTCGGCGGCCCGCCCGGGCTGCTCGCCGGGGATCGGCCGGACGCCCCAGCTGCGGTCGCGGGTCCCGGTCCAGCCGTCCGGGGTGACCCGGTGCTCCTCCCCGGCCACCCTGATGGTCCCGCTGGGCGCACCGGCCTGGACGAAGCGGCGGCCCTCCAGGGTGAGCCGGTCGCCGGTGCGGCCGGTGTGGTGCGGTTCCCAGACCGGGGGGAACCCGGCCTGCCAGGTCAGGTCGAAGGAGAGGCCCTGCGGGTCGGCCGGGTCGGCCTCGCAGACCAGCCGCAGGGTGCACAGCGGCTGCCGCACCTCGATCCGCAGCGGGCCGACCGTGAGGTCCAACCGGTCCTCGCCGAGCGCGTCGGAGGCCCGCACCGCGTGCAGGACGTCCCCCCTGCGCAGGGTGGCGTAGGCGTCGATGACCCCGGCGTTCGGGTAGACGCCGAGCCCGGCTATCAGCAGGGCGGCTCCGGTGTGGTCGAAGACGTGGAAGATGCAGCGGTCGTAGGCGTTGCGGTCGCCGGTGGCGACGTGCCGCATGGACAGGGGCACCTGGTGCACCGGGTACTCGTCGAGCGGCACCGGGCGCTGGGGCTGCGGGGACATGGGCGGCCTCCCTGGAGATCAGCAGATGCTGACGGTACGTCAGATAGTGTCGGGGAGGCCATAGCCGTGCAGCCCGGCTGCCGCCGGACGCCCCGCCCGGCAGACCGCTCGGGCAGGCCGGGCGGGGTGGCGGTTTCACCCGGTCGGCCGGTGGCGCCTGCCCGCCGGGGGCCACCCGGCGTCGTACCGTCGGGGCGATGAACATCAGGGCGCGGGTCACAGCGGGGATCCTGGCCGTCCTCGGCGCGGTCGCGCTGCCGGGTACGGCGTTCGCGGCGTTCGCGGCGGGGGACAGCCCGCAGCGGGTCGCCTGGTTCCACCAGCAGCTGCACGACGACTGCGAGGCCGCCTCGCTGCGGATGATCCTCGCCGCGCGCGGGCAGAGCGTCTCCGACCGGCAGCTGCTGGACCGGATCGGGGTCGACCTGGACCACCGCGAGTTCGGCCGCTCCGGCCCCCGCTCCGGCGATCCCTACCGCAGTTTCGTCGGCGATCCCGACGGGTCGGAGCGGGGCGGGACGGGCTTCGGCGTCTACGCCCCGCCGATCGCGGCGGCCGCGCGTTCCCTCGGGCTGAGCGTGCTGATCGCGGGCCACGGCGTCGATCCGCAGCTGCTCGGCGTGCTGGTCGACGCGGGGCACCCGGCCGTGGTCTGGGCCGACTACCTCTGGCGCAACCGGGCCCCCTCCTGGTACCGGGCCTACGACGGCCGCTGGGTCCCCTACGCCGGGCCCGCCGAGCACGCGGTCACCGTCACCGCGATGGACCCCGGCTGGGTCGAGATCTACGACCCGGCGCGCGGGCACTACTGGATCAGCGCCGCCCGGTTCGCGGCCGGCTACGCCAGCTACGGCGACATGGCCGTCGTCATCGACTGACGCCGACCCGGGCGGTGCCGATCGTCAGTCGCCGCGCGGCCGCCGCTGCGGCGTCTGTGGCGGTTGCGGCGGCCGCTCCTGGGGGACCGACGGTGGCAGGTCCACCTGCACCACGGTCCGGCTGGAGGAGGCGGCGTCCTGGCTGCCCGGCCCGGGCTGCGTGCCCTGGCTGCCGTGCGGAACCACCGAGACGACGATCGAGTCCAGGTCGGCCAGCGGGATGTCCTCGCTCTGGGGGTCGATCAACTGCCTTCGCAGCGCCCGGTCGAGGGCATCCGCGACCGACTGCCCACGCTGCCGGGCCAGCTGCATCGACCGGCCGAAATGGGTCATGCCCTGCTGGAGGACGACCGCGTGGCTGTGGACGGTGACCACCGTCGGCCGACCGCTGTCGCGCGGAATCGCGACCTGCGTCGCCACCGCTTCCACGGCGGCGGTCTGGTCGTCCCCCAGGTCCGCCGAATCCCCCTCGAAGTCGACGACCTGACTGACCCGCCGCTCGACCCCACCGCTCCCACTTCCGCTCCCGGACGCCACCGTTGTGGTGGTGGCCGGGTCGCGGACGATGCTCGGCCCGGCGAGTGAGCCCTGGTGGCCCGCGTCCCTGGAGGGCCCGGGCGTGGGTTGCGGCGCCTGCTGGGAGGAACGTGAGGTGATGGTGGGTGGGGCCGGAGTATGCGCAGGGGCCTCGACGGACTGCCGCGTGGTCGGCCCGATGCGCGGCCGGGGCCGGCCGAGCTCGGCATCGTTCTGCTGGCCCGGCCGGAAACGGACCAGCGGCTCGCCGTCGGGTCCGGCGTGCGCGGCGATGATCTTGTCATAGACCCCCTGGCTGAACGGGGATCGCGGCTCGGGCCAGTATGTGTGCGCGCCGTGTACGACCGCCATGTTGTTGGCGATCATGTCGTCCACGGTCTCCTGATAGGTGCGCGGAGTCAGTGAGTGGCCGTCGGGGGTGGTCATGTCGTAGACATCGTGGTCACCGGCGATCGCGGTGAGCCTGCCCTGGTCGTTGTACCCCTTCACCAGCCCGGTCTCCACATGGAACCTGTTCTGGTCGGCCAGCTCCTGCATCTTCGGTGCCAGCCCGGTGAACTCGTCCGAGCGCTGGCTGAACCGCTGCTGCAGGCTGTTCCAGGTGCCGTCGTCCATCCCGGGCGGCCGCTCACCGGGCATGGACGGCTTGAAGTAGCCGACCAGGCCCAGGTGTTCGGGGTTGGCGCCGAGGTGGGTGTCCAGTATGTCGATGGTCTTGGCCTTGATGTCGGCCGGCTTCGGAAGCATGCCCTGCTCCAGCCACTTCGCGGCGTGGGGGTTGGTCTGCCGGACGTCGATCACCAGGTTCCGCTGCCGGGCCATCCGCTGGAACTTGGTGAAATTCTGCTTCGGCATGCCGTACCGGCTCCTGGCGTCCGCCGCGCTGACGGGTTGCGGCGGCCGCTCGGGCGCCTTCGGGCCGGTGCTGACCGCATTGTCGGTAGCGGCGTGCGGCAGCTCCGTGCTGCCGCCGCTGCCCTCCGACACCACCGGCGCATGCGTCACCGCCGGAGGTTCCTGCTGCACCAACGGCGGCCGCTGCTGCTCGGCCGTCACCGCAGGCGTATGCGTGACGGTGGGCGGTTGCTGCCCGGTCGTCTCCGTGGGCACGCGCGTGACCGTGGGCGGCTGCTGCCCGACCGCCTCCACCGGCGGACGCGTCACCTCCGGCGGGCGCTGTTCCGTCGTCACCGCAGGCGTACGGGTGACCGTGAGCGGCTGCGGCTGCGGGTCGGTGGAGCGGTCCTCGGGGATCGTGGTCAGTGAGCGGGTCACCGTTGGCCGCTGTTGCGCCCGTTGCGGGGGGCGCTGGTCGGTGACCGTCGTGGTGGGCCGGATGACGGCCGGGGGCGGGGCCTGCACCGGCTGCGGGCGGGTTTCGGTTGCCGCCACGGGAACTTCGGGGGCGGGTCGTTGCGGGCGGGGCGGTGGTGCGACGGTCGTGGCATTCGGGCGGGGGGCGTCCGGCGTGGTCGCCGGAGTGCGGGTCGGCGGCTGGACGGTCGGCCGGGACTGCTCACCGAGCGTCTGCGGGCGGACCGTCGGGTTGGGGCGGACATCGGTGTCCGTGGGAGCGTTCGTCGCGGTCCGCACCGGCGGAGGGTTGCGCACCACCGGGACCTGGACGCCGTTGTGGTCGTTGCGGGTGAACACCAGGTACTGGCCGTCGCCGACGGCCCCGGCCCCGGTCTCGTGCTCCGGGATGTCGATGGTGACCGGGATGTAGCCCTTCTCCTGGATCTGCCGGCTGCCCTCGGTGAAGGTCACGGTCACCTCGGCATGGCCGTTGAACCGCGCCATCGGGGTGTTGAACTTGCCGCTGGCGATCACCCGCCCGCCCTGGTCCAGCAGAGTGCCGTTGCGGCCACGGTGCTGCATCCCGACCGTGCCCAGGACGGTCGCCTGCGCCGCGCCGACGTCCCCCTCGAAACCGAGCTGGCCCTGGCCGCCCCAGGTGCTCCAGTCGAGCGCGGTGTGCCGGGTGAGGCCGTTGGTGTCGCTGGTCGGGCTGAGCTCCACCTTGGAGTCGCTGGCCTGGTACTCCAGGCTGATCAGCTTGACGGACGCGCTGACCTGCGCGTCGCCCACCTTCAGCCGGTGCCCGGCGGTGGGTGTGGAGAGGGCGTCCCCGCGCGAACCGGAGTTGAAGCCGGCCGACAGCTGGCTGTGGCCCGTGGCCCGGCTGGCCACATCGTTCAGCCGGGCCCAGGTCTTGGCGCCGAAGAAGCCCGGGCCGCGCACCCGGAGGATGTCCTGGATGCCCGAGGAGTCGCCGATCCACCGGGTCACGTCGATGTCCCGCAGTCCCTCGGTCCACACCCGCTCGGGCGGGATCCGGACCGGGGTGAGGGCCGGCGGTGTGCCGTTGGCCGCGTTGCTCGCCTGGGCTGCGGTGTCGCGTGCGTCCTGGGCGGCCTTGAAGGTGTCGATGGCCTGCTGTTCCTGCGGGTTCGGCCGGGCCACGAACTCCTGCGGCTCGCCGGGGCGCAGCGGCCGGGCCTCCGAGGCCTGGAGCGTGGCGTCGAAACCGATCTCGGTCTCGGCGCTGGCGCGCTTCGGCGCGGTCATCCGGCGGATCGACCGGATCACCCGGCTGTTGTCGCCGTTGATGACGCTGCGCACGCTGTGGGCGAAGGCGGAGGGGCCGCCTGTCCTCGGTGCGGGGCGAACTGCCGGGCGGGCAGCGGCATTCGGGGCGATGGCGGGCGCGGTCGGGTCGGCCGCAGGGACGTGCGGGGCCGGGTTCGGCGCCGGGGCGTGGGCGTTCGGGTCGGCCTGCCGGGCGTTCGGGTCGGCCGGGCGCACCGGGATCGGTGGCGGATCGTCAGAACTGTAGCCGGTACGGCCGTTGGGGAACCTGTCCTTGAACGCCTGGGAGGTGGGCTCAAGTACGACCCGCTCCCGGCTGCCCAGGCTGATCAACGGGTCGCGGGTCATGGTGAAGACCAGACGGGCGCGGCCGGTCGTGGTCACACCTTCGAGCTTGCTCTTCGAGGTCATCACCGAGGAGCCGCCGCCGGCCGTCACCCGCGACGTGTCACGGCCCCACGCATGCGAGCCGCCGCCCCCGCCGACGACCGCCAGGCCGACCGGGAAGGGGTTGCTGGTGCCCTGGACCGAGGCGGTGATGTTGTTGGCCTTGCCCAGGTTGCCCTTGGTCCCCTCCTCGTTGTCCTCCGCCTCGGTGTAGGCGTGCTGGGCACCGGTACCGGTGTTGAACTCGGTCTGGTTGGTCTCACCGGTCTGTCGCAGCCGGGTGACGTTCGAGGTGATGCGCACCTCGCTGCGCCCGTGCCGCAGGACGATCTCGCCGCCGGACATGAGCGGCTTCAGCGCGGGGACCAGCTTGTCGTCCTCGATGGCCTGGATGATCTTCTGCCGCATGCCCGGCCAGTCACCGCCGAGGGTGCGTTGGCCGGTGCCGCCGATCCGGTCGACCGTCGCCTCGACGGCGGTGTGGCCGGTGCCCATGGAGTGCACCGGGAAGACGTCGGTGACAATGTCCGAGGATCCCAGCCGCCAGGAACTGCTGATCCGGTCCGGCACCGCCACCGGCGGCCGACGGAGCGGTTGCGGCCCGGTCCCGGTCGGCGCGTCACGCAGCGGGACCGCGACCGTCGTGTCGTCCAGGGTGATCATGCTGGGCTGGTCCTGGAACCGGGTGAAGCCGTTCTTCAGGTCGAAGTCCACCCGGAAGTCGACCGCGCCGGTGAACAGCCCGGCCGGCTCGACGGTCTTGCCACGGCTGGCGGTCGTGCCCGCGTTGTCCGTGGTCATGCTCTTGCTGACGTCGTGGGTGCGGGTGTAGGAGCCGCTGATGTTGACGTGCGGCACCTTGATCTTGATGGGGATGCCGAAGGTGTGGCGGCTGCGCTGGTCGCGGGAGATACCGGTGGTGGTGCGGTACTGGTTGCCCAGCTCGAACTCGAAACTGTCCACCGTCTCGGTGTGGTTGAAGCCGCGCAGCCGCGCCCGGACGGTCACCGTGCCCTTCCAGCCGTGCGCGTCCACATGCACGTTGATCTTCCCGCCCTTGGTCAGCCGCGACAGCTGCCCCTTGAGCGCGAACGGGTCCAGGCTCTGCCGCAGTTGCTGACGCAGGTCGTCCGGGAGCGGACGTCCCATCCGGGCGACCAGGGTCTGCTCGATGTCGTGCACCAGTTTGGTGTCGTGCGGGCCGAGGCTGTGCACGACGTCCGAGGCGCCCATGCTGCCGCGTCCGGCGATCCGGGCGGGGGCGTTGCGCAGGTCCGCCGGAGGGGTGCGCGCGGCGAAGGGCCGCGTGGGCACCGGCGGCGCGGGCCGCGTGGGCCGCGGAGGGACGCGGGTGGCCGGGTCCTGCGTGGTTGCGTCGCGGGTGGCCGGGTCCTGCGTGGTTGCGTCGCCGGTCGTCGTGTCGCGGGCCGGGGTGGTGTTGGTCGTCGTGTCGCGGGCCGGGGTGGTGTTGGAGGGGCCGGCTGTGGTGCGGACCGGGGTGGGGTCGGCCGTCTGGTCGGTGGGCCGGGGGCGCGCGTTGGGGGCCGGGGCCGGAGCGTGCGTGCCGGCGGTGCCCACCGGGGTCGGCGCGGGCCGGGCGAAGACGGCCGGGCCGGCCGCGTCCATGTCGTGCGCGACCGTGTCCCGGGCGTCCATGCTGAACTCGGCGTCCAGCGGCACCGAGAAGTCCGTGTTCCGGTTGTTGCGGCTGAACCGCACGTCCACCTCGACCCGGGAGTTGAACAGCGCCTGCGGCTGGTTGTACTTGCCGTTGGCGTAGACCCGGCCGGCCGTGCCGGAGCGCCAGCCGATGCGGCTCCGGCGCTGGTGGCCGTAGGCGCCCTCGATGTCCATCTGGTCCGGGGTGGGCGCGTGGGCCTCGGCGGCGCTCCCGGCCGCATCCGCCGCGCCGTGGTCGTCGGTGTCCGGTGCCTTCGGATGGTTCAGGTCGGCCTCACCGCCGCCCACGATGCCACCGGCGCGGGTCCGCGAGAAGACGGTGCGGTTCGCCTGGGAGGAGCCGCTCTCGGCGACCGCGTTCAGTTCGGCCTTGGTCTCCTGCCGCTTGAACTCCATCTCCACCACGCGTGCCGTCGCCGACACCTTGATCCCGTGCTTGAGCAGCGCGGCCCTCAACGCCGGTGTCTCCAGCGAGAGTCCACGCGTCATCGAGGTGAGGTGACCGGCCACCATCGGGTGGCTGAAGGTGTCCATCACCTCCTCCCTGATGTCGTCCCACTCGTCCGGGAACTGCTGACGGCCGTACCGGTCCAGCTGGTTGTGGAGAGTGGTCACATCGCCGAGGTCGCGGGTGGTGACCGTGTCACGCAGCCCGTGCGGACCCGCCGGATGGGTCCTCGGGCCGGGACCGCCCCACACCGAGTGCGGCGGGGCCGCGACGGTGCTGCCCGCAGGCCAGACCTTCCTGGTTCCCGGCGGCCCCGGGTTGCGCGCGTCGAAGCGGGTCGGATCCGGGGCCGGCTGCGCCACGGTACCGACCGGCGGCGGCTGCACCTCGCGGGCTTCGCTCTGCTCGACGATGGTGGTGAAGTCGACATCCGATGTCGGATGCCCCTCACGGACCGTACGGTTGTCGCCGGACAGCAGCTTGAAGTTCAGGTGCAGCGTGCTCTGGCCGTCGAAGACCGCCCCTTTGGTCTTCAACTTGGTTGTGACGGTGACGTCCTGGGAGTCGCCGGACAGCTGCACCCGGTCCCGGCCGCGCTGTTCGGAGCCCGATCCGCCGAGCATCCCCGGCAGGAACTTGCTGATATTGCCGGGGCCCGGCAGCGGCACCGTGCCCAGATGACTTCTGGTGGACTGCTCGTTGCGCGAACGAACCACGCCGGTACCGACGTTGAACTCGGTCGAGTCGGTGTTGGCCCAGTGCTGCATGGACTTGACCGAGGCGGTGATCTCCACCACGGCCCTGGTGTTGCTGCCCGTCCGGCCGGGAACCTCGATCCGGACCGGCTCGCCGGACATCATCCCCTTGAGCACCCGGTGCACTTCGCCGAGGTCGATGTTCCCGAGCTCGTTGCGGACCTTGGGCCACAGGTTGCCGAACACCCGCTGCCCCTCGGTGTCGGTGTCCGCGAGCACCGAGTCGATTCCCCTGGTGGTGGGCGTGCCGTCGGGGGCGTGGCGGGTCGCCGAGACGTCCACCACGATGTCGGAGCCGCCGATCCTGCGGGTGTCGACGATGCGCTGCGGCGGCGCGAACAGCTTGTCCGGGCGGCCGCCGTTGCCTTGCCAGTCCAGGGTGTCGCGCTTGGGCACGGCCACCGTGCCACCGATGTCCATGGAGTGCGTACGGCCGCCGTCGGGCAGTGTGAACGGCTTGCCGAGCCGGGTCACGTCGGAGAAGTCCAGGGTGAGCCGGAAGCCGGTACCGAAGAGCGACGCCGGTTCGGTGGTCTTGCCCCTGGCGATGGTACGGGCGCCGGTGCTGCGGTTGTTGCCGCTCATCCGGTCGTAGGTGTAGCTGAACTGGGGGGTGAGGTCACCCTCGTGGGTCTTGAACTTGCTGGACAGGGTGGCGATGTAGCGGTTGCGGCTGTCGTTGGTCCGGCCGAGCACGACCTGTTGCTCGGAACCGCCCTCGAACTCCAGCTTCTTCGCCTCGGTGAGGTAGAGGTGATCCTCCACGCTGACCCGCATGGTGACCTTGCCGGACCAGCCCTTGGCCTTGAACGGTGCCTCCCAGGCATCGCCCCGGGAGAGCGCGGACAGCCTCGGCTTCACCGTGGAGGCGCCGAAGAAGCTGCGGGCGATGGACTTTCCCGCACTGTCGTCGCCGAGGGCACGACCGAAGAGGTTCGTGATCCGCTCGACCACGACACTGTCGTCCTCGTGCAGACTGACCAGCAGGTCGGAGGCGCCGAGTTGCTTGTCCCCGGTCATCCGGGGCGGCGGGCGGCGGACCGTCTGCGGCGGCACGGGGTCGCGCGGGGCGAAGGCGGCGTCGTAGAGGTGGTGGTTGGTCCAGATCGGCACGTCCCGACGATTCGGCACCGTCCGCGTCGCCGTGGTGGTGTTGTGGGTCACCGGGGGCGTGGTCTGGTGCTGGGGCGTGGTGGTGGGGTGGTCGGTCGTGGTGGTGGGGTGGTCGGTGGTGGTCTGGCGCTGGCCACGGGGGGTGCTGCCGCTGGCGCCGTCAGCCGTGCGCTGCGGGGTGGCGGTCGTCCGCTTGACCGGCGCCGGGGTGCTGGTCGACTGCTTGGGCGGTTCCACGACGTCGGTGTCGGTCTTCACCGGCTTCGGTGCTGTCACCGGCGTTCCGGGGGGCTCGACGGCCTCGGTCGTCGTCTCTGTGGGCGGTGGATCCACCGCCCTGCCCTTGCCCTTGACATCCACGGCGGTGGTGGCGGGCGGGTGCTCGACCGTGGCCGGGGGCTCGGCGAGCGGCGTGGTGATCTGGTTGCCGGTCTCCTTGGGCTCCGCCGGGGTGCGGGTGTCGGCGGACGACGGGTCTGTGGCGCTGGGCCGGTTGTCGACGGCGGGCGTGTGCGCGGGCAGCGTCGGCGGCTGCTGCTGGTCCTTGGTCTGCTGGTCGTTGGCCTGATGGTCGTTGGTCTGCTGGGGCCGCTCCTGAGTGACGGCGGGTTCCTCAACCGGGACCTCGGCCGGGGCCTTGACGGGCGCCTTGACAGGGGCCTCAACCGGCTCCTTGACGGGCGCTTCGGCGGGGGCCTTCGCCGTTGGCGCCTCGGTGGTGGTGGTGGCGTCCGTCCGGTCCGGCGGGCGGGCGGGGATCTGCTCCGTCAGGGGCGGCGTGGGCTCATGGGCGGCGGGGGTGGTACCTGACCCCTCCCCCTTGACCAGCGGCTGGTGCTGCACCTGGGACGTGTCCGTGGCGGATTCGGTGGCAGGCCCACGCCGGGTGGGGTCGGACACCGGGTCCACCCAGACATGCTGACGCGGCATGATCGTCGCGTCCTGGCGGGCATCCTGCCAGGGGCGGGTGGTGTCCGGGGCGGGCTCCTCCGCCACCGTGTCGTTCGCCGGGGACGGGTGCGAGCCCTCCGGTGCGTCGACCGGTGCCGTCGTGGGGTTCTGCGGCTTCGGGCCAGGTGCCTTCGGAGCGGCCTCGTCCCGGCCGGGACCACCGGCGGTCGCCCCCGCGCCCGGCACGGTGTGGTCGTCGCCGCCGGTCAGCGCCCCGAGCAGGTCCAGGTGGCGTCCTTGCAAACCACCCTGGAGCAGCCCTGGTTCGGACGGCGGTTCCCGGAAGTCGCCCAGCAGGCTGCCCTGGACGTGCGGGCGCTGCGGGCCGGTCTCGTCCCGGTACTCGTCGCGCAGCCCCAGCTGGTGGGCGATCTCGTGGGCGTAGGCGGCCGGTTCGGCCCGGACGGCCCACGTCCGCTGGTCCATCGGCTGACCGGGGCCGACCAGGTCGACCGTGAGGTGGGGGTTGGCGTCCGGGGCGACGTGCTCGACCGTCACATGCAACTGCTCGCCGTTGGGCAGGCGGTAGCCGGGGTCGTTGAAGAACTGCTTGACGCCCTGCTGGACGCGGGCTCGGGTGTCATCGATGTCGGCCTGTCCGCTTCCCTCGCGGAACGCGACCTTGACCGTCAGGTCGGCGAACCGCTGTCCGTTGACGCTGAACCGGCGCAGGTCGAAGCCGGAGCGGACGACGAAGCGGGGAGTACGGTCCAGCCGGGCGGGCGGTGGCGGCAGCCGGTTGGCCGGGACATCGGTGTTCCGGGGATCGCCGCTGCCCGGCCCCGGCGGGAGGTGCGGTTCGGCGGCCTTGCCCACGCTGACCGCGCCATGAGTTACTGACTGCCCATCATGAGCATTGCTGGATAGGGTTGTTGGCTCGGACTCTGTGGTGACGTGAGAAACGGGTGCGGTCCCCTGGCCCACGTCGGTGCGCGTGGTGGTCGGGGCCGGCTCCGAGACGGTGCGGACCGGCGCGCCGGGGGCGTTGGGGGCAGCGGTGGTGGTCGTCGTGTTCGGTGCCGGGGTCTCCGTCGAGACCTCCTGGGTGGGCGGGCGATCGGCCGAGGTGGCACCGACGATCGAGCCCGGCGACGTCTGGACGGGGGCCTGGGGTGCGACCTCCTCCCGGGTGACCGTGGTCACCGGCTGCTGCTCGTGCACGACGGTCGGGGCGGACGCCTCCGATGGGGCGCCACCGCCTTCGGTGACCGTGCGGACCGGGGCGGGGGTGGAGACGGGAGCGGAGACTGGCGCGGGGGTCGACTCGCGAGTGACGACCGGCTCCGAGGTGCTGCGGACCGGAGCGGCCGAGCGGGTGGCCTCGCCGGTGGACTGCTGCTGACCGCTCGCCCGCTGCCCGCCGGGCGTCCCCTGGACGCCCGTGGTCTGCTGCTGCCCGGTGCCGACGCGCTGCTCCGGCTCGGTGATCACGTGCTGCTGCGGCTGGGTGGTGACGTACTGCTGCGGCTCGGTCGTCACGCGCTGCTGCGGCTCGGTGATGACCTGCTGCTCCGGCTCGGTGACGACGTGCTGCTGCTCCACCGGGGCGGGGCTGGTCGCGGTCGTGACCGTCCGGGGTTCCGTGGTCTCCCGGGTGGCCTGGCCACCGGACGCGAAGCCCTCGTTCGGGGAGGATTGCGGGGTGGTGACCCCCTCCGTCTGGGTGCGGACGTCCGGGGTGGTGGTGCGTACCTGTCCGGTGCCGTCGTCCTCGTTCTGCGGGGCGCCGGTGGTCTGCTGGTGGTCGCCCTCGGTGGGGACATCGCCGCTGCCGAAGTGCTCCGAGAAGTCGTCGTCGGAACTGAGGTCGTCCGCAAAGGACTTGCCCGTGATGTCGTCCAGACCGGGCAGCTTCAGGTCCAGGTCCAGGTCGGGTGTCGGCGGCAGCTTCAGGTCGACGTTGATGTCCGTGTCGCTGTCGTCGCCCCCGCCGAACCGGCGGCGCCCGCCGCCACCGCCGATGACGGCGCCGAGGATGCCGGAGCTCAGGGTGGCACCGAAGTCGCCCTCCCCGCCGAAGATTCCGTCCATCGCGGCGGTGCTGACCACGCCGCTGGCTCCGCCGATGAGGCCCTTGCCGATGAGCGAGCCGGCGAACTTGGGCATGACCACATCGCCCACGCCGGAGAAGATGCCGCCGATGGCCCCGGAGATCGCGCCGCTCTCCACCGCCGAGATCGTGTCCTGGACGTCCCACTTGGTGCGGTCGCCCTTGAGCATCTGGATGCCCTGGATCGCCACGTCCATCCCGACCATGAACCCGATGCCCATGGCGACCGAGGTGAGCAGCCGCTTCAGGATCATCATCACGACGAGCCTCGCCGCCGTGATCGCGGCCGGGACGGCCTCCGGAGCCCAGAACGCCAGTTGCACGATCTCCGCAGCCAGCCATACCAACTGGGCGAGGATCATGTATTTGGAGTACTCGACCTGGACTCCGGTGTTACGGCTGAGCTGCCCCAACTGGCCTGCCGCGTCGGACATGTCGGGCATGTTCGACTGCAACTGGGTGACGAACGACTGGAACTGGTCAGCGACCGTTCCGCCCAGGTTCGACAGCACACCGCTGGTGGCCGGGTCGATCGAGGCGGTGATGGTGACCAGTTGCTGGGCGGCCTCGTTCCAGGCGTCGCCCAGTTCCAGCAGTTTGTCCTCGTCCCCTTGCGGCCAGGACTGGCCGACGGCCAGCTTGGCCACCCAGTCCAGTTCGGGGGGCAGATTGATGCTCATGCCGTTGCCTACCTCCCGTCGTAGTCGTCGCCCGCGCTGGGACCGGTGGTCTCCCTCGGCGACATCTGCCGTACGGCGGCGACGTTCTCCTCCTCCAGCCGGTCGAACTGCACGGCCATCGTCTGCACTCCCTCGGTCGTGCTGTCGAGCACGTCGCCGATGTCGTCGACGCCCCCCTCGATCTGCTGCCGGGGCGTGTCGTACTGCGAGAAGAACTGCTGCCCGGTGGCGTCGCCGCCCCAGCAGCCTTCCAGCGGACCGATCCGCGCTTGGAGGTTGGTGCCCACCGCGCGGACGCTCCGCGCGAGTTCCTGCATGTAGGGAAGTTGCTCGGAGAGACCCTCGGTGTTCACCGAGAACGCGTCGTCGGACATGGCAGCCCTTGGCCTTTCTGATGCGGGGGTTGGCGGGGGCGTACGGTGGTCACCGGTCGCCGCGCAGACCGTCGGCGCTGCCGTGGTCGATGTAGTGGCGGACCGAGTCGGGCATCGTGGGGTCCTCGGACAGCAGCACCGTCGGATCGGCCTTGCCCTGGAGCAGGTCGCCGACGCCGACGCCGGGCGGCAGCCCGAGCGAGGTCAGCTCCGCCACCTGCTCCAGCGCCTTCTCCCTGGCCTGCGCGAAGGCGGTCATCAGCGCCTCGGACAGTTCCTTCGGCGGCATCCGCCGGTAGGCGCCGGTGGGGAAGTCGATGGCGGTGATGTCGCCGTTGGCGCTCACGCTGATCTTCACGCTCTGCCTGGGCGCGACGCCGGTGCCGGTCACCTCGTTGATCCGGCGCCGGGTCTCGGCGGCCTCCTCCCGCTGCTTGCGGTAGAGCGCCATCAGGTCGTCGATGCCCTGGTCGTAGGGTGTGCTCACGAGTCCTCCCTGTTCCGGTCGGCCGGGCGGACGCCCTGCCGCTGTGCCCTGTTCCGGGCGGCGCCGTCAGCCGAGCACATGGGTGTCCTCCGGGCCGACGCTGCCCCAGGTGTCGCCGTCCTGGACCAGCAGGTCGGCGATGCTGCGGCTGGGCGCGGGCTCCTCGGCCGGCTCCTCCAGCGGTTCCTCCTCCACCTCGTCGAAGGCGTCGGTGGAGCAGGAGGCGGACATGCTGCCGGCCGCCGCCATGGCGCGTTCGGTCGTTCCACCGGCGGACGGGGTGCGGTTGGGCTGCCAGGTCGTCCAGCCCGGATCGTCCGGGTCGGCGTCCGGGCCGGAGGCGGCGGCGGACTCGGGGCGGCCGGTCCAGGTGCTCGCGTCCTCCCCCGAGTAGCCGGAGGAGAGCACGTCGTGCTCCTCCTCGCGGTTGACCAGGCCCCAGAGCAGCGGCACCAGGGACTCCCCGGCCGCGTCCCAGGCGGCACTCTCCTCGGCGCCGTCGCCTGCCTGCCCGATCAGCGCGGCCGCGCCCCCGGTCAGCGGCTCCGCCTCCTGGTAGTACTCCTCCGGGAACTCCTCCTGCTGCTCCGCCTCGACCGCGGCGGACTCCGGTTCCTGCTGCTCCAGCAGTTCCGGCTCCGCCAGGACGTCGAGTTCCTCGGGGAGTTCGGCCCAGGCTGCCGCCTCGGCCGTGACCGGGAAGGAGGTCAGTGGCTCCGCGTCGTCGTGGGTCCGCGCCGCGCCCTGGCCGGCGGAGGCGGCGAGCAGGCCGAGAGCGGCGGCACCGGCCGCCGTGCCGAGCGCCGAGCCGACCTCGTCGCCGACGTCCGGCTCGGCTGCCCACGGGTCGGTCTCGCCGTCCAGCAGCCCGGAGGCGTCGCTGCGCTCACCGTGCTGCTCCGCCGACTGGCTGCCCGGACCGCCCATTCCGGGCAGGTACGGCATGCCCTCGCCGTCGGGGTCTGCGGACTGCTCCCCGTCTGCCGCGATGGTGGCGGGCACTGCGGCGGCGAGGCCGTCGGCGACGGGGAGGTCGAGACCGGTGCCACCGGCCGCCGCGCCCAGCGGCGAGCCCACCCCCTCGCCCTCGGCGACGTCCGGCGAACCGGCCCAGGGCTCACCTTCACCCTCCAGCAGCCCGGACGCGTCACTGCGCTCACCGGCCGGATCACCCGACTGCCCGGCACCGCCGCCCATCCCCGGCAGGTACGGCATCCCGTCACCCGCCGCACCGTCGGCGTTCTCCTCGCCGGGCAGGTCGGTGCCGAGGCCGTCCGCGCCGGGCAGGTCGAGGCCGGTGCCACCGGCCGCCGTACCGAACGGCGAGCCCACCCCCTCGCCCTCGCCCACGTCCGGCGAACCGGCCCAGGGTTCGGCGTCTCCGCTCAGCAGCCCGGACGCGTCACTGCGCTCACCGGCCGGATCACCCGACTGCCCGGCACCGCCACCCATCCCCGGCATGTACGGCATCCCGCCGTCCGCCGCAGCGTCGCCCTGACCGGTCTCCGCGCCGCCGGGCAGGTCGGCGCCGAGCCCGTCCGCGCCGGGCAGGTCCAGGCCGGTACCACCGGCCGCCGTACCCAGTGGGGAACCGACTCCCTCGCCCACGTCCGGCGAGCCCGCCCAGGGCTCGGCGTCGCCGCCCAGCAGCCCGGAGGCATCGCTGCGCTCACCGGCCGGATCGCCGGTGAGCCCACCGGTACCGCCACCCATCCCCGGCATGTACGGCATGCCGTCACTGGACGCGCCCTCGCCCGTCCCTGTGCCGACCCCGTCCTCGCCGGGCACGCCCGTGCCCAGGCCGTCGGGCATTCCGGACTCGGTCGACAGACCGCCGGGGAAGGCGGCCGCCTTGCCGGAGCCGGTGCCCAGACCGTCGTCGGCGGGCAGACCGTCGTCGGCGCCCAGCGCGCCACCGGCGCCGGTGCCCAGGCCGCCGGGGAAAGACTCGGGGCTGGTGGCGTCGGCCGCCAGCGGGTCGCTCGCCAGTTCCTCGTCGCCCAGCGGCAGCCCGGTGGCGCCGACCCCGGTGCCGCCGGGGAACCCGGCCGGGTCGACACCGTCGCCGATGCCGGTGCCGGTACCGCCCGGGAAGGCCGCCGGATCCACCGCGTCGCCGATGCCGGTCCCGGTGCCGCCCGGGAAGGCGGCCGGGTCGTCGGCGAACGCGGACGGGTCCGCGCCGGTGCCGGTGCCGGTGCCGCCGGGGAAGGCGGAGGGGTTGAGTGCCGCGTCCATCGCGGCCGGGTCCAGCGCGGCCCCGGTGGGCAGGCCGCCGGTGCCGTCCGACGACAGGTCACCGGGGAAGGCCGCCGCCGTGTCTGCGGGGTTGGCGTCGAGCTGACCGGTCTGATCGGTGGGCAGGCCGGCCAGGTCCGGTGCCAGCGGCGCCTGGTCGGTCAGCCCCCCGTCCGTATCGGCGAGCGGGGGTGCGTCGGTGGGCGGCGGGTTGTCCCCCGGCGAGGTGATCGGCTGCGGGGAGCGGACCGCGTCGATGGTGACCTGGTACTCCCCCGCGAGGCTCTTCAGCACCGCCCGCATGTCGCTGGTCATCATCTGCACCAGTTGCGGCTTCTGGCTGATCGGGATCAGCCCGTTGCTCATGGGTGTGACGCCCATCTGGATCGCCTGGTTGGCGTACCAGGTGTCGATCTCGCTGATCTTGTTCTGGGCGTTCTGGAGGTTGACCGCGTTGTCCGCGAGCTGCTGCGGGACCGAGTGGGTCCCGGTGGCGCCGCCGGACAGCACGTTGGCGGTCGCGGCCACCTGCTTGGAGAAGGTGTTGATCATGTCGATGAAGGAGTCCGCCGCGTCGCCGGTCCACGGCCCGTTGGGCCCGGCCAGGGCGTTGGCCTGGTCGGAGAGGCTCTGCGCGATACCGGACAGGGTCATCTGCACGGTGTAGAAGGCGTTGGCGGCGGTCTGCAGCGA
>Ga0302314_10007855_pt1 | contig 19114 bp, 16 predicted proteins | sample III_Palsa_N2_3_FD_200533 | JGI IMG/M metagenome (GOLD analysis project Ga0302314, IMG submission 200533) | Peat permafrost microbial communities from Stordalen Mire near Abisko, Sweden - III_Palsa_N2_3 | ecosystem: Environmental > Terrestrial > Soil > Palsa > Peat permafrost | place: Sweden...
CATGGCCTCGAAACACAACCGTCGCGCCCTTGTCGTATACAGCATAAGAATCAGCCGTCACCGCGCCCATCGGGCCGACCCCCTCAACATGATCGCTGCCCTGCACCGAGTTGTTGGTCGTATTGACTACCGCTTGGTCAGTCTTGAAGACGTTGCCGGTCTGATCTTGCATCACGACATGGTCGCGCATCCGCAATATGCGATCATCCTCACGATAGACGCCGTGGTCGGCGGAAATATGGCTGTTTTGATTGGCGCCGCCAGAGTCGAAGGTCAGTTGAAGCTTGTAGAGCGTGATGCGCTGGAAATCCTTGTCGCTCCGCGTCGCCTCATTCGCGGCCATCACATAGGGGCGGCCGTTCTCGTCGCGCCCGAAAAAACGCGCATTGGTCATGTGGATGGTGCTGGTCGCGCTGCGCAGGTCGCTTATCCGGGTCAGAAACCCACGCAGCAGCACCCACCCGGTCAGGACCACCAGAATCACCGCGATCGCCGTCGGCAGTGCGCGACGAAAGAAATGAATTTGGCGCGAGCGCCGTTTCCAGCGCTCCATGTTGCGCTGGCGCCGCGCCTGGGAGGTCGCATCGTCGGCGAATTGGGAGAAAGGGGGCGCGGCGGCGCTCGTCACGGCCAGGCTTAGCTATGGGCGAAGACGTCGACGTCTTCCCACCCGGCCAGGTCGAGGCGGGCGCGCCAGGGAAGGAAATCGAAACAGGCCTGGGCAAGCTCCGCGCGGCCCTCGCGCGCCAGCATACCGTCCAGCCGGGTCTTCAGGGCGTGGAGGTGGAACACGTCGCTGGCGGCGTAGGCGAGCTGTTCCTGGCTGAGCTTCGCCGCCCCCCAGTCCGAGCTCTGCTGGGCCTTGGACAGGTCGACGCCCAGCAGTTCGCGAGTGACGTCCTTCAGGCCGTGCCGGTCGGTATAGGTCCGCGCCAGTTTCGAGGCGATCTTGGTGCAATAGACCGGCGCGGTGGTCACCCCCAGATGCAGGGCGAACATGGCGATGTCGAAGCGGCCGAAATGGAAGATCTTCAGCACCTGGGGGTCGGTCAGGATCCGTTTCAGGTTGGGCGCGTCGTAGCCGGGCCGATCGAGCCGCACCACATGCGCGTCACCGTCCCCCGCCGACAGCTGGACCACGCACAATGGATCCCGGCCGAGTCGCAGGCCCATGGTTTCGGAATCGATCGCCACCGAGGCGCCGAACGAGACCCCGTCGGGTAGATCACCGTCGTGTAGATGGATCGTCACGATAGGGGGGTGCTCCAACTTGATCTCCCGCGAGAGAGAAGAGTTGGTGCCCAGGAGAGGACTCGAACCTCCACGGCCGTTAAGCCACTGGCACCTGAAGCCAGCGCGTCTACCAATTCCGCCACCTGGGCCCGCCTCTCTCGCCAGATCGACGCGAGGCCGGGACGGATAGGGCGGATGGCTTCTCCAGTCAATGCCGAGGTGGTGCGAACGCGAACGAAGTGGGCGCATTGCGCGTCGCGGCGGCCTCGTCTATGCCCGGCCGTCAGAGATCGCGGCGCATTGGGACCTTATATGCAAGGGTTAGTGACGGTTTTCGGGGGCTCGGGCTTTCTGGGCGGACACGTCGTGAGGGCCCTGGCCAAGCGCGGCCTGCGGCTGCGGGTCGCGGTGCGCAATCCGGGGCGGGGCTATCGCCTGCGCATGCTGGGCGACGTCGGCCAGATCGAGGTGGTCCAGGCCAATATCCGCAACCCCGACTCCATCGCTCGCGCGCTGGACGGAGCCCAGGGCTGCGTCAACCTGGTCGGCGTGCTCTATGAAGCCGGGCGGCAGAAGTTCCAGGCGGTCCACGCCTTGGGCGCGCGTAACGTGGCCGAGGCGGCCGCCGCGCAGGGCGTCGATGCATTCGTGCACGTGTCCGCTATCGGCGCCGATTCGGAGTCCACGGCCGGCTACGCCCGCTCCAAGGCCATGGGAGAGGCCGCGGTGCGCGAAAGCCTGCCAGAAGCCGTGATCCTTCGGCCCTCGATCCTGTTCGGCCAGGAAGATGACTTCTTCAACCGCTTCGCCGCCATGGCCACCCTCTCGCCGGCGCTTCCGTTGATCGGCGGTGGGACCTGCCGGTTCCAGCCGGTGTTCGTCGGCGACGTGGCCGCGGCGGTGGCCGGCGCGCTGACGGATCCCGGGACGGCCGGCCGCACCTACGAGCTGGGCGGTCCGGGCGTCTACACGTTCAAGGCGCTGATGCAGCTGATTGCGCAGGAGACCGGCCGCCGGCCGATCCTTTTGCCAATCCCGTTCCCGATCGCCAGCCTCGTGGGCCTGGCCGGCGATCTGGTCGGCGGCCTGATCCCGCCGCCGCTGACCCGCGACCAGGTCGAACTGTTGCGCACCGACAATGTGGTATCGCCGGGCGCGCCAGGTCTTGCCGATCTGGGTGTTCAGGCGTCCGCGCTGGAGGCCATCCTGCCGACCTATCTGTTCCGCTACCGCAAGGGCGGCCAGTACGCCGAAGCCGTGGCGCGGGGCGCCTGAGGCTTACGCTTTCGCCGCTCGAGCGCGCTCTGAAGATTTGAATTAACGTAGCATCAGCCAGGCGATCGAGCCCGCGCCGGCGATCCAGCAGTAGATGGCGAAGGGGTCGAAGCCGCGCGCTTCGTGCGACTTGAACCAGCGCATCAGCAGGGCGACGCTGGCGAAGGCGACGACGCCCGCCACCACTCCGGCCAGGATCGCGACACTGCTGAAGCTTCCCGCGTCCCCGTGAGCGCCCGCGCCATGGTGCATCAGCTTGGGCGCCTCCAGCACGGTTGCGCCCAGGATGATCGGCGTGGCGGTCAGAAAAGAGAATCGCGCCGCGTCCTCGTGGTCCAGCCCGATCAGGTAACCCCCCGCCATGGTGGCGCCCGAGCGCGACAGGCCCGGGATCAGGGCCAGACATTGCCAAAGGCCGATCAGCAACGCGTCGGACCAGCGCAGTCCATCCAGACCGCGCGCCGCGCGGCCCTTCCAGCGTTCGGCGACGAACAGCATCAAGCCGTTGAGGATCAGGAAGCCGGCCGCGATCAGCGGCGCGCCGAAGATGTGCTTCAGCTGCTTTTCAAGCACGAAACCGATGACCACCGCCGGCACGGTCGCCACCACTACGCGCCAGAACAGCCGGCGTTCGGCCTCCGCCTTGGATCCCCGCCGGACCAGCACGGCGGTGGCGAAATCCCACCAGTCCCGCCAGAAGTAGATCAGCAGCGCGATTGCCGTACCCAGGTGCATGACCACCAGAAAGGGCAGGAAGTCCTGGCTGTTTTCGTCGATCTTCCAGCCGAGCAGCGCCGGCATGATCACCGCGTGGCCCAGGCTGGAAATCGGAAACAGCTCGGTGATTCCCTGCACGATCGCCAGAATGATCGCCTGCAACGCACTCATGCCCATCTCCAAGCCAAAGCCGGGTCCAACCCAACGGCGATTCGGTAGATGGCATATTCGAGTGGCGCGGTCTCGTCCTCGGGTGAACCTAGAGGGTTTCCCGCCAAAGTGGGTCCGGTTCGGCGCTGGGGAAGCGCTATAACTCTATGTCCTAGAGCCTTTTCAACCCACCTGACTTGATGCAAATCCAGGTGGGGAAGGCTCTACGGCTTGACGCGGTCCCGTTGTTCCCAGGCTCGGCAGACGGCCGCCAGCTCGCTGGTGAGGCGCCCCTGGATATTGTGCTTGGACAGGAACTTGACGCCTATTTCCCCCTGGCTGCGCCAGACGGACTCGACCTCGATCACGGCCTGGTCCGCGAGCCAGATCAGATGGAAGTTGGTCGGCAGGTCGTCGGGCAGGTCCAGCTTGAGCCGCGCACCGGTCTCGCTCAGATCCCGCACCACACAGTTGGCCGTCAGTCTGTCCTCACCATAGACGATGGTCGCCTTGAAGCGGGTCTTGCGCCGAGGACTCGCGCGCCGTTCGATTCCGGCGAGCTCCGCTGCATCGGCGTCGTCCGTCGCTAGGTTTCCAACGGCATAGTTCATGACGAGATGAACGCCTTAAGCCCCTTGAATTTGCATTAACGGGCCGCTGTGGCGGTTCGTCGCGCCAGCGCCTATTAGCTTCAAATGGAGTCATTTGAAGCGTTGAAAAAGGCTCTAACTGTTTGATTTTAAAGCGTGATACAGGTTTAGTCGGCCTCCACCTAAACCTGTCAGGCCGAAGGCCCGCAAAGTCGGGATTCAGCCGACCGGCGGGCCAATATATCGCGCCCGTGGGCGGATCAGCCGGCCGGTCTGAAGCTGCTCCAGCGCGTGGGCCAGCCAGCCGGCGCACCGTCCAATGGCGAACAGGAGGAACGCCGCGTTCGCGGGCAGGCCCAGCGCCACCGTCAGGGCTGTCAGTGCGTAGTCTACATTGGCGATCTCACCAGTCTCGGCTTCCGCGGCCAGGCGGACCGCCTCGAATTCGGGGGGCGGCGTAAAAGCTTCCAACAGCGCCCGCGCACGCGGATCGCCGGACGGATAAAGCGGGTGGCCGAACCCCGGGATCGGCAGGCCCTGGGCCAGCCGCTCAACCACCGCCGTGTCGGGGCCGATCCGTCCGGCCTCATCGACGAAGGCCTGTACCCGCGCGCCCATCGCTCCGTGCAGCGGCCCCGATAGAGCGGCGAGACCCGCCAGGGCGGCGGCGGCCAGCGACGCGCCGGTAGAGGCGGCGACGCGGGCGGCGAAGGTCGAGGCGTTCAACTCATGATCGGCCAGCAGCACCAGGACCCGCCGGATCAGGTCCGCGCCGGCGGGCTCGCAGTTCCAAGCCTTGGCCAGGCGCAGATGAATGGGGGGCGTCTGTATGGTCCCCGTCTCGGTCTCTATGCCGGCCACCGCGTCGGCGAAGGCGTCCAGCAGCCCGCCGGCCTCGGCGGCGAGCAGCTTGGGCGCCCGGCCGCGCGCCGGCGGCTGGATCGCGGCCTGGGCGGCCAACAGGTCGAAGGCCCGCGCCGTGGCGTCGGCGTCCGGCGGCCAGGGCGGCGTCTTTCGCACCCGCAGCGAGGGACCCTCATGGCCCCGCAGCCAGCGGGCCACGCTTTCCAGGGTCTCGGCTCGCGCCAACTCAATGGCGTCGCGTCCGCGATAATACAGCCGACCGCCCGAGACGGTGGTGATGGCCGAGGTCATCACCGGTTCGCCCCAGGCGATGGCGTCCTCGGCCACCGCCGCCGCCTTGCGGCCGCGGGTCTTGCGGCTTTGAAGCCGGGCGACGTCATCGGCCCGATAGAGGCTCCTGCGGGGATCCTCGGCGTCGGACCGCGCCTCAAGTCGGCCTCGGCTGACATAGGCGTAGAGGGTCTGAGGCCGCACGCCCAAGCGGGTCAGCGCCTCCTTCGCGGTCAACCATTCGGGCATGGCGTCTTACATTGATTAAATTGATCAAGATTGACTATATCCCGGATGCAACAAAATGGCGAGGTGCAAACCCAAAGTTTCAGGGATGGGAGAATTGACGATGACCGATGGTTTGGAAGGCGTGATCGCGGCCGACACGGTGCTGTCGGAGGTCGATGGCGATGCGGGGCGTCTGGTGATCCGGGGCTGCTCGCTGGATCAATTGTCCGGGCGCGTCCCTTATGAGGCGGTGATCCATCTGCTGTTCGAGGGCTTCTTCGACGATCTGCCGGATGTCGCCGTCCTGACCCAGGCGCTCGGCCGGGCGCGGGTGGAGGTGTTTGGCCAGGTGTCGGCGCTGGACGCTGACCTGCGGCGTCTGACCACCATCGAGGCCGTGCGCGCGCTGACGGCCCGCCTGCCGGACGGTGACGATCTGGAGACGGCCCTGCGCCTGATCGCCGCGCCGGCGGTGTTCACCCCGGCGGTGGCCCGGGCCCGCCAGGGTCTGGCGCCGATCGCGCCCGACGCAAGCCTCGGTCATGCAGCCGACATTCTGCGCATGATCAAAGGCCGGCCGGCGAACCCCGCCGAGACCGCCGGACTGGACGCCTATCTGGTCACCGTCAGCGATCACGGCTTGAACGCCTCGACCTTCGCGGCCCGGGTGGTGGCTTCCACTCACGCGGGCCTGGCTTCGGCGGTGCTGGCCGGGATCAGCGCGCTGAAGGGCCCGCTGCACGGGGGCGCGCCGGGCCCGATCATCGAGATGCTGGATCAGATCGGCCAGCCAGCCAACGCCAGGGCCTGGCTCGAGGCGGCGCTGGATCGGGGCGACCGGTTGATGGGGTTTGGACACCGCGTCTACCGCGTGCGCGATCCTCGCGCCGATGCCCTGAAGCGGGCCGTGCGGCTCTTGACGGATGGCTCGAACGCCGCGCCCGGCCGCCTGGCCTTCGCCGAAGCGGTCGAGAGCGCCGCGCTGTCTATACTGAAGGCGCGCAAGCCAGACCGCTCCCTGCAGACCAATGTCGAGTTCTACACCGCGCTTTTGCTGGAGAGTCTGGACTTCCCACCCGACGCCTTCACCTGTGTGTTCGGCGTCGGCCGGGTGTCCGGCTGGATCGCGCATGCGCGTGAACAGGTCGCCGGCGGGCGCCTGATCCGGCCGCAATCGCGCTATGTCGGTCCCCAGCCGCGTGTCGCGGCATAAGGGGGCGGCTTAAACCCCAACTCCACGTCATCCTAACCTTGCCGCAACAATCGTGGGCTAGGCTTGCGCGATTGGCGGCAGGAGGAATTGGGCGCTTGGATATCGAGGTCGTACGTCCCAGCGGGTTGTCGATCGAGGATCAGGCCGTCTGGTCGGCGCTGCAGGACGCCGATCCGGCGCTGGACAGCCCGTTCCTGTCGCCGGGCTGGAGCCTGGCGGTGGAACGCGCACAGTACCTTGAGCGCGGCGAGGTCCAGATCGCGGTGCTGCGCGAGGCCGGCGCGGCGCGTGGATTCTTTCCGGCGCGGGTGACCGGTTTCACCGCCATGGCGGCGGGCGCGCCAATGAATGACTACCAGGCCCTGGTAGCCGAGCGCGGCGCGCAGCTCGACACCCGTCGCCTGATCGAGGCGCTGGGCGTCCATCGGCTGGATTTTCCCTTTATGCTGGCTGACCAGACGGCCTTCGCGCCGCACATGCGCGGCCATGGCATCGCCTACGTGATCGACCTGAGCCACGGCTACTCGGCCTATGCGGCGCAGCGGCAGGCGGCCGGGGCCGGCGTGCTCAAGGACCTGGACAAGCGCCGGCGCAAGGCCGAACGCGAGACCGGTCCACTGGTGTTCACCGCCCATTCCCGCTCGCGCACGGACTTCGATCGCCTGTTCGCCTGGAAGCGCGCCCAGCTCCAGGCGACCGGCCAGACCGACATCTTCCAGACCAACTGGACGATGCGGCTGATGCTGGATCTATTCGCCCGGCGCGACCCCGACTTCGGCGGCGTCCTGTTCACCCTGCATATCGGCGGAGAGCTGGCGGCGGCGCATTTTCACCTGCGTGGCCGCCACACCATCCATGCCTGGATCATCGCCCACGACCACGCGTTCGAGCGTTATTCGCCGGGCCTTTTGCTGTTCCAGGACATCGCCCGATGGATGGACCAGACGCCGTTTCGGATCCTCGACCTGGGCGCCGGCGACTATCGGTTCAAGCAGCAATTGGCCAACCGGCATCGCATGGTCGCCCACGGTTTTGTGGGCCGGCCCTCGCCGCTGTCGCTGCTGCGCCAGGCCCAGTATGGCGTGCGCGACGCCGTGGAGCGGCTGCCGCTCGGCCGGATCTCGGCCCTGCCGGGCAAGGCCATGCGCCGATTGGACCAATGGCGCGGATTGCGGTGAACGCCGCGCATCGTTAGGTACGACCTTTCCTCGTTGGTTGCCCCATCCATGACCCTGACCTTCGCCCAGATCGAAGCCGCCGCGGCGCGGTTGAAGGGGCATATCGAACGCACGCCCTGCCGGCATTCGCGGACCCTGTCGCAAATCACCGGCGCCGAGGTCTGGGTCAAGTTCGAGAACCTTCAGTTCACCGCCGCGTACAAAGAGCGCGGCGCGCTGAACAAGCTGATGCTGCTGAACGACCGTCGGCGAGGGGTGATCGCGGCCTCGGCCGGGAACCATTCACAGGGTCTGGCCTATCACGCCCAGCGGCTGGGCGTGCCGGTGACCATCGTCATGCCGCGCTCCACCCCCTTCGTGAAGGTGCAGCAGACCCGAGCGTTCGGCGCCGAGGTGGTGCTGGACGGCGACAGCTATGACGACGCCTACCAGACGGCGCTGCGCCTGTGCGAAGAACGCGACCTGGTGTTCTGCCACCCGTTCAACGACCTGGACGTGATGGCCGGCCAGGGCACCATCGCGCTGGAAATGCTGGAAGACGCGCCGGACCTGGAGGTGCTGCCGGTGCCGATCGGCGGCGGCGGGCTGATCGCCGGGGTGGCCACCGCCGCAAAGGCTCTCAGGCCTGACATCAGCATCGTCGGCGTCGAGCCGGCGGGCTACGCCTCCTTCACCGCCCGCATGCGCGGCGCCGAAACCATCGCCGGCGGCCAGACCATCGCCGAGGGCATCCAGGTCAAGAAGGTCGGCGAGCTGAACTACGAGATCGTCTGGCCGTTGATCGACGGCGTGCTGCTGGTCGAGGAGCCGTTCTTCGAGCGGGCGGTGGCGCTCTACTGCAACGTCGAGAAGACCGTGGCCGAAGGGGCCGGCGCAGCGTCGCTGGCGGCGCTCCTGGCCTATCCTGAGCGGTTCCGAGGCAAGAAAGTCGGCCTGATCTTAACCGGCGGCAATATCGACTCACGGCTGCTGGCTTCGGTGCTGACCCGCGAACTGGTCCGCGAACAACGCCTGGTGTCGCTGCGCATCGTCGGCGACGACCGGCCGGGCCTCCTGGGCGCCGTCTCGGCGATCATCGGCGTGATGGGCGGCAACATCATTGAGGTGGCGCATAACCGCCTCGCGTTGGATGTGCCGGCCAAGGGCGCGGAGTTCGACATTCTGATCGAGACCCGTGACGCCCAGCACACCCAGGAAATCGTCGACGCCTTGAGCGCTGGCGGCCACCCCGTCAGACCGCTCTGAGCCAACGCGTTTTCAAGCGAAGTGGGAACCGGTTCGCGTGAAGAAAATGCGCTAAAACAAAGAACTTGATCTCTCTCAACCTCGCGCCCCAAGGCCATCGATGCACCGTTTGCTGATCATTGTTGGACTGACCCTGATGCTCGCGGCTTGCGACAATGGACGCGAGGCGCGCGCCAACATGGACGCCGCCACCGTGTTCCTGGGCAAGAACGCCAAGGCGCCGGGCGTCATGACCCTGCCTTCGGGCGTGCAGTACAAGATTGTCACCAGGGGGCCCGCCGACGGTCCGCACCCGGGGCCGGCCGACGAGGTGAAGGTCAATTATGAAGGCAAGCTCCTGTCCGGCAAGGTGTTCGACAGTTCGTTCGCCCGCGGCGAGCCGGCCGATTTTCCCCTGGGCGGACTGATCCCCGCCTGGACCGAAGCGCTGCAGCAGATGCGGCCGGGCGACGAGTGGATCCTCTACGTGCCGCCGGCCATGGGCTATGGCGAGAAAGAATCCGGGCCGATCCCGCCCAATAGCGTGCTGATCTTCCGCATCCAGCTGCTGGGCGTCCTGCCACACCCGGGTGGAACGCAGCTGGGGTAGGCCGACGATCTCTTGCCGCCTGAAACCCTCGCCCCACGCAGTGGGGAGAGGGTTCCATAATCTCAGCGTTCTTCGTCGAAGCGCGCGGCCACCAGTTCGGCCAGAGCCTCGACCGCCGCCAGGGCTTCCAAACCCTGGGCGGCGATCTCGATGTGGGATCCCGGCCCGGCCGCCAGCATCATCAACCCCATGATCGAGCGCGCGTCGACGGTCTGGCCCTCGCGGGTCACCGTCACCTCGGCGTCGAAGCTGCCGGCCAGTTTGACGAACTTTGCCGAGGCCCGCGCGTGCAGTCCGCGCTCATTGACGATTTCAACTATGCGGGCGGCCTTCATCGACCCGACGCCGCCTTAGGGCCGGTCATTTTTCGCCGGCCAGGACGTAGGAGGCGACCGAAATGTACTTGCGGCCGGCTTCCTGGGCGTGGGCGACGCAGGCGACCAGGCTTTCGCGGCCGCGCACGCTGGCCAGCTTGATCAGCATCGGCAGGTTCAGTCCCGCGATAACCTCGGCATGGGTCTGCTCCATCACCGAAATGGCCAGATTGGAGGGCGTTCCGCCAAACATGTCGGTCAAAAGGATCACCCCGTCGCCGGCGTCCACCTCGGCCACGGCCTTGAGGATGTCGCGGCGGCGCTGCTCCATGTCGTCGTCGGGGCCGATGCAGACGGCCGTAACCCCGGTCTGGGGCCCCACCACGTGCTCCATGGCGGAAACGAACTCCTGCGCCAGCCGTCCGTGCGTGACGATCACGAGGCCGATCATATGCAATGTCTCACATCACCCCTCAGCGCCAAGGCCGTTTCCCCGCGAAATGGCCATCATTTGAAGAGCCAATAAGTCACTAAATCGAAACTGCAGAGTCTGATCCAAGCCGGCGCGAGCCGCTAGATACGCCGGTTAGCGACGGACTCCAAGATGGGTCAGGGCGCGGCTTAGTTTCGCGGGCGCCGACGCCTCTAGCGCGGCGAGTCGAAGCAGCGGCAGGCTCACCCCGAGCCGCACCTCGGTCTCGTCGTTGGGCAGCCGGTCGAGCGCCTCCGCGCCGACGCAACGCGCGATCATGTGAATGCGTGCATAGGCCCTTCCGCTCGCCGGAAGGACCCCCACGCCGCGCGCCTCGATCAGGCCAGCCAGTGTGTCCGGCGCCCGCCCGTAGAGGCGGCCGTCGCAGGTCCAAAGCAGCGTCCGGTCGTCCGAAATCAACAGCCAGCCCGAGTCCAGGGCCCGCAGCGCCAGATCGCTCTTGCCCGAGCCCGACGGGCCTTCGATCAGGACGCCGCGCCAATCGCCCGCCGTCCTCAGCGCCAGAACTCCGGCATGATGGATCACGCGCGTGGTTCCGGCAGGGTGACGACGAACCGGGCGCCCAGTATACGTCCCTCGCCGTCAATGCGGTTTTCCGCGCGAATCTCGCCGCCATGCGCCTCGACAATCTGTCGCGCGATCGACAGGCCCAGGCCCGAATGTCCGCCGAACACAGCGCCTTTTGGGCGCGCGGTGTAAAACCGCTCGAAGACAGTCTCCAGGTTCTCCGGCGGCAGACCGGGGCCGTCGTCCTCGACGGCGGCGCTCACCCGGCGGCCGGACCGGTGCACGCTCAAGCGAACCTCCGGCGCAGCGGCTTCCGACAGGCGGGAAAAAGAGCGCGCATTGTCAATCAAGTTGCGGAACACCTGGCTCAGCGGACCCTCCCGCCCCAGGACCGTGATCGCGTCGAGACCCAGGGGCGAGGCGAATCGCACCGGGACCGCCGACGCATCGCCGGTCTGCGCGTAGAATGCCGCGATATCGGCCAGCAGCCGCCCAAGATCAAGGCGAACGGGGTCCTCCCGCGACAGTTCCGCGTCCACCCGCGAGGCGTTGGAGATATCGGTGATCAGCCGGTCGAGCCGCCCGACGTCATGTTTCAATATTCCGGTCAGCCGGTCGCGCGCGACGGGGTCGGATATCAGGTCCAAGGTCTCCACCGCCGAACGGATCGAGGTCAGGGGATTGCGAATCTCATGCGCCACGTCCGCCGCGAACCGCTCGATGGCGTCCATGCGCTCGGACAGGGTCCGCGTCATCGCCTCGAGGGAGCGTGTCAGATCGCCCAGTTCGTCGTCGCGGCGGGCGATGTCGGGCAGCGAAATATCGCGCGCCCGCGCCAGGGTCACCCGATCGGCGGCCCGAGCCAGCCGCAGCACCGGCTGGGCGACCAGACGGGTCAGAAAAAACGACGAGGACAGGATCGCCGTGATGGCGATCAGGATGAAGGGGAGCAGCGCCCAGCGCTGGGCCGCCACGATCTGGTCCAGGTCCCCTGACTCCAGGGTCAGCACGCCCAGCACCGCCTGCACATTCTGGATCGGCACGGACACCGAGACCACCCGCTCGCCGTTCTGGGCGCGACGCAGCGCGACGGTCGGAACGCCTTTCAAGGCCCGATCGACCTCGGCCTTCAGGTCGGCGCGAGCGCGAGTCTGAGCTTCGGCGCGCTGGTCGCCGCCCAGCGAGGGCCAGCGGAACTCGACGTCGCCCGGCCGGCGCGCCGGCGGCAGCGGCCGCCAATCCACGCGATCGCCCAGCACATAGCTGTCGGTCACCAGATTGCCCTGGGCGTCGAACACCCGCGCCCGCTCGGACCGGGGGATGAACAGCAGTTGCAGTGTGTCGCGGGCGCGGTCAGGCTCCAGCGCGGGGTCCGGCTCTCCGCGCGTCGCGGCCTGTTCCAGGACGTTTGCGATCACAGCGGCCTGGGTGAACAGGCTGTCGCGCTTGGCGTCGATCAGACCGCGCCTCAGCTCGTTCAGCACCAGCGCGCCGACGATCAGCACCGCCAACCCCAAAAGATTCAGGGCGATGATCAGCCGTCCGAGGCGCGAGCCCGGCAGCCGCCATCCCGCTCGGGGCGGCCTCGGCGCGGCGCGCAAGGCCGGTTCAGGCTTCGCGGTAGCGGTAGCCGACGCCATACAGGGTTTCGATCGCGTCGAATTCGTTGTCCACTTGGCGGAATTTGCGTCGCATGCGTTTGATGTGGCTGTCGATGGTGCGGTCGTCGACATAGACCTGATCGTCGTAGGCGGCGTCCATCAGATTGTCCCGGCTTTTGACGAAACCGGGCCGCTGAGCCAGCGACTGCAGCAGCAGGAATTCGGTGACCGTCAGCTTCACGGGGCGTCCGTCCCACAGGCAGTCGTGCCGGGCCGGGTCCAGCGTCAGCCGGCCCCGCTTGATCGCCTTCGATCCGGCCACGCTCGCCGCCACGTTATCGTCGCTGTCGGGGCCTTCCGCCCGCCTGAGCACCGCCTTGACCCGCTCGATCAGCAGCCGCTGGCTGAACGGCTTGTGGATGTAGTCGTCGGCGCCGAGGTTGAAGCCGAGAATCTCGTCGATCTCTTCATCCTTGGACGTCAGGATGATCACAGGCAACTCGGAGGTCTGCCGCAGACGGCGGAGCACCTCCATGCCGTCCATGCGCGGCATCTTCACGTCCAGGATGGCCAGGTCCGGGGGATCGGACTCCAGCGCAGCCAGCCCGGAGGCGCCGTCGTAGTATCCCTTGACCTTATGGCCGTGGCTTTCGAGGGCCAGGGATATGGAAGCGACGATGTTCTCGTCATCATCCACGAGTGTGATTTTCGCCATGGGCGCGTCCTGGAGACTTTCTTGAGCTGGAAACTAAGGCGATTTCCGAGGGCGTGAATACCGCGTCGGCCCGGAAAACGCGACCAGACAGACCATTGCTGCGGTATTCGGACGTTCGGCGACCTTGGCCTTAGTGTCTGAAAGGGGGGTTTGAGCAATCTTGCCGGGCAAAACTGTGGCGAAGTTGTCCTCTCAATCCCCTCTTAAGCATGTTGGCTCATGGTTTCATCCTGCGGGAGCTCTGAATGGACGACGCCCAGGTGCATTTCGAGGTCATGGCGCGCCGCCAGCATGGCGCGCCCTGGACCCTTCAACTCGCCACGGAAGATCGCGCCCGCGCGGTCGAGTCGGCCGAGGAAATGCTCGCTGACGGCCGGTGCGTCGCGGTCAAGGTCACCAAGGAGACCCTCGACGAGGATACGCGCGAGTTCAGGACCGTCACCATCCTGAACAAGGGCGCGCCGGACCAGGGCAAGCCGAAAAAACCGGTTGAGGACCTCGAGCCGCTCTGTGTCAGTCCACAGGATCTCTATACCATCCATGCGCGCGAAGTGATTGGACGCGTGCTGGAGGCCTGGCTCGCCCGCCATCACGCCACGCCCTTTGAGCTGCTGCACAATGCGAACCTGATCGAGCGGCTGGATGCGTCGGGCATGGACCTGCAGCACGCCATCCAGAAGGTGGCCGTCCCGGAGGCCCAGGCGCGCGGGATAGGCGTGCACGAGATCATGCGCTCGTTTCACCGGCTGGTGCAGTCCGCCATCGACCGGGTGCTGAAGGACCGCGCCAAGGGCGCATTGCCCAAGGTCGATCCCACGACATTCGCCGACGTCGCCGAGCGGCTGACCGGCGCGGCCGAGCGGCACTATCTGCTGGGCGCGGGGGTAGCGGACTATATGGGCGCCGCCGCGAGCTGGCCGGAGAAGGTCAATCGCCTGCTCGACCTGGCCGACACCGCGCCGCAGTCTCCGCAAGCGCGAGCGCTGGCTTTCCACGTCCTGGAAGAGCCGCTCGCGGAGGTGCTGAGCGCCCGAGGCGCGCTGATCGAACTGCTCGGCGAGGTGGCGGATCTCGGCGGAGCCCTGGCCGCCATGACCCGGCTGGCGGCGAGCGATAGCGTCGAGGCCCTGGCCAATATCGATCCAGTCGTTTCCGCCATGATGCCGCCGATCGTCGGCGCGGCCGCGCGGCTCGCCAACTGGCTGGACGGACCGCACTTCCCCAAGGTGCGCACCGCCATCGCGCGACGCGTGCTGGAAGAACTGAACGGCCCAAGACGGCTGCGGCCAACCGATCCGGAAGGTGAAATCGCCCTGCTGCGCGCCCTGGCCATGGCGCTGACCACTGCGGCGGGGCGCATCATGACGTTGGAGGAAGTGCAGGAGGCCTTCATCACTCGCTCGCGGATGCTGGTCCGCAGCGACTTCATCGCCAGCCTGCTCGGAACCGACCGCTCGGCGATGGGCGAGGTCGAGGCCCTGTTGTACCTGGCCGAAAACATCGCGGGCCTGGCCAACAAACGGCAGGCCAGCCGCTGGATCGCCGCCAATGTCAGCGCGCTGCGTTTCGAGACGGACGTCTGTTCCAGCGCCGATACGCCATCGACCAAGCTGGCGGCTCTGGCGCGGCTGCAACAGATGGTGGCCCGCGCGGGGTTCGTGCCGGAGGAATCCGGGCCGATCACGACCCACATTGGCCTGGTGGGGGCCAAGGTCGAGAGCGACGCCAAGCTGATCAGCGCCCTGGTCCGCGCCGAGACCCCCGTGGTCAGCCGGCTGACCTTCCTGCTCAAACTGGCCAGCGGCCAGGCCGCGCCGCTGGGCCCGGTCGCCGACCGCGCCAAGGCCGAGGCGATCAAGCTGATGCGCGCGCCCCAGACCCGCGAGGCCCTGACCCGATCCCCCGACGGGCTGGAACGCGTGCGCTCGCTGATGCAGACGGCGGGTCTGGCCGCTTAAGATTCGCCGACCCCCGCGCAGCTTCAGTGCGCCTCGTCCCAGTTGGCGGCGGCGCGGGCCTCGACCACCAAGGGCACGCTGAGCGCGACCGCGGGCTCTGCGGCGCGCTCCATCACCTCGCGGGCCAGGGCGCAGACAGCATCGGCCTCGGACTCGGCCGCCTCGAAAATAAGTTCGTCATGTACTTGCAGCAGCATGCGGGCCTTCAGGCCGGCGCGTTCGAGCGCGCCCGGCATGCGGACCATCGCCCGGCGGATGACGTCGGCCGCGGTGCCCTGGATCGGCGCATTGATCGCGGCGCGCTCGGCGAACTGCCGGTGCGGCGGCGACTTGGCGCGGATGTCGGGAATGTTCACCTTGCGGCCGAACAGGGTGGTGACGAAGGCCTGTTCGCGCACCAGGGCGCGGGTCTTGTCCATATAGGCGCGGATGCCGGGGAAGCGTTCGAAATAGGTCTTGATATAGGCGCCCGCCTCGTCCTGTGGGATCGACAGCTGGTTGGCCAGGCCAAAGGCCGAGATGCCGTAGATGATGCCGAAATTGATCGCCTTGGCGCGCCGGCGGACCTCGCCTGGCATGCCCTCGACCGGCACGCCGAACATCTCCGAGGCGGTCATGGCGTGGATGTCCAGCCCGGCCAGGAAGGCGGCCTTCAGCTGGGGGATGTCGCCGATGTGGGCCAACAGGCGCAGCTCGATCTGGCTATAGTCGGCGCTGATCAGCACATGGCCCGGCTCGGCGATGAAGGCCTTGCGGATCTTGCGGCCCTCTTCGGTGCGCACAGGGATGTTCTGCAGGTTGGGATCGTTCGACGACAGCCGCCCGGTGGTGGTCGAGGCCAGGGCGTAGGAGGTGTGCACCCGGCCGGTCCGGGGGCTGATCGCGGCGATCAGATTGTCGGTATAGGTGCCTTTCAGCTTGGCCAGTTGGCGCCAGTCCAGCAGCACGCGGGGAAGGGCGTGACCCTGGACGGCCAGCTCCTCCAGGATCGAGGCGTCGGTGCCCCAGGCGCCGGTCGCGGTCTTCTTGGCGCCCGGCAGGCCCATCTCGCCGAACAGCACGTCGCCGATCTGCTTGGGGCTGCCCAGGTTGAACGGATGGCCGACCAGCTTCTGCGCCTCGGCCTCCATCTCGCTCATGCGCATGGAGAAGTCGTGGCTCAGATGCCGCAATCGCTCCGTGTCGACCTTGATCCCGGCGCATTCCATCTGGGCAAGCACCGCCGGCAGCGGCCGCTCCAGGGTTTCGTAAACGCTCAGCAGCCCCTCGCGCGACAGCCGCGGGCGCAGCAGCTGATGGAGTCTCAGCGTGACGTCGGCGTCCTCGGCCGCATAGGCGGTCGCCGCATCCAGGGCGACGTATTTGAAGCTCTTCTCGCCCTTGCCGCTGCCGACGACCTGCTTGAACGGGATCGGCGTGTGATTCAGCAGCAGTTCCGACAGCTCGTCCATGCCGTGGCCGTGTAGTCCGGCCTCCAGCACATAGGAGATCAGCATGGTGTCGTCGATCGGCGCGACGTCGATCCCGTACCGCGACAGCACGGCCATGTCGTACTTGGCGTTCTGCGCCACCTTCAGGACCGCCGGGTCCTCCATCATTGGCTTCAGCCGCGCGATCACCTGGGCCAGCGGCAGCTGTTCCAGATCGCCGGGCGCCTCCAGCTGTAGGCCCTCGGCCGCCACGTGGCCCACGGGGATGTAGCAGGCCTCGCCCGGTGAAAGGGCCAGCGAGACGCCGACCAGGCCGGCATTGGCCGAGGACAGGGCGTCGGTCTCGGTGTCGAAACAGACCATGCCCGCCGCCGTGGCCCGGGCTATCCAGGCGTCAAGGCTGACCAGATCGCGCACCAGGGCGTAGGCGCTGGTGTCGATCGCACTGGGCGCGGCCGGCGCCTGCGCTGGCTTGGCCGCGGCGGCCGCGCCGCCGTTCAGGTGCTCGCTGACCCGTCGCGCGAGGGTGCGGAATTCCATGGTCTCCAGGAAGGCCGCCAGCACCGCCGGGTCCGGTTCAGCGATTTCCAGCTCGTCGATCGGCTCGGGCAGGGGCGTGTCGCAGTCCAGCCGCACCAGCTCGCGCGACAGGCGGATCTGGTCGGCGAAATCGATCAGGGTCTGGCGGCGCTTTTCCTGTTTGATCTCGCCGGCGCGGGCGAGCACCGTGTCCAGGTCGCCAAACTGGGTGATCAGGGCCGAGGCGGTCTTGATTCCGATGCCCGGAGCGCCCGGCACGTTGTCTACGCTGTCGCCGCACAGAGCCTGCACGTCGACCACCCGGTCGGGGGTCACGCCAAACTTTTCGAACACCTGCTCCGGCCCGATGCGCAAGGATTTCATCGGATCGAACATCGAGACCCGCTCGCCGACCAACTGCATCAGATCCTTGTCCGACGAGACGATCACCACCTCGCCGCCCTCGTCGCGCACGGCGCAGGCATAGGCGGCGATCACGTCGTCGGCCTCATAGCCGGCCAGTTCCAGGCTGGGTACGCCGAACGCCCGGGTGGCCTCGCGCACCAGGGGGAACTGCGGGACCAGATCCTCGGGCGCCGGCGGGCGGTGGGCCTTGTAGTCGGCATAGAGATCGTTGCGGAAAGTTTTTTCCGAATGGTCGAACACCACCGCCAGATGGGTCGGCGCATCCGGCGCGGCCCGCATGTCGACCAGCAACTTCCACAGCATGTTGCAGAACCCGGCCACCGCCCCGATCGGCAGGCCGTCCGACTTGCGGGTCAGCGGCGGCAGGGCGTGATAGGCGCGAAAGATGTAGCCCGACCCGTCGACCAGATAGAGCCGCCGGGCGGCGACATGCCGCTCGGGACTGGGATCGGCGGGGATTTCGGGGGCTTCGGTCAGGATGTCGATGTCGGTCATGCGGCCAGAATAGGCGCAACGGCGCGCGGGGTCAGCCCTGTCTTGCGGCCACGGCCCGCTTGTGATTCATGACCGCTGGAGCGTGCCAGCTTTAAGTGGAAACCGGTTAAAGCGGCCGCGACGCTCTGGATTCAAAAATTTAGAGCCTTTTTTGACGCTTCAAATGAATTCATTTGAAGCTAAAAGGCTCCGGGTCACGGCGGACGGATCGGGTCAAGCGCATGGACATCGAAGCCTTGCAGGCAAAGCCGCCGCCGGTCCTGGCCGATGTCGACCTGCCGCAACTCCCCGGCCACTATCGGGGTAAGGTTCGCGACAACTATGACCTGCCGGATGGCCGCCGGATCATGGTCGCCAGCGACCGACTGAGCGCCTTCGACCGTATTCTGGCCGCCATCCCGTTCAAGGGCCAGGTGCTGACCCAGACCGCGCGGTTCTGGTTCGAGGCCACATCCGACATCTGTCCGAACCACGTCCTGGCCTATCCCGACCCCAACGTCGTGATCGGCCGGCGGCTGGACATCTTGCCGGTTGAGATCGTGGTGCGCGCCTATCTGGCCGGGACCACGGCCACGTCGATTCTGACCCTCTACAAGGCCGGCGGGCGCGAACTCTATGGCGAGCGGCTGCCCGACGGCCTTCGCGAGAACCAGCAACTGCCCCAGCCGATCATCACCCCGACCTCCAAGGCCTTCGACGGCGGCCATGATGAGCCGCTGACGCCCCAGGCCATCCTGGATCAGGGTCTGTTGAGCCAGGCCCAGTGGGACGCGGTTTCCGCCCACGCACTGGCCCTGTTCGCGCGTGGACAGTCCATGGCCGCCGCGCGCGGGCTGATCCTGGCCGACACCAAGTACGAGTTCGGCCTGGACGCCGAGGGCAAGATCGTCCTGGCCGATGAGATCCACACCCCCGATTCCAGCCGGTTCTGGCTGGCGAATTCGTATCAGGACCGCTTCGAGCGCGGCCTGCGCCCCGAAAGCTTCGACAAGGACGTGGTGCGCGACTGGGTCGCCACGCGCTGCGACCCGTACAAGGACCCCATCCCGGACATCCCCGCCAATGTGATCCTGCAGACCGCCCTGGTCTATGTGCAGGCTTTCA
>Ga0302314_10007857_pt1 | contig 19112 bp, 15 predicted proteins | sample III_Palsa_N2_3_FD_200533 | JGI IMG/M metagenome (GOLD analysis project Ga0302314, IMG submission 200533) | Peat permafrost microbial communities from Stordalen Mire near Abisko, Sweden - III_Palsa_N2_3 | ecosystem: Environmental > Terrestrial > Soil > Palsa > Peat permafrost | place: Sweden...
GCTCGTAGCGTTCGTCGGGCTCGATATCCTGAGGCAGGTAGACATAGATGAACTCGCCCAGATCCGGCATCGCCGGGGGCGAGGTCTTGAGCAGGTCTTTCAGATCGTCGACGGCGCTCATGCACGATTCCCCTTGGTTGGGGAGAGGCTAGCTCAAATCGCCGCCGCCCGCAGCCGCTCCCGCCACAAGGCTTGCCGGCGCTTCAGTTCGTCCATCCGGCCGATCTCGGGATAGTCCTCGCGCAGCCGATCCAACTCCTCAAAGCGGAACTCCCCCTCCCCGTGCTCGCGCCAAGCGGCCTGCAGCGAGGCGTGGCGGCAGCCGCCCTGGCGCAGGGTGAACCACAGCTGGTTCTGGTGAGTGTCGACATTGCGACTCCAGCCCACCCAGACCTCGCCGGTGGCCGAACAGATAGCGGCAAAGACGCCGAAGGCCGGCTTGCGCTCCCTGTAGGCGGCGATGGCGGCCTTCTTGTCCTGAGGGGTCATCTCAACATCCTTTTACCCGGGCGTTATTAGCGAAGGATTTTATCCGGGTAAATAGGCTTGGCTTGCCTGACGCACCTCAGCCTCGCTAGACTTCCGGCTCGTCAGGATCGACGCCGGATGAGCCAGAGCGAGACCCTCACCCTTGTCAGCGCCGCGCTGGAGGCCAAGCCCGGCGCCGTGGGCAATGCGCTGCCGTCCGCCCCTGGCGTGACGCTCCACAAGGTCATGGGCAAGATGTTCGCCGTCCTGGAGTTGCGAAAAGCGCGATACCTGATTGTGAAGTGCGACCCGCACCTGGCCGAAATTCTGCGCGAACAGTACGCCGGCGTCGGCCATCGCAGCCATCTAAACCGACGGTTCTGGATCGCCATCGATCTGGACGCGGACGTTCCGGCGGACGAGATCGTCAGCCTGATCGAGCGCTCCTACGCCCTGGTCTGTGAGGGTCTCACCCGCAAGCAAAAGGCCGAACTGGCGGCCCTTTAACCCAGACTGGCCGCCTACCCCTTGCCGACGCCGACCATGATCAGCACCGGGGCGACGACCGCGACCATGGCCTCGCCGGCGATCAGGCCCGAGGCGGCGGCGATCAGATAGCGTTTGGCGCTGGCGGGATGACGCGCCAGCCAGACCGAGCCGATGATCCCGCCGACGAACATCACCGAGATGGAGGAAAACGGCAGCAGCACCCCAAGGCTCAGCGCCACGGTGGACGGCACCCATTGCTTGATCTTGTCCTTGGTCTCCAGCCAGGCCAGCAGGCAGCCGAGCAGGGCGAAAATCAGTCCGGCCCAGAGGGCTGACGGGGGCAGCTTGCTGACCCCACTCGACAGCAGTTCCGCAAACGCAGCCGTCCGCCGCGCGCCCGGCGCCGCCAGTTGGGCGTGGTCGCCGATCAGGCCATAGGTCTTGACCAGCAGGGGATAGGTGACGGACAGGGCCGCCGCGCCGATGGGGGCGCCCATGATCTGGGCGATGAACATGGCGCGGGGGCTGGAGCCGATCAGGTGGCCGGCCTTGTAGTCCTGGATCAGGCCTTCCGAGGTGACCGCGATGGTCCCGGCAGTCCCGGCGCCCATGACATTGGCGACCACATTGCCTGGCGCGATGCCGGCGAACAGGCCCTGCATCAGGTTGGACAGGGCGCCGATCGGACCCCAGTTGGTCTCGCCCAGGGCGCGCAGGCCCACCAGCATCATCGGAATGGAGAGCAGGATCGCCACCGCGGTCATCCAGATCGGCAGGCCGAAGAATATCTTCTGAATGATGCAGAGGGCCACCGAAAGGACGGCGACGCCGCCGACGATCCAGGTCAGCGGCGCGTCCTCGCTGTTGCCGGCGTCCGCCAGGCTTTTGAAGGCCTCGAACAGCATGCGCCAGCGCAGCACCAGGGTGGTCATGCCGCCGGCGATCATCATGCCCAGGGCCGGCCACATCACCCACTGCAGCACCATGGTGCGGGTCGGATGGTCGGGCAGCAGATGGTTCTGCACCAGCAGCAGGGGTGCGATGATCCAGCCGATGGTGCAGCCGATCATCATCCAGGTGGTTACCCGCACGCCGATGATCATGCCGGAGCCGACGCTGAGCAGGCTGTAGCCGACCCCCACGCCCATGTTGGCCACCACGAAGGCGGCCCCGGCGGCGCCCAGGGTCAGGACGCCCGGATCCCAGCCGCCTGGTACGAGATCAAGCAGGTGGGAATCCTTGTTGATCAGCATCAGCAGGCCGGAGGCCAGCATGCCGGCGCCCATCACCATGGCCGCCATCTTGGCGACGTTCCGCTCGGCGGGGGGCGCATCCCGGGGCGGGTCGAGCACGATCAGCGTCTCGGCGGCGGCCATGCCGTCCGGGAAGGGCAGCTGCTGATCAACCACGAAATGCTTGCGCATGGGCGCCGAGAGCAGGACGCCAAGCAGGGAGGCGACGGTCAGCCAGATGAAGGTCTGCAGCGGCGTCGGGTTGATGGTGAAGTGGACAATCTTGGAGGCGCGCAGCATCTCGAAGGTGGCCAGGATCCCGCACATGAAGGCGGTCTGGGCGCCCGAGGTGCCGGCGGTCTGGACGATGTTGTTCTGATAGCGGTCATAGCTCTTGCGAGCGATGACGCTGAGGATGATGTAGCCGAAGAAGGCCGAGACGATGGAGACGTTGGGCCCGAAGCCCAGCTTCAACACCATATAGGGATAGGCCGCCCCCATGATCGCGGCGACGATGGCGCCGGCGATGAGGGATTGAACCGTCAGCTCCCCATGGGTCGGCCTACCCTTGTGCGCCTCAATTTCAGCTTCGATTGCCGCGTCTGTCATGCCCGGACCCTCGCCCGGCGCGGGACAGGCGTCAACTGCAGCGCTTCAGGTGTTCCAGAACGACGACAGCCCCCCGGCCTGCGCCTGCCCCTGGGCATAGCCGGCCCTGGCGGCGGATGGCCGACGGCGGGCGTCCATCAGGTTGGGGCCAAATGCGGTGATGCTGTCCGCGTCCGGATAGAGCACCTCGACCTGGGCGCCGGCGTCGGTGAGGACCTTGAGCTCGGCGTCCAGATTGCGCTTGGTCCGCTCCGCCATCGGCCCCTCCATGGCCACGCGAATGGCCACCAGCAGCACGCGGTCAAAGCCGGTGGCGTAGTCGGCGTTGCCCCCCGAGCGCATGCCTCCGTCGATATAACGGCGCCCGTCCAGGGTCACTGGGGGGAATATCCCCGGCACCGAACAGCTGGACGCCACCGCCTTGGCCATGCCGACGCCGCTATCCTTGGTCCACAGCTTGAACTCGCCGGTCAGGGCGTCCACCGCGGTGCAGGCGTAGTTAGCCGCCGGCCAGAAGTCCTCGGGCAGCTCGCTGAAGGCGCGGCCAAAGCTTTTGATGAAGGCCTCCTCGCTGGCCGTCTCGGCCTCCAGGGCGAAGGCGCCGATGTCCGCGCGAACCTCCTGCGGCGACTTGCCGGCATTGCGCGCCCGCTCCATGCGCAGCCACATTTCCGAGGTGTTGGGCGGTGCGGAGGCAGCAGGCTTGGCTTCCGACGCCGGCAGGGGCGGCGGCGCGGCCTCGTCCATGGCCAGGAAGGGCGCGGCCAGCCGAGCCGGGGTGGTTCCCCTGGCCAGCAGCGAGCCCACGAAGGCGCCCGCCGAGGTGCCCATGGTGAAATCGGCTTTCGACAGGTCGACGCCGCCAGCGGCCAGGCCGCCGATCAGGCCGCTTTCCCAGGCGATCCCCACCGGGCCGCCACCGCTGAGCACCAAGGCGCGCGTGGTCATGGTCGTCTCCCTAGATCTGTTTTACCCGGCCCGCCCAATAGGGCGCGCGGACCTGGCGGCGTTGCACCTTGCCGGCTTCCGAGCGGGGAATGTCATCGGCGAAATCGATGCTGCGCGGAACCTTGAAGCCCGCCAGATTGGCCTTGGCGTAGGCGATCAGCTCCTTGGCCAGGGCGTCGCTGGGCTCGAAACCGGGGTGCAGGGCGACGACGGACTTCACCTCCTCACCCCATTCCTCGTTGGGCACGCCGATGGTGCAGACGTCGCGAACGGCGGGATGGTTGGTCACCTCGTTGTCGACCTCCTGCGGATAGATGTTCACCCCGCCGGAGATGATGCATTCGGCGGTGCGGCCGGTGAGGAAGAGGTAACCGTCCTCGTCCACATAGCCCATGTCCCCAACGGTGAAGTGGCTCTCGCCCAGCTCCGCCGCCTTGGTTTTTTCCGCATCGTTGAAATACTCAAAACGGGCGATCTGGCTGTGCGGGAAGTAGATGGTCCCCACATCGCCGGTGGCGACCTCCTCGCCGTCATCGCCGATGATCCGCGTGCCGAACGAACGATCCAGCTTGCCGACGCTGCCCGGCTTCTTCAGCCATTCCTCGGAGTTGATGGCGAAGTTTCCGCCGCCCTCGCTGGCCGCATAGTATTCGTTGATGATCGGCCCCAGCCACTCGATCATGGCGAACTTCACCTGTGGCGGGGTGGGCGCGGCGCCGTGCAGGATGTGACGCAGGCTGGAGACGTCGTACTTCTTCCGCACCGCCTCGGGCAGGGCCAGCAGCCGCTGGAACATGGTCGAGACCAGGTGCACGTGGGTGACCTTGAACCTCTCGACATTGCGCAGGAAATCCTCCGGATCGAACTTCTCCATCAGCACGATGGAGACGCCGGCGTTGAGCGGCTGGGCGATGTCGAAGGCCAGCGGCGCGGCGTGATAGGCCGGGCCGCAGCACATGTTGACGTCCTGGTTCATCCGGTAGCCCTTGGGCGACTCCGCCCCCCAGTTGGGCGGAATGACCATGTTAGCCTTGCGGAACACCCCCTTGGGCCGGCCGGTGGTGCCGGAGGTGTACATCATCGATGAGCCATGTTCCGGGTGAGGCGGATCGGCGGGGCTCTCGGCCGACAGCGCCGCCTCATAGGACGCAAAGCCCTCGACCTCACCGCCGATGGCAAGCTTTAGCAGCAGATGGTCGTTCAGGGATTCCCTGGCCGCGGCCGGGAAATCGGCGTGGACGATCAGGGCCTTGGCCTTGCAGTCGTTCACGATATAGGCGGCTTCCGGGGCGCTCAGGTGCCAGTTGATCGGCGTAAGGCGAAAGCCGCTGCGCAGGTTGGCGGCGATCACCTCGACGAACTCGGCGGTGTTGGGGCAGAGCAGCGCCATGTGGTCGCCGGGCTTCAGCCCCGCGCGGCGCAGGGCGGCGGCGAGGCGGTTGGCGTTCTCGTGCAGCTGTTTGAACGTGCGGTCGCCGCGGGGCGCATGGACGGCGATGGCGCCCGGCTTGATCCGCGCATAGAGGGCCGACAGCATCCCCTTGTGCGCCAGGTCGACCACTTCGTCGCGATCGATTTCCACGTCCATCGCCAGCATCGCCTTCTCCCGACTTTCGCCGGACTAAAAGCGCCGACGCTTGGGAGGAGTTAAAGCGGCGAATGGCCGGCCGCGCCACCCCAAACTTGCGGAAACCGGACGGGCGGCCGGTAAATTTGGACGCTTCAGCGCTTCGCCACGGGCTGGGCCTTGGCGATGGCCGAGGCCTTTACCGGCGCGCCGGTGGCGCGGGCCTCGGTCAGCAGGCCTGCGCAGTCGGCGTTTTTAGCCAAGCCCGGATCGATGAAGGGCAGGATGGCGGCGAGCGGGAAGACGACGCCAAGGGCTACGGCGACCCCCGCCTGGGCGGGCGCCTTGCCGGCCTTCACGCCAACCTTGGGGCTGCTGAGCGGGCCGGTCAGGGTGATCGGCGCCATCAGCCGGCCAATGCGGAACTTCTTCGGCTCACCGGTCAGGCTGAAGTTCAGGGTCTCCGCCCCGAGGTTCACGTCGCCGGAGCCCTTGGCTTGAACGCGGTCGGTGTCGAGCACGGCGTCATGCACCGACAGGACACCATTGGTCGCGGAAAAGTCGGCCACGGCGCAGCGCAGGTTGGTGTCGCTCTGGTCCTTGGCCAGATAGATGCCGAGGGCGTTGACCACGTCGATGCCGAGTCCCTCGGCGAACAGCTTGCGCACCTTGCCCCCCGGAACGGCCAGGGCGGCGGCCCCTGTGGCGGTCGAGGCGGCCTTGTGGACGGAATCGCCCACGCCGTGCAGCTGGGCCCGAGCCTCCAGCAGCCCCTGGACCGGTGCATTGACGCCGCCCTTGAAGAAGTCCTCAAGGTGAGCGTTCGTCACCCGCACATCCACATCGTCCTTGGGCGCATCGGTGCGCGCGTCGATGCGGATTTTCGACGTCACCGTGCCCCGGGGCAGGGAGAAGTTCAGCGGCGACAGGGTCAGCACCCCGTGGTCAAGCTTCAGATCCAGCAGGACGTGGCTCATGGGTAGGGCGGACGTCGCCACCACCTGATCGGCGGTATAGTGCAGGGTCGCGTCCGTGGACCGCACGCGGGTGACATTCAAGGTCGCGTCAGGCAGTAGCCGGTTCTCCGCCTTGACCTTGCTCATCTGCGCCTGCTGAGTTGGAGTTCTCGAGCCGACCTTTGGTGCGCCGACCAGGGAGCCCAGGTCGTAGATATTGAGCAGATGCGAGTGCAGGTCGGCCTTCAGATTGGGTCGGTCGTCCACCCGCGCGACCTTGAACTCACCAGCCAGGTCGCTGGACCCGACCTTTCCGTGCACATGGGTGAAGGTGTAGCTGGTCTCGTTCCGCAACAGATCGCCTGACAGCCGATAAGGCGGGGTGTTGGGAAGGGCCAGGCCCGTCAGGTCGTAGAGGTTGGCGAAATCGCCGCCGGAGACGGTCAACGCCGCCTTCACCTGCCCGAAATCGAATGGCTTCGCCAGCTGCCCTTTGGCGATCACATGGGTGTCGGCGGCCTTGATATCCGCGGAGAAGCCATAGGGCTGGTTGGCCTTGAGGTTCAGCAGCGGATCGCCGCGCACATCCACCAGGAAGGGGAAGCGGTTCTCGACGCCCCGGCCGATCAGGCTGAAATGGCCGCCGCCCGCCTCGGAGGCCGACTCGCTGGATTGCAGCGTGCCGTAGATCTTCAGCCCCTTTGGCAGATCCACGAAGCCGATGCGGCCGGTGTTGATGATGAAATGCTCGATCGGCGGCAGCTTGGTGGGGTTCTTCTGCGCGCCGCTGGAGCGCCAGTTGCCCCGTCCATCCTTGTCGACGAACAGCCAGAAGGTCGGCTTTTCCAGATCGAGCAGCGGCAGATTCCAATGGCCGACCAGCAGCGGCAGGATCTTTACCCTGACCCGGACCTGCGGGATGTCGGCCATCAGGCCGTTTACGCCCTGGGGATTGCCGATCTGCAGCCCGCCAATGTCGGCCTCGGGCGACCAGGACCAGGGATGAACCTTCAGGTCGCCGGTCAGGCTGATGGTGCGGCCGGTGGCTTTGGAAGCGTAGCGCCCGATCGGGCCGCGCAGCATGTTCCAGTCGGCGAAGGTCAGGAACAGCACGATTGCCAGGATGACGGCCAACACCACGCCGCCGGCCCAGAGGACCGGCTTGGGTATTTTAGCTAGATGATGTTGGACCGCGACGCCGGCCATGATCGCGTCTCCGCACAGAAGCCTTTAAGGCGTGCGGGCGCGATGTTGTTCCGGCGCCGGCCGCCCTAACCCTCGAACTGAGTGGCGAATTCCAGTCGGGTGATGACGCCAACCTCGGTAGTCGGGGTAGTCATGACGCCCTTGACCTGATCCGTCAGTCCGCGGATCAGCCACAGGCCCAGGCTGGTGCGGCTGGTGTTCTTGGGATTGAAACCGGCGCCGTCGTCACTGACGATCAGTTCCGCCTTGCCGTCTGGCAGCGGACGCAGCTCGACCCGCACCACCCCCGACCGCCGCGCCGGAAAGGCGTGCGACAGGGCGTTGGACACCAGTTCGTTGGTGATCAGCGCCAGGGCCGAAATCAGGTGTTCGCGCACGGGGACCGACTCGGTGATCAGGTCGATCTCGATCGGCCGGCCGGCGCCGCGCCTGCGCCATTGCGGCAGCATGTCCTGCAGATATCCGGCGAAATCGTGGGGGTCCGGTCCCAGCAGGCGCTGCTGCATCGACGCCAGCACGCCGGTGGCGTCCAGCATCCAGGTCAGTTGCCGCTTGGTCTCTATGTCCTGGGCGCGCTGGACCCGCATCCGGGTCAGGGCCGACAGGAGCTGAAACACATTGGCGAACCGGTGGCGGACATCGGCCTGCTGCCGTTCCGACAAGGGCTCGATGGTGCTCACGGTCGACTCTCCAGCGGTTCGGCGCATAGGTCATCTGTAAGACGCTTCGATGCAACCCGCCTTGTTCAAACTTTCGCGAGCCACCTACCCAAATTGCAAAGCTTGCTGCTGTTTTGGGGAACCGGGTTGGGGGTTGAGACGCTTTGATCGAGCGCAGCCGTAGGCTAGAGCGGCGGCGCGGTTAGTCGGACCTGGGTTTTATGCACAATCAAGCAGTCTTGGCGTCGCCCGATCCCCTGTTGGATCAGGGGGTGTCGTTGTTTCTGGACCTCGACGGCACCATCGCGCCGATCATGCCGAGGCCGCATGACGTCGTGCCGGCGCCGGCGCGGACGGCGCTGCTGAAACGTCTGGGCGAGCGCCTCGACGGGCGCTTGGCCATTGTCAGCGGCCGCACCATCGCCGAGGTCGACCGGGTGCTCGAAGGGTCTATCGCCGCCGTCGCCGGCGTGCATGGGCTGGAGCGGCGCCGGGCCGATGGCCGGCTGGAGCGGGCGCGGCCCGACCAGGCCCTTGACATCGTCCGCGCCGAACTTCCAAACCTGCTGTCGCGTTATCCCGGCCTGATCACCGAGGACAAGGGTCTGTCCCTGACCATCCATTTTCGCGGCCTTCCACAGGCGGGGCCGGCGGTGGAGGCTTTCGCGCATGACATCGCGGCGCGCACGAACCTTGTGCTGCAACCGGGCGACACGGTGGCCGAACTGCGCGGACCGGGCGCCGGAAAGGGCGCGGCGATCCGCGCCTTCATGAACGAGACGCCCTTCGCCGGCGCCAGGCCTATCCATCTCGGCGACGACCAGACGGACGAGGACGGCTTTGCGGCCGCCCGCGCGCTTGGCGGCTTCGGGATTCTGGTGGGTCCGGAACGCCCAACGGCGGCGACCCACAGGCTGGCGAGCGTGGACGCGGTAATGGAATGGCTGCAGGCGGCCTTGTCGGGGACTATAGCGGTATGACGGCAAAGGACGGCATCAAGGGTAAGGACCAAGGTCCCGGCGACCTCGATCTAGCGCCCATCGGCAACTGCACTGTCAGCGCCCTGATCGACCGCAAGGGCCGTTACGTCTGGGCCTGCGCGCCGAGGGTCGATTCGGACCCCCTGTTCTGCTCCTTACTCAGCAACGTCGATCCGGATAGCGAGGACGCCCAGGGCCTCTGGTCCATCGACCTGATCGACTTCGCCGAGTCCCGGCAGAGCTATGACCGCAACACCGCCATCCTGCGTACCGAGTTGATCGACAAGAACGGGGCGTCGCTCGAGATTCTCGATTTCTGCCCCCGGTTTCGCCACTACGGCCGCATGTACCGGCCAACGGCCTTCGTCCGGCTGGTTCGGCCCCTGTCCGGCGCGCCGAGCATCCGCATGCGCCTGCGACCGACTGTCGATTGGGGCGCCAAGGCCGCCGACCACACTTCCGGCTCCAACCACATCCGCTACCTCTGCTCCGACATTACCCTACGGCTGACCACCAACGGCCCGGTCTCGCACATCCTGGCGGAACGGGTGTTCAGGCTGGAGGGCGATCTGGCGCTGTTCTTCGGCCCGGACGAGGCGTTGGAGGCCAACGCCCTGTCCACCGTCATCTCGATGCTGAACGACACCACCAACAACTGGCGCGAATGGGTGCGCACCCTGTCGGTGCCGCTGGAATGGCAGGAAGTGGTGATCCGTGCGGCCATCGCGCTGAAGCTCTGCTGCTATGAGGACACCGGCGCCATCGTGGCGGCCATGACCACATCCATCCCCGAAGCGCCCCACAGCGGCCGCAACTGGGATTATCGCTACTGCTGGCTACGGGACGCCTACTATGTCGTTCAGGCGCTCAATCGTCTGGGCGCCGCCGATATCCTGGAGAACTATCTCCGCTACCTGCGCAACCTGATCGATCAGTCCAAGGGGGGCCATATTCAGCCGGTCCATGGTGTCGGCCTGGAGTCCGATATCGACGAGCGGATCATCGACAGTTTGCCGGGTTATCGCGGCATGGGGCCGGTGCGGGCCGGCAATCAGGCGCGCGAGCACCATCAATATGACGTCTACGGACAGATCGTCCTGTCATCCACCCAGGCCTTCTTCGACCTGCGTCTGCTGCGGCCGGCCAATGTCGATGACTTCCATGCGCTGGAGAAGATTGGCGAGCAGGCCTTCCTCAAGCACAACCAGCCCGACGCCGGACTGTGGGAATTCCGCACCCGCGCCCAGGTCCATACCTATTCGGCGGTGATGTGCTGGGCGGCGTGCGACCGGCTGGGTAACGCAGCGACCACGCTGAAACTGCTCGGCCGCGCCGAGTTCTGGAATAACCGGGCCGAAATCATCCGTGAGCGGATCGAGAAGTCGGCCTGGAACGAGAGCCTCGGGCATTTCGCCTCCGCCTTCGATGGCGATGAACTCGACGCCAGCCTGCTGCAGATGGTCGATCTGCGGTTCCTGCGACCCGATGACCCGCGCCACCTGGCCACCTTGTCGGCCATCGAGACCAACCTGAAACGCGGCCCCTATCTGATGCGCTACGTCACGCCGGACGATTTCGGCGAGCCGGAGACGGCTTTCAACGTCTGCACATTCTGGTTCATCGAGGCGCTGCAGCTGTCTGGCCGCGCGGACGAGGCGCGGGAGTTGTTCAACGAAATGCTGTCGCACCGCACCGGCGCCGGCCTGCTGTCCGAGGACATCAGCCTGGAGGACGGCCGGCTGTGGGGGAACTATCCGCAGACCTATTCGCTTGTGGGCTTAATCAACTGTGCCTCGTTGCTCAGCAAACCCTGGAGTTCCGTGCGATGAGCGAACTGCTGGTCATCTCCAACCGGGTCGCCAATCCGGCGGCCAAGGGCACGAGTTCGACCGGCGGTCTGGCCATGGCGCTTGCGGCGGGCCTGCGGGAATCCGGCGGTGTCTGGTTCGGCTGGAGCGGCAAGACCACCGAGCATTTTGACGGCAAGGTCTCCACCGTCCGCGCCGAGGGCGTCACGGTCGCCACCGTCGATCTGGAGGAGATCGACGTCCACGAATATTACAACGGCTACGCCAACAAGACGCTCTGGCCGCTGTTCCACTATCGCATCGACCTGACTGCCTTCGACCGCTCGTTTGGCGAAGGCTATGAGCGGGTGAACCGGCGGCTCGCCGAAACCGTCCGTCCCATGATCAAGCCGGATACGGTGATCTGGGTGCATGACTATCACCTGATCCCGATGGCCAAGGAACTGCGCCGCCTGGGCGTGACCAACCCCATCGGCTTCTTCCTGCACATCCCCTGGCCGGCCCGCCAGCTGATCACCACCCTGCCGAAACACCGCGCCCTGGTGGAGGCCCTGTTCGACTATGACCTGGTCGGCTTCCAAACCGAGGACTGGCTGGCGGCGTTTGAGGACTATGTGATCAACGAGGCAGGCGGCGCCGTTGGCCTCGCCGGCCGGATGACCGCCTTTGGCCGCACCACCCGGGCGGCGGCCTTCCCGATCGGCATCGACGCCACCGAGTTTCTGGAGGCGGTGCAGTCGGCCACCGCCGGACGGATGTACGACCGCATGGCCGCATCCACCGCCTTCCGCTCCATGATCGTCGGCGTGGACCGGCTGGACTATTCCAAGGGGCTGGAAGAGCGGCTGGTCGGCTTCGAGCGGCTGCTGCAGGACAACCCCGACGTCCGCCGCGAAGTGGTGATGCTGCAGATCGCCCCCATCTCTCGCGACGAGGTGGACGCCTATCAGGACATTCGCGCCCGGCTGGACGCCCTGTCCGGCCACATCAACGGGGTCTACTCAGACACCGATTGGACCCCGGTCCGCTATGTGAACAAGAACTATCGCCGCGACGAACTGGCCGGCATCTATCGCGCCGCGCGGATCGGCCTGGTGACCCCCCTGCGCGACGGGATGAATTTGGTGGCCAAGGAATATGTCGCCGCTCAGAACCCGGAGGATCCCGGGGTGCTGATCCTGTCCCGCTTCGCCGGCGCCGCCCTGCAGATGAAGGACGCCCTGATCGTCAATCCCTTCTCGCCGGAAGAGGTGGCCGACGCGCTCAAGCGGGCGCTGAACATGCCCCTGGCCGAGCGCAAGCGGCGGTGGGAGATTCTGAACCACAGCGTGGTGAAGGATGACGTCACCACCTGGCGCCGCGCCTTTGTGGCCACCCTGGAAGCCACCCGCGGCAGCCGCGCGAGCTATCGGGCGATCATCGCCCCGGAAAAATCGATCACGCACATCGCCCCGTAGACCCGGTGCGGCCCGCAGCCGACCCCGGCGAACCGCAGCGTCCTATCGAACAGGATTTTCCGATGGCCACGGTCAGCGACCCCGTCATCGACGATAAGCTGCCGAACCACATCGCGCGGATTCTCATAGCCGTAGGAGATGGCCTCGGCGGCGAACATCGACCAGACCTGCTGCCGATGGATGCGGTCGCTCAAGGTGGCCCCGTCTGAGCTAACATGGCCGGTCAGACCGTATGGTCCCTGGTCCTGGGCGTAGCCGCCGGCGGAACGGGCCAGTTTAACGTCCGCCTTCAACGGCGCGAGCGGCGCCTGCCGCTCCATGAAGTCGATCGCCTCGTCCAGCGCGCCCGGTCCCTCGATGGTGGTGACGCCCTCATCCGGGTGGTCGCGATAGTCGCGCAGGATGCGGGCGTACTCCGCCGGATGGGTGCGGGCGTAGTTGAGTTCCGCCAGCACCGCCGCGCCCAGATCGGGCGACGCGGCATGGACAGGGCCCGCGCCGATCAGGGCGGCGAGGGCGACGAGCACGGACAGGGTGCGGGCGGTTCGAGACACGGATTGCCTGTAAAGCTTGAAGATTTACGCCCCGTTGCAAATCCCGGCGCCATCAAGGCCAAGCGGCGCGAAGGGTCAATGCGACCTTTCGGCGCCGGCCGGCGCGGCGATGTTTGCCGTGAAGCTATTCTACCCTAAAACTAAGCCATTGAACCGGCCTGCGAATCCCCGGCTTGAATCGGGATCGGAACCGGCGGGAGGGCGACATGGCGGCGGGGGAACGCAGGGCCTATCAGACGCTGGACGGGCTGCGCGGCATCGGCGCCTTTGTCGTCGTCATGCGGCATGTGCCCTATCTGTTTGGGCCAGTGCGGGTGCCGGAAAGTTTTCTGGCGGTCGACCTCTTCTATCTGGTTTCCGGCTTCGTCGTCGCCCATGCCTATGGCGAGCGGCTGAAGGCGGGCGGCTTCTTCAAGGATTTCGTCAAGACCAGGCTGATCCGCCTCTACCCGCTCTATCTGTTCGGCCTGGCGGTGGGGATCATTCCGGCGGTCTATGCCGTCGTCACCGACCCGCACGGGTGGTGGAACCTGCACAAGTTGGTCGAGGCGATCCTGCTGGGCCTGTTCATGTTTCCGATGGTCCCGGGGCTGCAAGCCACGGGCACAGCGCTGGACGGGCCGATCTGGACCCTGGTGCCCGAACTGATCGCCAACTTCACCTATGCGGCCGTGGTCAGATACCTGAGGCCCCTGGTGCTCGCCGCCATCCTGATCGTCTGCGGCGCGGCAGTGGCCTATGGCGAGTTGCGCTTCGGCACCCTGGACATCGGCTACAACCCCACCGACCAGTGGGCGGCCCTGGCGCGGGTGGGCTATTCCTTCTTCGCCGGCGTGGTGGTGTTCAAGGTGGTCGGCGACCGGCGGATCGATTCCGAGGCGCTGTCCTGGCTCTGCATGGCGGCGCTGACCGCCATCCTGATTTTCAGCCCCTCGGAAGCCTTTACACCCTGGTTCGAGATCGGGGCGGTTGTGGTGGCCTTCCCGCTGATCATCGCCGCCGCCGCCCAGATCGAGCCGGGACCGAAGACCGGCCGCGTCTTCGCCGTCATCGGCCTGGTGTCCTACGGCGTCTATCTGCTGCACCAGCCGATGGGCAATATCGCGCGGATCATCCTGGGACGGCTGAGTGTGCGCGTGCCAACCGACTGGCATGGTCTGCTGTTCGGCGCTGTCTTCATGGGGCTGGTGTTCGGCCTGGCTTGGTGGCTCGACGGCGCCTATGACGCGCCGTTCCGCGCTTGGCTGCGGGCCAAGTTCATGCCGGCAAAGGCTAAGCCGGCCGCGTAGGGCGGGCACCGGCCGCCGGCGCTCGGTTCAACGCAAAGCCGGCCGGCTCCAGAACGGCATGGCCTCAAGCGAGCATCACACAGGCACCACCCCAGAACTCTTGACCTCTTCCAGGACGGCGTAGGTGCGAGTTTCCCGCACGCCCGGCATGTCGACCAGCACGTCGCCGAGAAAGGTGCGGTAGGCGTTCATGTCCCGCACGCGCGCCTTGATGAGATAGTCGAACCCGCCAGCCACCATATGGCATTCCAGAATGTCGGGCGCCCGGCGCGCCGCCGCCGCGAAATCGTCGAAGACATCCTTGGTCGTCCGATCGAGCAGCACTTCGACGAAGATCAGCAGCGCCCGCCCGACCTTGTCGGGAGCCACCACGGCGGCGTAGCCGGTGATAAATCCCTGCTCGCGCAGCCGCCGCACCCGATCGGAACAGGCCGATGGCGACAGGTTGCAGCGGTCGGCCAGGTCGAGGTTGCTGATGCGCCCATCCACCTGGAGCACCCGCAACAATCGCCGGTCGGTTTCGTCGATCCCCGTCATTGAGCGCTCCATCGCCATTTCGCCGATAATCGTAGGGTATAATGCCAAATCTGCCGTGATACATCCGGCCGATAGAGCCTTATGCCGGTACATATTGGAGACGAGGTGAGCGGTATGGCGATTGCGTGGGACGAGCTCGACCTGAACACCTTTCGGGATGAGACGGAGGCGGTCGCCGCCCTGTTGAACTCCGCGCCGCTGAGCGCCCAGGCGCGCCGTGACGTCCGCGCCGAGGCGGTCGACCTGGTGGCCGAGACCCGCAAGGCCGCCAGCCGCCAGGGGGTGGTGGAAAGCTTCCTGCAGGAATTCTCGCTGTCGACGCCGGAAGGCCTGGCGCTGATGTGCCTGGCCGAGGCGCTGCTGCGTACCCCGGACGAGGGCGCCCGCGACAAGCTGATCGCCGAGAAGATCGGCGCTGCGGACTGGGCCAGCCACCTGGGCCGCTCCGGCAGCCTGTTCGTCAACGCCTCGACCTGGGGGCTGATGCTCACCGGCAAGCTGGTGGATGTGGACGAGGGCGCCCGCACCGACATGGTTGGCTACCTGCGCCGGCTGGCGCGCCGGGTCGGCGAGCCGGTGATCGCCGCCGCCGTAGCCCAGGCGATCCGCATCATGGGTGAACAGTTCGTACTCGGACGAACCATTGAGGCGGCAATCGCGCGGGCGAAGTCCGAGGGACGAATCTGCTCCTTCGACATGCTGGGCGAAGGCGCCCGCACCCATGCCGACGCGGCCCGCTATGAGGAGGCCTATGCCGAGGCGATCAAGGCCGTGGGCGCCGGCGCGTCGGCGAGCGGTCCGGAAGCCGGACACGGGGTCTCGGTGAAGCTCTCGGCCCTGTCGCCGCGTTATGAGGCCACCCATGAGGCGGCGGTGTTCGAGGATCTTTATCCCCGCCTGAAGCGGCTGGCGGTGCTGGCCGCTGGCTTCAACATCAACTTCACCATCGACGCCGAAGAAGCCGACCGGCTGGCCCTGTCGCTGAAGCTGCTGGACCGGCTGGCGCACGAGCGCGACCTGGGCGCCTGGACCGGCCTTGGCCTGGCGGTGCAGGCCTATCAGAAGCGTGGGCCCGAGGTGATCGAACGCCTTGCCGACCTGTCCCGCGCCAGCGGCCGGCGGCTTATGGTGAGGCTGGTGAAGGGCGCCTATTGGGACTCAGAGATCAAGCGCGCCCAGGTGAACGGCCGACCCGACTATCCGGTCTACACCACCAAGGCGGCCACCGACCTGTCCTACCTGGTCTGCGCCAAGGCGCTGATCGCGGCCAGCCCCGGCCTCTACGCCCAATTCGCCACCCACAACGCCCATACCCTTGCTGCGGTGCGGCGGCTGGCGGCGGACGCCGGCGTGACCATCGAATACCAGCGGCTGCATGGCATGGGCGAGGCCCTCTACGCCGCCGCAGAAGCCCGCCACCCTGGCGGGGTGGTGCGCACCTACGCCCCGGTGGGCGAGCACGAGAACCTGCTGCCCTATCTGGTCCGCCGCCTGCTGGAGAACGGCGCCAACTCCAGCTTCGTGCATCTGCTGCTGGATGAATCCGTGCCGCCGGACTCGGTGGTGGTCGATCCCATCTCGGTGGTCGAGACCGTTGGCCCGGGCCCGCATCCACGCATCCCGCGGCCAGCCGATATCTATGGCGACCGGCGCAACTCGGCGGGGATCGACCTGTCGGCCAAGGCCGAACGCGCGCGCCTGACCGAGGCGGTAGCCGACCTGCCCAGCCTGGGCGCCGGCGGCGCGCCTGTGCTTTCCCCGGCGGACCACAATCGCGTGGTGGGCTACGCTGCTGACGCCAAGCCAGCAGCGATCGACGCCGCCTTCGCCGCCGCCAAGGCCGCCCAGCCGGCCTGGAATCACGCCGGCGGCCGTGCCCGGGCGGAGGTCCTGCGCGCCATGGCCGACGCCCTGGAAGCCAACCGCGAACGGCTGATCGCCATCTGCACCCGCGAAGCCGGCAAGACCTTTGCCGACGGCATCGCCGAGGTGCGCGAGGCGGCGGACTTCTGCCGCTATTACGCGCGCCTGGCGGAAACCCGGTTCGCCGGACCCGAAGTGTTAAAGGGGCCTGTGGGCGAGACCAACACCCTGGAGCTGCACGGGCGCGGAGTGTTCGTCTGCATCAGTCCTTGGAACTTCCCCCTGGCCATCTTCACCGGCCAGATCGCCGCCGCCCTGGCGGCCGGCAATGCCGTCCTGGCCAAGCCGGCGGAACAGACGCCGCTGATCGCCGCCGAGGCGGTGAGGCTCTATCACGCCGCCGGCCTCGATCCGCGCCTGCTGGCCCTGACCCCGGGTCCTGGTGAGAGCGTCGGCGCGGCCCTGGTCGCCCATCCGTCTTGCGACGGCGTCGCCTTCACCGGCGGCACCGACACGGCCTGGCGGATCAACCAGTCCCTGGCCGCGCGCAAGGGGCCGATCATCCCCTTCATCGCCGAGACCGGCGGGCTGAACGGCATGTTCGTGGACACCACCGCCCTGCGCGAACAGGTGATTGATGATGTGATCGTCTCGGCCTTTGGCTCCGCCGGCCAGCGCTGTTCGGCGTTGCGTATCCTGTTCCTGCCCAATGAGACCGCCGACGGCCTGATCGAGGGGCTGATCGGCGCCATGGACGCCCTGACCGTGGGCGATCCCGCCGATCCGACCACCGACATCGGCCCGGTGATCGACGCCGAGGCCAAGGCCGCTCTCGAAGCCCATGTCGAGCGCCTGGGCCGGGAGGCCAAACTATTGCACCGCCTGCCGTCCCCGGCCGGCGGCACCTTCTTCGGGCCGGTTCTCGCGGAGATTCCCTCGGCGCGGTTCCTGGAGCGGGAGGTGTTCGGACCGGTGCTGCATGTGGTCCGCTACGACGTCGCCGACCTGGAGGCGATCGCCAGCGACCTTGCCGGGTCAGGCTATGGGCTGACGCTCGGTGTCCATTCGCGCCTTGAGGCTTTTGCCGCCGAGGTCAAGCAACGGGTGCCGGCCGGCAACGTCTATGTGAACCGCTCGATCATCGGCGCGGTGGTCGGCGTCCAGCCCTTCGGCGGCGAAGGCCTGTCCGGCACGGGCCCCAAGGCCGGCGGCCCCAACGCCCTCAGCCGCTACGCCATGGAGCGGGCCGTCAGCGTCAACATCACCGCCCAGGGCGGCGACCCGTCGCTATTGAACCTGACGCACTGAAGACGGCCGCCTACGGCGCGTGGGCGGCCACCGGCGCGAAGGAGCGTCGGTCGCGCCGCGCTTCGACTGGCTCGGCCACCTCGTCGGTGACCACCTTGAAGCTGACCAGATGGGCCGCGCCAAAGGAATGGGTGATGGCGACGTCGCCGGCGTCCTGGCCGCGGGCAATCACGATCCGGCCGATGCGCGGGGTGTTGTGGCGCGCGTCGAAGGTATGCCAGGCGCCGTCCAGATAGACCTCGAACCAGGCGCTGAAGTCCATCGGCGCATCCACCGGCGGAATGCCGATGTCGCCAAGATATCCGGTGCAATAGCGGGCCGGGATATTCATGCAGCGGCACAGGGTGATCGCCAGGTGAGCGTAGTCGCGGCAAACGCCTCGGCGCTCCTCATGCGCCTCGAAGGCGGTCTTAGTAGGTCGGGCGTGCTCGTAGCCGAACGATATCTGGTTGTGGACATAGTCGACGATCGACTGCACCCGCTCCCAGCCGGGCTTGGTCCAGCCGAACAGGAGCCAGGCCAGGTCGCTCATCCGGTCGGTTTCGCAATAGCGGCTGCCGCGCAGGTGGATCAGCACATCGTCGGGCAGGTCTTCCACCGCCGCCTGCCCGGCCCAGGGCAGGGACGGATCGGGACGGCCATCGTCCTGGATGGTGAAGTCGCTGGTCAAGGTCACCAGGCCCCGCGGCGCCACCGCGCGGCCGCACAGATTGCCGTACCGATCGAGAAACTGCCGCTCGATCGGCTCGCCATTGATCATCAGATCGTCCGGCCGCTCCAGGTCGCCTCGGCGCGAGGGGTGGACGCTGAGAAGGGTCAGCAGCGGCGTGGGCGCCGGGCAGTCGTAGACGATCTCAAAGCCCGCACGGATAAGCATGGCCCGACACTCCATGAAAAAGGTTGGTCGGGTAACGTCCGTCACGCTTGAATTGTTTCCTGCCCGGACGACTGAGCCGTCCGGCCAGGCAAAAAGGCTTAGCGGAGGTTTGCTCCGCTCACGGATTCAACCGTTAGGCGCCGAAGTGGTAGCGCAGCTCTATCCCGTACATGGTCGGGTCGGCGTACGGCTTGGACTCCACGCCGACGACGTTGAGCAGGTTGTTGTCGACGATCACGTGGCGGTCGTTGGTGACGTTGTCGCCGTAGACGGCCACATCGATCGGGCCGCCCATGACATTGCGC
>Ga0302314_10007858_pt1 | contig 19112 bp, 16 predicted proteins | sample III_Palsa_N2_3_FD_200533 | JGI IMG/M metagenome (GOLD analysis project Ga0302314, IMG submission 200533) | Peat permafrost microbial communities from Stordalen Mire near Abisko, Sweden - III_Palsa_N2_3 | ecosystem: Environmental > Terrestrial > Soil > Palsa > Peat permafrost | place: Sweden...
CGGCATCGCCCGGCTGCCGGAGCTACTCGCCGCCGGGATCAACGTGGGCCTGGGCCATGACGCCGCGGAGTGCAACAACAGCAGGGACCCGTTCGAGACGATGAAGTTCGCCTCGCTGATCCACCGCGCCGCGCGGGTAGACGCCAGCCTGGTCCAAGCCCCTGAGGCCGTCACCATGGCAGTCAAGAACGGATCCACGGCCTTGCGGCACGATACCGGTGAGCTCAGCCCGGGCAAAAAAGCCGACGTGATACTTGTCGAGACGCGCAATCACCTGTTCACTCCGCTGATGCCGGACGATCCGCGGCACATTTACTCGCACCTGGTCTACGCGGCCAACGGGTCAGCGGTGGACACCACGATCGTGGACGGCCAGATCCTGATGGCCGGGCGCGAACTGCTGACAATGAACGAATCCGAGATCCTGGCGAATGCGAATGCCGGGTTCCTGCGGACGTTGAAGGCGGTTCAGGGTTGATCGTCGACGCGCACACCCACATCCTCTCGCTGGCCGAGGACGCCGAATTCACCACCGAGTACGGGAGGGAAGGCTCGCTTTGCATCTACCGCTCGCTGGGGCTCTTGCCATCGCACCGTGCGCCGACTGAGACTGAGTGGGAGGCCAGCGGGTACAGCCGCGCCGGGTTCCCGGTGATCGGGCCCGCGGAGTCGCTGCGCGACCACCCGGGATTCGACAAGATCGTCATCCTCGCGGTGTCCCCGCAGTTCCTCGACGGTGAGCTGATCGGGACCGTGGACACCTACGGGATCACGGACGTCCCCGGCCCGCCGTCGCCGGAGAAGTGCAACGACTACATCGCCGCGATCCAGCGGGCCGACCCCGGGCACTTCATCGGCTACGCGTCGGTCAACCCGGCCTACCGCGGGGTTCGCGCCGCGGTGCGCGAACTCGAGCGCGCCGTGCGCGAACTCGGACTGCAGGGGCTGAAGCTGTACCCGATGTACCAGGACTGGTCCCCCGCCGACCCGGTGCTCGCGTTCCCGGTCTTCGAGAAGGCCTGCGAACTGGGCATTCCGGTGATGGTGCACCAGGCGGGATCCACCCGGATCGACGCGCGGATGGAATACGCGCGGCCGGCGCTGCTCGACGCGGCCGGACGGCACTTCCGTGACCTGCGGCTGACGATCGCGCACGTCGGACTGCCGTGGGTGGACGAGGCGCTGTTCATGCTGACCAAGCACCCGAACTTTTACACCGAACTGTCGTATTACATCGCATCCGCGACCACCGAGGAGCTGTTCCGCTTCCTGGTGCACGCGCAGCAGTCCTTCGTGCCGCTGGAGAAACTGTTCTTCGGCACCGACTACCCAGGGTTCCTGTACGATCCGGTCGCCTTGCGGGACAAGCTGCTGTCGGTGAACCAGTTCGCCGACCGGATGGGCGCCTCGCCCGTTCCCGCGGCCAAGCTCGAGGGAATTCTCGGTGACAACTACGCCCGCATGCTCGGCATCCTCAAGGACGCAGACTGACAGCCCCGCTAACAGCACCGGCCAGGCGGGGGCCGGGTCTATGCCGATCTCGCGCAGGATCCGGCGGTTGACCCGCTCCACGTCCTCGCGGAGCTGGTCCTCGTCCAGGTTCGTCAGCTTCTTGCCCGCCAGCAGCACGTCGCCGCCGATCAGCACCGTGTCCACCGAGTGGCCGGTGGACCCGTAGACGAGGTTCGCGACCGGGTTGTGCAGCGGCCGCCAGTCGAAGTCGCTGGTGTCGAACACCACCAGGTCGGCTTGCTTGCCCGGTTCGAGTGAGCCCACGTCGTGGTGCAGCAAAAGCGCCGTCGCCCCGCCGATGGTGGCCATCTCCACCGCCTGCTCGGCCGTGACGGCGCGCGGGTCGCGCCGCGCGTCGCGCGGCAGCAGCGCGGCGAGCTGCATGGCCCGGCAGATATCGGTGTGGTTGGAGACGTTTTCCGCGTCGGTGCCCAGCGCCATCGGCACCCCGGCGGCCAGCAGCTCCGGCCACTTGCCCGTCTGCGTGGTCCCCTTGGCCAGTTTCAACGCCGACGACGGGTTCTGCGATATCCGGGCCCCCGCCGCCGCGACGAGCGCGACGTCGTTGTCGTCCAGGCTGGTCATGTGATTGAGCAGGGTGCGCTCGTTGAGCGCGCCGATCGCCGCCATGTGCGCGACCGGTCGTTCGCCGTACACCGCGAGCTCGAGTTCCACCTCTCGTTCACTCGTTGATTTGTGCACGACGAAGAGCGACTCCGCCTCCAGGGCAAGCTCCGCCGCTCCGCGGGTGAGCTCGTCGGACGCGGTCCCCACTCCCTCGATCGTCACGGCGTCCGTGATCCGGGGATGACCGAACTTCCGCACCGTCTCGATGCCGTTTTCCAGCCGGCGAAGCGCGGTCTTCGCGTCGAAACGCAGCCAGCCGGGCAGGTCGGTGTCGCCCGCCGGCCCCGCCTGGTCCCAGGTCCAGGGCCCGGTACGGGCCCGGATGCCGGACTCCGCGAGGGCCTCGAGCACGGCGTCGAGATGGTTGCATCCCGGTTCCTCGAACAGCGTGGTGCCGAAGCGGATCATCTCCGCCGCGGCATGCCGGGCGAAGACGTGCATGTCGTCTTCGGTGATCGCCGCGAAGCTCGGGTAAATGAAGGAGCGCAGCGCGTTCAACGTCTGCCCGCCCTCCGGCATGGCTCCCTTGGCGCAGCACAGCAGGTGCCGGTGCCCGTTGACCAGGCCCGGGATGATCACCCCGTCGGGTGCGTCGATGAGCCGCGCCGCCGTGTACCGCGCGAGGATGTCCGCCCGCTGCCCGACCTCGACGATCAGCCCGTCGCGGACGGCGACCGCGCCGGCCCGGTAGACCTCGCGGCCGGGGTTCATGGTGAGGACCCAGCCGCCGGCCACGACGGTATCCACCCGGGCCGGGCCCGCCGCCTCCGGTCCGCTGGCCGCCACGCTCATCCCGCCACCTGGTCAGCGACCGGGGCGGCCGTCTCGACGGTGGCGCGGGACGGCCCGATCCAGCCGAGCCGCAGCGGCGCGTAGAGGATGGCGGTCGCCGCGAACCCGACGAAGTACGCGATGTCCGCCCCGGCCAGCGCCTTGGACGCCGCGCCCACGTAGAGAGAGGTGTCCATGAACGGAACGGCGCAGCCGAATCCGAGCAGGAACGTGACCACGGCCCAGACGGCGTCCCGCCTGCTGGTCCGCTCGGCCAGCGGATTGATGCTGGCCCGGCCTCGACTGCGGGCCAGCCAGTCGATCGCGACGATCGCGACGAAACCGGGGATCCAGTAGCCCATGAACAGCAGCACGTTCTCGAACTTGGACGCGATATCGCCGTGGTGCATCCAGAGGATCAGGGCGAAGGCCGCCACCGTGACCACGCACGCCGAGAGGGGGCGCCGTACCCTGACCCCGACGGTCTGCAGGGCGAGCGAGCCGCTGTAGTCGTTCATGGCGTTGGACGATACCGCCGCCAGGCCGATCGCCAGCAGCGCGACGACGCCGAGGAAACCGCCGCCCATGATGCGGCGCACCCCGTCGGCCGTCTGGTCGGTCAGCGCCCCCGCCGCGGCGATGCCGATGGCCTGGATGGCGACGTAGGACAGCGACACCCCGCCCAGCGTGTTCCAGAACACGCTGGCCCGCGAGGTGCTGGCGGGCAGGTACCGGCTGTAGTCGGAGGCGTAGCTGGCCCAGGAGATCGACGAGCTGAGCGCGATCGTGATCTCCAGGACGAACATCCCGGCGAGCCCGGTGCCGTGGATGCTCGCGGGGACGACGACCGCGTGGTGGCTGACCAGCTTGACGGTGAGCACCGCGAAGGTCACGGCGAGCACCACGGTCATCACCGCCTCCACCCGGTGGATCAGCTCGTACCCGAAGACCCCGACCAGGCACTGCAGCGCCAGCACGATGACGACGGCGGGCGCGAACGGGATGTGCAGCAGCGACGCGAGCGCCTCCCCGCCGAACAGTCCGACCAGGCCGTCCCAGGCGATGGAGGACAGCCACTGCACGATGCCCGGCAGGGCGACGCCGCCGCCGAACGCCAGCCTGGACAGCGGCAGCTGCGCGGTGCCGGTCCGCGGTCCCCACGTCGACAGGTAGGCGACCGGGAGAGCGCCGAGCACGGTCCCGATGATCATCGCGACCAGGCCGAGCCAGAAGCCCAGCCCGAGCGAGATGGCCAGCGTGCCGGTGAAGACGCCGGTCATGTTCACGTTCGGCGCGAACCACACGGTGAACAGCCGGCGGGCTGATCCGTACCGGTTGGACTCCGGGATCGGCTTGATCCCGTGTGTCTCCATCGCCAGGTCGCCGGTCCCGGCCGGCATCCTGCCGCCGAACGACTTGGCCGCCAGGCCGGTGTTCTGCTCTGCGCTCATCATCCTCACCTCCAGGTGCCCTGCCAGTCATTGAGATCTGAGATCTGAAACTAGGAGCGTGTCGCCGAACAGTCAATCCCATGCAGGTAACCATCGTGTTTCATGCACTTTGCACATGATGGAAAATCCTGGCTGACCAGGGAAAGGGCTCCGGAGGAGGAGTATGGTTCCGATTGCAGATCTCATATCTCACGGGGAGGAACCTGATGCTGGGACCGGTGTCGGAACTACTGCGCGCGCGGGGCGCGGCCACCTGGGCGGCCGCGACCGGCCACCCGATGGTGGCGGAGATCGGGGCGGGAACGCTGCCGCGCGAGACCTTCCGCCGCTACTTCGAGCAGAACACCCAGTACCTGGAGGACTACGCCCGGGCCATCGCCCTGGTGATCGCGACCGCTCCCTCCAGGGAGGCCATCTCGGTCCTCAGCCGCTTCCTGGCCCAGATCACCGAGACCGAGATCCCGGCCAACTACTCGTTCCTCGAGCGGCTCGGCGGAAACGCCGGCGTCGCACTGGAACCCGCGGCGTACGCCTATACCCGTCATCTGCTGGACACCGCGGCCCGCGGCGACCTCGCGGCCGGGCTGGCCGCGCTGCTGCCCTGCCAGTGGAGCTACGGCGAGATCGGCCAGAACCTCGCCGCCGCGGGCGGCGCGCCGGACGACCCCTTCTGCGCCGAGTGGATCGCCCTGTTCTCCGGCGACGGCTACGACGACCTGGTCCAGGCCAGCACTGACCTGCTCGACCAGTACGCTTCCGCGGCCAGGCTGGAGGAACTGGCCGGCGTCTTCGACCGCTCCACCCGCTACGAACTCGCCTTCTGGGACATGGCCTACGGCTCGGCCAACGGTTAGGCCGCGAGGAACTCGGCGGCGCGGCGGCCGATCATCATCGAGGTGAGGTTGGTGTTGGCGCGCGGGATGACCGGGAGGACCGAGGAGTCGGCGACCAGCAGGTTCTCGGTGCCGAGGACGTTCAACCGCGGGGCGACCACCGTGCCTTCGGCGCCGGAGAGCCCGAGACGGCAGGTGCCGCTGTGGTGGTTGTAGGTGCCGATATTGCGGCGGCACGCCGCCACCAGGTCCTCTTCCCGCCACCAGGGGCGGGCCGGGAGCCGGATCAGGCCGGCGGCGGCGAGCTCGTCGAGGTAGGCCGCCGTCTCGGTGACCACCGAGGCCATCGTCGCCGCGTCGCGCTCCCGCGACAGATGCCGGGACTCGACCACCGGGCCGTCCGGCGCGAGTGACAGCCGCCCCCGGCTGAGCGGGGTCATGAGCGCGGCCGTGAACGACACCCGGGCCGCGGGGGCCGAGGGCACGTAGGGCAGCGTCTGCCAGGGGAAGATCTCGACCTCGTTGTGGACCCCGTCGCTGAGCTCGTAACGCAGCAGCGACCCGCTCACCGGGCGGGCCTCGATGTCGCGGACGTCGGTCACGTCCACGTCGAGCAGGCACCAGGGGTGGTCCTGCAGGTTCTCGCCGACACCGGGCAGCCGCACCACGTTCCCGTCCGGGCCGACGCCGGAGCGGATGAGCAGCAGCGGCGTGCCGAACGCGCCGGCGCACAGCACGACATGACCCGCCAGGATCCGCTCGGCGCCGCCCGGGCCGGCGACGTCCGCTCCCACGCACCGGGTTCCGTCGAAGACCAGCCGCTCGACGGTGGTGTCGGTCCGCAGGTCGACCTGGTCCCTGATCAGCGGCAGGACGGCCGCGTGGGTCCCCCACCGGCCCCCGCTTACGGGGCCGGAGGTGGCCCTGTTGGTCGGCCAGGCCCCGATGCCGAGCGCGCCCGGAGCGTTGTGATCCTCGACCGCCGGATGGTTCCGCTTGAGCGCGAGCGACGTGAAGGCGTCGTCCAGCGGGCCAGGATGAAGCCGGGTGACGGGGATCGGACCCGTCGTTCCGTGGAAGGGGGCATCGCCGAACTGGCGGTCAGCCTCGATCGCGCGGAACCCGGGAAGGACCTCCTCCCACGACCAGCCGGGGACGTTCCAGCCGTCGAAGTCCCAGGGCTGGCCGCGCAGCGCGGCCGCCGAGTTGACCGTCGACCCGCCGCCGGTGCCGCGGCCCTGCGGCAGGTCCATCCCGGTACCGGCGTCGGTGTAGTGGTAGTAGCACGCCTGCGGGAGCAGGTAGTCGTAGAGCATCCAGCCCGGCGGCGGGGTCCCGGCATCGGCCCCGGCCTCGACCAGGGTCACGCGGGCCTTCCCGGCCAGGCCGAGAGCGGCGAAAAGCCCGGCCGAGCCTGCTCCGACGATCAGCACATCAGGACTCATGCGCCGTCCAGGCTCGCCAGCTGATCGGCCATGACCGACAGGATGTGCTGCCGCATCAGGTTTTCCGCGCGGGGTCCGTCGCGGCTGACGATCGCCTCGTAGATCCCGCGGTGCTCGGCCACCGACGACTCCAGCCGCCCGGGTATCGCGATGGTGAGGCGGCCGATGCGCGTGACGTGATCGCGGATGTTGTCCAGCATCGCGGTGATCTTGCTGTTCTTGCACTGCGCGTACAGCAGCGTGTCAAACTCGTCGATCAGGGCCGTCAGCCGCTCCGTTTCCCCGGACTTGAGCGCCTGCTCACTGTCCCGGATCACCCGGTTCAGCGCGGCCAGGTCCTCGGTGGCGATATTCACCGCCGCCTCCCGGGCGCACTGGCCCTCAAGCAGCTCACGGACCTCGTAGGTCTCCCGCAGGTCCTGCTGGCTGTACCCGGCGACGACCGCGCTGCGGTACGGCGGGATCGTGACGAACCCGTCCTTTTCCAGCCGGACGAACGCCTCCCGGAGCGGTGTCTTGCTGACCCCGAACCGGGCCGCGAGTTCGGCCTCGCGCAGCACGTAGCCGGGCGGAAGTTCCCCGGAGACGATCTGTTCGCGCAGCCTGTAATACACCGAGTCCTTGAGCTGCCGGTGCTGCACCGCGTCCCCGACCGCGCTGACCATTGACCCGCCTCCCTAAGCTTCCTGAGATCTCAGATATTATCCGTTACGCAGCAGCAGCGTGTCGACGGGGTCAGCACAGCGGCCTACCAGACCCGCGGTCAAGGCGAGGCTGGCCATCCAACGGTTACCTCGGCAACGAGCTGTTAACAAGTGATCCCCGCGGGACGAAGGCGCGTTTGCGTGATGCGGCCGGCAGAGGCTAGCCTCAATCTAAGATCTAAGATCTTAACCTGAGGAGCATTGCGCCCATGACTGACGCCACCGCCACCGCTCCCTCGTTCGAGGCGTTGCTGGAACGGCCCGGTCTGGCCTGGATGGGACAGAACACCACGCACCTGGAACCGCCGCCCGAGGTGATCGAAGCCCTCGCCGAGAGCACCCGGCGCCGCGAGTTCCAGTTCTACGCGCCGGCTCTCGGCCTGTCCGAACTGCGCTCGCAGATCCTGGCCGATCTCGGGTTGCCCGCCATGAGTGCCTTGATCACCGACGGCGCCGTGGGCGGCCTGCACCACCTGTGCACCACGTTCGCGGCGGACATCTCCGGACTGGTCACCACCGACCCCGGGTGGCCCTGGCCCGGCCGCTTCGTCGCCCGCTGCGGCGTCCCGGTGACCGCGGTCGGCGTGTACGAGAACGGCCACGGCGGCAAGCTGAGCGCGGCCGAGCTGGCCGCCGCGATCACCCCGAACGCACTGGTCTACCTGATCGACCCGCTCAATCCGCTGGGCAGCTGCTACACCCGGGCCGAGCTCCTGGAGCTGGTCGAGGTCGCCCGCGCGGCCGACGCGCTCATCGTGCACGACTGCACCTACCGGCACTTCGCCGACCGGCACACGCTGGTGGCGGAGCTGTACCCCGAACGGACGCTGACCACCTACAGCTTCTCTAAGTGGCTCGGCCTGGCCGGGTTGCGGCTCGGTGCCGTCGTGGCCGCCGCGCCGCTGGCCGACCGGCTTTCCGCGGTCCCGGCTAACCCGCTGGGCGCGAATATTCAAGCGCAGCGCGCCGCGATCGCCGGCTTGCGGGTCAAGGACCCGTGGCTGCGCCTGCTGACCGCGACCAACCGGCGCAACCAGCGCGTCGTAGCCGATGCCGTCGCCGCCAGCGGACTGGGCCGGATCGTGGTCGAACCCTCCCAGGGCAACTTCCTGGCGGTGGACATCTCCGGCTCCGGCTGGAGTTCTGACGCGCTGTGCGCCGCGCTGCTCCGGTGTGACGTGTTCATCCGGCCCGGCACCTACCAGTCGCCGCGCTATGGCGAGCGGTTCGTCAAGATCAGTACGTCGGTGCCGCCTGACTGGGCCGACCGGTTCGCGCAGGCGTGGGCCCAGACCGCCCGGAGGGGGCCCCGATGACGGCGTCTGGCCGGTTCGCCGCCTTGGACCTTGAGGCGTACCAGGCCGCGACCGCGACCGAACTCGGCCGGCGGGTCGCCGATGGCTCGCTCTCGCCCGTCCACCTGGTCGAATGCGCGCTCGCGCTCGCGCGGGCGGCCGAGCCGGACATCAACGCCTACGCGTCCCTGCTGCCAGAACGGGCCCTGCGCGAGGCCGCTGAGCGCGAGGCCGAGGCGCGCGCCGGACGGCCGCGGGGCGCACTGCACGGCGTGCCCATCGCGGTGAAGGACAACTTCCTGTACGAAGGCGAACCGACCGGCAAGGGATCGGTCACCTCCTCCGACGCCCCCGCCGCCGCGTCCTCGCCGATGGTCGAACGGCTGCTGCGGGCCGGAGCCGTGGTGGTCGGCAAGACCACCACGCCGGAGTTCGGCTGGAAGGGCACTGGCAGCTCGCCGCGCACCGGCGTGACCCGCAACCCCTGGCGGCCCGGGCTCAACCCGGGAGGATCCAGTGCCGGCTCCGGGGCGACGGTGGCGACCGGAGCCGTCGCGATCGCTACCGGCACCGACGCCGGCGGGTCGATCCGCATCCCGGCGTCGTTCTGCGGCGTCGTCGGCCTGAAACCGACACTGGGCGCGATCCCGGTCTGGCCCGGCACCGTCAACGAGACCCTGTCCCACGCCGGGCCGCTCACCCGCTCGGTGCAGGACGCCCGCACCGTGCTGGCGCTGACCCGCGGCGCTGACCCGCGCGATCCGCAGTCCGCCTATCCGGCCGCGGTTGAGGACGCCCCCGGACGGCGGTTGCGCGTCGGTGTGGTGCGGGCCCCGTTCGGCATCGAACCCGACACCGCCGTGGCCGACGTCTTCGAGCGTGCGTACCGGCTGCTGCGGGCTTCGGGCGCCGCCGAGTTCACCGACGCGCGCCTCGACCTCCCGCTGCCGCGCGATGTGTTCGAGGCCATGTGGGTCACTGGCCGCGGCCTCGGGTACGCCGAGCTGATCGCCGCCCACGCCGAGGTGATGGATCCCGGACTGGTGCGCTTGCTGCCGCTGGCCGAGCGCTACCGGCTGGCCGACTACTACGCCGCCCTCACGCGTCGCCGTGAGTTCATCGCGGACGTCTTCACCCTGTTCGGCACCTGGGATCTGCTGGTGATGCCCACCTTGCCGGTCACCGCGTTCGGGGCGGAGGACGAAGTACCCGACGGCGGCGAACTCGACGCGCCGCTGCCCTGGATCACCTGGACCCCGTACACCTACCCCTTCAACATCACCGGCCAGCCGGCGGTCAGCCTGCCCTGCGGCTTTACCGCGGCGGGCCTGCCCGTCGGCCTGCAGATCGTCGGCCCGTGGGCGGGCGATCTGCGCGTTCTCCACCTCGCGGCCCGCTGCGAACGAGCGCTGGCCGAAGCCGTCCCGGCCCGCACCGCCCCGGCCCCGCCGAGGTGATCATGCGTCCCCGGCGTCCGCGCCGACCGCGGTCAGGTTCACCGAGTCGGCCGGCTTGGAGTCGCCGGCGCCGCGCGAGATGTTTCTTACGCCAAGTGTCTTAGCCGGCCGGGTGCCACTTCTCGAACCACCCGTCGCCCATCGTCTCGATGACCTCGGGCAGGCTGTGCGCGGCCTGGTACGGCCGCCCGTTCGCCCGGGTGACCGCGTTAAGCTCATCCAGCCTGGCCCGTGCCCCGAGCACCGCCGCCGCGCGGGCGTCGGGGTCGTGCGTCGACACGGCGTCCCGCCAGATGGACCGGCCGGCCAGGTACCCGGACGCGCCCGCCCGGCAGGAGATCTCGACCTGTGTCTTGAAGTCCTCGTAGCCGACGCCCGCCGACAGGATCACCCAGGGCACGCCCACCCCGGCGTCCAGTTCCTTGCACGCGGCGGCGGCGTTCTCGCGCCCCTGCGCGGTGTCCACGTAGCCGGGGAACTCGACCTTGAGCATGTCCACGCCGAGCGCGTTCGCCTGGAACGCCGATGCGAGGATGCCGTGGACACGGGCCGCCTTCCATTCCGCCGTCGAGGAGTCCTCGCCGGGCAGCGGATACCAGATCGGCTCGACGACCAGCGGCAGGCTCAGCCTGGCGCACTCGTCGGCCAGGCTGCGGATCACGTACCGCTGGTGTTCGGCGGCCTCGCAGTCGGGCCGGTAGAACCACAGCAGCTTGGCCACGTCGGCGCCCGCCAGCTTGATCTGGCGCAGGCTCCAGTCCTTGCGGTATTTGGTCCGGCGCGGGCCCTCGGGGATCGAGTAGTCCTCGTCCTCGATGGTCGACATCAGGCCGACCGTGCCGGGCAGCGCCCCGGTCGCTACGGCCTGCAGGCCGTAGCGCGCGTCGAGCAGGAATGCGGAAACGCTCGGTGACAGCGCCCGGACGAGGGCGTCCTTCGCGCTCACGACGTCGCCGAAGGTGACCGTCGCGGGATCGGCCGCCAGCAGTTCGGCGAAGTCGGACAGGTGGTCAAGGGCGCAGATCTCGAAGAATCCCGCCTCGCTCGTGACGCGCTGCAGCCCGCGGATCTTGCCAAGGTCCTGGGGAACGGCTGCGGTTGACATTCGGTGTCTCCTTGTGGGTTTTAGTAACGGTGTCAGGGAAGGCTTTCGGCCAGCAGGACGCCGGCCACGAAGGTGTCGCCGAGACCGACGGTCCCGGCGGGTCTTCGCAGGTGCGGGGCGGGCACGCAGGCGGCGTGCCATCCGTCGCCGAGCGGGCCGCCGGACGGGAGGTCCTCGGTGTAGGAGGCGTCCGCGGCCGGCTCCAGATCCGCCGTCGGCTGCCCGGCGCGGGCGCGCGCGGCGGCGAACGCGTTCCCGGCCAGCAGCGCGTCCCGCTGATGGCCGGGATCGTCGCGGTGCACCGATAGCGACCACTCGTCCGCGTGCACGATCACCCGGCCGACGCCGTACCGGACGGCGGCGTCGCGGGCGAGCAGCCGGGGATCCCCGCGGGAGCCGGCCAGCGTGAACAGCTCGGACAGGCTCAGGCCGGCCGAGGTCGCCGGGCCGAGCGCCGCGGCCTCGCGCAGCCGCGGCGCGGACGGGAACTCGGCGAGCTCGTGGTGGATGACGCGGAGCCCCGCCCGGGACCAGGCCCGGATCAGCTCGAAGACCCAGGCCCGTCCGGCGCGGTCCGCATCGGGCAGCCCGTTCAGGCCGGACACCAGCCCGGCGCCGGCCGCCGCGGCCAGCGACGGCGCCAGCGCGAGAAACTGCTCGTCGCACTCGACCGGCTCGTCGCCGAAGCGCAGGATGATGCGGCTGGACCGGGGGATCGTCACGCCGTCGGCCGCGATGCCCGCGGTGAACTCCAGGATGCAGTGCGGCAGCTTGGCCGGCTGACCGTGCGGGGCGACGGCGCCCGCGGGCACCACAGTGCCCGCCGCGCAGATCCCGGCCCGGGGATCGATCACCGCGAGCTGAGCGGCACTGCGGTCGGCCAGCGCCAGCACGCTGCGCGCGCCGGCGGCGGCCAGCGCCCACGACGCCTGCGGGCCGGTGCCGCCGACCTGGTGCCGGTCGGGCTCGCCGAGCAGCGCGCGGATCCAGGCCGGCCCGGCGGGCCACCGGGTGACCAGCTCGCCGCCGCGGCCGGCCGTGATGCGGGCTAGCACCCGGTCCGCCAGGGCGGCGCCCTGCGGATGGTCGGGACGGGCCAGCAGCCGGGCGAACCGCCCGGCGTCCATAGCGAAGATCGCGTCCACGCAGGCACTGGCGCCGGTCAGCACCGGCCGCGCCGATCCGGCCTGGCTGATCAGCCGCCGGGCTGTCTCGCGGTAGGCGTCCGGCCAGTTCGCGGTCGCGACGGCGGTCATCCCTTGACCGCCCCGGCTGTCACGCCTTCCACGATCCGCCGCTGGAAGATCAGCACCAGTACCACGAGCGGCACCGTCACCACGACGGAGGCAGCCGCGATGTCCCCCCACGGGATCGAGTAGATCCCGGTGAAGTTCGCGATCCCGACCGGGATCGTCTGCCGGGACGGCGAGGTCATCAGTGACAGCGCGAGCAGCAGCTCGTTCCACGACGCGATGAACCCGAGCAGTGCGGCGGGCACCACCCCCGGCAGCGCGACCGGGATGATGACCGACCAGAGCGTGCGCAGCGGCCCGGCCCCGTCGATCCGGGCCGCCTCATCGATCTCCCGGGGGATCGTCCGGAAATGGGCCCAGAGGATGTAGACCATCAGCGGGAGCGAAAGGCCGATGTAGACGCCGGACAGCCCCTGGTAGGTGTCGATCAGGTGCATGCTGATCAGCACCTCGTACAGCGGGGTGACGATCGAGATCTGCGGGAACATGGACACGGCGAGCACCAGGCCGAGCACGACCCCCTTCCCGGGGAGCGGAAGCCGCGCGATCGAGTACGCGGCCAGCGCGGCGAACACCAGGGCGATCGCCGTCGCACTCACGTCGACGACCACGCTGTTCAGGATGTAGGGCGTGAAGTCCTTCACCTCGAACACGTTGATGTAGTGCTGCAGCGTGCCGCCGGGGACGGGCAGCCAGGTCGGTGTGAACCGGCTGAGGTCCCGGTCAGGCTCGAAGGAGGTGATGACCTGCCAGGCGAACGGGAACAGCGACCACACGGCGATCCCGGTGACCAGCAGACCGAACGACCAGCGTCTTACCTCTCGTTTCGCTCCGCGGAACAGCGGCGGCGAGATGGCGGTCATGCTCAGCCCTCCTGTCGTATGCGCCGCACGATGAAGATCCCGAAGACGCCCGCGATGAGGACCTCGGTCACGAACATCGCGGTCGCGATCATCGAGCCGTAGCCGATCTCCAGTCCGGAGAAGAGGATGTTGTAGGCGTAGGTGGACATCGTCTGGGTGCTGCTGGCCGGGCCGCCGCCGGTCACCACGTAGGGCAGGTCGAACACGCGGAACGCGTCCAGTGCGCGCAGCAGCGCGGCGACGAGCAGGGTCGGCATCAGCAGCGGAAGCCGGACCCGCCAGAAGTAATCCCAGGACGACGCACCGTCGATGCGGGCGGCCTCGCCGAGTCCCGGCGGGATGGTCTGCAGCCCGGCGAGCAGCAGCAGGGCCATGAACGGCGTGGTCTTCCAGATGTCGGCCACCATCAGCGTCGGCAGCGCCAGTGTCGTGGAGCCGAGGAAGTTGACCGGCGAGGACACCAGGTGCAGGGTCACCAGCAGGTAGTTCACCAGGCCGCCCTGGTCGAACAGCCAGCTGAACATCCGCGCGGTGACCACCGTCGGGATGGCCCACGGCACCAGGACGGCGGCCCGCACCAGCCCGCGGCCGCGGAACGTCTTGTACAGCGCGAGCGCGATGATCAGGCCGAGCAGCGTCTCGGCGAGCGTCGTCACCGCGGTGAACTCCAGGGTCTGCCGCCAGGCCTGCCAGAACAGTGAGTCGTGCTGGAGGCGGCGGACGTTGGCCAGCCCGGTGAAGTTGCTGCCCTGGGTCTCCAGGCTGGTGTTGGTGAACGCCGTCCAGATCGTCCGCAGCACCGGGTACAGCGACACCGCCAGCAGGCTGGCCAGCATCGGCACGATCAGCAGGACCGGGCCGATCAGCTGGCGCCACGGGCGGGGCGTCTTCGCGCGCGGCACGTCGTGACGCGGCTCCCGCGGCGGCGCGGCGATCTCGGTTACCGATGACACCTGCGGTCACCCGATGATCTGCTCGATCTGGGCCTTGGTCGATTCCAGGTTGGACTGAATCTGGCCGGTCGACAGCGCGGCCGATACGCCCGCCTGGATCGCGAGGCTGATCTGGGAGTACTTCGGTGTCTTGGGGCGCGGCGTGCCGCCGGTGAAGATGTCCTGGAGCTTGACCATGAACGGGTTGACCTGCGCCAGCTCCGAGTCGTTGTACACGGCGGGCCGGCTGGGCGCGAGGCCGAGCTGGGTGGCCCACTTGAGCTGGGTCGCCGGGCTGGACATCCAGGTCAGGAAGTCGATCGCCGCGCTCTTCTTCGTGCTCGAGGCGTTCAGGCCGAACTGGTAGCCGCCGAGGCACGCGGCACTCTTGCCGCCGGGGAAGGCCGGCAGCCCGGTGACGCCGACCTTGCCCACGACGCTGGAGCTGGACGCGGTCTGCGCGTCGTTCCAGACGAAGGACCAGTTGCGCAGGAATCCGGCCTGGCCGCCCAGGAACGGCAGCTCGCTGGGCACCTCGTCCCAGGACAGTACGGCCTTGGGCGTGATCTTGTCCGCGGTGAACGTGTCGTACATGAACTGGACGGCCGCTACCGCGTTCGGCTCGGCGATGGTCACCGTCTTGCCGTCCGGCGCGAGGATCGATCCGCCGTTGGATCCGATGAACTCGACCAGGTCGCAGACCAGGACCTCCTCCTGCTTGGCCTGCCAGTTGAAGCCATCGGTGACCTTGTGCGTGCCGGTCAGCTTCTGCGCGGCGGTGACCAGCTCGCTCCAGCTCGAGGGCACGGCGATGTTCGCCGCGTCGAGCAGGTCCTTGCGGTAGTAGAGCATGCCCGCGTCGAGGTACCACGGCAGCGCGTGCATGGCGCCGTCGTAGGTGACCGCGTCGATCACGCCGGGGAAGTACTCCGCCTTCACCGACTGGCCGAAGTAGCTGTCGAGCGGGGCCGACCAGCCCGCGCCGGCGAACTCGGAGATCCAGATGATGTCCCCGGTGAAGACGTCGATGCTGCCGTCGCGCTGCGACAGCGACTGAACGAGCTGCTGGTGGACTTCGGTGCTCTGGCTCGGCGTGGGCAGCTGCTGGTACTGGACGTTCACCAGCTTCTGCGAGCTGTTGTACTCATCGACGATCTGGCCGATCGTCTCCTTGGCGAAGAACTTGGCACTGGCGAACGTGATGGTGGTCTTGCCGCCGCTGCCGCCGGCACTGGCGCCGCCCGACGCGCAGGCGGCGATCGCCGGCGCGGCCGCGCCGGCGGCCAGGACAGCCCCGGCCCCCTTCAGGAGTTGACGTCGGCTCAACGGCGAGCCAAGAGACGCAGACATGCGGACTCCTCCGACGGTCATGCAGGGCAGCGCGGTCTTTGCGGAACTCTGCAACTCTAATATGCTGTTGTCTGCAGAAACTAGCCATACTGTGCCAGTCGGTCAAGACCAGATACGCATAGATTTGCAGAGATTTGCGGCTAGGCGCAGCCCGGCAGTCGCTAGAGTGGACCAGTTGAAGGAGGTGCGCCGTGACCAGTCAGCAACGGACTCCGGACCGCGACGCTGACACCGCGCTCCCGGGACGCCGCCGCGCGCTGCTGACCGTGTTCATCGACGAACGCGGCCAGGCGACCGTCACCGAGCTCGCGGACGCGTTCAGCGTGTCGGCCGACACCGTCCGGCGGGACCTGGACTGGCTGGCGCAGCGCGGCGTAGTCTCACGCACCTACGGCGGAGCGGTGACGATGGCCGGGCTCGCCACCGCCGACACCTCGTTCAGTGACCGGTCGTCGGTGCACCGGGAGGAGAAGGAGCGGATCGCTTCGGCCGCCGCGGAGCGGATAGCCGACGGCGAGACGGTCATCCTCAACGGCGGGACCACGACGCTCGCGGTCGCGCGGGCGCTCGGCGTGCGGCGGAACCTCACCATCGTCACGAACAACCTGCGGCTGCCCGGCGCGCTGCCGTCCGGCTCGGTGCGCGACGTCTACCTGATCGGCGGCAGCTGCCGCCTGGCGTCGCACGTCACGATCGGGCCGGTGACGTTCCCTGGCACCGAGGGAATCAGCGCGGACGTCGCGGTGATCGGCGTGGGCGGGGTATCGGCCCGCTACGGCTTCACCACCAGCAACCTGCAGGAGGCGCAGATGATGACGGAGATGATCGAGTCGGCGCAGCGGACGATCGTGCTCGCCGACTCATCGAAGTTCGGCCGCAGCGCCTTCGCGCACATCGTCCGGCTGGACGCGACCGAGATGCTGGTCACCGACCGCGCGCCGGATGGCGAGCTGGGGGACGCGCTGTCCGCCGCCGGGGTGGAAACAGTCGTGGCCGAGAGCTGATCGGCGGCTCAGATCCTCACCCCGCGGCGCGCGGATAGGTGCGCACCAGGGACTTGATCAGGCCGTCGCGGGTGGGCGCGCAGATGAGGCCGTGAGTATTGGTGGCCCCGGGGACGGCAGCCCACCAGGCCTTGGTCAGGTGGCCCCACCAGATCGAGGTCCCGGGGAATGCCTTGCGGGTCATCGTATTGCTCGCGAGGGCCGCGTCCAGGCCTCCGGGAGCCGCTAGCAGCGGGCCGCCCCTGGCTTGCCACTCGACGTCGGCCCACACCCACCGGCGGTTCGGGCGGCTGGCCGTCCCCCAGTCATCCGCCACGTCGTCGACCAGCAGCAGCCCGCGCCCGGACTCGCCCAACGGGGCCGCGTCACCCGATCGCGGAGCCATCGCCGGAGCCTTAGCCGAGCCCTGGTCGCCGATCACGACCCGGGCCAGGGTGGGCGCCCAGTCGATATCCACGCTGAACTGACCGCCCGCCTCCCCGCTCCGGCTGTGGACGATGGCGTTCGTGCACAACTCGCTGGCCAGCAGGACCACATCCGCGCGGGCGGCGCAGTCCGGCAGCAGGTCCTCGAGCCAGTGCCGTACCTCGAGAACCTGATCCGCGCCGCCCCGGAAGTGGCGGGTCCACCACGCGATGAAGGGGGACGGCTCCGGTGGCGCGACGGTAATTTTCCGGCGGCCCGCGACACAGCTAACAGGCGCGGTCATGGTGCCGCTCCGGGCGAAAGCGTAGGGGTGGCCAGCACAGTCCTGATCGAGAACCGGACTTTCTCGTCCCTCGAGATGATGAGCGCATGTCATCTCCTTCGAGTCACCTGCCGCGGTCGGCCGGCGCTTGCCTATCAGGAAGCCACAAGGGCGGGGGGTTGCGCGCGGCTGCAACGAGCCGTTGCAAACCTTGGCAACACTTTCCGGCGCAGGTGACTGACGGCGGTCGATTGATCACGGATGATGGGAGTATGCCCGAGATATCCTGCCTGCCGGCCTCCGCCCTGAAGCCGCTGGATCCTGATCTCAGGCCCGAGGTGCGGGGATGGGTGGATGAGCTGCGGGCGGTCTGGCAGGCCACCGGGTTGTCGATGGGCCAGTTCGCCGTGCTGCACCCGTTTGATAAGGGCACCATTTCCAGGTACCTCAGCGGTCACCGCGTCCCCGGCGAGCGTCACTTCCTGGACATGCTGCTGACCACGCTGGAGAGCTACGGGCGGCCGGTCACTCCCGCCGTCCGCGAGTACCTGACTGGTCTCCAGATGCGCGCCCTGGAAGCCGCGCATCCGCACGAGTACCGGGTCCGGCTGGTCCGGGATGAGCTGGAGGTCGCACTCACGGGCAAGCAGGAAGCGGAACGCTACGCCCGCGCGCTCGAAGAACAGCTGGCCGACCGCAACCGTGAGATCCAGGAACTGACCGAGGACCGGAACCGCCTGCGCGCCACCTTGGACGCGGAATACGCGCGGCTGATACAGGAGATCGAAAAGCTCTCCCAGGATCTGGCCCTGGCCCGGTCTCGCTCAGACCGCGCCGATCAGCGTTGCGCGGAGCTTGAAACCGTCCTCGATCTAGTCGACCAGGCCTCTTCGGACCAGGACGAAGACGTCGATGCTCCGCCTGCGGTCCCGTACGCGGACTGGGGCAATATCGCGTCGCGCGTTCTTCCTCTCGATGACCCGCACGCGGTCGCCGACTTCCTGAGCCTGCTCGATCGGCTGGGCTTGCGCGATCATGCCGGGCAGCTCGCGGACCGGGTCATCGCGCATTTCAGCGACCGGCGCCATTCCGCCGACGACATGATGAAACAGGACGGGCTTCTTCCGCTGCTGGCCACCATGAACAGGCTGAAACTCTACGATCAGGCCGACAAGTTCTCCGCCCTGCTGGGCTACACCAGCTACCGCTACCTGCGCCGGAACTCTCCGGTGGAGGGCCGGTTTTCCTGACCACGTCTTCGCCCTCGCGTTCGTCCTGATACTGGCCCGGCCCGCCGGGCGGTGTTACATAACCGGACGCCGTCTCGTCTAACTCTCAGGCAACCAGCATGAGGAGGAAGCGGATGGCTACGCAGAAGCTGCCGGGAAACACCGCCGCCAGGCACGGTAGCGGCGACGCCGACCTGACGGTCATGATCGCCGCGCACGGCGCGTTCCGGCGCGACCTGGCCAGCCTGGCCCGGACGGCCCAGGGGGCCGGCCGGCGCGGCCCCGACGGGCAGCGGTCGGTCGCGGCCGGCTGGGAGCTACTCAAGCGCCAGCTGCACGTGCACCACACGGCCGAGGATGACCTGGTCTGGCCCGCCCTGCGCGAGCGGCTGGGGCGCAGCGCGCACGCGTTGTCAGTGCTCGATGAGATGGAGGCCGAGCACGGGCAGATCGACCCGCTGCTGGCCGCCGTCGACGCCGGATTCGCCTCGGTGACCGGGCCGGACGTCGGCCACCCGGCTGCCGGCCGGCTCGCCGACGCCGTCGACGCGCTCGCCACCTCGCTCACCGGCCACCTGGCCCATGAGGAGAAA